>Ga0233424_10000348_pt1 | contig 62260 bp, 54 predicted proteins | sample Watercolumn_Towu_FD_181011 | JGI IMG/M metagenome (GOLD analysis project Ga0233424, IMG submission 181011) | Freshwater microbial communities from Lake Towuti, South Sulawesi, Indonesia - Watercolumn_Towuti2014_125_MG | ecosystem: Environmental > Aquatic > Freshwater > Lake | place: Indonesia... | reverse complement strand
GTCGGGCACGGCGATGTTGGCGCAAGCCAACCTGCTCCCGCAATCGGCGCTGAGATTGTTGGGTTAATCCTCCTCTTCAGGCCGGGCTCTCCGGCCTCAAGCACAGGCGGCGCCTTCGGGCGCCGCCTTTTTTGTTTCTCACCACAATTGATCGATCTTCGCGGCCAGGATGAAATCACTTTCCGTCAAACCATCGATCTTGTGCGTCCAGATGGTCACTTTCACCTTCCCCCACGCCAGGTAAATGTCCGGATGGTGGCCGATAGTTTCGGCCAGTTCTCCGATTTTGTTGGTGAACTCAAGCGCCTGCAGGAAATTTTTGAACTTAAATTCCTTTTCAAGGTGATGTTTCTTCACCACGCGCCAATTGCCGCCAAGCTTGGTCTGAAGCTCAGCCAGTGGTTTGCCTTTTAGCGGAGACGCTCCGCCCTTGCATGGAACGCACTCTTTTGCGGCCAGTTCGGTCATAAAACTCCTTCCCGATTCATGCGACAGACTATTGTTTCTTGTCATCTCGAAAGCATTTTACGGAGACTGAGCTCAACTTTGAACTTGAAACTTGAAACCTGAAACTTCCCTCGGTTTGTTCTTTTCCACGAACTGGATTGCCTCTATTACCACAGCCTCATTGGCAGCCAAGTATGAGCTGGTTCTATCGCCGCTTCGTGCGTCCGGTTCTCTTTGAACAGGATTCCGAGTCCATCCATGAATGGACGATCCAAAGACTCTCCTGGGTCAGCCGGAACAGAATCCTCTGCGAGGCCGCAGGCTCTTTTTTCGTGCCGCCTGACATGCCCGTCCAACTCTTCGGGCAGTCCTTTCTGAATCCCGTGGGTCTCGCCGCGGGCATGGATAAATACGCCGCAGCGCTTCCCGCCTGGCGGGCGCTTGGGTTTGGATTCGCGGAAGTCGGAGGAGTGACCTGGCACGCGCAGCCCGGGAATCCACCATCGCGTCTGTTTCGCGCCGTCGCGGAGGAGGCCTTGATCAATCGCATGGGTTTCAATAATCCCGGCGCTGAAACGCTACAGAAGACTTTGTCGGAATGGCAAGCTTTGGACCGCTGGCCCAGCCATCCGGTCGGCATTAATCTGGGCAAATCCAAGATCACGCCGCTGGAAAAAGCCGCGGAAGACTATGCGGCTTCGCTGCGAACTCTGTGGGCGCAGGCAGACTTTTTCGTGGTGAATGTGAGTTCGCCCAATACGCCGAACTTGCGGCAATTGCAGGACAAGGCCGCGCTCGACGAAATCCTGGCGGCCCTTCAAGAGGTGAACGGGAATAAGGCTGCCTTAGGCGGAATGAAGAATGGCGACAGCGTTCGCGCTGGTCCCGATCGCCGATCGCCAATCGCCAATCGCTCATTGGGAAAGCCGATTCTGGTCAAGGTGGCACCGGACCTTTCCTTCGAGGCGCTGGATGAGATTCTTGCCCTGGCAGATTCGCGGCAAATTGCCGGAATCGTCGCGACCAACACCACGGTTTCGCGTCCCACTACCACCGACCCGCACTCGCGCCAAATCTATGCCCAGGAAGGCGGATTGAGTGGCCGTCCCCTGCGCGAGCGAAGCACGGAGATGGTCCGGCATATTTATCGGCAATCCGCTGGCGCGCTGCCGATCATCGGAGTCGGCGGAATTTTCAATGCGGAGGATGCGTGGGAGAAAATCGTCGCGGGGGCCAGCCTGGTCCAGATATACACGGGGTTGGTCTATGAGGGACCCGGCGTCGTTCGAGACATCGTGCTGGGGCTGCGCGAGCGGCTGGTCCAGACCGGTTTGACGAGACTCCAGGACGCGGTGGGAATTTGGCATGAAACGTAAAACGTAACTCGCCTGAATTTTACGAATTCCGTTTTACGGAAACCTCTCCTTATCCTCGTGCGGCTCCAACGCGGAGATTGCCTGCATGATCTCATTCGCAACCCGCGGATAGATCTCTTTGAGCCGGGTCTTGGGACATGTCCCCGCCTCGGCGCGAAGCTCGGCAAAGGCCAGGGGCTTTCCGAATTTCACAGCCACCCGGTGCGGCCGCGGCAATCGGAGATGGCGACCACAGGCTTCAAAGGTTCCAAATACACGCACCGGCACGACGGGAGCATCCGACTTAATCACGACCAACCCAATCCCGGAGCGGGCGGCCTGCAGGCGTCCGTCGTGAGTTCGCGTGCCTTCCGGAAACAGAATAATTCCGCCGCCCCCCAGCAGCCGATCCAGAATCTGACGCAAACCGGCCGCGCCGCCCCCCTCGCGATCCACCGGCACGGAATTCCAGGAGCGAAGGACGGCGCCAACCAGCGGAAAACGAAACAGGGTGTCGCGCGCCAGATAATTGATGGGCCGGGGCAAGCTCGCGCCGATCAAAGGCGGATCGAGGAAACTGGCATGATTGGAGGCGAGAATGACCGGTCCTGTCGGCGGCACTCGCTCCGGATTGCAGACGCGCCAGCGAAAATAAGTTGAGAACAGGAGGCGGAAGCCGTGCCGCGCGGCGAAATAGCTGGGATTCACGGCCTGGCTCCCAGCTTGGCCTTTACGGCATCGATGATCAACCGGCTGGTTTCCTCGGCGGTCATCCGCGAATTGTTGATGACCGTCGCCCCCAACGGGACCATCAATGGCGCCACGGCACGCTGGCTGTCGCGCTGATCGCGAGCCGCGAGATTCTCCTGCACGCCCTCGGCCGCGCGGCGTTTGGAGCGTTCATCGAGTGACGCGTCGAGGTAGAATTTGAAGTCGGTTTCGGGGAAGACATGGGTGCCGATGTCGCGGCCTTCCATGACGAGGTCGCCGAACTGGAGGCACTCGCGCTGTTTCTTCTTCATCCATTCCCGCACTTTGGGCACCGCCGCCACATGCGGCACGGCGGCGCTCGTCTCGGCCGTGCGAATTTCCTGTGCCGGATAATCGCCGTCCACCAGGAACCGAACCTGTCCATCCACGCACACCAGCGTCGTCTTCCAAACACGGCAAATTCGGGCGACGGCTTTGGTATCGTGAACGTCGGCCTTTTGCTTCAAGCAATACCAGGCGAGGGTCCGATACATCGCGCCGGTGTCCACATAGACGTAATCCAGCGCCTTGGCGACAAGCTTCGCGTTCGTGCTTTTGCCGCTGGCACTGGTGCCGTCAATCGCGATGACGATGGGTTGGTTCATGGTCGAATCGTTGAATAAGTTAAATAGGTTAAAACCTTAAGCCGTTACAACGGCAAAGAGACTCCCAGGCTGCTTGCGCGATTCACCAATGCAACGATTTAACCCGTTAACTCATTTAACGAATCAAACGCTTCACGCGGCAAAGAGTTCAGGGAGGCTCAACGGCCGCCGCGAGGCCGCATCGAGAATGGTCGCGCCCAGACCGCCGGGCGGCGGTGCCGCGAGTTTCTGGAAGAAGTTCGGAAATGTTTTTTTCACGCAGGCGGGATTCTTGATTCTGATCCCGGGGACTTTCAATCCCAGAATGGCAAAACACATCGCCATCCGGTGGTCTTGGTAGGTTTCGATCTCGGCGCCATGGAGCCGGGATGGAAAAACGTGGAGTTCGTCTCCGTGTTCAAAGACCTCTGCGCCGCATTGGGTCAGTTCGGTTCGCATGGCTAGAACGCGTTCGCATTCCTGAAGGCGCAAACGGCCCAGATCCGTGAAACGCACAGCCCGCGCATGGAAAGGCGCCAGGACCATGGCGGTCAGGATGCTGTCGCCCAAATCCGACTGGCGCGAAAGTGTGGCCGGCAGCGGAAGCAACCTGGAGAATCGCGAATCAATCTGCCAGCCGCTCTTCGGCCAATGGCGAACCCGGCACGAGGGCAACGCCTCTTCAGCGAACGTCTTTTGGGAGATCTTCCCGCTGTCCGGGGACGATAAAGCTGATCTTCCTTTGACGCGTTTGAAAGCAGCCTTTGGGTGCAACCAGCCCGCCGCCCAAAAGTAACTCCCGCTGGAAGCGTCCGGTTCGATTTGAAACGCTCCGCCGCGCTTGGGGAAGGCGCGAATCAACTGCCGCGTCATGCGGACGTAGGAGGATTCTTCCACGTCTTCCCCGATGACACGAACGGACCAGCCCGCCGCTTTTGCGCAAAGCAGCAAAGCGGAGGCAAATTGCGAACTCTCGGAGATGCGGACCGAGCATTGGCCTGGTTTAGGCCCAGTGCCATGAATTACCGCCGGAAGTTTGTCTCCTTCGCAATCGACCGAGCAACCCAGCTCGCGCAAAGCTTGAAAAAGCGCGGCCTGCGGCCTTTCGTGCATTCGAGGAACTCCATGCAAACGGAAGACTCCGCGTCCAAGACAAACGAACGCCGCCAGAAACCGCGCCGCCGTGCCGGCATTCCCGACATAGAGTTCGAGTGGATCATCCACGGTTCCAACGTGTGGAGTGATTCCGTGGAGGCCCTTGACTGTAATCGCCCGGTTACAGGATTCCACCGGATCGAGTTCGACCTTCACTTCGAAGCCGAGCCTTTGCAGGGCTTCGACCATGACTTGAGTGTCTTCGCTCCACAAGGCGCCTTCCAGCTTTGTTTCACCGTTGGCCAGCGCCGCCAAAATCAGCGCGCGGTTCGTGATGCTTTTGGAACCTGGCACGGTGATCTCAGCGCGGACCGGGCGGCCGAGGGGCACGATTTCGATCAGGTCAGGCAAGGGCATGGGGCGAACGTAAAACGTAATGCGTAAATCGTAATTTTCAGGTGCTCAGACATCGATCAGCGAAGAGGGCGTGACGACGCGCTGCACCTTACACGGATCGTGGCAAGGGCTTTTGGGTTTCGTCGCGGAGCGACGTCTGACCTGCCGCCGGTTGTCATCGATCCAGCGTCGCGCCGCGCCGCAGATTCCCGTAGCTGGTAAGGTGCAGACGACGCGGGCAGACCGATTTTTGACAAAAGGGTTCACGCATCACGCATTACGTTTTACGAGACTACTCCGGCGACGACGAAGCCGCTCCTTGCCCGCACCACTTTTTCCGCCGCTGTCGCGCCAGCTCGAAGAACTCTTCAATGGCCTTTGCGTCCCCTTTATCGAGCGCCAGGCGAAATTCCTGAAGGTCCTCGATGAAAACGCCGAGCACGCGGGCGAGGTTTTGTCGATTCGCCAGCGCAATGTCACGCCACATTTCCGCTGAACCCGAAGCGATGCGCGTGGTGTCGCGGAAGCCCGTGGCACAGAGTTGCGCTTGCTCCTTTGGGTGCGCCGGGCTGAGCACGTAATTCGCCAGTTCCGCCGCCACCACGTGGGGCAAGTGGCTGGAACGGCTCACGAATTCGTCGTGCAGATCGGGCCTCATCCGCATGGGCCGGGCGCCGACGCTGCGCCAGAACTCCTCCAGGCTGCGGACCGCTTTGGCGGGCGACTTCGGTGTCGGCGTGACGACGCAAACCGCATCGGCGAACAAATCAGCCCGCGCGGCGCTCACGCCCATTTTCTCTGCCCCGGCCATGGGATGACTGCCGATGAAGTGCGCCCCGGCGCGGCTGACCAGCGGCTCCAATTCGTGAACGACACTGCCTTTGACACTGCCGACGTCCGTCACGATGGCGTCGCGCTTCAAGCCGGGCAGCATTTGTTCGGTGAGTTCGCGCATTTGGGCAATCGGCGTGCACAGGATGACCAATTCCGCATTCTCAACCGTCGGCAAGAGATCCAGCCCGGCTTCATCCACGGCGCCCTTCTTCAAGCATTCGTCAATGCTCGCCTGGCGCCGAACAAAACCCACCACGCGTTTCGCCAGGCTTCGCTTTTTCACCGCAAGTCCCAACGACCCACCCAGCAAGCCGACGCCGACCAGGGTGATTTTTGGCCAATGCACGACCGCATTAAATCCAGGTGCGAGGCGATAGGCAATAACGTAGGGCAGGCATCCTGCCTGCCCGGCCGATCACGTAATCAGGCGATGAAAGCCTGCTCCTTGTCATGGAAACACGGCACAGGAAGAATCCACCATGTCACAATCCCAAAGACTTTTGTTTTTCCAGCAAAACTGTTTCAGGTCTCTAACTTTGAACCTGTAAACTTAAACTTTGAACTCCCAGCGCGGCGGTGAACACCTACATCTTGTGGTTGGGATCTAAGCCGCGCTGGGTTCGTCACGCCAACTCGCGGACGCGCTCCAGAATCACATCCGCAATGTGCGGCTCACTCCCCACGCTCGAAGTGTACCAGGTCCGCTTGCCGTTTTTTCCGTTGGATTGCGCCAGGTTGGCTTGCCGCTCCTCAAACGTTCGCGCACGGCTTCCCCCGATTCGCCGAGCATCACGGGAATGTCTTCATTCGAATGCAGCCCATCGCTAATGAAGAAGGGCACCATGATCAGATTCCTGGTCCGTGTCAGCCGGTAGCAATCGCCGATGCGCGGCTCTTCTTCCATGAAGACCGCATGAACGTCCGCGTAAATTTCCTCGGCGCGGATCAATTCCACCTGGCGTTCGATGGCTTTTCTGGAGTTCTCGTTGTTGCCGGTGCCGTGGCCGGCCACGAACAACGCGGTTTCGCTTAGTTTGGGCGCGCGCCGGCCGGGATGCCTTCTCACGGCCTCTTGCGCCCGCGCCAGGATGACGTTCGTCATGCTCGGGTGCGTGCCGATAGGGCCGCAGTAATGCAGCGTTTGGTCGCCACGCTTTTGAACACGAGCAAAGTCCTTCTCTCCCTTCCGGAAAAAACCCAGCTCGCGCGGAATCACTTCCTCCGTGAAATAGCCTTCACTGATGAACAGCGGGACACAGAACACGCGCGGGGCAAAGACGCCTCTCAATACGCCGGCGATGCCCGGCTCCAATTTCCAGAAGGCCTCGAGCACCTGAGCGAAAATCCCGCGACGGCGCAGCTCGTCCGCGTGCTGGTAAGTCGGCGCCGTGGATTCCGCGTTGAGCGTGGAGCCGTGTCCGATCAGCACCAGTGCGGCGTCTGAGAAATCGTCATTCCTCACGGCCTTCCGTTGGTTGAGAGACTTTCGAGTTAAGAGTTGCGTAGCGCGGACTCAATCAATCGCCAATCGCCAATCGCGAATCCGCAATCTGCAATCCGCAATAAGAAGTTTCTCACTCTCTTCCCGCCGCAACGATGAATGGTTTCAATTCTTCCATCAGCCTGGCGAACCCGTCCAGTGAGAGCTGTTGTGCGCCGTCGCTCCAGGCCTCGGCTGGGTTGGGATGGACCTCGATGAGCAAAGCGTCCGCGCCCATCGCCACGGCGCCTTTGCACATGGCGATCACCAGGTCAGCGCGCCCGGCGCCCTGGCTGGGATCGATTACGATTGGGCAATGCGATTCCTGCTTGATGATCGGAATGGCAGCCAGGTCGAGCGTGTTTCGCGTGTAAGTTTCGAAAGTCCGGATGCCCCGCTCGCAGAACATGAGATTCGGATTGCCGTTGGCGATCACGTACTCGCCCGCCAGCAGCCATTCTTCGATGCGCATGGAGAGCCCGCGTTTGAGCAGGACCGGTTTGCCCGTTTTCGCCGCCGCGATCAAAAGCTGGAAGTTCTGGGCGTTGCGGGTTCCGATTTGAAGGATGTCCGCGTACTCGGCCACGAGTTCGGCGTGCTGTTCGGAAAGCAACTCGGTGATGATGGCCAGGCCGGTTTCGCGTTTGGCTTTGGCCAGGAGCTTGAGGCCTTCCTCGCCGAGTCCCTGGAATTCGTACGGGGAAGTTCGCGGTTTGAACGCGCCGCCACGCAGGATGGTCGCGCCGGCTTTTTTGACTGCCTGGGCGGCGCCGAGAAGCTGTTTCTCGCTTTCGACCGAGCACGGGCCCGCCATGACCTGGAGTTTTTTGCCGCCGAGCGGAATGCGCCCATCCACCTGGATCACGGAATTGGCCGGATGCACCTGGCGTTTGACCAGCTTGTAGCGGCTCTGCACGGGCATCACGCGATCGACTTGCGGAAACACGGTGAGCGTTTCCAGGTTGCTGTGTGTCCGCTCGTCTCCGATGGCCGCGATGACTGTCAACTCCACGCCGCGCAGGACGCGCGGTTCGTATTTGAGCCGTTTGATTTCCTGGACCACGGTGGCGATGTCTGGTTCGGAGGTGTTTGGTTTCAATACAACAATCATAGGTTGGTGGGCAGTCTCGCGCTGGGGCCAAATGAAAAAGCCGCAGGCGACGGCCTGCGGCACGGGTTAAAGGTCCTGCTTAAGGCAGCCCGCAGCGCAGGTGTCCAGGGCTAAAGTAAAACGCCCAATACGCCGCGATGTTCATTTGCTGGCTGCTCGATTTCATGGCGTGAACTTAAGCCAGCGCCGCGGGCCGCGTCAATGGCGGATTTTCATACGCAGGAGTGCGCATGGACTCGGAGGCCAGCGACGGTTTATCAAAGGAAAGGGTGCACGGCTGTGAAATGGAGTTTGCGGCACACGACCTGTGGCCGCTCGAGAGCTGCCGGCCGGCGCACTGCGCGCAGGCAATCTCGGGGTAAAGCAGCAAAGTGGCGAGCCAACCGCAGAGGAGTTCTTTTCGAGGAACTCTCCTGGCGCTTTCGAAAACCACCGCGGACAACCAGATATGACACACAACCGGCAAGCCCATCCCGAATTCCAAACCCAAGTTGACGGATTTGTCCCGCGAGCTGGCGAATCGCAACCCGTTGTCGTGGCGCGCGAGCGATTCATACCGTTCCACCTTCTGAACGTCCCCAAATCGGAGGCGACTCTCGACCAATCGCCGCCATCGTCCATTTCCGTTCGCCCCAACCTGAGCGCACACAACCGCGCCTGAGCGTGCTCTCATCGGGCGGCGAATAAAAACCTTTGCGAGGGCAACGGCTTGCGGGAATCTTCTCCCGTGCCTGCGACGGATGAGATTCGCAACAAGTTGAGCCAGTTGCCCCACAAGTCCGGCGTCTATCTGATGAAGGATCGCTTTGGAACCGTGATTTACATCGGGAAAGCGCGGGATCTCCGGAAGCGGGTCAGCCAATACTTTCATCCTTCGCGCCGGCACGGCTGGGACTTGAAGCTCAACGCGCTGATCGAGGCGGTTTACGATTTCGACGTCCACGTCGTCCGGAACGAGGCCGAGGCGATCCTTCTGGAAGGCAAGTTGATCAAGGAATTCCACCCGCGTTACAACGTCAGCTTTCGCGATGACAAGCGATTCTTGCTCCTCAAGGTCAACGCGAATGATCCCATCCCGCGCTTCACGCTCACGAGGCTCAAGCAGGAAGATGGCGCGCGGTATTTTGGACCTTTCGCCAGTTCCGGAGCCCTGCGCCGCACTCTCACGATGATTCGCCGCAAATTCAACCTCCGGGGCTGCCGACCTTTGACCCCAGCCGCGCAGGACTACACGCACTGCCTCTACGCGAATCTCAAATACTGCACGGCGCCGTGCATTGGCAACGTGACCCGCGAACAATACCTCCTGCAAGTCCAGGCGGCTTGCGAGTTCCTCGACGGCCAATCCCAGGAGATGGAGAAGGAACTGGAAGCCGAGATGAAAAAGGCGTCCGCCGCGTTGGATTTCGAACACGCCGCGCAATTGCGGGATCTGCTCCAGGATTTGCGGCGCACCACGAAAAAAACGAACAAGTTCGCCCGGCTGCCCTATAAGCTCCCGGTTGCCCTCGATCCGGAGCGCGACCTGACGGAACTGACGCGAGAATTGAACCTGCCCGCGCCGCCCCAGAGGATCGAAGGCTTCGACATTTCCAACATCAGCGGGACTTTCGCAGTGGCGTCGATGGTGAGCTTCAAGCAAGGCCGGCCGGATCGCGCGAATTACCGGCGGTTCAAAATGAAAACTGTCACGGGCCAGGATGATTTCGCCTGCATGGCTGAGACGATCCGGCGGCGGTATTCGCGGCTGCTCCGGGAGACCGGGGCGAAGGGAATTGTAACGGGGTGTCGGGGTATCGGTGTGCCGGCGAACGAGAACGAAACCGGCGTTGGCCCTCTTCCCCGACACCCCGAAACTCCGACACCCCGAAACTCCGACACCCCAAAACTCCGTTCCGACGATGCTGCAGAGAACGGCGCGGCGGCACCCGATGGCAAGTTCGGATCGAAACTTCCCGACCTGATCCTGATCGATGGCGGAAAGGGCCAGTTGAACGCCGCGTGCGCAGAACTGGCCAAACTCGGACTGAGCCACATCCCGGTCATCGGTTTGGCCAAGGAATTCGAAGAGATTCATCGCCGCGGCAAGAGCGAACCGATTCGCTTGAGCCACGATTCGGGCGCGTTGAAACTGTTGCAGCGCGTCCGCGATGAATCTCACCGTTTCGCCAACACTTACAACGCCCAACTCCGGCTGAAGAGAATCTCGGAGAGCATTCTGGATGAATTCCCGGGCATCGGTGAACAACGCAAAGCAGCGCTGTTGAAGAAATTCGGCTCGGTGCATCGGCTTCGGCTGGCCACCGTCGAGCAGATCGCTGCCGTGCCTGGCTTTGGCGGGAAGGCAGCGATGGAGTTGAAATCCTTCCTGGAGGCGCGCTCCGTGAATCCGTAGTGCCAGTGCCTAATCGCAGACAGGTTTGACAGGAGGCAGACGTTGCATATAGTTCTACCCCTTTTATGAACCGGAATCCGCATGTTGCAGTGGTCGGTGCCACGGGCGCCGTGGGCCTCGAGATGATCAAGACGCTGGAGAAACGCAATTTCTCGGTGGGCAAATTGACCTTGCTTGCCTCGGCCCGCTCCGCAGGCAAACGGCTCAAGTATAAGACCGAAACGCTCGCGGTTCAGGAACTGACCAAGACGGCGTTTGCCGGAATTGACATCGCGCTGTTCAGCGCCGGCGGAAGCATCTCCCGGGAGTTCGCGCCCATCGCGGCAAAGGCGGGTTGTGTCGTGATCGACAATTCCAGCGCGTTCCGCATGGACGACTCGGTTCCGTTGGTGGTTCCGGAAATCAATGCGGAGGACGCGAAATGGCACAAAGGAATCATCGCCAATCCCAATTGCACGACAGCCATCACGCTTATGGCGCTTTACCCGTTGCACCAGGCATTCAACGTGAAGCGCATTTTCGCTTCCAGCTATCAGGCCGTTTCAGGCACGGGCGCCAAGGCGATCGAAGAACTCCAACGCCAGGTCGGGCAAATCGTGAACAGCCAAACGGTCACGAAGGAAGTGTACCCGCACCAGATCGCGTTCAACGTCCTGCCGCACGTCGATTCCTTCCTGCCGTCCGGCTACACCAAGGAAGAGATGAAAATGCAGAACGAAGGCCGCAAGATCATGCATCATCCCGCGTTCCGCGCGAGCGTGACCTGCGTTCGCGTGCCGGTCTATCGCGCCCATTCCGTGGCTGTGAGCGCTGAGTTTGAAAGGCCGGTGACGGCGGAGGCAGCCCGCGAGGTGTTATCGAAGGCGCCGGGCCTCGATGTCGTGGACACTCCTGAAAAGTCAGAATATCCGTTACCGCTCTACGTCGCGGAGAAGGACCATTGCCAGGTGGGCCGGATTCGGCAGGACTGCGCTCTGGACAACGGCCTGTGTTTCTGGGTTTCCGGAGATCAATTGCTGAAGGGCGCAGCCCTGAACGCCGTGCAGATCGCGGAAGAATTGCTCAAGTAGGATGCGAGTTTCAGACTGCGCAAGTCATCTGCATCCTTTTCAGCAATTCTCCTTTTGGCCTGCTCGTAGTCCCCGCTTTAGGCTAATGCCGTTCGGTAATTCAAGGCCTTGGTTGTGACAGAGGGTTGCCCCGGAGGGACAGAGTGAGAATAGCCCGGCGTTTCAAGGCCGGGGACCGAAATGGCCCCAGATCAAGTCCCGAAGGGACTGTTGAATCGTTCGCAGCTTCCCCACGAGATTCAGCCGTCCTTTTCGGGAATGTCATGCCATTGTCGCTGTTCTCGACGTTGAAACGCCGGGCTAGTCTCATTGTGTCCCTCCGGGACGACTGGCCGGGTGCCTCGGAAGGTGGCCGGAGACGGCGTCACTCAACGACGCCCGCCCGCGGAAGCCGCCTCGCCTACAAATAAGTTCCCAAATGCGCGAATCCTGCCTAGCATCCGGCCCTCACGACTATGGCAACCAAACACAGTTACAAATTCTGTTTCGGCCCTTGGAATATCAGCGAAGGCGGCGATCCGTACGGGCCGCCCACGCGCCCAACGCAATCGTTCGACTCGAAGCTCGCAAAGCTGAAACGTCTGGGCTTCGACGCCATGATGTTTCACGACGACGACGCCGTTCCGGATATCGACAGCAAATCCGACGCGCAGATTCGCAAGGAAGCTCGGGAACTGAAAAAGCGGCTCGACGGCCTGGGGATTGCCGCGGAAATGGTCGCGCCCCGGCTCTGGTTTAGCCCGAAGACCATCGATGGCGCGTACACGAGCAACGACCCGAAGTGCCGCCGCTACGCCATCGAGAGATCGCTCCAGTCCATCGATATCGCGAAGCTGTTGGGAACCGATCTGATCGTGTTGTGGCTGGCGCGCGAAGGCACTTATCTCCGCGAATCGAAAAATGGCCGGCGCAGCGTCGAACTGTTGGTCGAGGCGGTCGATGCGATGCTCGCGTACGACCGGAAAGTTCGCATCGCTATCGAACCGAAGCCGAATGAGCCGATGGACATCGCCTACCTCCCGACCATCGGCCACGCGCTGGCGATTGCGCAGCTCACGCGCGATCCCAAACGCGTCGGTTGCTTGATTGAGTCAGCTCACGCGTTACTGGCCGGGCTGGACCCGGCGGACGAAATCGATTTCGCCTGCGCCTTCGGAAAACTCTGGTCCCTTCACCTGAACGATCAGAACGGATTGAAATTCGACCAGGACAAGCCTTTCGCGAGCCACAATCTCCGCGTCGCGTTCAATCAGGTGCGCGCGCTGGAACGGAACGGCTACGGCAAAAGCGGCGAATATGTTTGCTTCGACGTCCATCCCTTCCGCACTACGAAACCGGAACATTGGCTGGATCATCTGGTGAACAGCCGCCGCACTTTCAAGCGCCTCGTGCAAAAGGCGCGCACCTTCAACGAGAAGACCGCACGGCAACTCATTGCCGACCGCAATTACCAGGCGCTCGACCAAATGGTGCTGGAACATTTGATGGCTGGGTGAGACTTAAAAGGTCGGTGCAGCTTGCTTGCTCAGTTGACCCAACTCGTCATCGTCAGGTGACCTCTTGTCAGCCTTTGTGCGCGCTGGCAAAATGCCGTGCATGGAAAACCCGGAAATCGTATTTGGCGTAACGCAAGAAGCGGACGGCGGTTTCGTCGCGGAGTGCCTCTCGCACGACATCCTCACGCAAGGAGCCAATTGGGAAGAATTGCGAAACAATGTCCATGAGGCTGTCCGTGCCTATTTCTTTGACCAACCTAAACCCAACCGCGTTCGCCTACACTTCGCGCGGGATGAAGTTTTCGCGACGGCATGAAGTTGCCACGCGACTTGAGTGGTGGTGAACTCGTTGAAGTCCTCTGTCGTCATTTTGATTATCGCAGCATTAACCTGCTCGATATGCTGCTCTGGGGGTGATCATTCCCGAGAACCTGGAAGCATTGGAGGCAACGAAATGTGAACCTCGAATTACTGTAAGGCGGGTTCAGGCAAAAAAATAGCGTGGCTGACCAGCCACGCTGTTGGAGTTCAAAAGTGAAAAGGAGAAGTTACTTTTTGATGATATTGTCCAGGTCCACGATCACCGCCTGCGTGCCGCTGCCGGGACGGTAACCGACCTTCTCGCCGACCTTCTTCCCCCGCTCGTCCACAATGACGAGCGTCGGAAATCCTCGGACGCCGTATTTGATTTTCAACTCTTGATTGGCCTTTTTCAAGGCGTCGGATTGCGGTTTAGCCCGTGGAAAATCAGCTTCCACAAGCACAAAGCGCTTGCTGGCGTAGTCTTTGAATTCCGAGGTGGGAAACACTTCCGACTCCAACTTTTTGCAGAATCCTCACCAGTCCGAACCGGTGAAGTTGATGAGCACCAACTTTTTCTCCGTCTTGGCCTGGGGCTGCGCTTTGGACAGATCCGTCAGCCATTCGGCGGAGACGCTCAATTGGAACAGGACGACGCCTGCCATCAAGCCCAACGGGAGTTTTCTCATAGCGTTATATCATGAACTGAGGTTGACTTGTTCGCGGTGGAGGTTCTCCACCGTCAGATAGAACATAGTCCCGAAGCGTGGGCGCCGCAAAACAAAATAAACCGAACCGAAGCTGCGTCTAACCGCCATGCTGTTGTCTCAGATCAACCCCCGCCGCGTCAGAGTGGACGGCAAATTCTTCCGCGTTGGGGCCGGGAAATTTCACCCGAAGGGCGTGACCTACGGGCCTTTCGCTCCCAACGCCCGCGGGGAACCGTTTCCGGAAGCCGCGCAAGTCAAACGGGATTTTGCCCAGGTCCGCGAGTTGGGGGCCAATTTGCTGCGCGTGTACGAGGTGCCTCCGGCCTGGTTTCTGGATCTGGCCGGCGAGAGTGATTTGAAATTGCTGCTCGATGTTCCCTGGAGCAAGCACCTCTGCTTTTTGGATTCCGCAGGCGCCCGCGCTGAGGCCCGCGCGGCCGTGCGGAAGGCGGCCGAAGCATGCGCCCGGCACCCCGCAATCTTTGCCCTGAGCGTCGTCAATGAGATTCCCGCCGACATCGTTCGCTGGAGCGGCGCTTCGAGAGTAGCGCAATTCATCGATGAACTGGTGTCCATCGTCAAAGGGATCGCGCCGGATTGCCTCTGCACCTTCGGCAACTATCCGCCCACGGAGTTCCTACGATCCCGGGAAATCGATTTTCACTGTTTCAACATTTATATCCATCAACCCAGGCCGTTCGAAAATTATTTGTCCCGGCTGCAGATGATCGCGGAGTTCAAGCCGCTGCTGCTGGGCGAAGTCGGCATCGATTCGTTGCGGGAAGGGGAGGATCGAAAGTGCGAAATGCTGGCCTGGCAGATTGAATCGGCGTTTCGCGCCGGATTGGCCGGGGCGATTGTCTATAGCTTCACGGACGACTGGTTCAAAGGCGGCGAACAGATTTCGGACTGGGCCTTCGGTCTTACGACCCGTGAACGGCATCCCAAAAGCTCGTTTGCGGTCGTGCGCAAAGCTTTCGCGGACGCGCCTTATTTTCCTCTCAGGGAAGCGCCGCTCGTCTCGGTCGTGGTGGCGTGTTACAATGGAGCGCGCACGCTGGCGGCGTGCTTGGATTCGCTCAAGCAGTTGAATTATCCGCGCTATGAAGTCGTGCTGGTGGATGACGGCTCGACCGATGCGACCGGCGAAATCGCGGCTCGCCATCCGAACGTCCGCTCCTTGCGCCACCCGCTGAACCAGGGATTGTCCGCCGCTCGCAACACCGGAATCGAAGCGACCAGGGGCGAGATCGTGGCGTTCACGGATGCGGATTGCCGGGCAGACGAGGATTGGCTGCACCATCTTGTGGGCGACCTTTTGAACGGAGACTTTGTGGGGATTGGCGGCCACAACTTGCTTCCACCGGAAGATTCGTGGGTCGCCGCAGCCGTGATGGTTTCGCCCGGCGGCCCGACTCACGTGATGCTCACGGACCGGTTGGCCGAGCACATTCCCGGGTGCAACATGGCGTTCTACAAATGGGCGCTCCTCGAAGCAGGCGGGTTCGACCCGCTCTTTCGCAAGGCCGGCGATGACGTCGATATTTGCTGGCGCTTGCAGCAGCGGGGTTATCGGCTCGGATTCAGTTCGTCCGGATTTGTCTGGCACTATCGCCGCTCGACGGGGATCGACTATCTGAAGCAACAACGGGGCTACGGGGAATCCGAAGCGCTCTTGGTCCACCGGCATCCGGAGTATTTCAACTGGTTCGGGGGGAGCCAATGGCAAGGGAGAATTTATTCCCCGGCAAAATTCGGCGTCGTGACCCGCCGCCCGATCATTTACCACGGAACTTTTGGGGGCGGATTCTTTCAAACGCTCTACACCGCGCAACCGGCGTTGACTTTGATGCTGCTGACCAGCCTCGAATATCACGTGCTGCTCACGCTCCCGCTCCTGGTTTTGAGCGCCCTGTTCGACCCGCTCCTGCCCCTGGGCTTGACGAGTTTGTTGCTGTCGCTCGCGGTCTGCGGCACCGCGGCGGCGCAGGCGGAACTGCCCGCTTCCCGGCAGCGATTTTGGTCCCGGCCTCTGGTGGCGCTGCTCTTCTTCCTGCAACCGATTGTCCGGGGTTGGGCGCGTTACAAAGGGCGGCTAACCGCACCGCGCACGCGCCTGGCGGATTATGAAACCCTGGACTCATTGAGTTTGCGCGACCGGAAGCAACGGTTTGAGGAAGCGGCTTATTGGAATGAACGCAATCTCGGACGATTCCAATTTCTGGCCGGCCTCATGGAGCGTCTGGACCGGCGTGGCTGGCCGAACAAAGCCGATACCGGCTGGAACCATTTCGACCTCGAAATCCTGGGAAGCCGCTGGTGCCATTTGCAATTGCTCACCGCAGCCGAGGAATTGGGCCGAAGCAAACAGTTGATCCGGTGCCGGCTCAAGACCCGCTGGACGCTGCTCGCCAAGACCGCGTTCTGGAGCATGGCCGGAATCAATATCCTCATCATCGGTTCGGTGGGCTCGATCTTCCCCTGGGTTTGGCTGCTGCTGTTCATGCTTCCTCTAGCAGGGTGGTGGCTGGATAATATCCAAAGGAACTTTCGTCGCGTCGTGGCAGTTTTCCTGGACGAGACCGCCAGGGACTTGGGGTTGGTGAAACCCGAACCGCAGGCCTCGGCGGCACCGAAGCCACCCGCTCCGGAGCAACCAGCTCCCGCTCAAACCAGCCAGCGGCTGCGGTGGTTTTCGGGCCTGAGCAAGTCGAGACCGTGATGGAACAGGCTCGCCGTTTCCATCGATTTCAACGCGAATTTCCCCGCGAATCGAGAACGGTCAGGAAACGCGAAACAGCTACCAGGCAGGCCTTGCCCTACTTTTCACCCGCTGCTTTCACGATCTCGGAGAGGAGTTCATCCGCGGTCCATTGATTGCCCGGAAAGATTCTTTGGATTCGTCCGGCTGCGTCGATGACGACCGTCCGCAGTTTGTGTTCCCAATTCTCCCCTTGTTTGACGACGGGCAGATCGAACTGCTCCGTGATGGCGTCGATGTCGATCATGGCGCCGGTCACGAAGCTCCAATGTCTGGCGTCCTGCCGGTACGTCTGTGCGTACGCCTTCAAGACCCTGGGCGTGTCGAAATGCGGATCGAATGAAATCGAGAGCAAATGCCAGTTGGTCGGCGCGTTCGTCAGCGTCAGAAGCTGCCTCTGGACGGCACCGAACTGGCGCGACATCAACGGGCAGAACTCCGGCACGGGACAGCGCGTGAAAATGAACGTCAGCGCCAGCGCCTTGCCGTTGAAGTCGCTCAGACTGACCGCCTGCCCGAGTTCGTTCGTAAAACGATAATCCGGCCTCAGGTCGCCGACCTTCAATAGCTCCACGTCGCGCACCAAACGCACCGGCGGCCGCACGGAGGGTGAGTTGGTTGCGGGCGCCGTGGTCTTGCGGATCTCGTCGATCCACGACGCGTTTTCCGTCACGTGAAATTGGAAAGTAAGGGCGTCGCCGACGGCCAGTCCCTGAAGTTCCTTTGGATCCTTGACCGTGAACGGCATGGTCATCGCAGGCATGTAATTCGGCACTTCCTCGTGTTGAATCGTGACCGTCGGATGTCCGGCTTCCAGCTTCTTCAAAACACCTTTCACCGTGAAAGTCCGCAAATTGATCGGGGACGGACTGTCCGCGACCGGCTTCGAATCCGGCTCGCGGCTGCACGAAGCGAGCGTGGCCGCGACTGCCAGTGACAGCAAAAACAACGATGCTCTCATGAACGTCACCTTAAGCGTCACAAAGACCGAACACAACCCCGCACCATTGCATTGCGCGAGATTGGTTCCGGTGCATCCTGAAGTGGTTGGCATCGGTTCGATTTGGCGTGCGCCGGCAGAGCGCAGGGCGACAGCGCTTTTTGTCGAATCTCCGGGATTTCGGGCGACTCTGGAGCGCTGCGTTGGGCCACGCCAAAGCGGCGTCGCGCTCCGCTTGCCACCGCTTGCCGCCGCACTCCATGGTCAAGGAAAACTTCTGAATGTACCGCGATTGCTTCCTTGAAACCATTGGCCGCTCTCTGTTCGGTTGACGCTTTGACTACTGCGCCGTCAAACCTTTGACAGTCCCCGTCCGGTCCGTATCCTTCGCCCATGCGCACGGTGAAAGTCCCGCTGGGGGACCGCAGCTACCCGATCCTGATCGGCGCGGACGCTTTGTCTCGGCTGGCGGCGGAGTGCAGCCGGAGAGATTTGTCCTCACGTTGCGCGGTGATTTCTGACCGCAACGTCGCCGCGCTCTACGGTGCGAGGGTGCAACATTCGCTGCGGAAAGCCGGGTTTGATTCGGTCCTCATTGCCGTTCCCGCAGGGGAGGCTTCGAAGCGCCTGGGCTTGGTTCAGTCCTGCTATGATCGGCTCGCGGCGCATCGATTGGAGCGAGGGTCGTTCATCGTGGCGCTCGGCGGCGGGGTGGTGGGTGACCTGGCCGGGTTTGTTGCAGCGACTTATTTGCGCGGGATCGCGTTCGTGCAAGTCCCGACGACGCTCCTGGCCCAGGTGGACAGCTCGGTCGGCGGCAAAGTCGGTGTGAATCTGAAGGCCGGGAAGAATCTGGTGGGCGCCTTTTACCAACCGCGATTCGTCCTTTGCGACCTGGCGACTTTGGACTCCCTGCCCGCGCGCGAATTTCGCGCCGGACTGGCTGAGGTCATCAAATACGGCATCATCTGTGACGCGGCGCTGTTCCGGCGCCTCGAACGCGATCTGGAGAAAATCCTGCGCCGGGACCGCGAGACACTTTCAGCCGTCATCGCCCGGTGTTGCGCGATTAAAGCCGAGGTCGTTGGCCAGGACGAAAGGGAAAGCGGCCTGCGGGCGATCCTGAATTTCGGCCACACCATCGGCCACGCCATCGAAGCGATTTCCGGGTACGGCAAATTTCTCCACGGCGAAGCCATTTCCATAGGCCAGGTCGCGGCGGCCCGCATCTCCCATCACTTGCTTGGCTTGTACCCGCGCGACGTGGAACGCGTCCGAACTTTGTTCGCCCGCGCAGGCTTGCCGACGGCGATCACGTTGAACGCCGCGCAACGGCAACGACTGTTCAACGCGATGAGGCTGGACAAGAAAGTCCGAAGCGGCGAGGTCAAATTCGTTCTCGCGAAACGAATCGGGCAAGCCGGCCATGGCCACAAAGTCCCCTGGGCTCTGGCGGAGCAGGTGCTGGTGCGGTGACTAAGCCGTAAGTATTCAGCGCGATGAAAAGCTCGCCCTCACCCCGGCCCTCTCCTCCAGGGAGAAGGAGTAACTTTCAACGCCCGCGGACTCATCACGGTTTAGTGACCGTTTCCCGGTGCGGGGAAGAGCGGTTCCCTCTCCTGGGGGAGAGGGTTAGGGTGAGGGCGATTCACCTTTTCAATGAATAGATACGGCTGAGAAATATCGATGCATGCCTTATTCTTGGTCATCATAGCATTCGCGAACGCATCACGCATCATCCATCCCGCATCCCTCTAACATGTCCGCCGTCAGCGAAACCATCGTCCGGGAGTACTTCGAGCTGCACGGCTTTCTGGTGCGGCAGCAGCGGAAGTTCATCCCGCGCACCGAGCGCGAGGACGCGGAGATTGATTTTCTGATCTTCAACCCGCAGCCGAAGCTCGCCGATCTGCCGCTTCCTCCTGTGCTGAGTTCGGACGACTTGCGCCGCGTGGTCCGCGCCATCGTTGTGGTCAAGGGCGGGCACACGGAGACGTTCAGTTCCGCGATGTTGAACCGGCAGCCGGAGATTTTTCGGTTCGTCGATCCGAAAGTATTTCAACGCGCCGCGCGTGCTTTCGGAGCGGAAGGCCCGCTGACAAAAATCCTGGTTGTGCCGTCCTTGCCTCAACACGAAGAAGGCCGCTCCCAAACTCTGGACCTGCTCAAGTCCAAAGGCATCGACGCCGTCGTCCCGTTCGGCACGCTGTTGGCCGACTTGATCGACAGCGTCGAAATCAACCGCAACTACCAGAAGTCCGATCTCCTCCAGGTTCTGCGGATCTTGAAGAACTACGAGTTCTTCAAGGAACGGCAGATGGAGTTGTTCAAGCCCAGGCGCCCGCGTGCGAGACGCTCGCAGGCTTCCCCAACCGCTGTCCCACCGGTCGATGAGAGCGCCGCCGGCTGAACCAAACAGGTTCGCCTCTGGGCGATTGTGAAGCTCACTCCTGCGGATACAGAATGATCCGGTCGTGCACGACCACGACCAGGTCGTTCTTCCCGTCGTTGTTGAAGTCGGCGATCAGCGCCTCGCGCGGTTCGGAGGACTCGGCGCGGCGGCTGCGGAAGGTGCGTTCCTCGAACACCTGCCATCGATTGGCGGGCACAAGTTTATGGGGCGGCTCATAGGTGACGACATCGAGGTAGCTCTTTCCGACTTCAAGGAACACGAGATCTTTTCGCCCGTCGTTGTTGAGGTCGCCCGAGATGACGTCGTGGAGGAAGGCTTCCTTGATCGGCGATTCGTAGCCGTCGAGTTCCGTGAATTCCCAGATGTCGCCGTGGAAGGTCATCCACGCGGCGAGATTTGCGCCCAGGAAAGCGATGCTGTTGGGTCTGGATTCGCCGAGCGCCACGGCCTGCAAACTCTGAAAATCACTCACCGGGAGCGGCAGATTTCTTACGACCTTCCACACGCCCGCTTTGTCGCGTTCGCTCAAAGTGAGCGCCTTTCGTTCCGCATCGAGCAGGAAAATGGAGGCGATGGCGTTGGTGCCGTTGCGCAAAGCCGCGGCGCCGACGATGCGGGAATTGCTGCCCGCGCCGTTGATTTGCTCCTTAACGGTGAAAGACAACTCCGCGCCCTTCGGTTTGTCGGAATCCGCGCGCGGATTGTCCAGAACGACGGCGCGCAAGAAGTTTTTTTGCGCCAGGAGCAGTTCCGGTTTGCCGTCGCCGTCCACGTCGCTCGCGGTCACCCAGGGAAGCTCGGCGCTGCCGCCGGGCGGCGTGATGTCTTTCTCCTCGAAATCCTTCTCCGGCACTTGAAGCAGCACTTTGATTTTCTCGTACGGAATCAAGACGACGACGTCCGCCAGGCCGTCCTGATTCAAGTCATGGATCAAGAGGGATTTCGGATTCGATTTGAAGCTGGCGCTGAGCGGCTGGCGCCGGATTTTGCCGTCGGCCTTGAGGATTTGCAGTTCGCGCTTGCCGTCCAGGTCGGCAATCACGACCAGCGACGGTTTTTCCTCCGGCTTCAACGGCCCGACATCCATCGCGAGCGGCCGGCCCTGATGCGGCAACAATTTGGGAAAGCCGATCCGTCCGTTCTGGTCGAACCGCGTGAGGCCGACTTGCCGTTCGTCCGCGCTCAGCACGAAGATTTCCGCCTGGCCGTCCCCATCCCAATCCGCCAGGGCGATTTCGCTCACGCCCGTCAGCGTGGGAAAGATTTTGGCGGCGGCGAGCGAGCCGTCCTCCTGCTGCAAATGCACCGCGAGCTGCCCGCTTTCCGGCTCGGCGACCAGCAAATCCGGCAGCTTGTCGCTGTTGATGTCCGCCCACACGACGCCGCGCTTGGCCTTGGTCGTCTTTGTCAAAGGCAGCACCCGGAATTGACCCTGGCGCCAATCTCCAGACAGCGAATCCGCCGGCTTCTGGGTGAAGTGCGAAATCTGGGCGCGGCCTGATTTCTGCGCGATGGTGATGACTTCCGTTTTTCGATCGCGGTCCAGGTCATCGGCCCAATAAGAGCGAATCGGCGGCAGTGTGAAGTGAATCTCCGGGCCGAGTTGCTTTGCGGCGTTTTGCAACCGAAACCGGAACGGATTCGGGCTGTCCCAGTTGACCAAAAGCAAATCCTCGCGGCCGTCGCCCTGGATATCGAGCACCTGGGCCGACAGGACCGCGCCGGAGTAGGGGATTTTCTCCGGTTCGGCCAACGCGTGATCCGCCGTTTGGGCGAGCCAGTAAACGTGGTTCTCGGCCAGCAGGAGAAGATCGTCCTGGCCATCGCTGTTCAGGTCGCCGTGCGTGAGAGCGTTCTGGTTCAGCAAACCATCTTCCATGGGCCAGCGTTTTGGGGCATTCCAGCCGTTGGTGCCATTGTTGTATTGGACGACCAGTTCCTTCGGTTCACCGTAGTAAGCGAGGTCGGGCCGGCCATCGCCATTGAGATCCGCGACCGTGAAAGCCGTGATCCGCTTTTCCGAGGCGATGGACTCGATGCGGAAGCGGGCGTCGGGCGGCAACTGATTCAACTCACGTTTGACTTCGGGTTTGGCCTTGGCAGCCAGGTTGGTCTTCCCGGTTTGATTGTAGAGCAGAGTGATCTTCGAGCGCAGGTTGTTCACCACGACCAGATCTTTCAGCCCATCGCCGTCCAGGTCCGCCGCGTTCAGATGGCTGATGCCGTGTTCCACCGGGAAAATCTCCTTGCCCGCAAAACCAAAGCGGTTGGTCGCGCTCTCTGCAGCGTTTGCGATCGCCACCGTGAAAACAAGGACCAAGAAGCTCGGCAGGCGGAGCGGAACCTTCGCCAAACCTCGCGAGGTCATGTCGAGCCTCATTGACGGCAGATCAGTCATTCGCGTCTTCAGCATAGAATTCAGTTAAGGGCCAACAACGTGGCAGTCCCCATTTCCTTTGGCCAGTCTATTCCCCTAAAAGGTGAACAACTAACCGGCGCGTGTGCGGGTGAGTTCTGTGTTCCCACACGTATATGCCTTGCCAGGTTCCGAGCGTCATGCGGCCTGAGGAGATGGGGATGCTCAGATTCACCGCGGTCAAGGCCGTCCGCACGTGTGCGGGCATGTCGTCGTCCCCTTCCGCGGTGTGGCGAAACAGATCGTCTCCGTCCGGCACGAGGCGCGCGAAAAATCTTTCAAAATCGCGGCGCACTTCCGAATCGGCGTTCTCCTGGATCAACAGCGAGGCGGAGGTGTGGCACAAATGAAGCGTCACCAGGCCCGATCTGATGCCAAACTGCTGGACCAGCGCTGCCACGTCCTCCGTCACTTCGTGGAAGCCGCGCCCGCGCGTGCGCACGTTCAGTTCATGAGTGGCCTGGCGCATCGTTCTGGATGGTTAAGATCGAACGCTACTTGCGGCCATGAATTGATTCATGCGCGTCAGCGCCTTGGATTGCGGCAGTCTTCTGCCGCTTTTGGGACCGAGGGCGAAAAAGCGCCAGAGGACTGGCGCACTCCAAAACCTGGCGGACCAACGGGCGTTCATCGGAAGCGTTCGCGTTACGCAAACGCCACCCGCGTCGTCGGGCCTTCGGGATCCCAGCCACGCGGCGGTTTGCTGTTGATTGAGGACACGTCCTTGATCGATATCTGCCGGCCGCGCGTCTTTGCGCCTTTGACTTCCACCTCCGCCGGATGGCACGTCTGCTGGTGGATCTTCTGATACGGCGCCGGCTTGTATTTGATGAACAACTCCTGCGGCGTGTCCGGCTCGAAAAACAGCACTTTCGATTTCGGCGGGATGCAATGATAAATCTTGTTCAGGATCGCGCCGCCAAACGTGAACCGCTTCAGATACGTTGCCTCGCGATTCGTGTAGGCCAAGGTGAAAATCCGCTCGCGTTCCGGCAGCCCGCAATAAACCAGGTCCGGACCCACAAAAAGCTTCTCCGGCAGCTCGGTGACCTTGTAGTGCCCGTCCTTGAAGACGAGCATCACCTTGTCGAACTTCGTGCAATCCACTTTGAACTCGTCCCCGGAAACCTTGTAGCCGACGTAACCGGATTCCCGGTCGTACGCGACCTTGAACGCTTTGAACGCCACCTCCTTCGCATCCACCTCGTCGTAACGGCTCGATTTGGTCAGGCGCGGATATTGCGGTCCGAACTTCTCGATCAAGGCCTCCAGATGGCCGATGACGTATTGGGTGAGTTGCTTGAGATTCTTCCGCGTGTCCGCCAGGTCCGCTTTGACTTTCTCCATCTCCTCGCGATGCTTGTTGATGTCGAAAAGCGAAATGCGGCGGATGCGCACCGCGAGCAGGCGCTCCAGGTCCGCGTCGGCCACCTCGCGAAGCAACTGGCGGCGGAAAGGCTTGAAGCCGTCGTGCACGGCCGCGAGAACGGCCTCATTGGTTCTGCACGATTCGATCCTTTTGTAAATGCGTTCCTCGATGAAAATGCGCTCCAGCGTGCGGAAGTGCAGCTCGTCCTGGAGCTTCTTCTCCTTCAACTCCAGTTCGCGCTTGAGGATTTCCACGAGCTGAGCCGTGTTTTCTTTCAGCACTTCGGAAACCGTCATTTCGACGGGACGATTGTTGCGGATGACGATAATGCGGCTGGCGATGGTGACTTCGCAATCCGTGAAGGCGTAAAGCGCATCGGTGAGCTGCTCCGCGCTCACGCCTTGCGGAGCCTTCACTTCGATTTCGACTTCCTCGGACGTGAAATCGTTGACGCTTTTGACCTTGATCTTCCCCTTGCGCGCCGCGTCTTCGATCGAGGCCATCATGGAATCCGTCGTTGTCGTGGGCGGAATCTCTTTGATGACAACCGTGGAATCGTCCTTGGCCTTGATCTTCGCGCGAACTTTGATGCTGCCGGCGCCGTCGCGATACTCCCGCGCGTCCATCAGGCCGCCGGTCGGAAAGTCCGGCAGCAGTTTGAAGGGCTGCTTTTTGAGAATGGCGATCTGCGCCTGGACCAATTCGGGAAAATTGTGCGGCAGAATTTTGCACGACATTCCGACCGCGATCCCTTCGGGGCCGAGCATCAGCAGGAGCGGCAATTTTGAGGGCAGGACGACCGGTTCTTTGTTGCGGCCGTCGTAGCTTGGCACGAACTCGGTCAGGTCGTCGTTGAAAATCTCCGTGCGCGCCAGTTCCGTGAGCCGGCATTCGATATAACGCGGCGCGGCGGGTGGATCGCCGGTATAGATGTTGCCGAAGTTTCCCTGGCCTTCGATCAGGTAGCGTTTGTTCACGAGCACCACGAGTGCGTCCGAGATCGCCGCTTCGCCGTGCGGATGGTACTGCGCGCAATGGCCGGAGATGGTCGCCACCTTGATGAAGCGGCCGTCGTCCTTTTCGTGCAACGACCAGAGAATGCGCCGTTGCACAGGCTTCAAGCCGTCCGCGAGATTCGGGATGGCGCGGTCGCGGATGACGTAGGAGGCGTATTGGAGGAAACTGGTATCGACGCGGCGGTGGAGCGGCAGTTCGACGTTCGTGGGTTTGCCGTTGCGGGTCTTGGCGGGCGCCGCATCGGACTCAGCGATGACTTCCGTTTTCTTTCGTTCACTCATGCTCGTGGCGGGAGATTAAACTCAGTGAAACGGATAGAAGCAAGGCCGGGCCAAATCCACCCGTAATTCAATGGAAAATTCTTCAACCGGAAATGGACGCCAAGCAACGCGAAGGACGGGGAAAAGCAAACCAGCTCCGCATTGTTGCTGTGGTCGGGGGCGGTGCTGCCGCACCGCCCTACCAGTCTGCACGGCAGCGCAGCCCTACCGCGTTCATGGGAAAGCTTCCACGGTCTTCAGAACCATGCTTACGGTCCATGAACCTCGCCACGCCGAGAGTTTATGGAGTGCGCCGACAGAGCGCAGCGGCGACGGCGCTTTGGCGTGGGCCGAGCCTTGCGGTCTCGAAGCCAAAGCGGGGTCGCGCCGCAGCAGGAGATTTCTCGGCGGCAAGTTGGTGCGAGGAGACGGGCTGGTGGCCCGCGCCACCTATTCTTGACGCGTTCTAAATGGTCACGGCGCTGTCAGCATCCTGGACGTGGAGGTATTCCAGAATCCGGCCTACGGACTCGGCCACACTCAGGCGGTCGGTGTGAAGCTCGATCTCCGGGTGTTCAGGCGGCTCGTATGGGGCGGAAACGCCCGTGAACTCTTTGATTTCGTTCGCGCGCGCCTTGGCGTACAGGCCTTTCGGGTCGCGTTGCTCGCAGACCTCGATGGGTGCGTTCACGAAAACCTCGATGAAATTGGCCTCCGGCAACATGTCGCGGACGAGTTTGCGATCTGAGCGGTACGGCGAAATGAAGGCGGTGATGCAGATGATTCCGGAGTCCGCAAACAGCCTGGCCACTTCTCCGACGCGCCGGATGTTTTCCTTGCGATCGGCCGGCGAGAATCCCAGATCGCGGCACAGGCCGTGGCGAATCTTGTCGCCGTCGAGCACGTAAGCGTGTCGGCCCAGATTGAACAATTCTCGCTCCAATTCCGTCGCAATCGTGGATTTGCCGGAGCCGGACAATCCGGTCAGCCAAACGACGCAGCCGGAGTGCCTGTTTCGCAGCGCGCGCTGCCGTGCCGTGACCTTCCCCTCGCTCCAGTAGATGTTCTTGCTCTTGTGCAGCGAATCAGCCGTGCGTTTGGGGTAATCGTCTTCGACAATGATCCCGCCGCCCGAGACATCGAAACCGTCCACGATCACGAAACGGCCGGTCGGGACGATTTGCGTGTGCGCGTCGAAAGCCACCGGCCTTTTGGTGCGGAGATGCAATTCGGCCACTTCATGCCGGCCCACGAAGATTTCGTGGTGCTGGCGCGACAACGTCTGAAGCGTGGAGGCGTCGATCACGCGTTCGATGGAGTCGATTTCGCAATCCGCCTCCTGGGTGGCCAGCTTCAACTTATAGACGGCGCATTTGCGGAACGGCTTTCGCCCCAGCCAGAACAGGCGAGTCTTGAACCGGGTCAGTTCGTAGGGCGGCGCGCTCTCCAACGCCGCGACCGCGCCGCGCTCGACAAAGATTTGTTCCGCGAGCGTGATTCCCACGGACTCTCCCGCTGCCGCCGACTCTCTCGGCGGGGCGTTCCAGCGCTCGATAGTTTTCACCGTGCTGGTCTTGTTGCTGGGGCAGAAGATCAGGCGGTCGCCCACCTTGAGCGTGCCGGACTCGACGCGCCCGGCGAGAATGCGGCGTTCGTCAAAGCGATAGACATCCTGGATGGAGAACCGAAGCGGCTGATCCTTGGGCAACTCGGAAACCTTGAAATCGTCGAGCACGTCCAGCACGGTCGGCCCGGACCACCAGGGCATGTTTTCGCTGAGGGACGCGATGTTGTCGCCGTGCTTGGCGGCGATGGGAATGAAAACTTTGGCTTCGACGCCAATGCTGGCCAGCCACGCGCGGTAATCCCTCTCGATCTGCGCGAACCGTGCCTGGGCGTAGTCCTGCAAATCCATTTTGTTCACGAGGACGGCGATCTGGCGGATGCCGAGCAGATTGAGCAAATACCCGTGCCGGCGCGAATTCTCCTGAATGCCTTCATTGGCATCGATGAGGAGCAGGGCCGCTTCGGCGTTGGCGGCGCCGGTGACCATGTTCTTGAGGAACTCCTTGTGGCCGGGCGCATCGATGATGACGTATTGCCGTTTCTTCGTCTGAAACCAAATCTGGGCGGTATCGATGGTGATGTTCTGGTCGCGCTCGGATTGCAGCGCGTCCATCAGGTTCGCCCATTCGAAGGGCACGCCGCGGCGTTCGGCGACTTTCTGGAGTTGCTCCAGCTTGCCTTCAGGCAAACGGCCCGTGTCGTAAAACAGGCGGCCCACGAAAGTGGACTTCCCGTGATCCACGTGGCCGACGATGACAATTTTGAGTTGCTCGGTAGGGATCGACAGATTGCTGGTCATGTGTTGGGGGGACATCTGGGTCTGCATTGTGAGAGAGAGATGCGCGGCTAAAGAGCTGCTGGCAGTCAGCGCTTCGAGTGGGCACGGTTCAGCGCGATTGCTGAGGCGCTCCGCAAAGCCGGAGCGTGCAGCCGCTCATACTCCTGCCGAAAGCGCTCCAGATATTCGAGGTCCAGCAAATCCTTTTCGCGGCCACTGGCGCGCTTGCTGGCAATGATGTCTCTCAAACTGGCGATCCGGAATCCTTCCAATAGAATGGACCGGGACTTCGCCTCCCCGAAACTGGAGATGCCATCCGGGGCGAAAATCACATCCAGGTCGAATGGGGCGGCTTTGATCTGCACAAAATCATTCCCGGCAATGATGGCCTTCTCCTGGTCAGATCCCAATGCAAAGCCAACTTTTCTAAGAGCGCGGACGATGCGGCGGCCGTTCTCCGGCGTCCGATCTGCAAACACGTCAATATCCTGCGTCACGAATGGAAACCCCAGCAGGATGGCGGCACCCTTGCCGATGAACAGGTAGTCCACCCCCTCCTCGTCAAACGCGCGCGCGAGCTGCACGGCTTGTTCGGATTGAAATCCAGACGGAGTCATTGGGCGGGGCGCTTGAACCCAAGGTAGTCGGGGAGGTTTTCTTCGCACCACGCCCGATATTCCGCCATCGTCTTGAAGGCTCGCATGGAAATCTGATCGGACGCCGGCTTGATCCTGCGGCAAAAACCATACTTGATCCGCAGTTCAAGGGGCCGTTGCATCTGGCGGCGGCATTGATCGCGGAACTCTTCCCAGCCTCGATCCTCCGGCGTGCGAAGCGGAAAGAATTCCTCCGGAACCGCGGTGCGATACGGAAGCTGCGCCTCGTTGATCGCGGCTTCGTCGCGTTTTGGCCGGGTGTCGTCTCGTTCAGTCATGATGGAGGATATCCTGCGTCACGGATCCGATTACATATAGCCATCCCGGCGGAGCTTTTCAAAGGCATCTTCGCTTTCCTTGTCCTGGGCGCGGCCGGAGCGCTCCGGGGTTTTGGTGTTCCGCAGTTCTTCGATGATGTCGCGCACGGTTCGGGCGTTTGATTGGATGGGGAAGGTGCAGGGCGCGCAGCCAAGGCTTCGGTAGCGCTCGCCTTTCTCGTTCGCGAAATAGAGCGGGATCACCGGAATGTTCTCCCGCTCGATGTATTCCCAGACGTTCAGTTCGGTCCAGTGCAGCAACGGATGAATGCGGATGTGCGCGCCTTTTTCAAACTCGGTTTTGAACTGATCCCAAAGCTCGGGCGGCTGGTCTTCGACGTTCCATTCCATGTTTTTGTCGCGCGGGCTGAAGTAGCGTTCCTTTGCGCGCGTCGGCTCTTCATCGCGGCGCACACCGACAATGACGCCGGTGAAATGATGCTTGTCCAGCACCTGTTTCAAGGCGTCCTTCTTGAGGGTGCCGCAACATTCGACGCGCGTCGCCTTGCCGTTCGGATAGGTCACACCGTTGCGGAGCACTTCTTCGTTTTTCCCGACCACGAGTTCCAGTTTCCACTCGCGGCAAAGCCGGTCGCGGTATTCGATCATCGACTGGATTTTGTAGGTCGTATCGACATGCACCAGCGGGAACGGCACATGGCCAAAAAACGCCTTGCGCGCCAGCCAGAGCAACACGGTGGAATCTTTGCCGATGCTCCACAACATCGCCAGATGGTCGAACTTGTTGAATGCCTCGCGCAGGATGTAGATGCTCTGGTTTTCCAGTTTGGAGAGATAGTCCATGAATACTTCTGGGAAAGGCCAATTGGGTCCAGGACCGATTCAAATCTGAAAATCGGCTTTCTTGGCCATGAATGTGTGAATGCCGCATTCGACTTTGTCAAACCCAGTCCACCGACCGGCCCGCTCATTCTCGCCATCCGCGGTTTTGCGAGTGCAAGGCCAGCACCCGATCGAGCGGTAGCCTTGATCGTGCAAGGGATTGTACGGAATCCGATGCTTCCGAAGATGCTCCCAGACGGCGTCTCGGGACCAGTTAGCCATCGGGTTGAGTTTGAAAATGTCTCGGCCTCCGCCTCCTTCGAGCACGTAAACTTCCATGATGTCGAGGCCAGCGCGGCTCTCCGACTGCCGTCGGCGCAAACCCGTGATCCAGCAATCCATCTCCGACAATTTATCTTGGAGGGGCAACACTTTCCGAAGCGTGCAGCAGAGGTCCGGATCGCGCTCCCAGAGCGCCGGGCCGTGCGCTTGTGTCTGCTGCTCTACCGTCAAATCCGGAGTGCATGACTCGATCTCGTAGCCGAAGAATTCTTCCGAACGTTTCTTAAATTCGATGGTTTCGGGAAAAAGCAAGCCGGTGTCCAAGGTGAATACCGGAAACTTCAGTCCGTGTTCTTTCGCCAGGTGCATGATCACCAACCCCGCCCCCTGGAAGCTTGTTCCGATGGCTGCGCGCGCGCCAAATCGCTCCCAGGCCCAGGCCAGAACATCTTCAGTGTGCGCAGTCTGGAACAGCCGGTTGAGAACCGCGATTTCGTTCTTGGTCATGCCGAAGGCTCGTCCGATCCACTGACTTCACTAGCTGCAAGTCTAATCATAAGTGAATTACTAAAGATACTTATTATCCCTTGCCCGGTATTCTTTTGTCAACGGTTAAGCTATTTGTCCCAGCAATTCTCATTTTGACTCGGAGCGCGCCCATCCTGGGCGCAGCGCGCAGAGAAATCCGAACGCGGCAGGCTATTCCGCGCCGTTTTCGCTTTCCGGGGCCGCTGGGGCCTGGAAGGCCGCGCTCCACGCACGCCAAAATGAGAATTGCTGTATTCGTTCGCTGTTCTCGATCAAAACCAAACCTGAGATTGACTTGTGGTCAATCAAAGTGCGGGCTTTAATTGACTTCCCTCGCGGCCAAAACCGCTGGATATTGGACCGGCAATCCGGGAAGCATGAAGCTTGGTGGCGCTATGGGCCAGAAGAAGATTTACTATTTCGACAACAACGCAACGACGCGAGTTGCTCCGGAAGTGTTGGAAGCGATGCTGCCATATTTGACAGACCAATGGGGCAATCCTTCGAGCGCGTATGGCTTTGGCAACCGTCTCGCCAAGCAGATTGAACACGCCCGCGAGAAGGTCGCGGCTTTGATCAACGCCGAGCCGCGCGAGATCGTTTTTACCAGTTGCGGAACGGAGAGCAACAACACCGCCATCCAAAGCTGCCTTGTGACTCATCCCGGCAAGCGACACGTCATCACCACGGCGGTTGAACACTCGGCCAACATCAAATTCGGCCAGTTCCTTCAGAAGCACGGTCACGAGGTGACTTTCCTTCCTGTCGAACCGGACGGTTCGCTGGACTTGCACCTCCTGGAAACTTCGATCCGGCCTGACACCGCGGTGGTGTCGGTCATGTGGGCCAACAACGAGACCGGTGTTCTTTTCCCGATTGAAGAGATTGCGGCCATCTGCCAGAGCAAAGGCGTTCTTTTCCACACCGACGCCGTGCAAGTTCCGGGCAAGTTGAAGATTGATGCCAAATCGCTGGGAGTCGATTTGCTGTCGATGTCTGGACACAAGCTGCATGCCCCGAAAGGCATCGGGCTTCTTTACGTGAAGCGGCGCACGAAATTTCAACCTTACATGATTGGCGGTCATCAAGAGCGCGGGAAGCGCGGCGGGACGGAAAATGTAGCCAGCATCGTAGGCTTTGGGCGCGCGGCCGAATTGGCCATCTCCCGGTTGGATGAGGAGAGTTCTCGCGTGCGCGGCATGCGGGACCGGCTCGAAACCGCAATTCTTGCAGACATCCCGAACACAACGCGGAACGGGGCAAAGGAACCCAGGCTTCCTAACACGTCGAACATCGCGTTCGACGGGGTCGAAGCGGAAGCGATTTTGATGTTGCTGGACCAGGTTGGGATCTGCGCTTCCAGTGGCTCGGCCTGCACCACGGGCGCGCTCGATCCTTCGCACGTGCTGACCGCGATGGGCCTGAGTCCGTCGCGGGCCCGCGGCTGCATCCGATTCAGCCTGGGGTTCTACAATTTGGATGAGGAAATCGATTACTTGCTTGAGCATCTGCCGCCGATCATTCAAAGGCTTCGCGCTATGGCCCCTTCTGCTTGCCCGGAACGGCCGCGCCATAAATCCTCTGTAACACACACTCACGAAGCGGAGGCGCATGGTTGGGCAGCGACCCCGGGCGCACGCCAGCATTAAGAAGACAGAATTCGTTGCACACCGCTATGAACACCGAGCCCCTTAGTCGTCGCCGGTTCCTGAAATCCACTTCCGTCGCCGTGGGCGCGCTGGCTTTGCCCTTTGTCGCGAAGCGAAGCGTGTTTGGCGCCAATGAACGTTTGAACATCGCGGGCATCGGCGTGGGCGGCAAAGGCGCCGGGGACATCGCCATCGTCGATCACGAAAACGTCGTTGCCCTCTGCGACGTGGATGAAGTCAATGCCGCCGGCTCCTTCAAGAAATATCCCCAGGCCAAACGGTTCAAAGACTTCCGCGACATGCTGGAAAAGGAAGGCAAGGGAATCGACGCCGTGACCGTTTCGACGCCCGACCACATGCACGCGCCCATCGCTCTGACGGCGATGAAGCTGGGCAAACACGTGTATTGCCAAAAGCCCCTCACCCATACCGTTCTTGAAGCCCGGCAAATGACAGAGGCCGCGCGCCAATACAAAGTCGCCACGCAGATGGGCAACCAGGGCCATTCCAATCCGGACACGCGCCGGCTGGTGGAATTGATTCAAGCCGGCGTGCTCGGCAAAGTGCGCGAAGTTCATGTCTGGACGGATCGACCGGGGAATTGGTGGGCTCAAGGCGTCGAACGGCCGAATCCGAAAGAACCGCCGAAAGTCCCCGCCACTCTGGACTGGGACTTGTGGCTGGGCGTCGCGCCGTCGCGCCCGTACGACCCGGCTTATGTCCCCTTCAAGTGGCGCGGTTTTTGGGATTTCGGCACCGGCGCGCTCGGCGACATGGCCTGCCACAACATGGACCTTGCGTTCTTCGCGTTGCAGTTGCGCGATCCGGTCAGCGTGGAAGCGCAATCCTCCGACGTGAACAGCGAAACCGGGCCGGTCTGGTCCATCATCACTTACGATTTCCCGCCGCGCGGCAGCCAACCGGGCGTAAAGCTGACCTGGTACGACGGCGGCAAGCAACCGGAGCCCGGATTGGCTAAGGCGAAAGAACTGCCGGGCAATGGCGTGATCATGATTGGGGACAAGGACACGCTCTTCGTGCCGAGCTATTGGGGGCCAGGCTCGTTCTTGTCAGGAGCCAAGGCCGCGGATTTCAAAAACATTCCCGAAAAATTTCCGCGCCAGACGGATTGGGAAAGAAGCCACCATCAGGAATGGCTCAACGCGTGCAAAGGCGGGCCGAAGGCGCTCTCCAATTTCGATTACTCGGGACCGATGACGGAGGCCGTGCTGCTGGGCAACGTCGCATTGCGCGTCGGCGTGAAGATCGAATGGGACGCGAAGAAATTCAAAGTCACCAACGTTCCGGAGGCGAACCATTACCTCCACGTGGAGTATCGGAAGGGATGGGAAGTATGAGTCAGCGCACCCGGAACGCCTTCACATTGATCGAACTCTTGGTCGTGATCGCCATCATTGCGATTCTGGCAGGAATGCTTTTACCGGCGTTAAGCAAAGCCAAAATGAAGGCTCAGAGCACCCAGTGCATGAGCAATGTCAAACAACTGGGTCTCGCTTGGTACCTCTACGCTCAGGATCATGATGATCGGACGCTCGGTCCCACTACGACGCGATCCGCGCCGGCCTGGTGCGAGGGCAACATGGTCGATGCCGCTGACGCCACGAACGATCGCTACATCACGAACGGTCCCACCTGGCGTTACCTGACGACCAAGGAAATCTTTCATTGCCCGGCCGATGTCGCCGGGTTGAGGTACCAGAACCGGATTGTCCTTCGCAATCGCAGCTACACCATGAACGCCTTCATCGGCGAAACCGAAACGCCCTGGGTCCTGAACAGCCGAGCGACCTACGCCACGATGCCGAAGCTGAGTGTCATTGGCGATCCTGGCCCCTCTGCAATCTTCAATCTCATCGACGAACACGAAAACAGCATCAACGACTCGCACTTTTTCGCGTTCGACGATCTGCGCCGATACAACAAGAACCCCTGGCTGGACGCGCCATCGGGCCGGCACGGGAAATCCGCCGGAGTAAGTTTTGTGGACGGCCACGCGGAAATCCGCCGCTGGCGCAGCCCGGGCATGGATCGAGTGATGCGCAACGGCAGCGTCGTGGTCCCGAATAATATTTCCTGGCTTCCCCGCACCGAAGCGGCGGACCACGAGTGGTTCCGCACCCACGTCGCTACGTACAAGTAGCGCCCACAACCTTGGTTTGGGAGAACGCTATGAGACTTCAAAGAATCTTTCTCCTGATTGTCGCCCCGCTCCTGCCATTTGTTTCGATTGAGCGCAGCCAGGGCGCGGACGCCGATTTCGTTCCGCTTTTCAACGGCAAGGACCTTTCGGGTTGGGTCAATGTGAATTGCGCGCCGAATACCTTCACGGTTCGCGATGGCATGATTGTCTCAACCGGGATTCCCACGGGCGTGCTGCGCACCGAGCGACACTACGAAAATTTCGAGCTCGAACTGGAATGGCGGCACATGGTCAAAGGCGGCAACGCCGGCCTGTTTGTCTGGAGCGAACCGATTACCGCGCCCGGCCAGCCGTTCACGAAATCCATCGAAGTGCAAATCCTCGACGGCAGAAATGGAGAGACCTACACGAGCCACGGCGACGTCTTCGCCATTCATGGCGCGACGTTCAAACCGGATCGCCCGCATCCTCAGGGTTGGATGCGATGTTTGCCGAGCGAACGGCGGGCGAAACCGGCGGGCGAGTGGAATCATTACCGCGTCGTCTGCAACAACGGCGACATCAAGCTCGCCGTGAACGGCAAGGTCGTTTCCGGCGGTTACGAGACCAGGCCGCGCAAGGGCTACATCTGCCTGGAGGCCGAAGGCTCGGAATGCCATTTCAGAAATATTCGGATTAAGGAATTGCCCTCGACCCACCCGCGACCCGAAGACATCGCGACGCTCGATCAGGGCTTCAAGTCGCTTTACACCGGCATCGATCTTTCCGGTTGGAAGCAGGAGTCCGGTCACGCCGGCCATTGGAAGCCGAAAGACTGGATTCTGGAGTACGACGGCAAAAGTGAGGCCAACGACAAGAACCTCTGGTCCGAGAAGGAATTCAGCGATTTCACCTTGATCTGCGATTGGCGATTCACGGGCAAGGGCACGAAGATGCTGCGGCCTGTCATTCTGCCGGACGGCGATTACGCGACGGACGAACAAGGCAAACCCAAGGAAATTGAGGTTACGGACGCTGGCGACAGCGGGATTTATCTTCGCGGCAACAGCAAGAGCCAGGTCAACATCTGGTGCTGGCCCGCCGGTTCAGGCGAGGTCTATGGCTACCGCACTGACTCCAAGATGCCGTCCGAAGTCCGGGCCGCGGCCACGCCTAAAGTCAAAGCCGACAAACCGATCGGCCAGTGGAATCGCTTTGAGATCACGATGAAAGGCGAGTTTTTGACCGTCATTCTCAATGGCCAAACCGTGATCGAGAATGCCCGGTTGCCCGGTGTGCCAGCGCGCGGACCCATCGCGCTGCAGCACCACGGCGACCCGATCCAGTTTGCGAACATTTACATCGAGGAATTGAAGTAGTCGGGCCTGGGCCGGAACGATGCAGAAGAAGGGGGGAGCGCAGCCGTCTCGGCTGCACCAGTTGGCATCTCGCCGACTGGCTCGGGCTTCAGGCGCTGTCGAGACTCACTTCTCGCTCGGTTTTTCCACGAACTCGACCGGCTGCTGGCAACACATGCAATCCCCCGGGATCGGCGTCCGGATCGCGCAAACCGTGCACCAGTAGTAAAGGTCGTAAACTTTGCCGTCATGAATGCTCCCCACCGGGATCGCATCCAGAATCAGAGAGTTCGGCAGGACACGTCCCTGCACGATGAGTTCCAGTTTGTGGAGCTGTTTGTCGGAGAAAAGCGCTTCTGAGGTCCGCGTCCGAAGCAACGTGTAAAGCATCCCGTCGCCCGTTTTGAAACCGTAGAGGTGCTCGTGGGGCGTGGGCAGTTGCGACTTGTAGAGCCGTTGCATTTCTTCGCCGAGACAGACAATGCGTCCGCGAAACCGCATTTCTTTCGATTGCTGAAAGCCTTGCTCGCTCTCCGTCCGGTGCGCCGGCTGTGTATCCTGGGGGAGCGCAGTCGGAGAGAAAATCGGCGCGGCCAGGGCGATTAACGTGCTAATGCGAATGCTCACTCGGAACCAAGAGCTATCCGGAGCCTTCATGGTGTGTAACGATCATCCGAACCCCCATCCGCCTCAACTGAAAAAGGGTTCAAGCCGCGAACATTGAACTCGCAGCGGGCGGCCAAACTTCGATGCATATGCATCAAAGTTTGGCAGATCCACTGGAAACAGTGAGGAAGTCTGATTTTCGCCTTCGCCAGAGTTTCATTCGCGTGGATTGGCGTTGTTTCGCGGTTGATTGGAACTGATGTTCGGACGAAAAGCCGCGATTGCCTTCTCGTAATCAGCGGGCAGATCAAGATCAACACCCAGGCCCGAATCATCCAACTCGCAATAGGCCCGCCACGTCGACCGCGCTTCGAGAAATGTCTTAAGGTCCGCTTCGCTGGCCGAGCCCAGTTCAGCGAACACCGCGGCCGGAAAGATCACCGGATGACGCCGGTGATTCTGCCAGAGCGGCTGACAGATCTTCTGCGGTCTCGACGCCGCGAACTTCAACAACGCCTTCAAGGTCGTTTCCGTCAAGTGTGGCTGGTCGCCTAACGCCACGGCCCAGTGACTCAATCCGGCGCGCCAGCCCTTCCACGGAGACGCGCACTGGATCGAACTGAACATGCCCCGTGCCGGTTCAGGATTCAGGATGCGGCACGCCTTGGGGAAGCCGAGGCGATCCAATTCCGCGTGCAGCGCAGGTTGATCCTCGGCGCACACCACACCGATTTGTTCGGCTTTGAGGCGTTGCCATTGGGAAATCAAATGGCCGATGATCGAAGTTGCTCCCCAAGGCAAAAGAAGTTTGGGCTGGCCCATCCTTGAAGAGGCCCCCGCGCCCAGAATCACCACCGCGAAGCGCAGCGCGCTCATCACTTCCCTGCCGCCAGCCCCAACGCCGCCCTCTTCTGAATATATTGGGCCAGGATGCTGACCGCGATTTCCGGAACGCTTTGCGCCTCGATATCGACGCCGACCGGGCACGCCACGCGGGCAAGCTGTTCTTCCGTGGCGATCCCTTGCTCCACGAATTCGGAAAAGATCAGGCGCTTCTTCCGGCTGCTGCCGATGATTCCCAAAAAGGCGAAAGGCCGATGAACCCAGTTCTTCAAGACCAGCGCATCGTGCTGGTGTCCGCGGGTGACGATCAGACCAAACGCAGGCCGTTTCGGCATTGGTTCCGCGAGAAGCTTGTCCCAGTAATCGACACGGAAATGCGCGGCGGCTGGGAAGTATTGCGCATTCGCGAGCGTCGGGCGGTCGTCAAAAACCGTGACTTCAAAATCCAGTTGAAGCGCGAGCGGCGCGACCGCCTGAGCGACGTGGCCAGAGCCGGCAATCCAGAACGCGCATGGAGGCGAGACCGTTTCTTGATAAAGCCAGCCATCGCTTTCGCTTTCATCAACCCATGAGAGGGTGAAATCTTTCTTGACGCCCCAGGTGAGCGCCTCTTCGCACGCAGTCAGCTTTTGCCAGATTCCGGACGCTCGCTGGGCGTGGGGCAGGATCAACCCGGAAACCTTGCCGCCGCAGATCAGCCCGTCGTCCCAGCCGAAATCGTGGTCCAAAACCAATTCAAACGTCGAAGGCGTCTGGGTGGCGAGCGCGCGGCGGGCGCGATCTTGAATCTCCGCTTCCAGACAACCGCCCCCCAAAGTTCCTTTGATGCGGCCGTCGGCGAAGAACAAAGCTTTCGCTCCTTTCTTCTGCGGGCTGGAGCCTTTGATTCTGGAAATGATTCCCAGGGCGAATGGCTCGCCCTCCGCCAGCGCGCCGGGAAAAAAATCGTAAAAGCGAGGCATAGGACCGCGCCAGTTTATCGGCGGCGAAAGGCCGGACAAGCCCAATCCCGGATTTGGGGGATGGGCAGTGCATCCACAAGTTGTCGCCACGTAGCGCAGATTTGAAGTCTGCTGTATCGCAGGATTGCATCCTGCTGGGCCTCGGCGTGGCCTGGGGGTTGAGAAGACCCGACACGCAGCCGATTTCAAATCGGCGATACGGCGCGATACGGCAGAGTGCAACTCTGCGCTACGGGCGCAGGAATCACCGAGTCGTGGATGCACCGGGGATGGGCGATTGGTGATTGGATATCGGCTATTGGGCGAATCGAGCGAGTTGCAGGAACGCACAACTTCGGCCGGTTGCTCCAGGCAAGCTGAGCTGAGCTGCCTACTTTTGCAGCGCGGCTTCCACGGCTGGAGGAAACACTTCGCAGACGTCGCCCTCGATTCGCAGATTGACCTCCGGATGAATATCATGCTCGGTCGGCCCGATGTTGATGATCACGTAGGGAACGTCGCGCCGCGCGGCCATCAGCGGAATCGCCGAGGCCGGATAAACCGACAAACTCGATCCCAGGGCGACCACCAGATCGGCTGCGGCAGCGGCTCGCTCCGCGCGACGCAAGTCATCCGCGCGGAGATCCTGGCCAAAACTGATCGTGGCCGGTTTGAGAAAACCGCCACACGCGCAACGGGGCGGCTTCCGTGTTTCTTTGAAGGCGCGAAAATGCGGCTCCGGGTCGGTGAGTTGGTGACAGGATTGGCATTCCACCAAACTGTTCGTTCCGTGCAATTCGACGAGTCTTTCCCGCGAGGTTCCGGCTTTGGAATGAAGGCCGTCGATGTTTTGCGTGATGAGCATGAGGAGCTGGCCGGCGCGTTCGAGATCGACAATGACTGCGTGCGTCGCATTAGGTTTGGCGTCGCGGAAGGCGGGCCAGCCTTCGAGCTTGTAATCCCAGTGCTCGATCCGCGCTGATTCCGAGCGCATGAAATCCTGGTAATAGACCGGTTGACGGCGTTTCCAGACTCCATCCGGTCCTCGAAAATCCGGGATGCCGCTTCCGGTCGATACACCCGCACCGGTGAAGATAAGGATGGCTTTGGCCCCGCGCAGGTACGCGACTAATCTCTCGGCTCCCGGAGGTCCTTTCACAGGCGCCATCCTCGCGTGTCCACTATTGGATGCAATGGAGGATTTGCCGGGCGCATCTTGACCTGCCACCAAGAACGGTAGGGCAGACTGCCGGTCTGCCGATCTTCGTGGCCACCAGACCTCAGCCATGCCCCTGAATCTCCTCGGAATATCTTAATTTGACCGAAGGCGAGGCGGAGCGGCAGCTCCGCCCGACCGGTGGCAGTGTCAAGATGCGCCCCAACAGGGATGTCGGCGTTACGGCGACTTGATTGGCAGTGAAGTTCGGCTAGTGTCCTTCTTCGCTTTGGAAATCTCAGAAGCCATTCGATGTCCGTTTTGCGGCCAGCAGTTCGAACTGACCGTCGATACCAGCATTCCCTCGCAACGATTCACGACCGATTGCGAAGTCTGCTGCCGGCCTTTCGAGGTCGTTCTCGAATGCGAGCCGGGAGAAATTCTGAGCTTGGATGTCCGCCTGGATTAACCGAAAGTCCGCTCCGCATTTTCGCCTATGGCAACAACTATTCTCTGGATTTACATCGTGTTGCTGCTGGCTGGAGGCCTCATGGGCTTCCTCAAGGCCGGAAGCAAGATTTCACTCATCACTGCTGCGCTATTCGCCGCTGCGTTAGGCGCCTCGGCCATGGGATGGTTCGGACCGGGCTACGTCGCGGATCTCTTGCTCGGGGTGCTTTTGGCAGTTTTCGCCATCCGTTTTGGCAAGGGGAGAAAATTCATGCCCGCCGGTTTGATGGCCATCATGACGCTCCTCGCAATCATCCTGCGACGCCTCCTCTGAGCCGAGGCATTCGAACAGGAGGTAACGGAGAGAACAGAGGCCAAATCAAGAGAAGCTCTCTTGGGCTGTCTGTTTAACCAAAATAATTCTGACCGAAATCATCTCCGTTTGGCCGCCTCTGTTTTCTCCGTTTCCTCCTGTTGGCAACTTTGCGGCCAGGCCGAGGGCATGTTTGAAGCCGATCACCCGTTACGCCTTATCGACGAACTCGCTGACAAACTTGCGGAACCGCTCGAAATTGGCGGGCGCGAAATCCCGGACCACGACTCCGTTCTGGCCCGCGACTTTCACGGTCACCGCTTTCGCGAAGGCAATCGCGCGCAATTCCTCCGCGCTCGCCAGGAAGATCGCGTCTTCGCTCACCACGCCGCGCCGTTGCTTGCGCATGTTCAAGCTGCCGCTGCCTCGGAATTTGAATTCCCGCCCGTCGGCGATGATGGTCAGGGACGTTCCCGGATGGATATTCAGCGGCCCCGTCTCTTCTCGGGCTTCGTAATGAACTTCCAAATAATACTCGTAAAACTGCTGGTCCTTGAACACTCGAGACGCGTTTAACCAGAGGACTTCGCGCACGGCGCCTTGCGTTTCCAGCAGATTGTCGGGGATCAGATCGGTTCGGAGATGCGTGTGCGGATCGTAATGCGTGGCGACGTCCGGCACAGGAATCGAGGCGCAGCCGGCCCCAAGACCCAGCGCCGCGAGACAAAAGATAAGCGCCAGGCTGCTGCGTAACGAGAGTTTTGTCTCGATACAAGGAGAGGCAGGCGGCGTGCGGAGAGTCAGAGCGGAAAGGCTGGGCCTGAATGGAGTGGAGGGACTGAACGTGTTCATAGATTTGACATGCTGCATGATCTTTTGACGGCAGCCGAAGGCGAAGTATTGACAGGCCCGCCTCATTTTCAAATACATTTCTGGGCCGCTCATGCTGAGAACACGGCTGATTCAAGAAGGAGCGCGGGCAGCCTGCTCGCGCAGTGGTGCAGCGAGATTCTTGAAAAACTCGCGGGCAAGCTGCCCGCGCTCCTTTGGTAGGATTCTTGAATCATCCGTGTACTGAGACGGCGCATCCCGAAGTTTATCAGTGACTCTTTGGAGTGCGGCGGCAAGCGGAGCGCGACGCCGCTTTGGCGTGGACCCAGGCGGCGCTCCCCGATCTGTCCGAGATCGATGGGATTCGACAAGAAAGCGCGGTCGCCGCTGCGCTCTGCCGGCGCACTCCAAATCGAGCGGTTCCAGTCCAAGCCACCGTCAACTTGTGGATGCACTCGCGATGACACCGTTGCCCGAAAGTTTTTTTCTGCCTTCCGCCGCGGTGGTTGCCCCGCGATTGCTCGGCCACTGGCTCGTTCGGCACACACCCGACGGCCCCTGCGGCGGCCTCATCGTTGAAACGGAGGCCTATCTCGCGGACGATCCGGCCTGTCATGCGTATGGAGGGGAGACCGAAAGGAATCGCACGATGTGGGGCGCTCCGGGCCGGGCGTATGTTTATCTGATTTACGGTTATCATTTCTGCGTGAATGCCGTTTGCTGCCCGCCGCACACGGCGGAAGCTGTGTTGATCCGCGCTCTCCAACCGGCCCTGGGCGAAGGCTTGATGCGGAGAAATCGCCCCGTGGAGAATCGCCACCATCTGACGAACGGCCCGGCCAAACTTTGCGCGGCGATGGGCATCGATCGGAAGCTGGACGGCACGAACCTTTGCGATCCGGCCTCGAAGCTGTTAATCGCAGCCAACGGCGGAGTTGCCGATTTTATCGAATCGCAAGGACCCGTCGTCCAGGCAACGCGAGTTGGCATCTCCAAGGCAGCCCACTTGCCGCTTCGATTCTATCTGAAGGGAAGCCCGTTCGTCTCGCGGAAGCAAACGACGCAATCTAACGGTTAGACTTGGATTTCAGCCTTCCTTGCGAAGGGAGAGGGTTGGGGAGAGAATTCTCCGAAGCAAGACTTCGCGCATTGAACCCCTGAACTGGCGCGCGGGCGACTGGCCCGCAGCACGTCGGCGCCTCGAAGGCGTTGTGAAGAGCGACAAATCCCGCGGTTCGAGCGTGCTGCGGGCGGGGTCGCTCGCGCGCCTTTCCCGAAAGAGTTCGCGCTTTGACCACTGGTTCGTGGGGAGAGGAAAGCCGCCATTATGGGCTTGCCTCTCTCCTCCTCGCGGGAAAAGGAAACAAATCGGACCTCGTGTGCTTCAATCATCTCAGCCACCCCTACTTCACCATTCTCAACTGCAACGTCGAGATCACCTCGCGCACGCCGTCGGTCTCCATCGCGAGCAACATCGCCTTTCCGATCGCGTCGTAGGAAGGCGCGGTGCCGGACAAGGTGACGACTCCGTAAGTTGTGTTCACAGAAATGCTCAACGCCGACAGATCGGGGTCCTTTACCAGTTTCGTTTTGATCGCCGCGGTGGTGCGCGCATCGGCCGTGGCTTCGGCGACGACAGCGCCGACATCGCGAGCCAGTTGCCGTGCGACTTTCCCGGTCCGAGCCAGTTCCTCCTTGATGTCGTCGCCGCGCAAGGAAGTGTTTTTCAGCTTGTCCGCAATCGCGTCCTTGAGGCGGACGGCGGTTTTGGCCACCTCTTCCTCAGCTTTTTGGACGCTCTCTTCGCGGCGCGCTTCCGTGAGATACCAGAACGCGGCGAAGCCGATCAGGGCAAGCACGATGAGGCTAAAGAGAGCTTTCACAGCCTTAATTTAGCGGCGGCATCTTCGAATGCAATCGAACTGGAATTGCGGCCGTCATTCCGTTACCCTTCGCGGGCGTATGAGCGCGATCCCTATGCCCAAAGCCGCCCCTCATGAAGTCAAACCATTCGTCGCCGCCGAAAAGGTCCTGCCGGAATTCACGTTCGCTCCGATTCTCGTCGGCTCGGTTCTCGGAGTCATCTTCGCCGCAAGTTCGGTTTATCTGGGCCTGAAGATTGGGCTGACCGTCTCGGCTTCGATTCCGGTCGCGGTGCTGTCGATCACGTTGTTTCGCTGGTTCAGCCGCTGGTTCAAAGTGCGTTCCGCGACGATTCTGGAGAACAATATCGTGCAGACCGCCGGCTCCGCGGGGGAGTCGCTGGCTGCCGGGGTCGCCTTCACCTTGCCTTCGCTGCTCATCATGGGCTTCGAACTGGAGATGGTCCGCGTGCTTCTGGTGGCGCTCTTCGGAGGCCTGATCGGCGTGCTCATGATGATCCCGCTCCGGCAAGGACTCATCGTGAAGGAGCATGGCAAGCTCACCTATCCCGAAGGCACCGCCTGCGCGGATGTCCTGATCGTCGGCGAACAAGGAGGAACCAATGCGAAGACGGTGTTCCTCGGTTTCTTCGTCGGACTGGGCTACGCGTTCTTGAACCTCATTACCAAGTTCTGGGCTGACGCCGCGGTCTTCGCTGGGAAGATCGTCACCTTCGGCGGGAATCTCAAAGGCGCGCTCCTGGCGGTCGAAGTCTCGCCGCCCATGCTCGGTGTCGGATACATCATCGGCCCTCGGGTCGCCGCGAACATGATGGCGGGCGGAACACTCGCGTTCATGATTCTGGTGCCACTGATTCACCTGTTTGGCGATGGGATGACCGCACCGATGTATCCGGAGACCACGAAGCTGATTTCCGCCATGAGCGCCCGGGAAATTCGCAACAGCTATATTCTTTATATCGGGGCGGGCGCCGTCGCCGCCGGCGGCTTCATCGCTCTCGCCCGCGCTATCCCGACAATTCTAGCCGCTTTCGCCGGAGGCCTGAGAAGCTTAAAGGCTGGAGCGGGAGCCGCGGCCTCTCGACCTCGGACGGAACAGGACCTTCCGATCAGCGTGGTCATCGGAGGCTCGCTGGCCATGGCGGCGGCGATTTGGGTGGCGCCTGTTTTGCAGATCAAACTTCTCTCGGCGGTGTTGATCGTGCTTTTCGGCTTTTTCTTCGTCACGGTGTCAAGCCGGATTACCGGCGAAATTGGTTCCTCTTCCAATCCGATCTCCGGAATGACCGTGGCCACGTTGCTGATCACTTGCGCAATATTTGTCGCGCTCGGATGGACCGGCGCGGATTTCAAGGCGCTGGCGCTCACCACAGCCGCCTTGGTTTGCGTGGCCGCCTCGAATGGCGGTACCATCTCGCAGGACTTGAAGACAGGATTCATTGTCGGCGCTACGCCGAGATTGCAACAGATCGCCATCATGATTGGCGCTATCGTCTCCGCGCTCGCCATCGGGCTGATCCTTCAAATCCTGGATACGGCGCACACCACTTACAAACCGGTCGCTTACGAGGGCTTCCGGCTTCCGGTGCCGCCGAATGCGGACTCAGTGAAGGGACCCGATGACAAGGATTACCGCCTGGTTTATGTGCGGGAAGCCACCGGGCCGCTGACGACGCGGGGCCGGTACCTCGTCCGCGACGATGGCAGCGTCGCGTTCGCGGTCGTCGCCAGCGTCGATCCGGATTTTCCATGGCGGCTGGAGCGGAAGGCCATCTCCAGCGCCAAGCTCCCGCTGCTGGAGAAGCGCAATTATCCGGAGGTCCCGGTCCCGGTCCCGGCGGACGCACCGACTCGGGCCGGCCTGGACGGCAAAGAATACCGAGTCGCCAAATTGTCGGAGAAGAGCGGACCCGCGCCGGCGGGAGAATACCTCGCCACACCCGAAGGCAAGATTGCTTACTCGACCAGTCCGGCCCTGGAACTAGGCCTTGATCATGTGCCGTACCGCGTGATTCAGACCGAACGTGAGGAAGGCGGCGTGCCGATTGGACGCTATCTTGTGGATGAGTCCGGAACCATTACGCACACGGCGGTTCAGAATTGGAAGTTCGACGCGCCGAAGGCGCAACTCTTTGCTCTCATCATTGACGGAACGCTTGACCGCCGCATCCCGTGGGGACTGGTGCTGGTGGGGATGCTTTTTGCCGTGATCATGGAATTGGTCGGAGTTTCCTCGCTTCCTTTTGCGGTCGGACTTTATCTTCCGATCTCAACCTCGGCCGGGATTTTCACGGGCGGCATCGTCCGGTGGCTGGTGGACCGCAAGCGGGGTGATCATGGCACAACCGCAGCCGAATTCTCGCCCGGAGTGTTGATGGCATCGGGACTCATTGCGGGCGGAGCGATAGCGGGTGTCGTGCAATCCATCATCGCGTTTTACGAGAAGGACGCGGTTTTCGATCAGAGCAGCCTGCTCGGCGCAATGGCGCAGAACCACACCTGGTGGCCGATGCTTCTATTTCTGGCGATGGCCTCCCTGCTCTATCGCACCGGCACTCGCCGGGCGTAGTTCCGAGGAAACGTCAAGGCTTTGGCGTAAGCGGCGGTGGTTTCGCGGAAGCTTGAGGCGTGATCGAGACAAAGGGTATCTTGGGGAGCGGACCGTACACATGCACGGCGTAAGGCTCGAACGAGTCGGTGACCCAGTGGTTCAAAAAAGCGACAAATCGATCCTCCATCAGGACTGGAATAATACCGTAGCCAGACCCTTTCGCCTCTGCGAATCGTTGCTCCGTCATGTTCTCGGAGCGAGAGCGCACTTTCGGCAGCGAAAAACTGTAACCCTGCAGTTTATCTGTGTTGTTGACGGCCAGGACATAGTCGCCGGGAGGGACGTCGGCGTGGCCGCGCTTCACCCTCAGCAAAACGGAGGTGATACTGCTGTCCAGTGCTTCGTTGAAGCGGATAGCCGGGGTGCCGAACTGGTGGCTGAGCGGCCACCAAAGATGCTCGGCCTGGAACAGCGGCAACCGTTCGTTCACTTCGGCTACGACTTTTTTTAGGGCATCCCACACTTCTGGATGTTCAGTGATTCTCCATGCGCCCGAGGCAAAACAATAGTAAAACAATCCAGTCGCCCTCTGAGCGAGGGCGCAGTAGGTCATGCAACGGAGTTCTTCGTAAGTGGGCGGACGGAGGTTCTTTTCGCCGGGCAGTTCTTCGCGAAAAGCGTTCCAATCGAAGGCCTGAATGACAGCGATGAGGGGCTTCTTCTTCCCCAGGGCCAACCGCACCATTCGCACATGCTGAGGAACATTCGCGAGCGGCAGCCAGGGAATTGGATACCGGTCGATCATGGTGATGTCCGCGAGGTTGGCATAGTAGAAGGCAGATGGGCCCTGGTAGATCACCAGCGCCGTCGGTTTTCGGGCGGGTATGGATTTTATGAATCGTTGCGCCGCTCTGACGTCATCGGGCGAGATCTTGCCCATATCAGGTTCATCGATTAGATACCAACCCCACAACGCCGGATGAAAATCGACGGCCGAGACGGCGCGGCGCACGGCCAGGGCATTGAAGTGCGGCCCGGCCGCGGTGGGCAGCGAAGCCAGAACTTTCAAATCCAAGGTTCGCGCGCTGTCCAGGAAAGCCCTCTCGGGCGGGCCAGTGACAAGATTGAAACCTGCATTCCGAACCTCTCGCAAATTGTTAAACCCGGAAACGGAATAGATGCCCAGGGGATAGAATGTGGGCCTTGTGCTTTGGCAACCGGCGCAGACCATTGACAACATCAAGGTGAAGATCGGGCAGCGGTTCCGTCGCGCGAAGGCCCTGAATAAAGGGGAGTGCAGGAGGCGTGCGGCCTCTTCTACTTTCGCGCCAGACAAAAAGCAATGGAGCATAGGAGTAGGAACAGGAAATGGATGGAATACACTTGCAGCGGAAAATCGAACCTCGCGTGGATCAAGCAACCCGCCATGGCCAGCCAAACGCATGCCAGGAACTCCCAGGGGACGGTGATCCCGCTCGGCACGAACCAGCGCGCCAGGACCATCCCGAGCATGAGAAGGATCAAGCCAAATCCGATCGATCCAAACGTGATTCGCGTCTCCAGCCAGTCGTCGTGGAGATACGCATCCCACTCTTGGTTCGGCTCCTTGTACAACTGGTAGATTGCCGTGAACGATGCGGCTCCGGTGCCGAGCAATGGAAACTGTTCCGCGATGGCGCGGGAGTTCCGGTAAATATGCGTCCGACCGCTCAAGTCATCCGAGAACATGTTCTCCAATCTAATCGCGAGGTCTTTCCAGCCCAGGAATGTTGAGAAACCCAGAATGACGAGGAACAACGTCAACATGCTGGCCCGCACCAAGGATCGTTCGCGCCGCGCGGCAAAAAAAACGATTCCGGAGGCCACCGGCACCGCGGCCAGCGCGATCAATGCTCCTCCCCGGCTGGTCGAGATGATCGGCGCCGACGCCATAGTGACGGCACATGGCAGGAGAACCATGTAGCTGCCGCCACCGATTCTTTGCGCGACAGATCGAATGCGGCTGAAGGCCGTGCGCAGAATCAACCAGAACCCAAGGCAGACCGGCCAGACCAGGTTGAGGTACGTGGCTGCATTTGAACGGTAAGCATAGGGCCCAAATTGAACTTCGGCGCTGTTGTTGATACGGGGCGTCACGAGCCACAGTAGTTTGTTGGTCCCATCAAGTCGCTGCAGAATTCCTTCAAGCGCGAGGACTGCGCCGTTGACGCACAAGACCCAAAGCAGCAGGCGGAGCCGTGAAGGGAGCGTGGGAGCGTGGGAGCGTGGGAGCGTGGAGGCCCGGTGTGCCACGAGCGAATCTTCGACCGTGGATTCCGGTTTCGGCGCATCAACATCAGTCGATGCCTCTTCCTCCAATTGCATTCCACGTTCGGCGCTCAATACGCGATGCCCGTTTTGAGATTGCCGCCCTTCATGCGAGGCCTCCCGTCGTTCACGGTTCGTTTTGCCCAACAGCCAATCGCGGACGGCCCAGAAGAACAGCGCCAGCCCCAGATACTGCCAGAATGCGTTCAACGTCGCGCCACGGTCATAGGTGTGCGGCAGCCAGGCAATGTAGTCGTGGAACTCGAAGCGATTCTCCAGAGGAAGATACGAGGCGCGGGCATTCCAGAAGCTCACAAGGCAGTACCCCAACAAACCTGCCGTCATCATGGCCAGACTCGTCGTCAAGTAACGCGCAACTCCGTGTCCGGCGTCATCCAGGCGAATTCCTCCGATGTCGGTGGGGTCTCCCCACCGAGCCGGCCTGTAGCCAGTTTGCCAACGAATCAACCATTTCGCAACGAGCGCGGCGCCGAGGAGGTAGCACAGGACATTCATCGTCCAGACTGACCAATTCTGGGTCGTTCCAAACGCCCAGGGCGTGAAAATAACCGCGAGGCAAATAATGACCGCCGAGACGCCGTCGCAAACCTTGTAGGCCGCTGGCGTTCGGATGCGATCAGGGCGCCGTGGTGAGCGATGGTTCTCGTCCGCGTCCATGGACACGAGATTGAACCGCAGACGCGCGCGGTTCCACAAGACAGAAAACGCGGCGTGGCGAAAGAGTCCGCTGGACGCAACGGAAAATTTGAGTAGAAATGTTTGGAATATGAATTTGCTCGTGACCGGCGGCGCCGGCTTCATCGGCTCGAATGTCGTTCAACATGTGATCGACCGGCCAGAAATCCGCCGGTTGGTGAATCTTGATTGCCTCACATACGCGGGGCACTTGGCGAACCTCACGTCGGTTTCATCGCACCCCAAGTACGTCTTCGAGAAAGCCGATCTCCGGGACAAATCCGCCGTGCGCCGCGTGATGAGCCTGCACCAAATCACGCATGTGTTGCACCTGGCGGCAGAATCACACGTGGATCGTTCCATCACCGGCCCGGACGATTTCATCCACACCAACATCGTGGGCACTTTCCACTTGCTGGAGGCCTGCCGGGAATTCTGGCTCCCGCAAGGCTCCCAGGCTGCCCGGTCGGCCCACCGATTTCACCATGTGTCCACCGACGAAGTCTATGGCAGCCTCGGCTCGACCGGATATTTCACGGAAACAACCCCCTACGCTCCGAACTCGCCCTACTCCGCAAGCAAAGCCGGCAGCGATTTGCTTGTCCGCGCGTATCATCACACGTACGGACTCCCGGCTGTCATTACGAATTGCTCGAACAACTACGGTCCGTTCCAATTTCCTGAGAAACTCATTCCCGTCGTCATCCAGAGTGTCCTGGACCGCCGTGCGATCCCGGTTTACGGGGACGGGATGAACGTCCGCGATTGGCTGTATGTGCGCGATCACGCCGAAGCTTTGTGGCAGGTGCTGACGCGCGGAAGAGTGGGCGAAACCTACAACATTGGCGGCGGCAATGAATGGCCGAACCTCAGGTTGGTCGAATTGATCTGCGATCTGATCGACGAACTGGCGCCTCAAATCGGGGGAGGCTCCAGCAAGCTCATTACGTTCGTCAAGGATCGCCCCGGGCACGACCGCCGTTACGCCATCGATGCCACTAAAATCCGGGAGGAGGTGGGCTGGAATCCGGCGCACACCTTCGAGCAGGGCATGCGGCAAACGGTCCAGTGGTATCTGAGCAACCAGGACTGGGTCCGGACGGTCAAAAGGAAGTCATGAGGGGGTAGAGTAAATGGAAACACCTCAAACCGCCGGGGAGACCGATTGGGAAGCTCGGTACCAAACGAAAGACATGCCGTGGGAAAAGGGGGAGGCTTCCCCGGCTCTGATCGATTTTTTGGCAGCGCACCCTGAATTGCCGCGCCACACGGTGTCCATTCCCGGTTGTGGCACCGGCCATGATGTCAGGGCTTGGGCCGGCGCGGGTTTTTCGGCGTTTGGCTTCGACATCGCCCCGACCGCGATAAGTTTGTCCGAGGCTCGCACTCGCGAAGTGGGGTTGATCGCGAGATTTCAATTGGGCGATTTCTTGAGCGACGATCCTCCGGAGCGGTTCGATTGGATTTTCGAGCACACGCTTTTCTGCGCCATCAACCCGAACCGCCGCACCGATTACGTTCGCGCTGTTCTGCGCTGGCTGAAACCGAGCGGACAGTACCTGGCGGTCAACTATCTGATTCCAGATACGGACGGACCTCCATTCGGCACGACGCGGGAGGAACAATTTGAGCGATTCTGCCCGCATTTCTATCTCAAAGAGGAGTGGATGCCACGTTCGTATCCAAACCGCGTCGGCCTGGAGCGGATGTTTTGGTGGCAGCGCAAACTTGGTCACGCGTCTCCGTGACGCCACCACGACATTCCTGCCCGTCGGCGAGAGAAAACGAGATGCGCACGATGCCTCCCGCTTGCCAGTCCGTTCGTTTTGAGTGAAACTGCCGCCCCAGAAATATGAAGACAGCCGCTGTCAAATCTTCTCGCCGCGCCTCACGCCTATCCAAATCCCTCGAACGCGCTTACTCGTCTATCGTCGTCGATGGTCCCGAACGAGCCCCAAGCCGGGCGATGCTGCATGCGGTGGGCTTTGAGAAAGAAGATTTTAAGAAACCGCAAATCGGCGTCGCGTCCACCTGGGGCATGGTCACACCTTGCAACATGCACATTGACCAACTGGCAGTCCAGGTCGCGCAGGGCGTCAACGAATCCGCCGGCAAGGCGATTGTTTTCAATACGATCACCATCTCGGATGGCATTTCCATGGGCACAGAGGGAATGAAATACTCGCTGGTTTCGCGCGAAGTGATCGCGGATTCCATCGAGACGGTTGTGGGCTGCGAAGGGATGGATGGGTTGGTGGCGATTGGTGGGTGTGACAAAAACATGCCCGGCTGTTTGATGGCGATTGCGCGGCTGAATCGGCCCGCGGTGTTCGTCTATGGCGGTACGATCTTGCCAGGATGCTTTCAAAACAAACCCGTCGATATCGTCTCCGTGTTCGAGGCGGTCGGAGCGCACGCCAACAAACGAATGACCGACAGCGATCTCTCCAACCTGGAGGGATGTGCGATCCCGGGACCGGGCTCTTGCGGCGGGATGTACACGGCAAACACGATGGCTTCCGCCATTGAAGCGCTCGGCATGAGCTTGCCCAACAGCTCCGCGCAGGCGGCGGTGTCCAAGGAAAAGAGCGAGGATTGCCACCGCGCCGGCGCGGCGGTCATGAATCTGTTGAAGCGGGGGATTCGACCACGCGACATCATGACGAGAAAGGCGTTTGAGAACGCGATCACGGTCGTCATTGCGCTGGGAGGCTCTACCAACGCCGTCCTCCACTTGCTCGCGATGGCGCATGCCGCCGGAGTGAGTCTTCACCTTGACGACTTTACGCGCATCGGCAAACGCGTGCCGGTCTTGGCGGACCTCAAGCCGAGCGGGAAATACGTTATGGCGGAGCTGGTCCGGATTGGCGGACTGACGCCGCTGATGCGAATGCTCCTCGATCGGGGGTTGCTGGACGGAGATTGCCTAACGGTTACCGGCAAGACGGTGGCCGAGAATTTGCGGAATGCCCGGCCCTATCCGCCGAACCAGGACGTAGTGCGCAGTTTCGAGAATCCCGTTAAGAACGACAGCCATCTGGTCATTCTCTACGGCAATCTGGCGCGCACGGGCGCGGTCGCCAAAATCAGCGGCAAAGAAGGATTGCGCTTTACGGGCAAAGCGCGAGTTTTCGAGTCAGAAGAAAAGGCCTTGAAAGCCATCCTCGATGGGACGGTCAAGAAAGGCGACGTGGTCGTGATTCGTTCGGAAGGTCCTAAAGGCGGGCCTGGCATGCGAGAAATGCTTTCGCCGACTTCCGCCATCATGGGCAAAGGGCTAGGCAAGGATGTTGCGCTAATTACGGACGGTCGATTCTCCGGAGGCAGCCACGGATTTGTCGTTGGCCATATCACGCCGGAGGCTTTCGTTGGCGGACTGATCGCTGTCGTGAGAAATGGCGACCGTATCACCATCGACGCCGAGAAACGGGAGATTTCGCTGGATCTTCCTGCCAAAGAGATAAAGACGCGCCTCGCGAAGTGGCGTCCTCCCAAGCCGCGTTACGCGCGCGGTGTCCTGGCGAAGTATGCCAAGCTTGTGAACTCAGCCCACCTGGGCGCAGTGACGGATGCGAATCTTTGACTGAACCGGAGCAGGCAGACCTGCAGGTTTGCTCAACCGTTTCGGATCGACCGTTCTAAGGACGCAAGTGACTAAAAGCGCACGAGCTTTTCCAGGAGTTTCACGCGTTGGTTGATCGCTTTGCGATTGATGGCGGTGGTGCGTTCCAGACCGAATCCTTCGCAGCAGAACGACGCGACGGCGGTGCCGTGGATGATCGCCCGGCGGAGATTGCTCTCAATTGCGCCACGGCGGCTTGCAAGGTAGCCGATCAAACCCCCAACGAAGGAGTCACCGGCGCCGGTTGGATCGACTAGCTTCCGCAGCGGGAACGCCGGCGCGAGAAAGAAGCCAACCGGCGACGACAGAAACGAGCCGTGTTCGCCCTTCTTGACGATCACATACTTTGGGCCCAGGCGATGAATCTTTTCGACGGCGGCGATCACATTGTCGTCGCCGGTCAGCAAGCGCGCTTCGCTGTCGTTGAGGACGAGCGCATCGATCCGGCCCAGCAGCTTGAGCAGATCGGCCATGGCGATGTTCAGCCAGAGGTCCATGGTGTCCGCGATGACAAACTTCGGCTTCCGCATCTGATCGAGCACCCGGTGCTGGAGCGAAGGCGCGATATTTGCGAGCAAGACGAACCGAGTATTTCGCAACGAATCAGGTAAATCGGGGCTGAACTTCTCAAACACGCCCAGCTCGGTCTTCAAAGTCCGGCGGTTGTTCATGTTCACTTCATATTCTCCGGCCCAGTGGAAGGTCTTGCCCTGCTGGATTTGAAGGGCCTGGAGGTCGATTCGGTGGCGGCGATACAGTTCGATGTACCTCTTGGGAAAATCGTCGCCCACCACTCCCACCAAATGCACGGGCGAAAAAAAACTCGCCGCAACGCTGGCGTGGCTGGCGGAGCCGCCCAGGAGACAAGGGCGCTTTGCTTTGGGAGTAGAGATTGAATCCAATGCGGTGGAACCAACGATCAGGACGCTCATAGCGGTGAATTAAGCGTCGAATCTGAAACGCTGTCCAGTCCTCGCTTGGTCAAGTGCGCTGTGGTCCACGGATTTGTGATTCGATTCGATCCTTGAACTCACGGCAAGCCACCGCGAGGTCCGGGGCATTGAGGATGGCAGAGACGACGCACAGCCGGCTCGCGCCAGCGTCCAGGACCTCGTCGAGATTCTCCAGGGTGATCCCGCCGATGGCAAACCAGGGCAAATCCAGGTTGTTCGCGGCCCAGCGGACAAGCTCCAGAGTCACCGGTTTCGCAGTTGGCTTGGTTCCAGTTTGGTACACCGGACCAACGGCCACATAGTCCGCCCCCGCTGCAATCGCCCGCATTGCCTGATCGGGAGAGTGGCTGCTGAGGCCGAGTTTCAAAGGTTCCCGGAGGTCTGACCAGGCGGCGCGGTGCGTGGGACCGGCATCGAAAAAGTCATCCTGGCCCAAATGGCAAACCGGAGCCCCTACGGATTGAGCGACTTTCGGAAAATCGTTGATCACCAAGCCGACACTGGCAGCCTCCGTAATCGGCAAGATCCTCTCCGCGATTCGACGCACTTCATCGGCTGCCAGCGGTTTAGCGCGAAGTTGAATCAAGTCGCTCCCTCCCAGACAGAGCTGTTCTACGACCCATTCCGGAGGCCGATTCTTGAGGTAGGTCGTATCGACGAAAGTGTAGAGACGGCACTGATTGATGGGTTTCATGCCAGCCATATCCGCGCGAACTTCCTTCGGGGGAATGCAAAACCGCTAATGAACGCCAATAGACGCGAATTTTCGGAATACTGACGAACTCAACGGCCCAGGGAATTGTGGCGGATTTTTATCCCGTTCGTGGATTCTCTCGTGCATTCGCGTTTGCCTGGTAACTGGGCCGTCCCTGCTACGCTTTCTCCTCAATCAGTTCGCGGCGTGCGCCGCCCAAGAGTTGGTCGATGAAGTTAGTCGAATAAACGCCGCGGCGGAAATTGGGATCCTGAAGGATGGCCTGTTCGAATGGGATCGTGGTTTTCACCCCGGTGATGATGTACTCCCCCAGCGCCCGGCTCATCCGATCCATCGCTTCCCTTCGGTCTTTTCCGTAGGTGATCAGTTTCCCGATCATTGAGTCGTAATGCGGCGGAATCGCGTAGCCGGCATAGGCGTGGCTATCAACCCGCACGCCACGGCCTCCGGGCGAATAGTACATCTCAATACGGCCCGGGGACGGCAGAAATTCGTCGAACGGATCCTCAGCGTTGATGCGGCATTCTATGGCGTGGCCCTTGATGTTGATATCGCTCTGCGAGAGCCGGAGCGGTTCCCCCATCGCGATAAGAATCTGCTGCTTGATCAGATCAATGCCGGTCACTTCTTCGGTGATCGCATGCTCGACCTGGATTCGTTTGTTGACTTCCAGGAAGTAAAAATTCCCATGATCGTCCACGATGAACTCGACAGTGCCCGCACTGGTGTAATGAGCCATTTCAGCGAGGCGGATAGCCGCCTTGCCCATCCGCTTCCGCAAGTCCTTGTGCTTATTCTCGACGAGCGGCGACGGGGTCTCCTCGACAATCTTCTGGTTTCTCCTCTGGATTGAGCAATCGCGTTCTCCGAGGTGAACGATATTGCCGCGGTTGTCGGCAAGGATTTGAAATTCGATGTGGTGTGGATTCTCGATGTATTTCTCGATGTAAACCCCTGAATTCCCAAAGGCTTTCTCCGCCTCGTTTCGTGCCGTGTGATACCCCTTCACAAGAGAAATATCGTTGTGCGCAGCACGCATCCCGCGCCCGCCTCCGCCCGCCACAGCCTTGATCATGACGGGGTAGCCGATCCGCTTCGCGGTGGCCAGGGCTTCTTGCTCGTTCTCGACGATTCCATCGGAGCCAGGCGGGACAGGCACACCAGCCCTTTTCGCAAGGGCTCTGCTAACGGCCTTGTCTTCCAGGGCGGTCATTGCCTGGGAACTCGGTCCTATGAACCGGATGTTGCAGTTCTCGCAGACATCGGCGAAATGGGCGTTCTCGGAAAGAAAACCGTATCCAGGGTGGATGGCATCAACATCGGCGATTTCCGCGCCGCTGATGATCCGATCAATGCGGAGGTAGCTCTCGTTGCTCGCCGCTTTGCCGATGCAGATGGCTTCGTCCGCGAGTTGGACGTGCATGGAATTCATGTCCGCCTCGGAATAGACCGCCACCGTGCGAATGTTCAATTCCTTGCAGGCACGAATGATACGAACGGCGATTTCCCCGCGGTTGGCTACCAGTATTTTCTCAAACATTAAGTCAGGTAAGGGGAAGAAGAGTGATCTTAGGTCGGTTCTAGGCAGTGTCTTGGGACTACCGAACGCTAGGTTGGGCGTATCTTGAACAGGGGCTGCCCGAACTCAACCGGCTTTGCATTATCCACCAGAATCTGCGTAATGACGCCTTTGACCTCGGCTTTGATCTCGTTCATCACTTTCATCGCTTCAATAATGCAGACGACAGTGTCCTGGTTGACCTCGGTTCCAATTTCGACGTAGTTGGCAGATTCAGGCGAGGGCGCCCGGTAAAACGTCCCGACCATAGGCGACTTGATCTCAAGCTCTGAGGAGGCTACTCCTCCTGTTGAGCCGACCGGGAGCAACGAAACTGGGGTGGGAGAAGGTTGGGCTGCGGGGAGCCCCAAGGGGGTTAGATTCTCGTCCGTGCCGGCTGGCTGAGGAAGGCTGTTCGACCCGCGTTTCAGTCTGATCTTGAAGTCCTGTTTTTCGAGTTCGAATTCCGAAATGGAATTCTTTTTCATCAAGTCAATGATCGCCTTAATGTCTTTCAGGTCCACAGAATCGGTCGGGTCATGCGGATGAACGTTTCTTTGCCAGTGTTTATCAAGCAAAAAAGCAGCAGCCGAAACTCGACTCTGCTCTTCCTGGTTAGCGTAAACTGGGATGGGATGGTAGTTAGCTCGAACCAAGCCGTCAAGCCCGTAATGCCCTACGAATCGTATGCCTTATTTCGTCGGATTACGACAAAAAATGTGGATAATTCCCAGAATATCTCATCCGTTAATGTTAACGGCCGCTTCCAGTCCCAAAATGTATGAATAAGCTCCAAAGCCAGCTATTTGACCTCGACACACCGGTGCGATCATGGATCTGTGGCGGAAATCCTCGCGCGAATGAACGTTGCTAAGATGGATCTCAATGGTCGGAATCGAGACCGCTGCAATCGCATCCCGGAGCGCTATGCTTGTGTGCGTGTAGGCCGCCGCATTCAAAACAATCGCGCCGAAATCCTGCGAGGCCTTCTGTATCCATGTCACGAGTTCTCCTTCCAAATTAGACTGCCGAAAATCCACTTCGACCCCCATTTTCCCGGCGCGTTCACGGACTCGGCGTTCGATCTCTTGGAGGGTAGTTTGGCCATAGACTCTGGTCTCCCTAGTTCCGAGGAGGTTCAAGTTGGGGCCGTTGAGGAAGAGGATCTTCATTGCGAGCGGCAAATTAGCCAACGCGCGCCGCAGTGTCGATTGCATTCGACTTTGTGATCCCGTCAAGCCAGCCGAGTAATGCGAAAGCAGGCCACGCGAGGCCTGGGATATAGAGCGGAAACTCGACGAAAGAATGGAGCGCCCAAGCGAATAGCCCTAACCACACCGGAAATGTGCCGTCTTCGATCCGGAGCGACCGTTTTCGATAAAGGAACTGGAGATTGCCCAAAAACAGGGCCAAATACAGGGCAAATCCAGCTAGACCGGAGTCAGCCGCTTGTTCCAGATAATCGTTGTGGGCCAGTTTCGCCATTTCCGCTTCAGGCGGTTTGATCTTGGCGTAATTGACGGAGAAGGTTCCGGGCCCCGTGCCGAGAATCGGATTCGCTCTGGCAATGGTGACGGCGGCGCGCCAGTAGTCGAATCTCGCCGCGACGCTCGTGGCCCCCTTTTGAAAGTAGGAAGTGAACTTGATTGTGAACGCCGCCAAACCGCCCAGGCAAATCACCAGCGCCACCGCAATCTTGGTCCATCGTGGAATCGGAAGTTGGATCATGGCAACGACTCCGAGCACGAGCGCGATTAACCACCCGGCTTTGGATCCCGACCAGTTTAAACAGGCCAGAGCCAGATATCCGACTAGACCGGTGACGACGCTGCGCGACAGCCTGGGCAATCGCCGGGCGAAATTCCAGGTGCAAGCCAACGCCGCCGGGCCGCACAGAAGAACCGCTCCGGCCAGGGCATTCGGATAAACGAGAGTGGAGAAGATTCGATCACTGGCGATGCGCTTCAGGTAATCCGGCGGATAATTCTGCCAGTCAGGCTGCTCGTAGAAGAAGCGTCGTGTCGCTTCCAATCCTCCGTAATGTTGTTCAAAGCCGACCCACAACACGAGGACAAACGCCAGCACGGTTGGCAGCCACAATAAGCTCGGCCGCGCCAGGCGGCTCAAAGCGAATAAGCCCAGGTAGAACCACAAAACGCACGAACCGAAGTGCAGCAAAGTGGTGCGCGTGAGGTTCGGTTCGACGGTGCCAGAGCTGGCAAGAAGCTGCCAAATGAACCAGGCCAACGGCAGCGCCACGATCCACCGAGGCGCTGGCACTCCTGAGGAAACCAGTTCTTTCCGCCTGGCTATCGCCCCGCCAAACAGAACCAGAGTGGCCAGAAGAATATAACCCCATGCAATCGGCCAGGGTTGGAAGATCATTTCCCAGATTCCGCTCGGCTGTTCAATCAACCGATCAAAAATGACGGGATTTCCAAACTTCAGCAACGCCACCCCTAATACTGTTCCCGCAAATATGGCGAATAGTCTTTGCCCTAAAGTCTCCCCTGAGAATGACTTTGCCAATGCCGAAGCTGAGGCTGGTTTAAGACGCGGGGTTGTTGTCACGCAAATGGAAAGGACCAACAGTTCCGTGACTTAGAGTTTCAACTTGAGGAAACTCACTTCCAGCGCGAGCGCCTCCTGCACATTTGACCCGAGCAACCGATGAGTTTCTTCCATAAGTTTCAAGTTCCGGGCGGCGTCGTTAGCCGATATCCGTGAGGAGACGATTTGCGTATCCAAGCCGGAGCCGGGAAAAGCCAGGCTCTTCTCGCCCAAGCCCAGTCTTATCAGCCAGACATCTCGCATCCACCATTCAAGCAGGAGGAGCACTTCCCCGCGCTGGCGCCGATACTCAGCTTCGATGGCGGCGGTGAGTTCATCTTCCCACTTCTCTTTGAGTTGGGGATCAACGTCCTGGTGGCGGGTTAAAGGGGAGCGCGCGGTCAGGGCATTTTCGATCTCGGTTTTGGTTTGGCCCAATCTGGCCAGAATGGCGCTCAACAATCGGTAACGGCCTAGCAGACTTTTTTGTGCAACCGCGGCTTGCTTCGTGAACCGAGTCAACCAATCGATCTGGGCCTGGTTCGCTTGGAATCCATCACCTCCACCAAAATTCAGCCGCAAGCAACGCGAAGAAATGGTTTCCAGAACTCGTTCGGGATCGGTCGAAAGCAGCAGAACGGTGGATCGGCTCGGCGGTTCTTCCAACGTCTTCAAAAATGCATTCGCCGCCTGCACGGTCAACCGGTCCGCGGCGACAATGACGGCGACTTTTGAACTGGACTCCAACGGTTTGAGGAAAATGGTCCGCATCAAGTCGCGGATTTGGTCGATGGTGATGACTCTGGACTTCGATTCAGGACGCACCCACTGGATGTCCGCGTGATTGCCGTCGTCGATCTTGCGGCAACTCAGGCAACGATCGCAGCAATCCAAAGCGACCCCTGAAGAGCCTTTCCGGGGCGGGTTGGCGCAGGTTAACGTTTTGGCCAGCGTGGCCGCCATCAACTCCAGGCCGGACAGTGTGCTCCCTGCAAAAAGATACGCGTGGGATAGCCGCCCGCGATCCAGGCTCCGCTGGAGCAGTTTGACGACGGTCTGCTGTTCGAGGAATTGAGTGAACGACATGCGAGACGGTCTTTCTTATTCACCACCCGCCCAAGTTCGTCAAACTTCTGCTTGCGGGTGGCGCGAGCGTCGTGTCTGTTCAACAAATTCAATTCGGCGATGCGGCAAATTGCAAATCTGCTACACTCCGCACATGCGAATGTCAGCGTTTGGGACTGAGAGCGCATTAACGCTACAGCGACAGTTTCACCAATGGACCGGAGCGCGGGCGACCTCGCCCGCAGCACGCCCGACTGGCCGGAGCGCGCCGAAGGTTTCCAACGCCCCGGTCGCCGCGGAAGCGCCGCGGACGAGGTCGTCCGCGGTCCGAATTTCGGACGTGTCGCTGTAGCCTTAACGCTTTTGACGACTTGGACGAGTCTCTGCCCATTCACTTTTTTACGATTGTTCTGAACGGAGAGCCGTTCATTCGCCATCACATCGAGGTGCTCAAGGAATTGCCATTCCCGTGGCACTGGCACGTTGTTGAAGGAGTCGCTGCCCTCCATCACGACACCGCTTGGAGCCGCGCCCAGGGCGGAATCATCAGTCCGCAGTTCCACAAGGACGGTTTGAGCGTGGACGGCACCCGCGCTTATCTGGACGCGCTCGCGCGGTCATTTCCCCAAACCATCTCGCTCTATCGCAAACCGGCGGGAACGTTTTGGGACGGCAAAATCGAAATCGTTCGCGCGCCGCTTGTCCGGCTAACCGAGCCGTGTTTGCTCTGGCAAATCGACGCCGATGAACTCTGGACGGTTGAGCAGATTTGCGCGGTGCGTGACCTCTTCCGTGATTGCCCCAAGAAGACGGCGGCGTATTTCTACTGCCATTATTTCGTCGGCGAAAACCTCGTCACCACCACGCGGAATACGTATGGCAACCAGAGCAGCTACGAGTGGCTCCGCGTCTGGCGATACCGGCCTGGCTTTCAATGGCTCACTCACGAACCTCCCCGGCTGTGCCAGCAAACCGCGGCCGGCAAGTGGATGGACGTTGCCGCGATCAATCCAATTCTCCACGCCGAGACGGAGGGCAAGAATCTTATCTTCCACCATTACGCCTACGCGACCAGAGATCAGGTGCGGTTCAAGGAGTCGTACTATGGCTACGGGGGCGCGGTCGCCTATTGGGAGAAGCTTCAATCGGCCGAGGCTTTCCCTCTTTATCTCGGAGATTTCTTCCCCTGGGTCAAAGACGGAACTCTAGTCGATCGACCGGCCTCCCAAAAAGTGCGCCCGCTCGCGCAAAGGAATGTGCTCGGAAACTGGCGTTTTCGAGCCCGAGACCTCCATCCGGCGGAACCCGCCACTATTCTGTTTGTCCGGCCTGACTCGATTGGGGACACCATTCTCGCCGCCGGGATGTTGGCGCCGATCCGAAAGCGGCACCCGCACGCCAGGATCGTCGTGGTCTGCCAGGAACACGTGGCAGAGATTTACGACGCCTGCCCGTTGGTCGATAAGGTTCTGCCGATCCATCGGCAAAGGGCCATCGATGAGGCTGATTACCGCAATCATATCGCCCGCCAGCTTCAAGAACTCCGCTCCGATCTTTGTTTGAATTCGGTTTATTCGCGCGAGCCCTTGACAGATTTTCTCGCCCTCGCATCGCAAGCCGCTCATCGCGTTGCGCACGAAGGCAGCACAGAACTCATGGCCGCCGGCGTCAAGGAACGCCACGACCGCCTCTATTCAAAGTTGATTTCGTGCCCCGAAAAAACCGCGCTCGAATTGGACCGCCATCGCGTTTTCCTGGAAGGAATCGGGATCAACGCGCCGTTCCTGCAACCCACGATCTGGTTGAAGGACGAGGACGAAGCTTGCGCGGAGGACTTCTTCCAGCGGCACGGCCTGGAGCCCGACTCCACACTTGCTCTCTTCGCGGGCGCACGAGCGGATTGCAGGATTTATCCTGGCTATGGGGAAGCTCTGGCGGACATATGCAACCGGGAACCGCAGAAAGTGAGCAAGGTGATCGCTCTTGGGGCGCAAGCCGATTATGACATCAACCAAAGGAACCTCGTACCGTTGCCGCGCGCCTCGCTCAATGTTTCCGGACAATTCACCTTGCGTCAGACGGCCGCGATCCTCAAACGCTGCCGGCTTGCCGTGGGAGGCGAGACTGGCTTAGCCCATATCGCCTGCGCGGTGGGCACGCCGAATGTGATTGTGGTCGGCGGCGGCCACTTTGGGCGGTTCATGCCTTACTCGCCGCTCACGTCAATCGCTTGCCTGCCGCTGGAGTGCTACGGCTGCAACTGGCAGTGCCGATATGTGAAGCCGCATTGCGTTCAGGACCTTGCATCCAACGTGCTGATCGAAGCGATACGACGATCCTTGACGGATGGCTCCACAAAACCCCGGGTCTTCGTGCAAGGCGATTCCCTGTGGCGACACGGCGCTGGTCTCCCGAAGTGGAGAGACTTTGAGCGTGCGCCCAACCAAGTGCCAGCCGAGATAATCCGCGTCGGTTAAACAAAAGCCGCGGTTTGTGCGGACTATTGCTTGAGCCGGTAAAACTTCTGATTACCAGAGAGCGCAACCGTTTGAGGACTCTTTACGCCCGCGACATCTGTGTAAGGTCCGCCCACGCTATCCGCCGCTTGAAGCGTTCCACTCCCTGTCCAACTGAGAATCAAGTTGTTTCCCTGCCGGACGACGGGACTGAACTTGGGCGCCTCCGCGGCGGATTTAGGAGGCGCTTCAACACCGGCCTTAAAAGCCACAAAATCCAGGTCGAGTGCCCAACTCTCCACCGTGCGGCTCCCGCCGATCGCCAGATAACCGACGCCGTTGAAGTCGTTTCCGTTTCCGGCGGAGACCACTACGTTAGTGGCCGCTTGCGAGGAACCGTCCATGTAAACGGTCACCTCGTGGGTGCCGAGACCGCTAACGTCAGCTTTGATCGTGATCCAGAATTCATGCCATTCCGTCGGATCGAAGGCGATGCCGCGAAAATCCCCGGAGCTGTCGAAATTGACACTCGCGCTCGGGGACGTGCCGTTGAGTTGATTCATCGTCAAACCGGCAAAATTCGCTTTTGGCGCTCCGGCAACTCCGTCGTCGAAATTGTCGTTCGGTACAGTGAGTGCAAAGGAAATGATCCCCCCCGCCAATTGCTTGATCCCGACGTTCCCCTTGCCCCCATCGCTGATGAGGTAGCCGTCGCCACCGTCATAATAGGGCTTCGGCCCCGCATCCGCCTGGCCGGTAAGATGCAGTGGGTCCAGAGGCGCCGTCGTTTTCTTGGGCGTCGGAATACGTGCCCGAAACGTCAGCGTCACACCGTCGTCAAGGATCGTGTCAGCTGCGCCGTCAGCTGTGATGTCGTGCCCGAAGTACAGCTTCCGGTTGCTGGGAGGGTCCGGGTAACCATAATTCCGAGGATCGCCCGGATCCTGCATACGCAGAAATGTCACGCCGCCTTCCGTGATCGTCATCACGCCTCCCGGCGCGTTGCCGACGCCGAAATCGCCGGCCAGCAACTTGCCGCCAATCTTCGATCCATCAAACTGGTCGGAGCCGTTGTCGTGACTCCACGTGCCGTCCAGCGAAGTGAAGCCGGAATCCGGCTCGCCGGCCGTGTCTTTGTCGCCGTTGTAGATGTAGGTCCAGCCGCCGGGCGGATTCGGGTAGGCAACCCCAGCCGAAACCGAGGAGGCGATTAGTCCGCAACAAAGGAGAGCCAGGAGTTGGAGGAATTGCTTTTTCATAATGGTGGGAGGGCGTCGAATGATTTCGGGTTCCGTCAAATGACCGCACCGCTATTCAGAGTTCGCTCTGTCATACAGGTCTGGGTCAGCGCAGAATTTCATAGTCCAACGCAACCGGAGCGGCAAGCCTGACTTGAGGCTTTTGGCGATTGGAATTTGTTTCGGATTTCGATATTCGGATTTGCATGAGCAACAGCCATCCCTCCAACGTTCTAGAACACCTGCTTCCGGACGCCTCGGATCTTCCCG
>Ga0233424_10000347_pt1 | contig 62371 bp, 46 predicted proteins | sample Watercolumn_Towu_FD_181011 | JGI IMG/M metagenome (GOLD analysis project Ga0233424, IMG submission 181011) | Freshwater microbial communities from Lake Towuti, South Sulawesi, Indonesia - Watercolumn_Towuti2014_125_MG | ecosystem: Environmental > Aquatic > Freshwater > Lake | place: Indonesia... | reverse complement strand
TTTCCCCAGCCGCCTTAGAGAGTCAACTGATCGCCCAGAATTAAGAGGATGCACTGTCCGCGCAAACTGAAGCACCTCAATTTTTCCCTGAGTTTTGAGGACAGCGAAAGGGCAGTCAACGGACTGGTCTCACTGCTGGACACGAGTCTTGCACCAGTCGCCGCACCGCTGCTTGTCAACCACTTGCTCAATCCGTCGTCGCGCCATCACTTTTGGCTAGCGTGGCGGATAATCGGCGAAGCTGACCGAGAACCTGACAACCCATGGTCCGCCGTGTTCTTGGCAATCACGCTCCGTGCCGACCGCGAAGATGACCGGCGATTGAAGCTCTGATCTGCTCAACTGCTGTCAAAACATTCGCACGCGGAACTTCGAATCGTTGGCCTGCGGACGCTACTTGCGATGGTTACAGAGAAAGTATCGCACTCATGGGTGCATGCGGCTCGGTGGCTAGTGGAGAACGGGCCACCCCAGATTGCTGAAAAGGCAAGGGAGGCTCTGTTAGCCGAGGCGGGGAGTTCAGAGTCCAACCATCGGCTAGTTGCGACAGCAGAGCTGCTTGAGATGGGAGCTGTCGACCCGGACGGCGGGCCAGTTCGAGAGACTGTGCGCGACGCTGTGCTTAGGGAAATCAAAGAACACGGTGCAAAATACGGTTCGCGTCTCCACGTTTCCGCCCCGGGCACACCAAAGGGAAACGTGGACATGGAACTGTTTGCTGAAAATCCGAACGCCGTCATCAAACTCATGCACACCTTTAACGGCCCGTCGTTTTACTTGCGCGATCGAGACGACCCGAACGAGGAAAAGAAGCGAATGAAGCATTGGAATGCCAAGCTGCTACACGGCACTCGCTACTGGCCTGAAGTCCTCCGCCGCTCGACTGAAGCAGTTAACAAAGCCGCAGACCCCGACCGCGATGGCGCGCTGGGCATAGTGTTGTATGTCGCAGCTGGGAGCGCTCTTGTTGAACTGCTCCAAAAGTCAATGAAGCCAGGTCGTTCGGCTGCTACCACCCGCCACTATCTTCTGGATGAGCTTTACGAGCGAGGTTGGCGTTTGTGCTTCCGTGGTCGCCGCGTCAAGGTGCTTCGCAAAGGCCGCGAAGCAGCACCTGCAACAGTGAACAGTGGAACGGCGAATACTTGAAGTTGAATGAAATCGCGGTTCCGCCTACTGATGCCCAAAACTGTTTCCCAACTCGCCAAGGACAAAGGGCTGAATGGCGTGACCGCCTGCCGTTGCTCACTTGGATCATGTTCCTGAAATCCCTCGATGACCTGGAACTTCAGCGCGAGACCGCCCAATCCCTTGGCGCGCTGCTGAAATCCGCGCGAGACATCATGCGCGACAAGGGCAAGCTCGCAGGGAGGCGGCTTTTTCATGCGCTCTAAGTGCTCGGCACCAGCACGGCCGCCCCGTGGATGTGGCCGGAGCGGAGGCGATCGAGAGCCGTGTTGGCTTCGGACAAACGAAAGGTTACGACTTCGGAGCGGATCGGGATCGTTGGCGCGAGGGCCAGGAATTCCAAGCCGTCGCGACGGGTGAGGTTTGCCACGGAGCGGAGCGTGCGCTCGCCCCACAGCAGTTTGTACGGGAACGACGGGATGTCGCTGCTGTGGATTCCGGCGCAGACCACGGTTCCGCCGCGAGACACTGCCGCGAGCGCTTGCGGGATGAGGCCGCCGACGGGGGCGAACAGAATCGCCGGACCAGACGGCTCCGAGGCGGAGCGCGAACGTCTGCGCTTCGCGATCGCCGGGTCGGGTGAAAGCGAAGACGCGGCGGCCCTGGTGTCGAGCCACCTGCGCGACGATGTGAGCTGCGGCTCCGAAACCGTACAGACCGAGACGCTCCGCTTCGCCCGTCATCGCCAGCGACCGGTAGCCGATCAACCCCGCGCACATCCACGGCGCGAGCGACGCGGCCGGTTGATCGGTCGGCAGCTTGAAGCAGTACCGGCTGTCGGCGACGGTTTGTTCCGCGTAGCCGCCGTCGATTTGATAGCCCGTGAACCGCGCGGCATCGCACAGGTTTTCGCGGCCGGATTTGCAGAAGCGACACGAGCCGCACGTCCACCCCAACCACGGCACACCCACGCGGTCGCCGACCGCGACCGATTCCACCTGCTTCCCGGCTTCAACCACGACGCCGACGATTTCGTGTCCGGGCACGATCGGCAATCGCGGCTCCGTCAGTTCGCCGTCCACCACGTGCAAATCCGTCCGGCACACTCCGCACGCTTCGACTCGGATCAGAATGTCACTCGGCCCCATATGCGGCTCCGGGCGCGAGGCCTCTCGCAGCGGAGTTTTCGGAGCGTCGAGTTGCATGACACGCATGGGGGGCCTTCGTGTGGGGCTAGGCGACTTTGAAACGAGGGACGACTTTGAAACGAGGGACGTATTCTCCCTCTCCCTTTTGGGGAGAGGGGTTGGGGGTGAGGGGCGGCCAAGCGGTCCCTCGACCCCTCACCCCGGCCCTCTCCCGCAAGGGGGAGAGGGAGAAGCTGAATTGGGCCAATTGCAGGTCATTGTCACAGCGGGTATCCTCGCGCTCAATCTCAACGCCCACTTCGACGGAGGTCCACTGCCATGCCCGATCTCAAAGCCGACCTCCTGAAGTCCGACCTCGCGCATCTGATCCACCCGATCCACAATCGCAAGCTGCACGCCGAGACGGCGCACGTCTGGGTGCGCGGCGCAGGAGCGATCATCGTTGATGCGGATGGCAAGGAGTACATCGACGGGCTGTCCGGCCTGTGGAATGTGGTGGCTGGTCACGGGCGGAAGGAACTTGTCGAAGCCGCGGCGAAGCAGATGGAAACGCTGGCGTACTGTTCGGGGTATTCCGGCAGCTCGAATCCGGCGGCGATCAAGCTCGCCGAGCGATTGGCCGGGCTGACGTACCCGTCGATCCGGCGGTTTTTCTTCACGTCGGGAGGGGGCGAATCGAGCGACACGTGCATCAAGACGGCTCGGTATTACTGGCGCATGCGCGGGCAGCCGCGGAAATCGAAGATCATCGCGCGGACGTGGGGCTACCACGGCACGACGCTCGGCGCGATGTCGGCCACCGGCATTCCGAGTTACTGGCCGATGTTCGAGCCGCTGGCTCCGGGCTTCGTCCACATTCCGTCGCCGTACCCGTATCGGTACGTCGCACCGCCGGGCGTCTCGCAGGGAATCGCCGCGGCGAACGAATTGGAACAGGCGATCCTGCGCGAAGGGGCCGACACCGTCGCCATGTTTTTCGCCGAACCGGTGCAGGGTTCGGGAGGCGTGATCGTGCCGCAGGACGACTACTTCCCGCGCATCCGCGCAATCTGCGACAAGTACGACGTGTTGCTGGCGACGGACGAAGTCATCACCGGGTTCGGCCGCACCGGGAAGATGTGGGGCCTCCAACACTACGGCGTGCAGCCGGACATGATTCAATTCGCGAAGGCGATCACGTCGGGATATTTTCCGCTGGGCGGGATGGGAATCAGCGAGCGGATCGCCGAGGTTCTGGACACGGGCGAGATGACGTGGATGCACTGCTTCACGTACAGCGCCCATCCGGTCGGCTGCGCCGTGGCCCTGCGGAATCTGGACATCATCGAGCAGGAAGATTTCCCCGCCCAAGCGGCCGAGAAGGGGGCGTACTTGCTCCGCAGTTTGAAGTCCGCGCTGGAGTCGCATCCGCACGTGGGGGACATCCGCGGCCAAGGCCTGATGTGCGCGGTCGAATTTATTCGCGACAAGGCGACGAAAGCCGAGTTCCCGCCCGCCGACCAGATCGGTCACCGCGTGCATCTCGCCGCACAGAAACGTGGTCTGTTCACCCGGCTCCGCGGCGATTCGTTCCTCCTCGCCCCGCCGATCATCACGCCGCCGAAGCTGCTCGACCGGATCGTTGAAATCCTCGCGGAGTCGGTGCGGGAAGTGTTGGGAAAGCGAGAAGAGTGAAGTTTGATGAGTGAAGCAAAACATACGGCGTGTTTTTCACTCTTCACTCGTCTCACTTCATTCTTCATTCAAACAGCGCCACGCTGGCCGTAAAGCCGTGGATGTAGTTCTTGCCGCCGACCGGGCCGAGTTCGCCCTGCGCGAACAAGCCGGCGAGTGGGAGCGGGCCACAAGCGGATTGGATCGCGCTGGCGTCGTGATGCGGGTCGGGGAACAAGCGGGTGCCGCGTCCGTTGCAACTGAACAGCAGAGCCGCCTGCGGCGCAGCGGCCTGTTGCTCGCGTTGCCGGTTCAACATCAGACGCAGGTCTTCGTCGGCGGTTTCATGGTCTCGGACGTGGAACTGCACGGTTTGCCCGGTGCGGATTAGATTGGCTAGGCCGATCGCCCCGACGCGGTGGTCGATCCCGATCACGTTGGCAATCAGAAAGTCGCCGCGGTCGAACTTCTCGCGGTACTCGTCCATCGCGATCCCGACGTGCAAGCCGCGCTGCACGAGTTCCTGATCGCGGTCGTTCAGGTCGGCGTAGATTTCCTTCAGCCGTTCGAGCGCCGGCCGGCCGCCGATTTCGAGCAGGATGTTGCGCTCGGCCTTCGTCGCCACCAGATGCGTGCCGATCGGCCGGCAACCCTGCGAGACAATGGTGTGGATTTGCGGCCCGCCGCGAACGACGATGCCGACTCCGCCATGCTGGAACCGTTGCCGGTCGAGATACAGCACGTTTTCACCCGGCTCGCGAGCACAGCTGGCCATTCCGCCGAGCAACGGAACGCCGGGATAGTCGTCGGCGAGGCGTTCGATCACCGTTTGAGGCGCACACGAGTACGGATCGCCGAGCAGGAAGACCGCGGTCGCGGGGGAAAACGAATCGTCCGGCGAGGGGATTCCCGAGCTGATCAAACCGTCGGGCGTGCGCTCGAACTCAACGTGAAACGGCTCCAACTCCGCGCCGGGCAGAATCGCGCTCCACAGACTGACGGCCGATCCCTCCTCGACTTCTTCGCCTCCACCGACGATCGTCTCCCCGGTGCAACCAATCAGGTGCCGCGTGCCGGTAGACTCGCAGGTGAGTTCACCGAGTTCTTCGAATTGTCGGGCGTGGTCCTGCGTCACGAACAGGAACGACACGTCGGGCACCGCGCCACCCAGCCGCGAGCGCACTTCCTCGCAGACACTACGCACCGCGCGGTGTGTGTCGGCGATCGTGGACAAGCTGGCGGCGTAGGGCATGAGTGCGGCGTCGAACTCTGAAAAGAAAGGCGACTGTTCGTTCTGGCTCGCGAACGAATTGTACTCACGACGGTCTGAGAGTGTGAGGGTGCGAGGGTAACGGAGAAGAAAGCTCGGCGATTTGCGGAAGCAACTCCCTCACACACTCAAACTCTCTCACTCCGTCACATCAAGCCGAAACTGCGCGTATCGGAATCCAAGCCGCGTCACGCCAGCGCCATCTCGTGCGACGATTGCACCGCCTTGTAGCTGGTTTCGACGGTGCGGAAACCGATCGTGCGGTACAGCCTGACCGCCGGGTGATTCTGAGCAGTCACGTCGAGGTACACGCGCGTCATCCTGGCCTGCTGGAAACCAAGGAGCGATTTCAAGACGAGTGCCCGGCCCAAACCCAAACCGCGGTGCGCGGCCGAGACGCCGACGTTCTGGATGGCTCCGAGGTATCCCGGTTGCACGATCCCCTGAATCGTCCCGCAGTCTTCGGGTTCGCCGGTGATCGAATTCGTGCAGACGAGCAGCCACGACGCGGCGGGTAGAAACGTATCGGTCGCGATAATCTCGGACATCAATCTCCGGCAGCCGACAAAGTTGGCCAGACACGGAAACACGCGCGAATCGACTTCGTCGTGAAAGCTGAGAGACTTGGCCCAGGCGTGCCGGTCCACGAAATCGGGATGCCAGTTCCAGGCAGACCACTCGTAACCGTCGGGCAACACTGGTTCCGGGATGTCCGCGCGATTCAGGTTCAGCTCCATCCGAAATCGTTTGTAGTAGGTGGTTCCCACGGGAAACCTCTTCGACGCAGAGCGAGGTCGGCGGTGAAGGGACCGACGCCAGTCGATTCTATCCGCACCCTCGGCATCGTCAACGGGCCGCGGTCATCGGCCGCGAACCACCTTGCTTTTCATCACCTCATCAAACGATACAATGCGACTCGTGATGGCAGGGTAGCTCAGTGGTTAGAGCAGCGGCTTCATAAGCCGCGTGTCGCGGGTTCGACCCCCGCCCCTGCTAGTTCCATTTTCTACAGACCGCGGGCCCCCCCGCACGTGGGATCCCGGCTGGTTTCGGGCTCAGCGAAGTGCCAGAGTGTCGGGGAGGGAGAGAATCGGGGAAGGCAATGGTCTTGTTGCTTCGGGACGCTCGCACTCTCACACTCCGAAAAAACCACGCTCCGACATAACGCCGTCAGCCCACGAGTTCGCGGATCGGCCTCACGTTGTTGTCGACCAGGTACTGCGGTCGCCCGTTCAGGTCGGTGATCGTGGTGGACGCGGCGTCGATTCCGAGGTGATGGTAGAGCGTCGCGAAGACTTCGGGGAACGTGACCGGGCGGCTGGTCGCTTCGCCCGCGAGCTTATCTGTCGTACCGATCGCCTGACCCATGGTGAAGCCGCCTCCGGCCAGCAGGGCGCAGGCGACGCGCGGCCAGTGGTCGCGGCCGACCTGCTTGCTGATCACCGGCGTGCGGCCGAATTCGCCCCACACGATCACCGCCGTGTCTTCGGCCAGGCCGCGGGCGTGCAGGTCTTCGACGAGCGCGGTCATTGCCTGATCGAAGATCGGGAAGTCCTCTTTCTCACGTACGAAGATCGTGTTGTCGGCGCGGCCTTCCGCGTTGAATCCGCCATGCCAGTCCCACTTGCTGTAGTTCAGCGTGACGACTCGCACGCCGGCCTCGATCAATCTCCGAGCCAGCAGCAGGCTCTGCGGGACGCGCGGGGCGCCGTTGCTGTCGATCATGATTTTCGGGTCGCCGGTACCGTAGCGCGCGATCGTGCGCGGGTCTTCCTTCGACAAGTCGAGCGCTTCGGCTAGACGCGACGAAGTCAACAGCCCCATCGCCTGTTCGGTGAACACATCGAGCCCGTGCATGGCTCCGGTGCGATCCGCTTCGCGACGGAACCGATCGACGCTCGACAGCAGCCGGTGGCGATCATTCAACCGGCCCAGCGTCACGCCGTTCAGCACCATGTCATCGCGCGTGCCGCCGAGCGGACGAAGCGGTTGCTGCGCCATGCCCAGGAACCCCGGGCCCGGCTCGTTGTACGGCCCGTGCGTGCAGGTGTAGCACAGGCTCACGTATGGAGGCACCGCGACGTGCGTGGCTCCTTGCAGTTTGGACACGACCGACCCGAACTGAGGCCATCCGCCCGCCGGCACCGCGCCGCGCGGAGGCCGTCCCGTGTAGCACTGCGTCGCGTCGTGTTCCGCCTGCGCGCCGACCAGCGAACGGATGACGGCGAACTTGTCCATCATCGTCGCCATGCGCGGCAACAATTCGCCGATTTCGACGCCGGGGACGTTCGTCGCGATCGGCCGCCAAGGCCCCGCGATTTCCGACGGCGCTTCCGGCTTGAGGTCGAACAAATCCTGATGCGGCGGGCCGCCGACCAGGTAGATCATGATGACCGATTTCTTCGACGACCCAATCCCCGCCCGCGCTTCGGCCGCGAGCAGTTCCGGCAGCGACAACGCCCCCAACCCCAGCGCCCCGATCCTCAAAAAATCCCGCCGCGACATCCCGTCGCAAAACCGTTCCGAGTCGGGTCGCCCCAGCAGAGTCAGCATGAATCGTCTCCGGCTGCGAGTGGTTCGTAGGACAGGTTTCCGTGGGACGGGTTTTCAACCCGTCCGCCCGGCCGGATTGAAAATCCGGCCTACATTCATTGTCGGCAGGGAACCATCGTATCAAACAGTCCCGATGAAATGAACCGGACTTTCGGTTCCCCGAGCGTCCGCAATTGAAGCCTGAAGCGCCAGCGAAGGCGGGAGTCGTGGTTCCTTCGCTGGCGCTTCAGGCTTCAATTATCAATCCGGTTTCTGATTGTCCCAACTCGTTATTCCCGTTGTTTGAACCGCCGGTACACCCAACCCCCCGCCGCCGCCAAACCCCAGCTCGCGGCGAACAGCATCACGAAGTACAACCGCGACGCGATGTCGGTGGACAGGCCCGTCTCATCCGATGCGCCGAGGTGCGGCTTCGCCAGACCCCACATTAACAGTTCCTCGACCAATTCGACCAGCCAACCGGTGGGGACGAATACAACGTACATCCAGACCCAGCCGCCGAGCGGAACATGCAAACAATTCAAGATTGTCGCCGCCAGCCAGAAGCACCACCACGGCGCCGCCGAAATGCCGCCGCGTCGCCAGACCAACACCGCTCCAGCCATCAGAAACCAGACATTCGCGAGCGGCGCCCAGGCCGACCACGACACGATCTTCGTCGGCACGGAAACGTCCGTCTGCCCGACCGGAGTTTGCACCGCCGTGTCGCCGTACTGCACCGTGACGACGGGCGCCGGGAACCCGAACGACATCTGCGTGGACTGGTTTTCGCAGCCGTGAAAAAAAGAGATGCAGTTCAGCCCCAGCGCGACCAGGGCGATCCGTAGTCCCTTACGCATGACGGATCCCTCGGCGGTGACGATCGACCGATTCCGACTTCGATAGTGCCCGAGGCCGCATCGTTGTGCAAGGCCGGGTCGTGTTTTCGCGGGCGGACGCGTCGTCTATCATCCGTCGTTGCGTAGTCATCATGCTCCGAGCGTGTGATGTCTGTAGGACGGCCCTTCCGGGCCGTCGGAACGGTTGCTGTTTTCAGCCCGACGACGGCCCGGAAAGGCCGTCCTACTCTCCGCGTGGCGGTCCGTCACGCAGAGCGTGACGACGACGTTGAGGTGCCAGCATGCTGACCACGATTGATCCGCCACCCGCCGCTGAAATCGAATCCCCCACGATTCGGATCGGCAACCGCACGCTCGCGACTAGGTATTTCCTCGCGCCGTTGGCGGGGTACACGCACCTTGCGTTTCGGCAGGTCGTGCGAGCGCTCGGCGGCGTGGGCCTCGCAACGACCGATCTGGTGCAGGCCACGCATCTGCTGCACGGGACGAAGTGGGCTAGGAAATTGGTCGAAACGAACGAGCACGACCAACCGCTGTCGGTGCAGATTTACGGTGGCGTCGTCAAGGACCTCGTCGCGGCGGCGAAGTGGCTGGAGGATCGCGGGTACGAGGCGATCGACATCAACATGGGTTGCCCGATGGCCAAGATCACCGGGCAGGGAGGCGGAGCGCGGCTGATGTGCGACGCCGACGGAGCGTGCGCGCTGGTCGGAGCCGTGATCGCGGCCGTGAAGCTGCCCGTGACGGTCAAGATGCGGCTGGGTTGGGATCGCGAACGGATCACGGCTCCAGCGCTGGCTCGCGAATTTGAGCAAATTGGCGTGGCGGCGATCACGATTCACGGCCGGACCCGCCAGCAGGGTTTCCGCGGATCGGTCAACCGCGACGGCATCCGCGCCGTGAAGGAAGCCGTCGAGAAAATCCCCGTCGTCGGCAACGGCGATGTGCGAACCGTCGCCGACGCGCTGGCCATGCGCCGCGAAACCGGCTGCGACGCCGTCGCCATCGGACGCGGGGCGTTGTTTGATCCGTGGATTTTCCGCAAGCTGGTGGCTGTTACTTCGGCGCAATCGTTTAACCGCGTGGGCAACGCCCCGCGCGGCCCGTTGGGCACGCGGTTAAACGACGGCGGTCAGAGAGAGACCGAGATGCAGAACGACTTCGCCGAGCCATCGGCTGACGAGCAAATTGATTTTCTCGTCCAGCACCATCGGCTCATGCTCGAACATCGTGGCGAAATCGCGAGCTGTCTGATGTTCCGCAAGTTCGCCGCGTGGTACGGAGCACGGTTGGGCATCCCCGAAGATTTGGAAGACCGCCTCCGGCGATTCGAGAGCGCCGCCGAGTTCGATGCCATCGTGACCGACATCCGCGCCCGACACGGCACGCGCCGCGATCCGCGTCCGACGGCGGAGATCAAAGTTCCGAACGGACCGGTCGAGTATTGGTAGCCCGCCCGCGAGAATCACTTTCGAGGACTACTTCAGCACCTGGACCAGGTTGCTGTACCCGTCGGTCCAGAGCGGGACGTTGCGTGAGTCACTTGGGTCCAATACGTCGGTCAGCTTTCGCGCTTCGCGCAGCTTGGGTGTTTCCAACAGCGCTGCGTTGCTGGTCACCAGCATCCAGTGGGCGTCGCGCTGTCCGGCTTGTTTGTTGCCTGCGGAGGCGATTTTGACGGCGGGCAAACCAGAATGTTCCGCCAGCCGGTCAATGACCGGTTTCAGATCGAAAAATTTGTTGGAGACGTGGACCGCCAGAATGCCGTCCGGTCGCAGATGTCGCAGGTAGATGTCCCACGCTTCGCGCGTGAGCAGATGCACCGGGATGGCGTCGCTGCTGAAGGCGTCGAGCACCAGCACGTCGAAGTTTTGCGGTGCCTCGCGTTCGAGCGACAGCCGCGCGTCGCCGAGCACGAGATCGACCTGTCCCTGACAGTCTTTCAAAAATGTGAAATGTTCCCGTGCGAGGCGGATCACGTTGGGATCAATTTCGTAAAACCGATAGTAGTCGTCCGACCGGGCATACGTGGCCAGCGTCCCCACGCCCAGCCCGACGATTCCGACGCGCAGACCGGAGTGCCGCGGAGCCAACTTGAGCGCCAATCCGAATCCGCTCCGCGCGCCGTAGTACGTGGTTGGGATGGCCTGTCGTTCTGCGTCCACGAATTGGCGGCCGTGCAGCGTCCGTCCATGAACCATCATCCGCGATCGCAGCTTCAGGTTGTCCACATTCTCCAAGGCCACGCGCAGCACACCGTAAAAATTTCGCGTCACGGCAATTTCGTTTTGAAGGACTTCGCCGGCGTGTGTCCGCAGCGTCTTGGCGAGGCCGAGCCACGCGAGCACGAGCACGGCCCAAGCCCACACTGGCCGGCCGTGGTACAGCCTCGAATTCTTGTCACGGAAAAAAGTGACGAGTGCCAACAGCGACCAGCCCCACGAGAATGCCTCCCGCGGCACCCCCGGCTGCGGACGCGAGGTAGAACGACGTCAGGTAGCGCGGGTGCGGCTTCAGCTTCACCAGTTCGCCGTGGCACACCATGCAGGAGAAGAACAAGGTGCCGAAGTACACGGCGATCTGCGCGAAAATGGGAGTTGTCTTTTCCCGGAACATGAGCACGAGCACGCAGACGATCGACGCCGCCAGGCCAATCGCGAGGTGTCGGCGCGGATACCAGCGCTCGTGACCAAAGCAGAGAATGAACGACAGCAGATAGATCGACAGGGGCAAGACCCAGAGAAATGGGATCACGGCCACGTCCAGACAAACCTGGTTCGTCGTGGCCAGCAGCATGATCGACGCGCAGGCGGCGAGGCCGAACCACAGCCAACGGTCTCCACGTGACGGAGGGACGGCCGCCGCGTTGTCGCTGGAGTTTTGTGCCGCATCCAATTTCGTCGCCGCGCAACTTCGTCGCATGCTCCACGCGCACGACGTGCAACTCGCGCCGAACAGAACAAACCCGAGCGACCGCACGCCCGCTTGCATCTCGGTGGTCCAGAACGGTTCGACCACGAACGGGTACGTCACCAGACCGAGAACCGATCCGATGTTCGACCGCGAGTAGAGCCGGTACGGCGACGCATCGGGATGCGCCCGGCTGAACCAAGCCTGCACGAGCGGTCCCGTTGACGACAGGATGAAATACGGCAAGCCGACGCTGGCCGCGAGCAGGCACAGAATCCGCCACGTTGGGTCTTCGGAGCCGTCGGGTTTCCAGCGGCCGTCCGGCGCGATCGGCAGGAGCGCCACGGCGAGCACGATCAGCGCGAGGTGCAACAGCACCTGCCGGCCGGGCGACAGATGACGAATCGTGAAATGCGCGTAGGCGTACCCGGCGAACAGCAGCACTTGAAAAAACAACATGCACACCGACCACACACCCGGCGTCCCGCCGAACCACGGCAGGATGTACTTCGAAATCAGCGGCTGCACCTGAAAGATCAGGAACGCGCTGATGAAGATCGTGACGGCGTAAATCCACGTCAGCCCGCGGGCTGACGACTGGCTGGGCATGACCTCGACTCCCTGATTCGAAGGGTGCGACCAGATCGGTCGTGACGGCTGTGCGGACTCGTAGCCAAACGGCCGCACGCGGCCTTCGTGCAACGATAGCTCAGGATTTCACGGGGTGGCGGACAATTTCGAGCCGATGCCGTCGCGGTTTCAGCGGGTCTGCTCGACGAATTCGCGCTCGACCGCAGCGTGCCGGCCCAACGAGATACCCTTTCCCGTCGGCGGCCCGACACCTACACTTCCACTCCCGCACGGAGGCATCGCACTGGCTGATCGTGCTCCGCGCCATTTGTCACACCCACCCGTTGGAGCCCAACATGCGAGGCAGATTCCCATCGCGGCTGATCGTGGCCGTTTCGCTGACGCTTTTGTTCCCGATCGCGTGCCGGTTCGTGACCGCGGACGAACCGGCCGCCAAGCCAAAGGCCGAGTCACAAGACCTGCTGGCCCGCTGGAACAAGCTGCTTGCCCAACGGGACGATGTCGGCAAGAAGGCGCAGGCCCTGCAGCGCGAATTCCTCACGGCCAAGGACGCACGCAAGCTCGAGATTCGGCAGGAATTCCAGAAGCTGGTCACCGACTTTTCAAAAACCATCGAACCGCAAATCATGGAGCTGGCTCCCCAGGTGTTCGCGAAAGACCCGGGAAACGTGGACGCCGCCGAGATCGCGGTTGGCGGGTTGTTTCAGGACAACAAATACACCGAGGCCCTTGCCGCCGCCGACAAAGCCGTGGCCGAACTCAAGAAGGACAAGAAGTCCAGCGGCAACCTGCTCAACCTGCAAGGCGTCTCGCTGTTCGCGACGCATCAATTCGAGAAGGCACAGGAGGTTTTGAAAGAGGCGCAGAAGGCCGATCCTGAAGCGTTCGCGCAGCTCGGCGCACGCTACCTCGATTCGGCCGCCGAATACGTCAAGCTGTGGAAGGACGAGCAAGCGATCCGAGCCAAGGAAGCCAAGGCGGACGACTTGCCGCGCGTCTCATTCAAGACGTCGAAGGGGGACATCGTGCTGGAACTGTTCGAGAACGAGGCTCCGAACACGGTCGCCAACTTTATCAGCCTTGTGGAAAAGAAAAAGTACGACGGCACGAAGTTCCACCGTGTGATCCCGACGTTTATGGCTCAGGGAGGCGACCCGAATTCGCTCGACGACGATCCCACGAACGACGGTGGCGGCGGTCCGGGCTACCGGATTGCTTGCGAGTGCTACGCGAAGAACGCCCGCAAGCACTTCGCCGGAAGTTTGAGCATGGCGCATGCCGGCAAAGACACGGGCGGCTCGCAGTTTTTCCTCACGCACCTGCCGACCCCGCACCTCGACGTCGAGATCGCCAGGAAACGAGGCGGCGATGGCCACACGGTGTTCGGTCGCGTGATCGAAGGGTTGGAGATCGCCCAGTCATTGCGGGTCGGCGACAAGATCGAATCGGCCACGGTGATCCGCAAGCGCGAACACGAGTACAAACCGAAGTCGCTACCCGGCAGGTAGCAGTTCTGAGTCTCGTAGGTCAGGCTTTCCAGCCTGACGGGGTCACGCGCGACGGTGTCAGGCTGGAAAGCCTGACCTACGGCGCAGCAAAACACCCCGCGACGTCGATGGTCGCGGGGTGTCGTGTTTTCAAAAGTTCGCGAACGCCGCCAGAATCACTTTCCGGCGAGCGGCTCCTTCTTTTCGGTGATGACGGGGCACTGCGTCGCCAGTTCGGCATTGAGGGCCTTGTAATCCTTCCACTGTTCGGGGAGATTGTCTTCGTGGAAGATGGCTTCGACCGGGCACTCGGGGACGCACGCTTCGCAGTCGATACACTCGTCCGGGTGGATGTACAGCATCGATTCGCCTTCGTAGAAGCATTCCACCGGGCAGACAACAACACAATCCGTGTACTTGCAATTGAAGCACGGCTCGGCAACGACGTGGGTCATGCGGTTCCCTTTCTATGATGATCGAGTGCGTCGAAATTGAAGCTCGAAACGCCTTGCCGATGGCAAAGCTGGCCGAATCGTAGTGGCGGTCCCAAAGGGTGTCAAGCAACGCTCGCGCGAGGTGCGGAGCGTGTTTCGGCGGTGATTTGAGGGCCGAATTGAGGTTGCCCGGCTGGCCAACGGGCGGGACGAATCGATGCGAATCGTCGAGCTTGGCTCGGCCGTTGGCGGTCCGTCTGGACAGCCGGGAGTGAATCGGATACCAACCGCCCGCGCTGGACGAAAGGGGGCTCGCGGATGATTCGATCCACGCCGAAAGTGGCGATCGTGCTGGCCACGTTCAACGGCGGACAGTTCCTGATCGACCAATTGCAAAGCCTCAGCGAACAATCGTTCGCCGGCTGGCAACTTTGGGTGCGAGACGACGGATCGGCCGATGCGACATGCGACATCCTGCGTCGCGCCGTCGATGACGACTCACGGATTCACATCGTGGAAGACAACCTCGGTCGGCTCGGCACTGCGCGCAGCTTCGGCGAACTGCTGCGGCGCGTGAGCAAGGTCGGGGTCGACTACGTCTTCCTGTGCGATCAGGATGACGTCTGGAGGCCCGACAAGGTCGCGCGGCAACTCAACGCCCTACGTGCCGCGGAAACCGATGTGGGATGCGATCAGCCCGTGCTCGTCCACAGCGACCTCGCCATCGTCGATGCCGAACTGCGCCCGGTGGCTCCGTCATTCGCGAGTCACCTTCGGCTGCGTCCCGAATCCACGGAGCCGCTTCGAACGCTGCTGGTGCAGAACTTCGTGACCGGCAGCACGATCGCGATCAACCGGCCGCTGCTGGAGTTGGCGCTACCATTCCCGGACGACGTGATCCTGCATGACTGGTGGCTGGGATTGCTCGCCGCTTCCGCGGGCGAACTGCGTTACCTCGCCGAATCGCTGGTGATGTACCGTCAGCATCTGTCCAACCAGGTTGGTGCGATCGGATTCTGGAAGCGACTGGCCGACGTGTTGAGCACGGGTCAACGCGGTTTCCAAAACCAGCAGGAGCGGCTGCTTCAGAGCGTGAAACAAGGCGCCGCGCTCGAATGTCGACTTTGTGAGCGGCTGTCGGCCGCCGGCGGAGCGCTGCACGAAACCGTTCGCGGGAACCTCGACCTGGTGCGGCGATATCTCTCGCTGTTCGAGGCGTGTCGCAGCCGGTGGCAGCGCCCGTGGGGAGTGCTCAACCTGCGGATTGGCCGACAGATGTGGCTGAAGCAGGCAGCCTTCCTGATGCAGGTCGGCCTGCTGCCGCACCCTGTCGATCCGAACAACCGCCGCCGAGCCGCTTGATGCCTCAAGATTTGCCGGTCGCGGCGTTGAAGCACGCGGGAAAAATCGCTACCCTTCCGCGTCCCGGATGAGTGACGCGGGTCGGGAGTCTTTTTCAGGTCGGCCTGTAGGACTCGCGAACGAATGTTGACTTTCAAGCCGACCTGAAAAAGACTCCCGACCCCTTAAGCCATGAGTTCACAAAGCAAATGTTTTCTCGCCAAGCCCGGCACTGTCAAGCAAGCTTGGCATGTGGTTGATGCCGACGGACAAGTCGTTGGACGGCTGGCGGTTCGCCTGGCCACGATCCTGATGGGTAAGCACAAGCCGACCTACACGCCGCATGTCGACACCGGTGACTTCGTCGTCGTGGTCAACGCCGAGCGGGTGAAGTTCGGTGGCCGGCCGATGTCCCACGCCTCGCATCCCTACTTCAGCCAAAAGATGCTGCGCAAGACGTACGATTACTACACGAAATACCCCGGCGGGTTGAAGCGGCCGACCGGCGCCGAGCTATTGGAGAAGAACCCCGGGAAGATTCTCTACCTGGCTGTGAAGCGCATGCTGCCGAAAACGAAGATGGGTCGGCAGATGCTCAAGAAGCTCAAGCTCTACTCCGGGCCGAATCATCCGCATCAGGCGCAGGAACCCAGCCCGCTGAGCGTCTAATTCCGAAACGAAACCATGAGCACAGAACAACCCGAACAAATCACAACTGAACCCGCCGCCGCCGAGGCCGCGCCACCCGTTGCTGAACCGGCCGCGGAAACGCCCGTGTTGGACATCGGTTCGCAGGCTGGTGAAGCCCCTGCGGCGAAGATTGAACACGTCGTGCATGGCCAGATTGCCGCTGACGGAACCGCGATCGCGGTTGGTCGCCGCAAGACCTCAGTCGCCCGCGTTCGCGTGCGCAAGGGAACCGGGGTCATCACAATCAACGGTCGCACGCTGGAAGACTTCTTCCGTGTCGAGCGAGATCGCACCGACGTTCTCGCGCCGATCAAGGCCACGCAGATGGAAGGTCAGGTGGACGTGTGGGTCCGCGTGGTCGGTGGCGGCACGACAGGACAATCTGGAGCCGTGATGCTTGGCGTCGCCCGTGCCTTGCACGCCCTGAATAATGACTTGCATGGCGTGCTCGCCGAGAGGAATTTTCTCACGCGCGACGACCGCAAGGTCGAACGCAAGAAATACGGTCACCGCAAGGCCCGCCGCAGCTTCCAGTTCTCGAAGCGCTGAACTGACACCTCCGGCCGCGTGGCCGCATCGTGGCAGATATTCACCCCGCGCGAAGCTCGCTTCGCCGGGGTGATTTTGTTGGAGTGCCGCCTTCAGGCGGCTGCGTTCCGCCTGTACTCCCCCTCTCCCCCTGCGGGGGCGAGGGGAGATTGATCACCCGCCATGCCGTACATTTGGTTCCTGACGATCTGCTGCATCTGGAGCAGCAGTTTCATCCTGATGAAAAAGGCGGCGGTCTGTTTCACTCCGGCGGAAATTGGATTTGGTCGCGTGTTTGGTGGAGCCGTCGTGCTGGCGGCGGCGTGGTGGCATCAGCGCGGCGGCACGGGCTTGTCGCGCGGCGACTGGCTGCGCGTGTTCGGTGTCGTGATCCTCGGCTACTCGTGGCCGTACACGGTTCAGCCGCAGTTGGTCAAGCTGCACGGCAGCGCCTTCATCGGGATGACGGTGAGTTTCGTGCCGCTGCTCACGATGGCTGCGTCCATCCCGCTGCTGGGCGTGCTGCCGACGAAACGGCAGGTGGTGGGAGTGCTGGGAGCCATCGTCTGTCTGGGAACGCTGATGGCCGACGGCCTCGACCGCCGCATCCCGCCCGGCGACCTCTGGCTGGCGTTCAGCGTGCCGCTGAGCTACGCGCTGACAAACACCTGGATTCGCCGGTCGCTCCAGCACGTCCCCGCGCTCGAACTCTCGTTTTGGTCGCTCGCGATCTCGTCGCTGCTCCAACTCCCGCTGACACTCGGCCCGCGACCCGACTTCGCCGCCGACCGCGATCAATGGTGGCTGGCATTCGCGTGCGTTGCGTTTCTCGGCGTGGCGGGCACCGGGCTGGCGACGTTTCTGTTCAACAAGCTGATCCGCGAGCAGGGACCGCTCTTTGCCGGCATGGTCACGAACCTCGTGCCGATCGGCGCCCTCGTGTGGGGCTGGCTCGATCACGAACCGGTCACCGCGCTGCAAGTGATCGCGCTGGCCGGAGTGCTGGCGATAGTGGCCCTCGTGCAGTCTGGTGCAGCCGCGAATCCGGTGGCGACGCACGCCGATTGAACGCCGGATCGCCTCCCGCTGAGGACACTATCCGAACAACTCCCGCAGCGGCTGGCCGTTGTTTTCCACGATATTCCGCGGTCGGCCGCGGTTGTCGAGGTAGGTGGCATCCAGCGGGACGCCGAAGTAGCGGTAGATGGTGGCGGCCAGGTCGCACGGACTCACCGGGCGTTCCTTGATTTGTCCGCCGTCGCGTTCGCTCGCGCCGATCACCTGACCGTGACGCAAGCCGCCGCCCGCGAGGCTCATGGACATCACGCCTGTCCAATGATTGCGTCCGTCGGTGCTGTCCTGCGTGCCGATTTGCGGCGTGCGGCCGAATTCGCCCATCGCGATGACCAGCGTGTTGTCGAGCAGCCCGCGATCCGCGAGGTCGCCGATCAGCGTCGTGTACAGGTGATCGAACAGCGGCAGCAGCGGACCGAGTCCCTTGCGGATGCCACCGTACGGCGGGATGTTGTCGCCGTGCGTGTCCCACGTCCCCGACGCCGTGTGGTACGACAGGTCGATCGTCACGAAGGTCACGCCGGCTTCGACCAACCGCCGCGCGAGGAGTGCCTGCTGACACCACAGATGCTTGCCGTAGCGTTCGCGCACGGCGTCCGATTCGCGAGACAAATCGAACGCTTCCTGTGCCCGTCGGCCCAGCACCAGGTCCACCGCCTGTCGCTGGTAATCGTTGAGCGCGTCGAGCGAACCCGACTGGTCGAGGTCCCTCCGCAGGCGATCGAGGTCGCCGAGCAACGTGCTGCGGTGACCGATGCGGCTCAGGTCGAGACCGGCCGGGAGCTGGAACATTTCCGCCCCGGACATCTTCCCCGTGTCGGTTCCGACGAGATCGTACACCGGCAGCTTCGCGGCGAGGTTGCCTTGGAACGGGTCGTACTGCTTGCCGAGATAGCCCGCGAACGCCAGGTGCGAACGCGATTTCATGAACGTCACGTACGGCGGCATCGCCGGGTGGTTCGGCCCGTGATGCTTGGCGACGATCGCCGCGATGGCCGGATACTTCTCGGCTTCGGGATTCGTCCGCGCTTCGGCCGCGAGGTTGCCCGTTTGAAAGACGGAGTTCGGTTCGTGGTTGCTGTGCTTCGGATCGACCGACCGGATGATCGTGAACTTGTCGAGCATGGCCGCGAGTTTCGGCAGGTGCTCGACGATCTGCACCCCCGGCAACTTTGTCTGCGTTACGCCAAACGGCCCGCGATTTTCGTACGGCCGATCCGGCTTCGGGTCCAGCGTGTCGATGTGGCTCGGTCCGCCCGCCATCCACAGCAGGATCACGCTCTTGCCCGTGCCGATCGACTGCCCGGCCTGAGCCGCGTTGTGCTGGCATCGCAACAGTTCCGGCAGCGTCAGCCCGGCCACGCCCGCGAAGCTGGCCTTCAACATCCCGCGGCGACTCAGCACCGTCAGCCCCTCGCGCGTCGTGCCGTTGAAGTTAGCAAACGCATGCGAGGCATGCATCGGCCGTTGGCAGGAACGAGGATTCGGTTGCACGACGACACCTCCCGCGATTTGTATCGACCAAAGCACGAATCAGCGTACACAAATGGGAGACGTGGCTCAACGTCTGGTCCCCTCGTGCCATTGGTCTCGACACATCTCCCCTCTCCCCTTTGGGGAGAGGGGTCGGGGGTGAGGGGCGGCGGCAGAGCTACAGAGGTCAGAATTTCAAAGGGAAACTCCGAAGCACAATCCGTCTGACCTCTGCCGCTCTGATCTCTGAAGCTCTGACGTAGTCCGACCCCCTCACCCCAGCCCTCTCCCCCAAGGGGGAGAGGGGGCACGCGCTAACGCAGCCTCCACGGAACTTCCAGCCCATGCTCGGCCATCAGACGGGCGTTCGCGAGTACGCTCGCGGTTGGTCCGTCGGCTTGGATCCGGCCGTGATCGAGGACCATCACGCGCGGGCAGAGTTCGACGATCATGTCGAGGTCGTGGCTGGCGATCAGCTTGGCTGCGGGGAGCGATTTCACGAGGTCGATGAACCCGCGGCGCGAGCGCGGGTCGAGATTGCTCGACGGTTCGTCCAGTGCCAGCAGCGCTGGCTGACACGCCAGCACGCCCGCGAGGCACGCGCGGCGTCGCTCGCCGAAACTCAGCCGCTGCGTTCCGCGATCTTCGTACCCGGCCAGTCCGACCGCGTTCAAGCTTTCGACGACTCGCCGCTTCACTTCGTCCACGCTCAGGCCGAGATTCAGCGGGCCAAACGCGACGTCTTCGCCGACGGTCGGACAGAAAAGTTGATCGTCCGGGTCTTGGAAGAGCAGTCCGACCTGGCGACGAATCTCCGGCAGATGTGTTCGAGACATCGGCAGGCCGCCGACGGTGATCGCGATTCCGGCCGTCGCCGAATCTTCACCGGATGGCAAGGCCGCGGCGTCCGGAAGCAAGCCGTTGAGGTGCAAGAGCAGTGTCGTCTTGCCCGCACCATTCGGGCCGACGAGGCCGACGGATTCTCCGGCGGGGATGTCGAACGTCACGTCATGCAGCGCGGGCTGGCCGTTCGGATAGCGGTAGGACAGGTTGCACACGCGAAGCAGCGTCGTCGTAGCATCCGATTTCGTCGGTGTGGCAGCGTCCGCGTCGGATGAGTACGGGGTACTGAGTACTGAGTACTGAGTACTCGGCGTCGGGGGCTGAGTTCCGATGGCAGAGCTGGTTTCCACGTCGCACCGTCACTCCTGATCGAATCGGACGCGGGCGTAGCGGGCTTCGCCGTTCCAACCGCGAGCGCACATGGCTCCGTGGACGCGCTCGCCGCGGTCCAGCGCACGAATCAGCAGCGACCCGACGAGCTGACCGTTCGTCTTCCACCGCGACGACCAACCGGCCGCGCCGAACGAGCGGGCGCGGCGGGCGGTCCGCATCTTGTCCAGTTCGTCCAGCAGCACGAAGCTGTATCGGTAGAGGAACGACATCAAACTGACGAGCAGCACCGGCACGCCAAACCGACGCAACGTCGCGAGCAGTTCGTCGAACGGCGTGACATGCACGAGCCAGAGCGCGGCGAGGAACGCAAGCGCACTGCGAACGATGATGGCTCCGGCGATCGACCACCTTCTCCCCTCGCCCCCATGGGGGAGAGGGGTCGGGGGTGAGGCGTGATCGTCTCTGAGATTTGATTTGTCGGACGCATTCGAGCGGGATGTATTGCCAGCCGGAGACACCGTCGGGGATTGCTCGCCCCTCACCCCTAACCCTTCTCCCCCTGCTGGGGCGAGGGGGACCGGTGGTCTCGACAGTGCGACGGACGCAGCCAGCCCGAACACGAATGGGAGCAGCCAGGCCACGCGGCGCACGAGGTATCCGACGGGGATGCGGGCCAGACTGTGAGCCACAAACACGAGGCAGAGCATGCAGCCGTGGATCGGCCACAGGTTGAACGGCAGGCTGACGGCGATCACGATCACGGCGAGAGTCAGTCCGAGTTTCCAGGTGGCGGGCAACCGGTGGCACATCGTCCGCCCGCGGCTGAACCGGTCGAAGAAATCAGGAGACATGGGCTTCCTCAAGCCGGGACGTTCGCGATTGCGTCAGCTTGCTGAGCACGGCGGCGATCGCGAACACGACCAGAGTCCCGACGACTCCGGCGAGCGACACCGACGCCTTCTGCCAGAAGCCGCTGGCGGGATCGACTCCCGGCGGCACGAGTGAGTAGTCCGCCATCGCGAACACGCGCGGTTCCGCGGCCAGTTGTTCGAGACCGGTCTGCGATGCGACCGCATTCAGCCCATCGGCATTCTCGGACTTGAACGGAGCGACGAAAATCGCGATCGCCAGCGAAACGATCACGCCCGCCCCGGCGGCTCGGCCGAGGTTCGAGATCACGCCGCGACCGGGTTCCGGGTTGTGAATCAGATCGGGTCGCTGAGCCAGCACGACGCCGAGCACGAGGCCCGTGATCAAGGCTTCGCTGATGCCGATCACGCTGTGGTAAGCGGTCATCAACAGGCAGACCGTGGTCAGGTCGAACGATTCGGCGGGATGCGAGAGGGCGAATTCCAGGCAAAACAACGCGGCGGCGGCGAGCACGCTGATCCAGCTCGCGATCACCGCCGCCACGATCACGCCGCGCGATCCGGCAACGCGGCGGCGGATGGTCGCGTACACCGCGTAGCCACCGAGCGATCCGACGACGCCCATGTTCAGGATGTTCGCGCCGAGCGAAGTCAGCCCGCCGTCCGCGAACAGGAAACACTGCACGATCAACACGACAGTCAGAGCGAGGCACCCCGCCCACGGGCCGAGGATCACCGCCGCGAGGACGCCTCCCAGCAGGTGCCCCGAGACGTTGGCTCCGAAGAGGGGGAAATTGACCATCTGCCCCGCGAACACCAGCGCAGCCAGCATGCCGGTGAGCGGAACGGTGCGCGTGGCCAGCGAGTTTTGAAGCTGACGAAGGCTCACGCCGACAGCGCCAGCGGCCAGCAACCCGGCCCCCGCGCAAACCGTCGGGCTGAGCAATCCGTCCGCGATGTGCATGCTGGCAGCTCCGTGAACCGTGGCCGTGAAGTTTCCGTGGCACCGGCGTCTCGCCGGTGTTTGAAGCACGGGAATCCACTCTAGTCGCGGCCGGAGGGCAATTCAATTCTGAAGGGACACTGACGAAACGCTGGTGCCACGGTCCATCGCGATCGGTGGTCTAACGAGAAGGCGGCAGGATCGGCAGGCCGGAGCAAAGGTACATCGCCCGGGGGACGCTGGCTTCGAGGAGCGATCTCCACGCAATCGATGGATCGGGCGCGGGTGACTTCGCCGACCCGAGCAGCAGGTCGAGGAACGCGGCGTCGGATGGGTACCTCACCACGCGGGCTTCGTCGATTTGCAACTGCTTTTTCAGGTCCGCGATCGCATCGTCGAGGAAACCGATTTCGTCGATCAAGCCGTTGGCTTTCGCGTCTTGAGCCGTGTAGACCTGTCCAGTGGCGAGGGCTTTGATCTGTTCCAAATTGAGATTCGTCCGGTTCTCGTCGATGACTTTCAGGAAAAGTTGGAACGACTGGTCGAGAATGTTCTCCCACACCTTGCGATCGCCGGCGGTGAGTTCGCGGAAGGGGCTGAGGGAGTCCTTGAACTCGCCGGTCTTCAGCGGCACGGCTTTGAAACCGAACTTCTCGGCCAGTTCGGAGACTTCGTAGTGCGGAATGATGACGCCGATCGAGCCGGTCCAGGTGGTGGGTTCGGCGAAAATCTTCGCCTTTTCTCCGGCGCCCATGGCGACGTAGTACCCGCCCGATGCGGCCATGCTCTTCATCTGCACGACGATCGGTTTCTTGTCGCGCAATTTGCGGAGCTCCTCGTAGATTTCGTGGCTGTCCGACACCAATCCGCCCGGGCTATCGATCACCAAAACGACTCCCTTCACGTCGCTGTCTTCGCGAACGTGTTTGATCGTCTTGAGCACCTGCTTGGTGAACGGCGGCATGATGGTGCCGTCGATTTCAATGAGGCCAATGCGGGCGTTGACGTCCTTGTTGCCCGAGTGATACCGCTCCCCGGGCGCATCGTCTCCGCCTGTGTACTTTTTGTACGCGGGATACATCTGCAGGTTCGCGAAGACAGACGCCAGGAGGATCATCCAAAACAAAAGCGCTCTCAGCCGGCCGCCGCGTTCGATGCGCTGTTGGATCACGATGGTTTGTGGCGGCGTGGGTCCCGTCGAACCTGGCCCGGGACCGGTTGGTTTGGCTTCTGGAAACATGGCAGCACCTATGGAGAATCGAATGCGATAACAACGGCGAACCCGCAGGCCGCGGCATCGAGGTCGTTTCAGATTGCGGGTTTCGGGCACATTCATACCAGAACTGCGGGCGGCTCGACAGAAGGAAATCCGATCGCGCAGACATGGCAAGTTGGGCAAGTTTTTCTGATTGTGTCGATCGTGTTTCCGATCCGTGTTGAAACTGCGGCAAAGGACGCACCCGCGTCAAAACCGGCATCATCGGAGCGTCGATAGATTGACTGTCTTGATCGCCACCGCGGAGCACAGCCTGGACGGGCTTGTCCCGGCGGAAGGCGATTCAAACGAAACACGGAAGATCGGTCGGTTCGACAACTCGGCCCGCTGCCGCTTCGCCGCGTCAGGGGCACGCAGCAGCCATCCATCAGTACAGGTGAGGATGATCCATGAACACACGCAATCGATTCTCTGCCAAGGCGTATCTCCTGTCGGCCGTCTCGGGCCTGGCGATCGGACCCATGGGCTGGGCCGTGGCGCAGGAAGGGCAGAATCTGTACAGCAACAACTGCCCGACAGGGAACTGCCCGGCATCGGCCGCGACCGCACCTTCCGCCTCCGGCGCGCAGTCGGCGGCGTGGTGGACGGGGTCGCGGTCCACGTCCGCGAGCAACCGCCGAGTTACGCAGACGTCGGCGGCTTTTCCGACGGCGGCGGCGAAGATCAACGGTGCCTCGGCGCCGAATCGCAATCGCCCCTCCACGCGAGCATTCGTCCCGGCACCCACATCGATTCCCGTTCAGCAGCCGGCCATCGCTCCGGTCGCCGCCTCGGGCACCACCGCGCAACCCGCGCAGGCAACTGGCAAGAGCGAAGTCCAGAAGCAGCTCGAAGCGTTGTATCGACGCGACGGCCGTGAAATGCCGCCGATGGACGTCAACGCGGCCGCGGCCGCCGCGACAGCCGGCGCCGTCGCGCAAGCGAACATGCCCAAGCCGCCGCCGTATCAACCCAAGCCGTCGCTGCTCGACCGAATCCTGGGCCGGAAACCGGCACCGGTGCGAACTCAGCCGAAGCTGGCGCTGCCAGGCAAGAGAGTCGTGGCGCCGACAATCGCGGCCCGGCCCGGTGCCGGATCAGCAGTCACGCCGCCGGTCGAACCGCAGCCGTTCCAAGCTCCGCCGACAGCTCCCGCGCCGACACAAGCTCCGGCGGTTGCCGGAGCGCAAGCGCCGGTGACTGCCGACGCCGGTGCACCGGCATCGACGCCCGACGAATCGCCCGCAGATTTCTTCCCCGAAGTCGCCGAGTCGAAGGCCATGGAAAAGGATTCACCGTTCAGCGGTCTCAAGCTGGACGAGGAATCTGAGTTGCCGCTCGTCAATTCGTCGACCGCGGCCGACGCTCAGGCTGCACCCGCGGACGATTCCCGCGAAGCGCAGTACAAACTGCTGGCGTCTCGGACCGGGAAGTTTGGATTCAAAGGCTTCTGCCCGGTCACGCTGAAAATGCAACGCAAACTGGTCGATGCCAACCCCGCTTTCAAGTCGGTGTACCAGTCGGCGGTGTACACCTTCGCCAGTGCGGAAGCAAAGGAAGAGTTCGACGCCGCACCGGCCAGCTTCGCGCCTGCCGCTGGCGGCATCGATGTGGTGTCTTACGACGACGACGGCGACAAGGTGGCCGGCTCGCTGGATTTCGCCGTCTGGTACCAGGGTCGGCTGTTCATGTTCTCGTCGCAGGAATCGCTCGACAAGTTCGTGGAATCGCCGGGCGAGTACTCGGACATCGACTGATTCTCAGCACCGTTCGATCAACACCGCATCTCCAGCGCCGCCCCGCGGCGCTGGAGATGTTTCATTACCCGTCCATCCGGCGCAGGATTTCCCGCAGGACCGCGACATCGCTGTCGGGGCGCCGAGGCGAGCGCGGATGCGGCTCATCGGACGAAACCCATCCGCGCAGATTCAGGAACTGCGCCGCCGAGTGCTTGTACGCCGGCACCGGATCGCGAAACGTGAACTGACCGAGGTACTGCAACAGATCGTTGAGCTCGAAGAATGCGGGATCCTCCTCAGCCCACAGCGCGTCGCGGCGGGCGAACAGGTCCGGTGCCATCGTGCTCAGTCCCAGCAAATAATCACTGCCATAGATCACCATGTCGATCGCCAGATCGTTGCCGGTGAAGACATGGAATTCCGGCCGTCGCTCGTCGCGCAGGTCGAGCCGATCCCACTCCTGCGACCGATGCAACGAGGAGTGCTTGGCCCCGATGCACTCCTCGATGCTCAGGAGTTCTGAGTAGGTGTCGAGGTCGTACACGCGACCAAATGGAGCGAACACCTTGCCGAGTTCGAACGCGATGAATCGCGGGCAATGCTTCGCGATCGCCGCGTATCCGGCCACGATGCACGCGTCGTCCTGACCGGTGAGGCCGAACGATTGAAAGATCACCGGCGTGCCGGTGTGTTCGCGAATGGAATCGATTTCGCGGCGATACGCATCGAGATCGAAGGCGTTTCCCGGCTGATCGGCCACGAAGGCTCCGGCGACAAACCGGTCGCGGTCGTTCGCGAAGGGTGAGCCGGCCAGCGTCGCGCGCGTGCGACGCAATACCTCGATCCGTTCTGCTGGCGTCAGCAGGTTGACGTAGCCGGTGTCCATGTTGACGGCCGGCACGAGTCCGGCATCGGCCGTGCGCGCCACGTGGGCGACAAAGGCATCCCAATCGATGGAACCATTCGAAGTGAATGGCAAAAGGATGGCGGACATCCCGAGGATCTTTCGACCGGGACGAACGCGTGGCAGGAAAGACATGATCGGCTCGCGGGTGGAACGTCGTGATTGCGTGCGAACACGATTCTACGACGGCCGGTCATTCCGCGTCCACAACGCCACGCTGCCAGGCGTCACTGTGGGTGGCACGCTGTGTCCAACCAGAAAGGGGGGTGCCGCGATATCGCCGCCGATCCACGCCCTTTCAAAGCGTTTCGCCCTCGATGGCGCGAGCGTCAGTGCGCCTCCTGCACTTCGCCGACAAAGTACGAACAGATTTCCCGGAAGACTTTTTTCGCACGGACCTGAAATGTCTCCGAACTTTTCTCGGAGCCGGCGGGTCGAATCGACACCGCGATCTGCGCGTGATTCCGACGTTGTGCGTGCACCGGAGCGTTGTGCGGCGCTTCGTCGCCGAACTCGAACGTGACCTCGATGGGCATATTCGTCTCGGCCGATTGCCAGAATGACAGCAGGCCGCGGCGTCCGAGCCGGATCACGGCCCGCCTGGGTTCGACGGACACCACGGTTCCCTTGTATTCCTCGACGTAGCTGCGGAGCTTGAACACGGTGAGGTTGGCCGTCATGCAGGCGAGGAATTTGGCGGAAAACGTGCAGGGGTCGGTGACGGGCATCTGGAACTGCGAATCGGTGACGGCTTTGCCGCGTTGGATTCTCAAACTACGCGTGCGGTTTCGGCCATCACGTTTGGCGCGGTACAGCGCGTCGTCGGCCCGTTTCGTCAATGTCTCCACGTCGTCGGCGGAGTTCCATTCCGCAACGCCGAACGACGCCGTCAGGTGATTGGGCAGCAACTCTTCGATCCGCAGCCGCGTGAGCGCGTTCCGCACGCGCTCCGCCTTGGCAACTGCCAGGTCGACGGGGGTCTCCGGACAGATGATCAGAAACTCTTCGCCGCCGCAGTGACCGATCGATTCTCCCGAGTACAACTCATAGCGCAGGAGCCTGGAGACCTCGACCAGCGCCTTGTCGCCGACCACGTGCCCCAGGACGTCGTTGATCTGTTTGAAGTGGTCGAGGTCCATGAAAATGACGCTGAACGGAGGCGTCAGGTTGCGCTTGGCACGCGCGGTGAGCTGCGCAAGTTCGGCGTCGAGTTCACCCCGGTGCAGGACCTGCGTCAGCGGATCGAGCGAAGGCGACTTCAAAGCTTCGTTGGTGCCGGGCAGCTTTCCGCGCTGATGGTTCACGTCTCGAAACATCTCGGCAATTCCCTGCAGCCGTCCACGGGCATCGAACAAGGGAACTGTCTGTGTTTCCAGTTCGCGAAGGATTCCGTCCGCTGATTTCAGCGACTGTCGCGAACTGGCGGCCTGACCGGTTTTCAGCACGCGTTGCAGGGTGCCTTCCGGATCCAGTTCCGCAGTGCGGGCGTGGAGCTCAGGAAGAAACAGGTCCGCGGACCGGGTGCGCTGCAACATGTCACCCGCCCGGTGACCGAGCAGCCGGCCGATCCCCGCACTCCACAGCACAAATCGCAGCTCGGAATCGAGCAGATAGAACCCGTCGCAAAGACTCTCAAGTTGGTACAGGAACGAAAAAATGTGACACAGCGTTTCCGAATCCGGGCTGCCAGCGCCACGCGACGTCGATTGATCCTGACGAACGTCGCGATGTTTTTGGGTGAGCGTCAACGCTGCCTGACCTTCGGCGCTCTGAGACCAGTGCGCCAGTGCGTTGACGACATTTCCATCGAACTGTGTGCCGGCAAACGTGGACAACACATTCAAACTTTCGTCGTGGGACTTGCCCTGTCGATAGACCTGGTTTGTTCGGAGCGAATCGTACGCGTCCGCGACTCCCAGAATTCGAGCTCACAGGTGCGGCGATTTGCCTTCGCGCCGCTGGCTGCTGCGCGTGCAGTCGTGATGCAGGTGCGCCTGAGACAGGATTTCGAGGATTTCCGGATCGACGCGACAGGCCTGCAGGACATCCATTCCCACGTGGTGATGCAGCGCCATCAGTACGGATGGCTGCAGCGCGGCGGTTGCTTGGCGCTCGCAGTGGCAGCGGCAGTCGGCGTTTTCTGTTTCATGGCTCGTCCGTGTGGTGTCGTCGCGAAATCGGCGATGCCGCCCGATTCGTGATGTCACCGGAAGCCTAGCTCATGGTGGCAAAGTGAAACCGCCAACTGTGGCCATTTGCCAACGGCCAGCCAGCCTCCACTTGGCGCGATCGCTGCAATCGGCACTCTCGACACCATGTCACAGAAGTCCGCCTACGATATCTGGCCGAGTTCCTTCGAGCGGTGCGTGGCCGCTTGGACGGCGTTGATCAGCGTGCCGCGCAGGCCGCCGGCTTCGAGCGCGTGCAGGCCGGCGATTGTCGTCCCACCGGGACTGGCCACGGCATCCTTGAGGACTCCCGGGTGCTGGCCGGTTTCGAGGACCATCTTCGCGGAGCCCATGACGGTTTGAGCCGCGAGCCGCGTCGCCACGTCACGCGGCAGGCCCATGCGCACGCCGCCGTCGCTCAAGGCTTCGATGATCGTGTACACGAACGCCGGGCCGCTGCCCGACAATCCCGTCACTGCATCCAGCAGATGTTCGGGAAGCTGCACCGCGATGCCGACCGACGAGAGCAACTTCTCGACCAGTTTGCCATCCTCCGCCGTGGCGTTTCCGCCGAGGCAAAACGCCGACGCCGACGCGCCGACGAGGCATGGTGTGTTGGGCATCACGCGCACCAGCCGCCGCTGAAGCCCCAGCACGTTCGTGATCGTTTCGAGCGAAATGCCCGCCGCGATCGACACGATCAAATGCGATGCGTGCAGGTGGCGCGACAGGTCGGACAGCACGTGCCGCATGTGCTGTGGCTTCACCGCCAGCAGGACAATGTCCGCGCGGGCGACGACCTCGGGGTTCGTCTCGACGATGTGCGCCCCGGTCTCCTTCGCAAACTGCTGCCGAGCCGTCACCAACACGTCGCTACCCACGATCCCGTCCGCCACCGTGAACCCGGAGGTCACCAGACCCTTCGCCAACGCCGTCGCCATTTTCCCCGCGCCGATGAATCCCACGCGAGGATGTGTCTCTTTGCTGCTCATCATGTTCTCCGATTCCTCCCCTCGCCCCCGCAGGGGGAGAGGTTTTTTAGCGGGAGGTGAGGGGCGAGCGGTTCTGATGCCGGGTTGCAGTTGATCGCGATCGGAAATATCCAATATCCAACACCCAATGTCCAATTACCAAGGATTGTGGCCGGGACAGCAACATCCCGATCACATGGATTCAACCGTGCGCGTTTCCTTGGACATTGGACATTGGGTGTTGGATATTGGACATTCCTTCAACCAATCCGATAACGTACCACCTCGTTGCTCACAGAATCTCCCACCCCCGAGTACCCTCCCCGTGCCTACCTTCTCCGCCGCCGCTCTCACTGATTTCGCAAAGGCCCTGTTCGTCGCCGGCGGTTCCGGACCGGCCGAGGCGGACGTCGTCTCCCGCAGCCTCGTCGGAGCCAACTTGCGCGGGCATGACTCGCACGGCATGATGCGGGTTCCGTTTTACATCGGCAAGATCAAGGAAGGAGCCGTCCATCCCGGTGCCCACCTGACCGTCGAGCACGAAACGTCGGCGGTCGTGGTCGGCGACGGCGGCTGGGGGTTCGGGCAAGTCGTGTCGCACGAGTTGCTCGAACGGCTGATGGCCAAGGCTCGGACGCTGGGGATCGCCTGCGGCACGCTGCGTCGCGCGGCGCACATCGGCCGGCTGGGTGAATATGCCGAGGCGGCCGCGGCCGCGGGGCTGTCGTGCATCGTCATCGCCAACACGCACGGAGCCGGTCAGCGCGTGGCGCCGGTGGGCGGCAAGCGCGGGCGGCTCGGCACCAACCCGCTCTGCATCGGCATGCCTGGCGGCGAGCACGGTCCGTTCGTCCTCGACTTCGGAACCAGCGCCACCGCCGAAGGCAAAGTCCGCGTGAAAAAAATCGCCGGCCAGCCGGTTCCGCTCGGATGGATTCTCGACGCCGATGGCAAACCGACGACGGACCCGAACACGCTCTACGCCGATCCGCCGGGAAGCATCCTCCCGATGGGTGGCGATCAGGCGTACAAAGGTTTCGGACTCGCGTACATGATCGAGATGCTCTGCGGCGGTTTCAGCGGCGGCCCGTGTACGCATCCGAACCCGCCGCCGCCGATGGGGAACTGCGCGATGTTCATCGTCCTCGACCCCAGGCTCTTCGCCGGCGCGGAGCATCTCGCCCGCGAAGCCGCGCAGCTCGAAAAATATGTCCGCGACGTCCCGCTTCGCGACGGAGCCACCAGCGTCACGCTTCCCGGCGACCCCGAACGAGCCACGCTCGCAAAGCGTTCAGCCGACGGCATCCCGCTCGACGACGGCAACTGGTCCGCGCTCGTGAAGCTGGCGGGCGAGTTGAATGTGAAGGTACCGAGTTGACGTGTCCCCTCTCCCCTTGCGGGAGAGGGCTAGGGTGAGGGGGTCGTCGGGGCAATGACGAATGACGAAGTACCCAATGACGAAGGAATGGCGAAATCTGAATACCGAATCAAGTCGCTCTTGTCGTGTTTCGTCCTCCGACGTTCGTCAATCAGCACCCCTCACCCCGAACCCCTCTCCCCTTTCCAGGGCGAGGGGAGGAGAGTTCTCATGCCCACCGTCGCCATCCTCGGAGCCAGTCGCGACCGACACAAGTTCGGGAACAAATCCGTCCGCGCGCACGCGAAGGCGGGTTACGACGTGTTCCCGATCAACCCGCATGCGGACACGATCGAGGGTTTGCCGGCATACCCGAACCTGGCGTCCGTGCCCGTGACGAAACTCGACCGGATCAGCGTCTACCTGCCTCCGGATGTGGGCGTGAAGTTGCTCGACGAGATCAAACAAGCCGGCGCCCGCGAAGTCTGGTTCAACCCCGGCAGCGAAAGTGCCGACCTCCTCCGCCGCGCGAAACAACTGGGCTTGAATCCGATCTGCGCGTGCAGCATCGTGGATGTCGGAATGTCTCCCAGCCAACTCTGACCCTCCCCTCGCCCCCGGTGTGGGAGAGGGGGTTGTGAATGACGAAGCTCGAATGACGAATCACGAAAGAATAACGAAGCCCGAATGACGAACTGCGCCCAATCCAGGTTCTACTTCGAGCTTCGTTATTCGTCATTCTTTCGTCATTGGGTACTTCGTCATTCGTCATTGCAACCCGGAACCTACGCGTATCATGCCCGAAGCTCCGACTCCTTCCGACGCCGTCGCCTGCTGCGAGCGGATCATGGCTCACGCGTGGATGGTCCGCACGTTCGTCAAGCACTCTGCCGAGGTCGAGGAATTCCCCGAGCTGATGGAGGTCGTGCGCACAGTCTTCGACACCGCGCGGGCTTTGGAAACGAAAGTCACCGACCCGCCCGGCTACTTGCATCTGCTGCGAAAGAAAATGTCGAAGCTCCGCAAGGCCGCCGAGCAGTTCGCCCACGACGCGCCGCTGGCGTCGGACCACACCAATTTCAAAATGGCCGTGAGTTCGATGCGGGCCTGCGTTCAGCAGTTGGACGAAGTGCTGCTCGCGGTCGGCGGTGGTTCGAGTCACGCTGGTTTGGAGTCGGGCGACGGGGTAGCATGAGTTCCGCGTTGGCCGGCGCAGATTGTTCGACCGGACGTCACTTTTTCATGGGAGGTGTCTGATGAACAACGAAGAACTCGTTCGCAAGCTGATCAAGGGTTCGATTTACCGAGCTGTCCAGGAAAGTGTCGGGGCACTGGTTTGTTTGATCGCTTTCGGTGCCCTCCTGCGGCAGGCCGAAGCGGGATCGGCCATGTATTACGGATGCCTGTTGATTCTCGTCGGTGCCGGCTTCATCGCCGGCGTGGTCTGGTCGTTTGCGATGAGCTTTCGGCTGCTTGGGTCGCATCCGGCCAGTGACGCCGGCTTTTGGCGAGAAGCGTTTCACTCGCAGGCCAGGTTGCTGCGTTGGGTTCCACTGTGGTATTGCACTCCGCTGGGTATCGGCGGGATCGTGTTCATCGCTCCGACAGCAATGTGGGAGCTGGTCCCGTTTCTCATGGTCGCCAGTCTGTTTGTCGCTGTCTTTGCAGCCATCGTCTGGCTGAATCGACGGGCTGCCGTTTGCATCGAGGATTCCGCGATGCGGCTGACGGATTGATTTCCGCGGCAGTAGGTTTCCCGAATCAGGATGGCCGAGTCGCCTCGACTTCTTTCCAGATCGGACCGTACACGTCCTTGTCGAACGGAGGGCAGCCGGTCGGAAACTGGCCGGTCGGGTGATGCTTGGCCCTCATCAGGCCGGTGCAGTAACTGAACGTGCGGCAAATCTGCTTGCGGTCGAAGCGGCCTTCGTCGTGGAGGGCTTTCGCGAAGTCGGGATGTGACAGCGTCGCGCGGCCGAAGCCGACGATCGCGACGTGCCCGGCCGCCACATTCGCGGCGGCTGCGTGAGCGGCGAAGTCCTGCAACCAACTGTAACCGCCCCCAATCACCGGCACGTCGGGAACGGCGGCTTGGATGGCCCGCGCGATCCGGAAGTGCCGCGCGACGCCGATCAGCGGATGTTCGGGCGCGTGGTAGCCATCGACCGGCGGGAATTCGGCCGGTCGCACGACGTGCGGGTTCGCGTACGGGTTCCCCATCGAAATGTTGATCAGCTCCACGCCCCAATCGCGCAGCCAGCGCGCGACTTGCAGCGGTTCGGTCAGATCGTCGATCAAATGGTCGTGCGCGCTGACACCGAACGCCGTGCGGATCGGAAGCGTGTGTGGGACGGGATGGCCGACGCGATCGCGATCAGAGTTGACGCTGGTGACACGCTCCCTCACCCCTGACCCCTCTTCCGGAGGGAGAAGCTGATTTGTGACCCCCCCAGCCCCCCCTTCGGAAGGGGGGGAGACGCGGTACGGGATGCCGTCGTACGCGTTCATCCGTGTCGCGATCAAAAGGCCCGGAACTTCGGAGCGGATTCGGCCGACGATGTTTCTCACCAGCCGCGTGCGATTCTCCAGCGATCCGCCGTACGCGCCGGGACGAATCTTCGCCGCCAGCAACTCCGACAGCAGATACCGATGGCACTGCTTGAGGTCGATGAAGTCGCAGCCGATCTTCGCGGCGAGTTTGGCCGCGACAACAAACTGATCCTCCAGTCGTTTGAGGTTGTCGTCGGTCAGCGTGGGGTAGCTGTCGTCGATCGCGCTGCCGGTCGCCTTGTCCTTGATGAGCGGGTCCAGCAGCGGATCGTGCATGGCGATCAGCGGCCGGCGCACGGAGTAACGTCCGGAGTGCGTGAGTTGCAGCCCGATCACGAGGTCGCGGTCGCAGCCCGCCCCGAACGTCGCGATGTGGGCTTCGCGGCACTGACGGAGCATCCGTTCGAGATCGCTCAGCGTGTGCTCCGCGATCCAAAGTTGCCGGGTGTTCGCGCGACCCTCATCGCAGACCGCGGTCGCTTCGCCCCAGATCAGTTTCGACCCGCCGCTGCCAAACCGCACGTATCGCCGGTACGTCAGTTCGTCCGGCCTCCCGTCCAGCGTGCCATCGCACCCCTCCATCGGATGAATCGCGAGCCGGTTCCCAACGCGCAGGTTTCCAATCTGGATCGGCTGAAACAGCACCGAAAAATCGCCGGACATCGCCACATCCAACCCGAGCGACTTCGCGTCCGCCACCACGTCGTCGGGAGATTTGTATTTGAAATAGCGTGCCATGCCGTCATTTGAGAATTGCGGTTTGAAAAAAGCAACGACTCGAAGATACTGGCAGTCCGACGGCGGCAGGCAAATCGTTTTGGAGGCGCTTCATGCCCGACAACTCCGCACCCTGGGTGGACGGCCTGACGATCGGCCAGATGTTGCGCGAGACGGCGCGGCGTCATGGCGATCGGGACGCGCTCGTGTTTCCGCAGTTCGGCTATCGGGCGACGTACCGGCAGTTCGACGCCGAGGTCGACCGCGTGGCGCGGGCTTTGCTGGCGATGGGGATCGAACGTGGCGAGCACATTGCGCTGTGGGCCACGAACTGGCCGCAGTGGGTGCTGCTGCAATTCGCCTCGGCGCGCGTGGGCGTGGTGCTGGTGAACATCAACCCGGCCTACCGGTCGCACGAACTCGGCTACGTCTTGAAGCAGTCGGACTCGGTGGCGTTGTTCCTGATCGACAAGTTCAAGTCGTCGGATTATTTCGCGATGGTCGGCGAAGCGATCCCGGAACTCAGTGTAGCCGGCTCTCGCCGAGAGCCGACGGCCGCTGTCGGCGAGAGCGGGCTACCCGCGTCCGTCGGCGAAGTCTCATCGCGCGAGTTCCCCAAGCTGCGGCGAATCGTCACGCTGACGGAGGCGGCTCCGGCGGGGATGTTGAACTGGTCGGGGTTCCTGAAGCTGGCGGATGGCGAATGTGGGATGGCCGCTCTCGGCCGTCCCGTTAATTCCACGCCCACTGACCAAACGCCGGACGGCCGAGAGCGGCCATCCTACGATGAGTTGGCGGAGCGCGAGAGTCAGATTCGGCCGGACGATGCCGTCAACATTCAGTACACGTCGGGCACGACGGGGTTTCCGAAAGGGGCGACACTCACGCATCGGAACCTCTTGCTCAACGCGTTTTACATCGGCGATTGCCAGCGGCTCACGGAGCAGGATCGCATCTGCATTCCGGTGCCGTTCTATCATTGCTTTGGCTGTGTGCTGGGGACGCTTGGCGCCGCGGTGCGTGGGGCGGCGATGGTGATCCCGTTCGAATACTTCGAGCCGGCGAAGACGCTGGACGCCATCGAGGCCGAACGGGCCACGTCGCTGTACGGCGTCCCCACGATGTTCATTTCGCAGCTCGATCATCCCACCAAGCCGGCTCGCGAGCGGAACCTCAAGTCGCTGCGCACCGGCATCATGGCCGGCAGCCCGTGCCCGATCGAAATCATGCAGCGCGTCGGGGACGAGATGGGCTGCCGCGAAGTCACGATCGCGTACGGCCTCACCGAGGCGTCGCCGGTCATCACGCAAACGCGCACGGACGATCCGATCGAACTCCGCGTGGCGACGGTCGGCCGGCCGATCCCCGACATCGAAGTGAAGGTGATCGACCCCGCGAACGGCGCGACGTTGGGGGACAACCAGCAGGGAGAACTCTGCACACGCGGGCACGTCGTGATGCTCGGCTACTACAACATGCCCGAGCAGACGGCGGCGGCGATCGACAGCGACGGCTGGTTGCACTCCGGCGACCTGGCCGTGCGACTGCCGAACGGCTACTACAAAATCACCGGCCGGATCAAGGACATGGTGATCCGCGGCGGCGAGAACATCTACCCGCGCGAGATCGAGGAGTTCCTGTTCACGCACCCGGCGATCGAGAACGTGGCCGTGGTCGGCGTCCCCGACCCGAAATACATCGAGGAACTGGCCGCGTGGATCAAGCTCAAACCTGGCGCGACCGCGACCGCGACCGAGGACGAAATCCGCTCATTCTGCAAAGGGCATCTCGCCCACTACAAGGTCCCGAAGTACATCCGCTTCGTCACCGAGTACCCGCAAACGGTGACCGGGAAGATCCAGAAGTTCAAGATTCGCGAAGCCATGATCGCCGAACTCAACCTCGATCAAACCGCGAAGCGGGAGATGGCGTGAATGGCCTCCGCAGATGAAATCACCATTCGACGTGCCAGGCTCGACGATGTCGCGGCCATCACGGAAATCTACAACGAAGCCATCCTCACCACGACGGCCACGTTCGACACGGAACCGAAGACACTCGCCGAGCGGACGGCGTGGCTGGAATCGCACGACGAGAGGCATCCGGTGTTGGTCGCGGTCGTGGGTGGAGCTGTCGTCGGCTGGGCGTCGATCACGCGGTGGTCGGATCGGTGCGCGTACGATGACACGGCGGAAACGTCGTTCTACGTGAAGTCGGATCACCGCGGTCTCGGGATCGGCCGGCGGCTGAAGGCGGCCATCATCGACGAAGCCCGCCGCCTGCGGTTTCACACGTTGATCGCCCGCGTCGCCGAAGGGAGCGACGCCAGCCTGCATCTCAACCAACGTTCGGGCTTCGTCCGCGTGGGCACACTGCGCGAGGTCGGTCGCAAGTTCGGCAGACTGCTCGACGTGCACATCCTGCAACTGATGCTCGATTGAACCGATGACGGGCCGAAGGGCGACCGTCAAAACAGCGAAACCGGCTGGGGCTGGTGAACAGCCGGCCGGTTTCGCTCGCCCGTCAAACTCGATGGTGCCGTGGGATCAGTTGGAATTGCCGGCCGAGGTGTCAGCGGCGCGGATACGGGTCAGCGCGAGTTCGGCGTTGGCGCGGACCTGGTCGTTGGCGTCGTGGCAGCACGCTTCGAGAGCCGTCTCCGCCGTCGAGGCGGCGGGGCCGATCTGGCCGAGCGCGAACGCCGCAGCCGCGCGGATGCTCGCGTCGGAATCCTTCAGGCATTGACTGAGGTTGAACACGCTTGCCTTGTCTTGCGGCGCCAACCCTGCGACCGCGTACGCGGCGAGTTGTCTCACCTGGCGATCGTCGTGATTGAGGGCTCGAATGAGCGTGTTGATCGCGTCGATGTTGCCCGGCTGAATCTTGGCGATCGCTTCGGCGGCTAGGATCGAGGTCTGAGCGTCGGTGTGCTGGCAGGCTTGAGTCAGAGCCGGAAGCGCACCGCGGGCAGCGGAACCGATTTCGCCGAGCGCCCAGACACAGACTTCGCGGAGGTTTGCGTCGGCGGAAGTCAGTCCAGCGCACAAGCCGGGCACGCAAGCGACCGAATCCGGTTCGAGCTTGCACAGCGCGAGCGCGGCTGCGGATCGCACGTCGGCTTCCTTGCTGGTCAGCAGGTCACGGCAAGCGGAAACCACGGGCGAGGCCGAACTTCCCAGCTTTTCGAGTTGTCGCAGAGCCGACTTCTGCTGGAGCGGCAATCCCGTGGCAATCTGCTCGAGCGCCGCCGTCACGGCGCCGTCCTGCGCTTCGCCCGCGGCTGCATTGCCGGACGGTGTCGCGACGAGCTCGGTGGAATCGGCCGTCGCAGCCGCGGCCGCATCGGCAGCAAGTTCGATTGGACCGGGCGTCGCTTCTGAATCGTCGGTGTCCCCTTCAGGAATCATCCGCTTCGACTGACCGGACGCGAACGGGTCGGCGTCAGCGGGCGGCGTTGCACTGGCCGTGTCCGACTTCGATCCGGCCACGGATTCGACTCGCGGCGGATCGGTCTCGGGCGCGAAGGGATCTTCGGTGGCGATCGGCCGCACGGAGGAACCGGGCGGCGCGGTGGCGATGGCTTCCGTCGGCAGGCGCGCGTCAACCGCGACGGATTCGTCCGCCGCTCGAATTCCCGTCGCGTTCGCGATCGTTGCCGCAGCGCCCTTCGCGGCTGCGGCTGATTCCAGACTGGTGGCCGAGCTGTGCGGTTCGGCGAACCGCGTGTGCGGCGCGGACTGATTCGCCGGCGCGCGACTCGCGGCGTCTCCGCGGTCCTTCTTTTTCGTGATCCGAAATTCCGGGCGATGATTCCTCGCGGCGAGGCCGTCGAACGAAGTCACCTTCGTGGTTTGGCAACCTGCAAGCCCGATGAGAGTCGGCACCAAAACCAACGCCCTGCGCAATCGAATCCGTTTCATGTGCTTCCCCTCGTGGTGACAGAACGAACCCGGGGTCACCTCGCCTGAGCACGCGGGAGCCGTCCCTGGTTCCCGTCGCGCCGTGCCAGGCGCAGTTCGACGCCGGGGCCTCGGAGGCGTCGAGGTTGGATTGGGTCGCTGCACAAATCCAATGGCTCGATCGTTCGCGGACCGCCTGTCAACTATATCGGTTGCAACGGAAGTCGGAATTGAATCGAACCTGCGGGAGCACAGCCGCGTGCCGTCATTTTTCAGCGTGCCTGCGTCGCGATGGAGAACGTTGGCAAAGCGTTGTGCGTCCGAATCGGGCCGCGTCCCGGCGGTGCCAGGAATCCGATAAAACTGCCGAAGTCTCGGAAACTTCGGCAGTTTCAGTGAGTCGATCGGGAACGGTGGGCCGAGGCTCCGCCGTTGGCAACCGGGGTTCAACTGTTAGAATCGTGCCCGGGGGCTGCTGATCCTGTCGCGAGGCCCATCACGGGGAGATGCCGCATGCGCCGCCATCCGTGTCGAGGATTGATCGTCGTCGCCTGCCTGTGCGGCCTCCTGGTCGGGATGTCCCCTGCCGCGCGGGGAGAAATCACCGAGAAGCGTGTGCTCGATTCCATCCAGCGCGCCAAGCGGTACCTCATTGACCAGCAACGAGCCGACGGGGCGTGGCCGTCGACCGGGCACGAAGTCGGCGTGACAAGCCTAGCGATGCTGGCGTTGATCAACGCCGGTCTGACCTCGCATGACCCGCCGATCGCCCGCGGCCTCAAGTATCTGCGGACGGTTCAAGAACCGACCAAAACGTACGAGGTCTCGCTGATGATCATGGCCCTGGCCACGGCGAAGGATGACCGCAAGGACTCCGCCCGCATCCTCGGTCTGGTCAAGAAACTGGAGCAGGGGCAGATCAAGGATGGTCCTCAATCGGGCTCGTGGGGATATGAAACAGGGCCGGGCGGCGGGTTTGGCGGCGGCGACAACAGCAACGGCCAGTTTGCTGTGCTGGGTCTGCGCGAAGCACAGGACGCGGGCGTTCCGGCGAGCATCGATACCTGGAAGCGCGCGCGCGAGCACTGGCTTGGTTCTCAAAATGCGGACGGAAGCTGGAACTACAACAGCGGGCGCGGGGGTGGTGGAGGTGGCTCCGGTAGCATGACGGTCGCCGGAATCTCATCGCTGGTCATCTCCGAACCGATGGTGCGCGACGAAAAGTCGGGTCTCAATCCTGATGGCACTCCGAACTGCTGTGCCGACGCGCCGCGCGACGACGCGGTCGAACGAGCCTGTCAGTGGCTCGGCCGCAACTTTGCCGTTGGTCACAACCCCGGTTCCGGCCCGTGGCATCTCTACTATCTCTACGGCCTGGAACGCGCGGGACGTCTCAGCGGCCGCCGCTTCTTCGGCGAAGGCGCTTCCAAGCATGACTGGTATCGTGAGGGGGCCGAATACCTCGTCGAAGTGCAGGACCTCGCCACCGGCGGCTGGCGCGTAGGCGTCGCCGTGGAGACCGGAGGCGTCGTTGAGACCAGTTTCGCGCTGTTGTTCCTGTCGAAGGGCATCGCACCGGTGCTGATCAACAAGTTGCAATTCGGACCGCGCGGGCCATCGGGTGAGCACACGAAGGGGACTGATTGGAACCGTCATCCGAACGACGTGCGAAACCTCACGAATCTGATCAGCAATCTGCCGAAGTGGCCCAAGCTGTTGTCGTGGCAGGTCGTGGACATGGCGAGCGTCACGAACGTGAGTGATCTGATACAGGCTCCCGTGCTGTTCATCAACGGCACCGAGCGACCAAACTTCCGGCCGGAGGACGTGCAGATTCTGAAGGAGTTCGTCACGCAAGGGGGCTTCATTTTCGCGCAGAGCTGTTGCCGCACCGGCGAGTTCGACAAGGGCTTTCGAGAACTCGTGGCACAGATGTACCCGCCGGGCGAAGCGCAGTTCAAACAACTTGGGCCGGACCACCCGGTCTTCCGCAGCGAGTTCTTGTTGACCGATGCGGCGATCGAACTGTGGGGTCTCGATGTCGGCTGCCGCACGCCGATCATTTACTCGCCGTACGACCACGGCTGCCTGTGGGATCTTTGGACGCCGCGCGATGTGCCGGGACGGTCGCCACAGCTTTCCGGGATGATCGCGAAGTCCACGCGCATCGGAGTCAACGTGATCGCCTACGCCACCGGACGCGAACCCGCCAGCAAGTTGGCTCAACTGGAGATGCTGGACACCGACGGCGGCGACAACCAGATCGAGCGCGGTTTCCTCCAGATCGCCAAGCTGCGCCACACCGGTGGGTGGGACGCGGCGCCGCAGGCCCTGCGGCATCTCCTGCTCGCGCTCAACAAGACGGTTGGACTGGCCGCGTCCACCAAGCAGAAAGACCTGCTGCTGGTTGATCCCAACCTGTACACGTACCCGCTGCTCTACATGCACGGCCGGAACGATTTCGCGTGGAACCCGAAGGAACGCGAGCGTCTCCGCGATCACCTGAAACGCGGCGGCGTGCTGTTCGCCGATGCGTGCTGCGGTTCGCCGCTGTTTGACAAAGCGTTCCGGGCCGAAATGGCCGACACCTTCCCCGACCGCAAGCTGCAACGCATCCCGCCCGAGCACGAATTGTTTTCCGCGAAGGTCGGCCACGACCTGCGGAAGGTGCAGCGCCGCGAACACGAAGTCAACACGGCAGGCGAACCGCTCCGCATTGCCGTGCGGCAGGTCGAACCGTATCTCGAAGGGATCGAGATCGACGGCCGCTACGTGGTGATTTACAGTAAGTACGACATCAGTTGTGCCTTGGAACGCCAGTCCTCCGTCGCCTGCCCCGGCTACCTGCACGAAGATGCCGTCCGCCTGGCGGTCAACGTCGTGCTGTACGCGATGCTACAATGACACTGACTGAAAACCAACCACGAGGAAATCATGTCACTCACCGGCCACGTTCAGAATGGGGTGATAGTGCTCGAAGAGGGGACGACACTGCCAGAAGGCACCGCCGTGCGAGTGGAACCGGTCGTGCAGGCGGACACTGGCGATGATTGGGCTGCCGAGTTGCTGCGCTGGTCGGGGCAAGGTGTGAACCTCCCAAGCGATTCGGCACGCCATCACGATCGGATACCTCGACCACTGACCACTGACCACTGACCACTGACCACTGACCACTGGCACCCGACCATGTCATCTCAACCCTACGTCGATTTCGACGACTACGTCGATTTCCACCTGACCAAGACGCGGCAGAACATCAAGTCCACCGAGGTGTTCACGACGCTCGGCTGGCTGACCACGCTGGTCGTGGGCTATCTGCTCGTGTTTGTGCTTGCCGATCACTGGCTGGTCGATGGCGGGTTCGGGTTGCTGACGCGCGTGCTGATGTGGGTCGTGGTGCTGAGCACGGCCGCGGGGGTGCTGGTGTGGAAAGTGATCCTCCCGTGGTCGCAGCAGATCAGCGATCTGTACGCGGCCAAAGCGATCGAAGCGGCCGACCCAAATCTAAAGAGCAACCTCCTCAACTATGTGGACCTCCAGCATGCGGGGCGAAAGGGCTCGCCGGCCGTGGCCAAAGCGATGGAGAAACGGGCCGCCGTCGGATTGCAAACGGTGGATGTGGAACAAGCCGTCGATCGTCGGCCGCTCCTGCGATCGGCCTATGTGCTGCTGGGCGTGGTCGTCGTGGCGTGCCTGTACACCGTGCTGTCGCCGAAGGACGTGCTCACGTCGATGAAACGGGCGCTGCTGCCGTTTTCGAGCACGCACGTCGCCACGCAAACGATCATCTCGGATGTCACCCCCGGCGACGATCGCGTTCCCGCGCGAACGCTGCTCACCGTCGAAGCCGACATCGGCGGCAAGGTGCCGGACGACGTGCGCATTCTCTACACCACCGCCGACCGGCAGGACGTGGACCAACCGGTCGAGATGCGTCGCATCGACCCAGCGCTCCCCCGGTTCCGCGGCACGATCGCCGGTGAAAACGGTCGCGGCGTGCTCCAGAACCTGACGTATCGCATCGTCGCCGGCGACGCCCGTTCGCCGGAGTTCACAATCAGCGTCGTTCAGCCGCCGTCGGTCAAAGTCGAATCGGTGGCGTACAAGCATCCCGACTACATGCGGCTCGAAAACAAAACGGTCGCGTCGGGTCACATCGACGGCTGGGAGGGGACCGAAATCACGCTGACGGCCACGTCCAACCTGCCGCTCAAGTCGGCGAAGATCGTGTTCAGCGACGACGAAAAACGTCCGGCTCAGCCGGAAACCGAATCGCTGACGATCACCGGCGGCACGCAACTCACCGCGAAATGGAAACTCGGCTTCCGCGCGGATCGCACGGCTCCGAAATTCTATCGAATCGAATGCACGACACCTGACGGTCAGACTGATCCCGAACCGACTCTGTACACGGTAAAGATTAGACAGGACCAGCAACCGGAAGTTGTTCTGCTGTCGCCGACGGGGGACATCACCATGCCCGCCAACGGTATCGTGCCTCTCATGTTCCAGGCATCCGATCCCGACTTCCTGCTCCGCTGGGTGAGGCTCTACGCCGAAAAGGACGGCCAGCCGCTACTCGCCCCGCCCGAACACCTGCTCGATGACGCCGAACCACGGCCATCGATCCGCGGCAACTACGACTTCCCCCTCGAACCACTCAAGCTGAAGTCCGGCGACGTGATTCAATACTGGATCGAAGCTAAAGACAATAAACACCCAATCGCCAACCGAAAGGAATCATCCAAGCAGAACATCAAGATCGTCGATCCCGTCTCGCCTGAGGAAGCCAAACAGCAGCTCGCGAAGGAAAAGGAGAAGCAGCAGGATCAACTCGCCGCTGCCGACGACGCCCGCAACCCCGACCGGCCACCCCCTCCGCGCGACGACACGAACCCGCCGCCTCGCGATCCCAACGACAAACCGCAGCCGAAGGAACCGAACGAAGAACCGAAGAACGAACCCGGCGAAAAGCAGAAGACGCAGGAAGGGGACGACGCGAAACCGAACGAAGGCGACCAGCAACGCAACGCCGACGGATCGAAGTCCGGCCACCCGCAGGATGGCGATGCGAAAGACGGCTCGCAGCAAAAGAAAGCCGACGACGAAACGGCTCTCGAAAAGCTGATCAACAAACTCAAGGAACAAAACGACCAGCAGAAGGAACAGCCGAACAAGCGAGACCAGCCGGGTGACGATCAACGCGGCCAACCGGGCGAAAAGCAAGACGGCTCCAAGCCGGACGGCAAGCAGCAGAAATCCAACGATCAAAAGTCCGGCAGCGAACAAGGCTCGAAGGGGCAAGGGACCGACAAGCAGAAACAGCAACCCGGTCACCCGGGCGAAGACGATTCGCAGCCGGAGCAGCAACCGGGGCAGACCAAGAAGAACGACGGAGGCAAACCGGGCGACAAACAGCAGCCCGGCGACAAGCCGCAGCCCGGTGAAAAACCGCAACCCGGCGAAAGGCCCGGTGACGACAAAACTGATCCGGGAACGGGCAAGAAAGAACCCGGAGCCAACAAGCCGGGCGATGATCCGTCGAAACCGAACGACGACGGGTCCAAGTCCCCGAACGCTGGCCAACAGAAGCAACCTGGCGAGAAGTCGCAGGCGGGAAAGAAGAACGACGGGAAAAAGGGTCCGGGCCAGAGTACGGATCAAAAATCGGACGGCAACGAACCGGGCGACGGCACGGGTGAAAAGAAGGATGGCGCGGGCGAAAAGAAATCGGACAGCGGAAAACCGAACGCCGGCAAGCCATCGAACGACAAGCCGGAAGGCGATCAGACGGGCAACGCCAAGTCTACCGGCAAGAAAATGAAGGACGATCCGGCGTCGAAGCAGAAGCCCGACGGCGAGGGATCGGACAGCGAAAACAAAACACCGTCGAACGAGAAACCAGCAGACGACAAATCGGCGACGGGCAAGTCGGAAACCGGCAAACCGTCCGACCGCAATGCAGATCGCAAAACCGCGAAGCCGGGCGATCAGACAGCGGACCAGCGTCCGTCGGCTGATCCCAAAGTCAAGCCGGACGATCGCAGCGAGAAGCCCTCGGCGAAAGCTCCCGACGACAAGAACGACGATCTGAAAGGTCAGGGAAAGAAAAACCAGAAGTCGCAACAACCCGACGGAGGCGAACAAGGGGCCAGCAAGAAATCGGACCAGGGAGCGAAAGGGGACGACAAAACCGGCGCGGGGGACAAATCGGATCAGGCGGGGGACAAGGAAGGCGCGTCGAAGAAAAACGGCGGCCAACCGGGTTCGAAAAAAGGTCCGGGTTCGCAAACGAAACCGAGCGACGACGGATCGAAATCTGGCGAACCGGGCGAGCAGAGCCAGACGAAGTCCGCCAAGCCCGACAAATCGTCGCCGTCCAAATCGGAGCCGGGTGATGGCGAACCGAATTCGTCCGACAAGGAAAACACTACCGACGGGCCGTCCAAAAAGCCGCAGTCGAAACCGGGGCAGCCACCGCAGGATGGTCAGCCGGGGAAAGCGGACGGCCAGTCCGAACCGTCGGACGGGCCGATCAAGAAGTCGCCCGGAAAGCCCTCGGATGCGAATGCTCAACCGGGCAAGCCCGGCCAGGCACCGAACTCCAAGGTCGGCGGCGGCACCGACGGTTCGCAGCCGGGTGATTCAAAACAGCAGGCCAAGGCCGGCAAGCAACGGGGCGACGGCCAGAAGCCCGAGGCCGACGCCGACGCTTCCAATTCATCAACCGATCAGCCGGAGGACCCCCAAGCCGCGGAGCAGGCGAACCTCGACTATGCCAAGAAGGCGACCAACCTCGTGCTCAAGCGGCTGAAGGAACAACTCGAGCGAGGCGACGTCGATCAACAGTTGCTCGACGAATTGGGTTGGACCAAGGAAGATGCCGCGAAGTTCGCGAAGCGTCTGGAAGAGCAACTCAACGCGCCGCGAGACCCCGCCAGCCCCGAGGCCGAAGCGCGCCAGCGGCAGTTCGAGGAACTGCTCAAGAGCCTGACCGTCAGCTCGACCACGTCTCGCCGCGAAGGAGACCGCACCCGCCAACGCCGCACGCAACAGACCGAAACCCGTCGCACCACCGTGCCGCCGGAGTATCGCGAACAAATCGAGGCGTACACGAAAGGGCTGTCGAAATCGGGTCAGCCGAAGGATGCGATCAAGAAGTGACGCGGCGAGGTGAATCGCGCCATGCCAGCCCAGGCCCCCGGCAGCAGCTCGACGGTTTCATCGACAAGTACACGCCCAACGTCGCCGCGCTGGCTCAACAAGTCCTGATCAAGATGCGGCAGCGTCTGCCCGGGGCGATCGAACTCGTGTACGACAACTACAACGCGCTGGCGATCGGCTTCGGCCCGACGGAGCGTGCGTCCGACGCGATCTTTTCGATCGCCCTGTTCCCGCGCTGGGTGAGCCTGTACTTCCTGCACGGAGCCGACTTGCCCGATCCGCAGAAAGTGCTGAAGGGAACCGGTCGGCAGGCGCGGCACATCGTGCTCGAAGTCGCCTCGGACCTGGATCGGCCGCCAGTTCGGAAGCTGATGGAGTGCGGTTTGGCCAGCGCGGCGAAGCCACTGGACCGCACAAGCCGTCGGCGAATCGTCATCAAGTCCATTTCGAAAAAACAACGGCCGCGTCGGCCCGGCCCGGCCAAGGATTGACTGGACCAGAATCGTCTGCGAGGCCATACTCATCTTCGTTCTTGCGAAAGGTCCAGGTCGAGTTTCCCGCATCGGGGAATCAGCATGCTGCGGTTTCTCGGATCGCCGAAGGTTTTGTGTGATGGGCTGACGCGGCGCGACGTGTTGCACGTTGGCGGACTGGGTGCCTTCGGGCTGGGGTTGACCGATTGGCTGGAGATGCACGAAGCGCGTGGCGATGCCGCGGCGTCGCTCGATTCGGCGTTCGGCAAGGCGAAGGCGTGCATCTTGCTCTTCCCGTACGGGTCACCTCCGCAGCACGAGACGTTTGATCCGAAACCCGACGCGCCGGCTGAAATTCAAGGCGAGATGAAGTCGATCCCGTCCGTCGTGCCCGGGCTGCGCGTGGGCGAAGGCTTGCCGCTGATCTCGCAGGTGATGGATCGCGTGACCGTGGTGCGCTCGATGACGCATCCGTACCCGTGCCACGGCGTCGCCTACGCGGTGTCCGGGATGCCGACGTACAACCCGTCGCTGGAAACCCGCCCGCGCGATCCGCTGCACTGGCCGTTCATCGGTTCGATTGTGGACTACCTGAGTAGCCGTCACGCTCCGCGTGACGAATCCGTCTCGCGGAGCGAGACGTCTACGATCCCGCGTAACATCGGCTTGCCATGGCTGCTGAACGTCAAAACCGACCTCGTCCCGCTCGCGGGGCCATATGCCTCGTGGCTCGGTCAGGCATACGATCCGTTCTGGACCGACTTTGAAGGCCCCGCGACACGGCGGTCGCCGCACACCAGCGACAACCAGTCGCGCGAGATCGACTGCCCGTACGCCGGCACCACGCTCGCCGGTCGGTTTCAAGTCGCCGCGGCCAGCCGGTTGGCTGACGGCATCTCACCCGATCGCCTCGAACGGCGACGCGGCTTGCTCGAACAGTTCGACGACGCCCGCAGACGACTCGACGCGGATGCACGCACGAGTTCGCTGCCGTCGAACTCGACGACGCGGAACTTCGACCGCTACCGCGAGACGGCCTACTCGCTGCTCACGTCCAATCGCATCCACGACGCGCTCGACATTTCGCGCGAACCAGTTTCCGTCCGCGAGCGGTATGGTCTGACGCTCTTCGGCCAGTCGTGTCTGGCCGCGCGGCGGCTGGTTGAAGCGGGGAGCAAATTCGTGACCGCGTTCTGGGACGGGTACGGGATCTTCGCCGGCTGCGCCTGGGACACGCACGCCAATCACTATCCGCGCCTGAAGGAATACCTGCTGCCGGGTTTCGACCGGGCGTACTCGGCCTTGCTGTTGGACCTCGAATCGCGCGGGATGCTGGACGACACGCTGGTCCTGTGGCTCAGCGAGCACGGCCGCACGCCGAAGATCGATCCCAAGCCGAAGGGCTGCGGCCGGCATCACTGGTCGCGCGCCTACTCGATCGCGCTGGCCGGCGGCGGAACCGCGCGCGGTCGCGTCGTCGGCAGCACCGACCGCGACGGCGGCGATGTGAAAGACACGCCCGTGTCGCCGAAGGACATCCTCGCGACCACGTTTCAACTGCTCGGCATCGACGCCCACACCACCGTCCCCAACCTCGAAGGCCAGCCGATGCCCATCGCCGGCGACGGGCAGGTGCGCCAGGAACTTTTCGCGTGATGCCGCTTCCCGCTCCCGCCTTCGGTTTCGCCACCCCGTGGTTGCTGTGGGGGCTGGCGGCAGCGTCGATTCCGATCATCATCCACCTGCTGCACCGCCGCCGGTATCGCGAGACCGACTGGGCGGCCATGCGATTCCTGATGGCGGCCATCCGCAGGGATTCGCGAAGGCTGCGCATCGAGCAACTGATCCTGCTGGCCGTGCGCACGCTGCTGATTGTGCTCCTGGTGCTCGCCCTCGCGCAGCCGATCCTCGAAGGGCTGATCGCGTCGCCGCTGGCGGATGAACCGGTGCAGCGGATCGTGATCGTGGACGGATCGCTCAGCATGTCGCACCGGCCGGGGGACGTGTCGGCCTTCGACCGGGCGAAACAGATCGCGCGGGAAATTGTCGCGGCGGCCAAACCGGGAGACGTGTTTCAGGTCGTGCGGCTGACGGCGATCGCTCCGCAGGTGATCGTGAAGTCGCCGAGCTTTCAAACGGCGGCGGTGGCCGAAGAAATCTCGCGGCTGGAACCGACCGACGCGCGCGGCGACGCGCTGGCCACGCTGCGTCAGTTCGACGACCTGCTGGCCATGGCCTCCGACATCAAGCGCAAGGAAATCCACATCGTCAGCGATTTCCAACGCACATCGTGGACGGGAGACACCGACGCCGAACAAGCCGCGCTCGGCGAAACGCTGCGGCAACTCGCGGCCCGCGCGGAACTGCACCTGATCGACGTGGGATCGACCGTGGCGCCGAACGCGGCAGTGACGCAGATCGGCCTCGCGGCGGGCGAACCGTTCGTCAGCGTGACGCGACCCGCGCGGGTGCAGGTCACGCTCCGAAACTTCTCGCCGCGCGGAGACGATCGCCGCACGCTCGAACTCGTCGTCGATGGCCGAGTCCGTGAGCAGCGGCCGGTCACGCTGCCGCCGGATGCCGACGTGGTCGAATCGTTCGCCGTCGATTTCTCGTCCGGCGGCGAACATCGCGTGCAAGTGCGGCTCGACGACGACAGCCTCGCGGCGGACAACTCGCGTTGGCTCGCGATCCCCGTTCGCGAGCGGCTGCGCGTCCTGTGCGTGAACGGCCACACGGGCGAAGGCGCCGTCGGCCGCGCGACAGATTTTCTCGAAATCGCCCTCGCTCCCAGCCGCGCCGCGACCCGCGCGCCCGAATCGCTGATCGACCCGCACGTCATCGCCGAAGCCGACCTGCCGGCGACCGATCTGTCGCGGTTCGATTGCGTGTTCGTCTGCGACGTGGGCCTCGTGACCGATCGCGAAGCGGAACAGCTCGACGCCTACGTTCGCTCCGGCGGTGGTGTCGTTTGGTGTCTGGGGGACAACGTCCAGCCCGACGTCTACAACCGCCTGCTGCATCGCGACGGCCAGGGCATCCTCCCCGCTCGTCTCGTCGGGCGCAGGGCCGATCCGGATGAGACGCCGCAAGTGTTCGGCTTCGATCCGCTCGACTATCAGCATGACCTCGTCAAACCGTTTCGCGGCAATCCGAACTCCGGACTGCTGACGGCTCGGACGATCAACTACGTCCGCGCGGAAACGCCAGCGACCAGCACTGCCCGCACGGCACTGGCGTTCGCATCCGGTGACCCGGCGATCATCACGCAACCGGTCGGACGCGGGCAGGCGGTGCTCATCACGACGACAGTCGATCCGCGCTGGGGCAACTGGCCGATCTCGCCGAGCTTTCTGCCGCTCGTTCAGGAACTGGTCCTGTTCGCCAGCGCGGGACGGTTCAGCGAGCGACAGCGCCTGGTCGGCGAAGCGCTTTCGCAGACTTACCCGATCGGCGGCGTTGACGTGGACGTGACCGTCGTTCGTCCCGACGGCCAGTTGCAGCCGGGCAAAATCACATCCGTCGGCGGCACGTCGCAGGGGCAGTTCGTGTTCGACGCCACCGACCGATCCGGCGTGTACGAAGTCCAACTCGGCCACCCGCTCGGCCGCAGCGAACTTTTCGCGGTGAACCCCGATCCGCGCGAGAGCGACCTCGACAAGCTGACCCGCGACGACCTTGCGAAAGACCTGCTCGCCGGGATCGACTTTCACTACCGCGCCGGCAGCGACCCGGCCGCCCGAACCACCGCCAAGTCGTCACCCGCCGCGAGCAGCGACGCCGCGCTCAGCCGCTGGCTGCTGTTTGCCACCTTGTATCTCCTGTTCGTGGAACAGATGATGGCTTGGAATTTCCGCTACGGCTTGCGGCTTTTGTGCCCTCCGCTGTGGCTGGTGCCACTGGTTCAGCGATTCAGGAAAACACGAAACTGATCTGAACAGAAGGCAACGAAGGGAACGAAGACGTTTGCACACCCTACGAAACTTCGTTTCCTTCGTTGCCTTCTGTTCAAAAACTCCCTCCATCATGCTCCATCGCCCGCTGACTTTGTCCGTCTTGATATCGTGTGCAACTGTTCTCGCCGCCGATCCGCCGTTGCCGGACGGGACGGAAGCCGCGACGAAGGCGATCGCGGCGTTTCGCGTGCCGGCGGGGATGCGGGTGGAATTGTTTGCCGCCGAACCGCAGCTTGGGTCGCCGGTGGCGATCTGCCTCGACGAGCGTGGCCGAGTCTTCGTCGCCGAGGAATACCGGTTCAACCGCGGCACCGAGGAAAACCGCACGCGGCCGTTTCTGCTCGACGACGATTTGCAGATCAAAACCGTGGACGATCGGCTGGCGATGTTCCGCAAGTTCGCCGACAAGTTCGACGGCGGCATGGATTGGTTTTCGAGATGGAGCGACCAGGTGCGGCTGCTCGAAGACCGCGACGGCGACGGCCAGGCCGACCGCTCGACCGTGTTTGCCGATCGATTCAACAATCCACTCGACGGCCTCGCCGCCGGGCTGATTGCCCGCGATGGCGACGTGTACCTGACCTGCATCCCGAACCTGTGGCGGCTGCGCGACGACGATGATGACGGCGTGGCCGATCACCGCGAGGCGCTCCTGCACGGGTTCGGCGTCAACGCGGCGTTCCTCGGCCACGACCTGCACGGCCTCTGCTGGGGACCGGACGGGCGGCTGTATTTTTCAGTCGGCGACCGGGGCTATCACGTGCGGACCAGGGAGGGAACCGTGCTGTCGAACCCGCGCCGCGGCGCGGTGTTTCGCTGCGATCCCGACGGCTCACACCTCGAAGTGATTCACATCGGCCTCCGCAACCCGCAGGAACTGGCGTTCGATCAGTTTGGAAATCTGTTTGCGGCCGACAACAACTGCGACAAGGGTGACCACTCGCGTTTGGTGTACGTGGTCGAAGGCGGCGACAGCGGCTGGAACATGGCCTACCAAACGATCCCCGATCCGTACCTCACCGGCCCGTGGCATGCCGAAAAGATGTGGCACCTCGACGAGACCGTTCTCCCCCCCTTACGAAGGGAGGGACAGGGGGGGTTGCGTGCGACAGAGATCGGCGATTCCCCGGACGGACCCCCCCAGCCCCTCCTTCGAAAGAGGGGGAAAGATTCCGCAATTGAAATGCCGCCACTCGACCTGCAGCGGCCCGCGTGGGTGTTGCCACCGGTCGGCAAGATCGGAGCCGGGCCGTCGGGGTTCACGTACTACCCTGGCGTCGGCCTGCCCGATCGCTACCGCGAGCACTTTTTCCTATGCAACTACACCGGCAACGGCGGGATCGAAGCGTTCGCAGTCAAGCCGCGCGGGGCGAGCTTCGAGATCGACGACATGCACGACTTCTTCAAACCAATTTCCGCGACCGACTGCGATTTCGGCTACGACGGCAAACTGTACGTGAGCGACTTCGTGGGCCTCGACTGGAGCGGTGCCAGCAAGGGCGGACGAATCTACACGCTGTTCGATCCGGCTCGATCCGACGAACCGATCGTCAGGCAGGTCACGCGACTGTTCCGCGAAGGATTGCGCGAACGGACCAACGACGAACTCGCCGCGCTCCTGCGTCACCCTGACATGCGAGTTCGCCAGCGAGCGCAGTTCGCGCTGTCGGAGCGCGGCGAGAAATCGGTCGCCGTGTTCGTGAGACTTTTGCGACCGATGCAAGAGTCGAGTGCCACTGGCGGCTTGCCCGCCAGTGCCAAACCGACGACGACCGATCAAATCACCCGCCTGCACGCCGTGTGGGGCCTGTGGCAGTTGCAACGCTCGGGCGTGGCGGTGCTCGATCACCTGCGCCCGCTGCTTAACGACGGCGATGCCGAGGTCCGTGCTCAGGCCGCGAGAGTGCTGGGGGATGTACGCGACATCGCGTCCGCACCGCGACTCGCCGCGCTCATGAGCGACCCCAGCCCGCGCGTGCGGTTTCACGCCGCGCTGGCTGTTGCCTCGACGTTGCGGAATTCTCCCCCCCTTACGAAGGGGGGGCGGGGGGGGGCGAGCGCGACATCAACCTCCAACCCGAAACGCGACCTCCCCAGCCCCCCCTTTGTAAGGGGGGGAGAGATTGATTCGAAGTCGGTGCTCAACGCGATCCTCGTGCTGCTTCGCGACAACGCCGACCGCGATCCGTATCTGCGGCACGCGGGCATGCTGGCGTTGAACAGCGTGGCGGATGCGGATTCGTTGGGAAAACTGGTTCGCGACGAAGATCGATCGGTGCGGCTGGCGGCTCTGCTGGCGATGCGTCAGCGGTGCGATGTGCGAATTGCCGAGTTTCTGCATGACGCGGACCTTGCCCTCGTCACCGAGGCGGCCCGGGCGATCAACGATTTGCATCTCGACGATCTGACTCCGGCGCTCGCGGCCCTGCTGCCGCGGATCACGAACACGCCGGGATCATTCCCCGACGCGCTGGTTCGTCGCGTGATCAACGCGAACTTCCGGTTGATCTCTTCCCCCCTTCGTAAGGGGGGGAGAGATGATGAACTTGGTCCGAATGGTTTGATCACGCTCGCGGTCAGGCCTAACCTGTCGGCCGCCGTGAGAGCCGAAGCCCTGGCGGCGCTCGAAGCGTGGAGCAATTCGTCGCCGCGCGACCGTGTGACCGGGTTCTGGCGACCGCTCGGCCAGCGAGATGCCGCGCCGGTGAAGCAGGCGGTGGCGGAGAACGTTTCCACGTTGCTCTCGCGCACGGACGGCGACTTGCAGGCGAGTGTCGTGCGGCTGGTGGCGAAGCTCGACATCAAAACCGACGACGCCACGTTCGCCGCGTGGGTGCGGGACGTCGATCGGCCGGTGGAAACGCGGATCGCCGCGTTGCGATTGCTTGCGGCGCGGAAGTCGCCGGACGTGCGCGATCTGTTGCAGGCGTGCTTGGCTGACAACCGGTCGCAGGTCCGTGCCGAATCGCAAGCGATCCTCGCCGAAGTCGATCCGCCGCGCGGTCTGGAAGTGCTCGACAGTGTGCTTCGCGCCGGGACCAGCACGTTACACGAGCGGCAACGGGCGTTCGCGACGCTGGCGGCGGTGAAAACGCCCGACGCCGATGCGCGGTTGCTCGCGTGGGCCGAACGGCTCGCGCAGCCGGATGGCGTGCCGACCGAACTCGTCCTCGACGTGCTCGACGCGGCTACCGTGCGCGCCACGCCGGAGTTGAAATCGATCGTCGATCGGCATCAGGTGGCGATGCAGCAGGCCGACCTGATGACCCGCTTCCGGCATTCGCTCAGCGGCGGCGATCCCGATCGCGGCCGGACGCTGTTCTTCAACCATGCCATCGCCCAGTGCGTGCGCTGTCACGCCGTGCGCGGAACCGGCGGCACGGCCGGTCCCGACCTGAGCCAGATCGGCGGGAAGAATCCACGCGAGCACCTACTGCAATCGCTGATCGACCCCAACGCGAAAATCGCCGCCGGATTCGCTCCGGTGGTGCTCGTGTTGACGAACGGCAAAACGATCGCCGGGACACTGAAGTCGGAAGACGCGCAGAAAGTCGTCGTGCAGACACCGGACGGTGCCGTCGTGACCGTCCCGACGGCGGACATCGACGAACGCAACACCGGCGTCTCACCGATGCCGCTGGTCCGCAACGTCCTCTCGCCGCGCGAACTGCGTGACCTCGTCGAATTCCTTGCCACGTTGAAATGAACACCCGCTCTGGGACATCGCGGCCGCCGGTGCGATACGTCGTCGAACGAATGCACTGCGCGGGATGCGTGAGCCGTGTGGAGCAGGCGTTGCGGTCGGTTCCCGGCGTGGCCGACGCGGCGGTCAACCTGGCCACGCACGAGGCGTCCGTCACACCGGCAGCCGGTGCGGTGCCATTCGATTCACTGGCCCGCGCGGTGGGCGATGCCGGCTACACGCTGCGCGAACCGCCGCCGAGACCGGTTCCGCCGGCTGAGGCCACGGCCGCCGCTCACGAGCACGCCGCGCGGCAGCTTCGCACGCTCGTGGCCGCGGCCGTGCTGACGTTGCCGGTGTTCATCGTCAGCATGTTCGACATCGACTTCGCCGGTCGCAACTGGTGGTTGGCCGTGCTGACTGCCCCGGTGGTTTTTTGGGCGGGACGAGGCTTCTTCGTCACGGCGTGGAAGGCGGCGCGGCACGGCACGGCGGACATGAATTCGCTCATCGCGCTCGGCACCGGAGCCGCGTTTGCCGCCAGCCTTGCCGTCACGATCCGGCCAGAACTGGCCGCGACGCACGGCGGGCACGCGCCACACGTGTACTTCGAGGCCGCGAGCGTGATCGTCGTGTTCATTTTGCTGGGCCGGCTGCTGGAAGACCGGGCGAAAGTCCGCACGATGCAAGCGGTCGAGCGGCTGGTGGGCATGCAGCCTCCGACGGCTTGCGTCCTTCGCGACGGGAGCGAAGTCGAACTGCCGGTGGGGGACGTGGTCGTGGGCGACGAGATCGTGATTCGACCCGGCGAGCGAATTGCCGTCGATGGCTGCGTGACGTCCGGTTCGTCCGCCGTCGATGAAGCGTTGGTGACCGGCGAATCGCTGCCGGTGACGAAATCGGTCGGCGACGCGGTGATCGGCGGCACGATCAACGACACCGGCAGCCTGCGGTTTCGCGCCGAAAAAGTCGGACAGGACACGCTGCTCGCCCGGATGGTGGAACTGGTGCGGCAGGCGCAGGGATCGAAGGCTCCGATCGCTCGGCTGGCGGATCGGATCGCGGCGCGGTTCGTCCCGGCGGTGCTCGTCGTCGCGGTGGGGACATTCGTGGCGTGGTGGATGCTGCATCCCGGCCCGGCGACCGAGACGTTTCGTCTCGCCCTCACTTGCGCTGTCAGCGTGCTGATCATCGCGTGTCCCTGCGCGTTGGGCCTCGCCACTCCGACCGCGATCATGGTCGGCGTCGGCCGCGGTGCCGAGTGCGGCATCCTGATCAAAGGGGGCGCAGCGCTCGAGACGATGCACCGCCTGCGCACGATCGTGCTCGACAAAACCGGCACCGTCACCGAGGGACACCCGCGCGTGACGGATGTGATCGTGGTTGGCGGGTCGTCGTCCCGCTCTCCCCCTTGGGGAGAGGGGTTAGGGGTGAGGGGCGGTCCAAGCGTGTCGGCAACTTCGACCGCAAGCAACCACGCGGACCCCTCACCCCCCGCCCCCCTCCCCCAAGGGGAGAGGGGGGAAGTCAATTCCGGACGGCGAAAGCTGCTGCGATTCGCCGCGTCGGCGGAGCGCGGTTCAGAGCATCCGTTGGGAGAAGCCATCGTGCGTCAGGCACGCGAGGAGACGATCGAACTCGGCGAGGCCACGACGTTCGCCGCCATCGCGGGGGAAGGTGTGGCCGCGACGGTCGAAGGGCAGGCCGTGCTGCTCGGCCACGTGCGGTTGATGCGGGACCGCAACGTCGATGTGTCCGCGCTCGCGGGCGAAGCGGAACGGCTCGCGAACGACGGCAAGACGCCGCTGTTCGTCGCGGTCGATCAGCGGTTGATCGGTCTCATCGCTGTTGCCGATCCGGTGAAGGAGACGTCTCGCGCCGCGATCGCGGAGTTGCAGCGTCGCGGTTGCGACGTGTTTCTGCTGACGGGGGACAACCATCGTACTGCCGAAGCAGTCGCGCGGCAGGTCGGCATCGCCGCCGATCACGTCTGGGCCGAGGTGCCGCCGGATCGGAAGGCGGAGCGCGTGCGGGCGCTGCAGCGCGGTGTTGGAGTTGGATCGGACGGAGACACGGAGACACGGGGACACGGGGACTCGGGGATGATTTCATTGCCAGTCCTCTCCGCGTCTCCGCGTCTCCCCATCACCGTGTCTGATCGCTCCTCCACCGACGTCGCTTGCCTCGTCGGCATGGTCGGCGACGGGATCAACGACGCGCCGGCGTTGGCTCAGGCGGATGTCGGGTTCGCGCTGGCGAGCGGGACCGACGTGGCGAACGCGGCGGCGGATGTGACTCTGATCGGCAGCGACCTCGGCGCGGTTGCCGTCGCGCTCGACCTGTCGGCGGCGACGCTGCGGTCGATCAAGCAGAATCTGTTTTTCGCGTTCGTGTACAACGTGATCGGCATCCCGATCGCCGCCGGAGTGCTGTTCCCGTTCACGGGTCTGCTGCTGAACCCGATGCTCGCCGGTGCCGCAATGGCCGCGAGCAGTGTGTCGGTGGTGACGAACAGTTTGAGGTTGCGCTGGTTCACGCCAGCAACTCGTCGCACAATTTGAGTGCGTCCGAAAACCGGCATTGCTCGACGGCCGAAGCGATTTGACGCAGTAGACCGACCTGTCGCGCGGTGATCGGAATTGGCAAGCCGCCGGGTGGTCTTTCCAAGACCAGCAGACCGGAAATCAACGTTCGCAACTGATCTAGCCCGGTTCCGCACAACGCTGAAACGCGAGTTGCGAACGCTGGGAACCAGTCGTCCCAAACGGTCGGCAGGTCGCACTTGTTGGCGACCACGACAGCCCTCGGAAAGTCGGCGAGCAATTTCTCGTCCGCGGCGGTTGGTGGTTGGCTGATGTCGATCACCAGCAGTTGCAGATCGGCTTCGTCGAGTTGTCGGCGGGCGAGTTCGATGCCGGCGGATTCGAGGTCGTCGGCGTCGGTGTCGCGCAGGCCGGCGGTGTCGGCGAACTGGATCGGCCAGCCATCGAGAGCCGTGTCGGCCGTGACCACGTCGCGCGTGGTGCCGGGTTGGTCGAACACGATCGACCGCTCGTACCCCACGAGGGCGTTGATCAAGCTGGATTTGCCGACGTTCGGCCGGCCGGCGACGACGACCCGCCACGGTTGAGTCAGGTGCAGGCCGAAGTTGGCCCAGCGCAGGAGTTCGTGCAGTTCAGGGCAGTCGAGAGTCGAGAGTCGAGAGTCGAGAGTGGCCGCTTGGACCAGCTTGGATCGCAGTTTTTCAAATGCCGCGAGGAGCGTGCCTGATTGCTGGTCGAGGAGGATGGCAGCCGTGCGGAGGGTCGCGGCGCGAGACAACGCGTCGAGGCATTCGGCATCGAGCCGGCTGGTCTGTCTCGCGACGAGGTCAATCGCGGGGACGATCGCGCAGCCGCGGCACTCGAGGTCGGTGAGGATTCGCGCGGAGGCCATGTCACCGCCGTGGCAGTGAATCTCGACTATGTCGGATGTGACGCGACAGACGACGACGTCTTCGGCCGGATGCGATTCGTCCGGCACACCCCAGCGGCCGAAGATCACGCGGTCGAGTGGTTGCGTCGCGAGCGGCTTGCCGTTGGTGGCGGCGAACAGGCTCGGCGACGGTTCGTGTAGCAACGCGGCGTCGCCGCAGAGTCGGATCGTGGATACGGCGCCGCGACCGCGCGGGGTGAGCAATGCCGCGACGTGTTTCTCCGCGTCCCCGCCTCTCCGCGCCTCCGTGTCTCGCTGATCCATCGTCACGACCTCGCCGCCGCGAGCGCCATCCCCTGCAGTTGCAGATGCCGCGTCCATTCCACACGGTCGCCGAGGTGCGGTGCCAGCAAACCGGCTCCGCCGCCGGTCAGCAGCAGGCTGGGTTCGGAGTTCGTGCGTGAGGCGAGTCGCGACACGATTTCCTTCACCGCCCCAACGTGACCCCAAAACAAGCCGCTGCGGATGGCGTCGCGCGTGTTGCGACCGAGCGGCTGCGGGTCGTCTTGAGCCAGCGCGGCCGTGGGGACAAACGGCAGGAGGGCGGTGTAATTGTGCAGCGAGTGTGCGGAGAGTTCGAAGCCGGGTAGAATGGCTCCGCCCTCGAAGGCCCCATCGGTGCCGACGTAATCGACCGTCGTGGCTGTTCCCGAATCGACGATGATCATCGCCCGATCGGCTTCGCGCAGCACGTTGCCAGCGACCGCGTTGAGCAACCGGTCGATGCCAACTTTTTCGGGAGCGTCCACGCGCACGGCCAGTGGCAACGCGCCGTGGCTTCGGAGAACCGTCGGAGTCGGCCACTTAGCTCGCGGCCAATCGGCCAGCAGTTTGTCGATGCCCGGCGGGTTGACTCCGGCGAGGACCGAGATCGGCGGCTGATTCGCGAACCCTTCCTGCCAGGCGAAGAGTTCCGGCCACGGCACGGGTTCGCCCATCGCCACGGCCAGCGAGTTCATGCAGACCGGCAGCGTGCCCGGCGTGGGCTGGAGGCTCTCGCGGAGAAACAGGCCGAATTTGATGCGGCTGTTGCCGACGTCGATGGTCAGGAGGAAGGACAATTCAAGGAACCTTTCTCCCCTCGCCCCGCAGGGCGAGAGGCGTTGGGGACGAGAGGCGGTCATGTGATTCTCGGGGGACCCCTCACCCCCGACCCCTCTCCCCAAAGGGGAGAGGGGTCCAGTCACGTTTCTCTTCACTCCTCCAGCCGCCGCTGTCGCACCTGATCGAGGATCACAGCGACCACGACGATGACTCCCACGATGATATCCTGATACGGATTCGGCAAGCCAAGGATCGTGCAACCGCTGGCGAGGACCTGCATGATGGCCGCGCCGGTCAGCGTGCCGAGCACCGAGCCGCGGCCGCCGCTGAGCGATCCGCCGCCGATCACGACCGCGGCGATGATCCGCAGTTCCAGCCCCACGCCGGAGGGCGGGTTGCCGCTCGACAGTCGAGCAAACTGCATCACTCCCGCCAGACCAACGAAGAGTCCGGACGCGGTGTAAACTGCGATCTTCGTCCACGGCACGTTCACGCCGCACAGCCGCGCGGTCGCTTCGTTCGATCCGATCGCGAAAATGTATCTGCCGAAAACGGTCCGCCGAAGCAAAAGCGACGCTACGACGGCCAGTCCCAGCAGCAGCCACACGCCGGTCGAAAACACGAGCCACTCCGGTTGCGGAGTCGGTTTGACCAGCGCGGGAATCCAGTCGGGGACGCTCTTCGGGGACGGGCGGAGAGTCGTCTCCTTCGCGATGAGGTTTCCGAGGCCGAGGAACATGCGCATCGTACCCAGCGTGACGATGAATGGCACAACGCGCAGCAGGCTGATCAGGCTGCCGTTCAGGAAGCCCGTAGCGCAGCCGGTTGCCAGCCCCGCCAGCACGGCCACCGCGGGTGAATGGTTCTCGCGCAGGCACCACGCCACGACAGTCGCCGACAGTGAAACCGCCACGCCCGCCGACAGATCGATGCCGCCGGCGATGATCACCAGTGTCATCCCGAGCGCCGCTATGGCGACGGTCAGCGTCTGAACCAGGATGAGTCGGGCATTTTGAAGTGTCAAAAAAGTTGCCGGACGACCACCTCCCTTGGCGTACGACATGCCATGGTCGCACGCCGCGAAAAACACGATCACGATCATCAGTGCGAGGAACGGACCCAGCGTCGTCGTGAGGATTCGCCAGCGCGAGGTCGAACTGTGGCCGATGTCGTTCAAGGGAAGGGTCTCGTCGAGCCGCACGAATCTGCGGCCTCTGTTCTACAGGCAACTCGACAAACGAAGCAAGCAACGTCCTTTGTCATTTCCGGCCAGAAAACAAAAAAACCCGGCCCCAAGGCGGGACCGGGTTTTCAACTGCCGAACGGTCGTCACCTCGTTCAGCATCCAGGGAGAAGATTCCACAATCATTCCGCCGGGATTGGCACGGGGACGGTACCGCTTATCGTGTCGTTTTTCGGCTTGCTCGAAATCGACTCGCCGCTCTCGAACGGATCACGTTCGCCCAGCGGGATGGATGGGACGGCATGCGAGCCGGCCGGTTTCTGGCTGAGGCGAGTCGTCCGCTTTTCGAGAATGACTCGGGCGGCGTCTCGCAGTTCGTTGTCGCTCAACCGCCGCATGTTGCCAAGTTGCACCAGCGGTTCGAGCGTGCGAACGATCCTGCCGATCGTCGTTTCCATCAGTACGATTTCGGTCAGCGAGTGGCGGATGTTGTCCAGCGACCGCACGCGGTCGTCGAGTTCTTCCTGGAAGTCCGCGAGGATTTCCAGAGTCTGCACGGCATCCGCGACGTTGCGGGTGTTGTCAATCAACCGCGACTTGAGTTCGGACAGCCCTTCGAGGCTCGCCATGGCCATGCCGATGTCGTCTTCGTGCTGGAGCACGTTGGCTTGAAGTTGGTGGAGTGCCGTCACCTTCTCGCTTGCGGCAGCAGTGTCAGCCGTGTTCGAGTTGATCTGATCTTTGAGCGAGACGAGTTCCTTCGCCGCGACTTGTGCCGACGCCGTGTCGGCCGATTCGGCGAGGATCTGTTTCTTCAGGCCAATCAACTCGTCCAGCCCGGTCTTGGTCGCATTGAGGTCGGACAGAGTTTCCTCGGCCTTGGGCGCCGAGCTGTGTTCCTTGATCAGCCGACTTTGGATTTCAGCCAACTTGCCGAGCGCATCGAACGCTTGTTCGGTGAACTGGCGCTGTTCCAGGACGGACGTCTGCAGTTTGGCAAGTTGCGCGAGCGCCTCGACTCCTGCGGCTGTGTTGTCCGCTTCGGCCTGCAGATCGCGCCGCAACGCAACAATCTCCTGCAGCGACGCCCGTACGTCGGCCAGTTGACGTTGCTGGGCCTTCAATCCGGAGAGCAGATTGTTCGTCTCCCAGACCTGATCGCGAACGCCAACCAACTGATCGAGGTCGGTTTGCATCGTGACCAGTTCCTGTTGGAGTCCCTCCAACTGGCGCGACATGGGCTGCGCGACCATCATGTACAGGCTGACAAAACCGAGCAGCAGGCCGGCGAGGAACAGGCCGAACTTGAGCGTGCTCCGGTCAATCGGGGACTGCGAGTCGTGAGAGTCGTTCACATCGTAGCGGATGTGCTTGACGTCCGAGCGGGTTTCTCCATGGGTGTTCAAGGTTCGATCTCCCTTCGCTGAGGCGGGTTTATGGAAGAATGCGATGGCCAATGCCAGATCGCGGATTCGCCAGGCGGGTTAACCGGCAAATTTTCTGTGGAGCGTTCACATCTACTAATATCGCCATCTTTGCGAGTCGAATTGGCAAATTCTGCCGGTTTCGAAAACAAGGAAACAAACGGCGAGTAGCGAAGGCGGAGAAACCCGCACGGCCCAAAGAACAACCACAACCGATGCGGCGTTGCGACTACCCTGAGTCTCACTGTGCGGCTGCTGCGCTGATTGACATGGCGATCATCGGAAGCGGCGACGCCGCGAACGAGCGACCTCTCGGACGAGGCCGCTTCGCCATGTCAGCGGTTTTGGCCCGGGACCCACAGGAGGTCGGCTTGGCCGTTCGCGTTGCACACGCGCGCCAGCACAAACAGCAGATCGGACAAGCGGTTGAGGTAGACGTAGGCCTGCGGGTTGACATCCTCAAATTCGGCCAGACGGAGCACGTCGATCTCGACGCGTCGGCAGACGGTGCGAGCGAAATGCAAACTGGCCGCGGCCGGAGTGCCGCCGGGCAGGACAAACGTGCGCAACGGTTGAAGCGACTCGCTCGCCGAGTCGATCCAGCGTTCGAGTTGTTCCACCTGAGGCGCGGTCACACGGAGCTGCGGTTGCTCGGGCGGAGTTTGGGGAGTTGGAAAGCAGAGGTCGGCACCGACATCGAACAGGTCGTTTTGAATGTGTTTGAGCCACGCGCCGATTGTCTCGCCGATCGGCTGGAGACAAGCGAGTCCAATCACCGAATTCAATTCATCCACGCCGCCGTACGCCACGATCCGCGGATGCGTCTTCGCCACACGCGTGCCATCACCAAGCCCTGACGTGCCGTCGTCTCCGGTCTTGGTGTAGATTCGATTCAAGTAAACCATTCGTGTGCCTGTGTCCCTTCCGAACGGACAGCATTCTAGTGGTCAATCAGAGGTCTCACCAGCTTGTTGCCAGATGACGGTGACGACGGATATGCTGCGCGTGGTTGATGTACGGAAACAGAATTCGTGGTTGCAACAATGGCTCGCACGATTTGGTCCGAACAGAGAAACGAACGATACGGGTGCCACTGGCAGCTTGCTGCCAGTGCCGTGCCAACCCGTGGGAGTGCACTGGCGGGCAAGCCGCTAGTGGCACCCAATCTTCTGTTTGCCGCGGTAGCTATGGCTGTCATCCTGTTCGCGAACACTGCGGAGGCCGACGACGAACGCGACGCCGATCCCGTTCAGGTCGTGGTCACGCGGATTGACGGCCCGCCGGTTCGTGGGACGTTGCGTGATCTGCAAGCTGGCCGGATCGTATGCGAGGGGGCGCGGCGTGAAGAAATCGAAATCAACGACGTCTTCAACCTGCGTTGGCCGGGGCGAAAGGTGGCGGACGAAGGGGCATCGCCGGTCGTTGTGCTGGTGAACGGGGACGAACTCGCGGCGCACGCCGTGTTGGTGGACGAGACCGATCTCGTGGTGAAGTGGATTCGTTGGCCGGACCTCGCGCCGGTGAAGTTGCCGTTGGACTGGATTCGAGGTTTCGTGCTTCGGCCTCCGCGTGACGAGGTGGCTCGATTGCGTTTGCTGAATCGGATGCGATTGCCGGGGGCTGCCGAGGCAACTGACCTCGTGATGCTGACCAACGGGGACAGCCTGTCGGGGCAGGTGAACTCGCTCGATGGGAAGGGACTGATCGTCGAATCGGCCGCGGGCAACGAAGTGAAAGTCGAGTTGTCAGCCGTGCGTGCGGTGAGTTTCAACCCGGAATGGCTCGCCAAGCCCGAGGCCACGGGCGAGCGGACGCTGCTGTCGCTGGTTGACGGGAGCCGGCTGACGGCGTCGCGCGTCGAGATCGAACAGCCGGGGACCTTCCGTGTGCGGCTGGCTTCGGGAGCGGAATTCGATCTGCCGCAGACGGCGGTGCAGTCGCTGCGGTTCCTCGGCGGCAGGGTGGTCTACCTGTCGGACCTCGAACCGACTCGATTTGAATTCACGCCGTGGCTGGAGCTGCAATGGCCGTGGCGCCGCGACCTGAACGTGCTCGGCGGTCCGCTCAAGTTGCGAGGCGAATCGTTCGCGAAGGGGTTGGGAGTTCACAGCAAATCCGAACTGACCTACCGGCTGGACGGCCAGTACCGCCGGTTCCAGGCCACGGTGGGAATCGACGACACGGCGAAGGGGCAGGGGAGCGTGACGTTTCTCGTGCTGGTGGACGGCCGCCGCGTGTTCGCCAGCGACCCGCTCACTGGATCATCGCCGCCGCTACCTCTCCCCCCGATCGACATCTCAAAGG
>Ga0233424_10000346_pt1 | contig 62394 bp, 57 predicted proteins | sample Watercolumn_Towu_FD_181011 | JGI IMG/M metagenome (GOLD analysis project Ga0233424, IMG submission 181011) | Freshwater microbial communities from Lake Towuti, South Sulawesi, Indonesia - Watercolumn_Towuti2014_125_MG | ecosystem: Environmental > Aquatic > Freshwater > Lake | place: Indonesia... | reverse complement strand
GCGAGGGGGAAAATACCCACTCACTTTCACGAAGAGCCCTTTTTCATTTGGGAGCGCTATGGTGCTGGCGAAACCGGGAGGTGAAGTATGCGACTCCTGCTCGCCGGCATCCTCGCTCTGCTTCCCCTGACGGCCCAGGCCGACAATTCGGACAACCTGAAGGCCGCGGAGGTTGAGACGAATTCCGCCGCTGTCCCCCCTGAGGGAGTCAGTCCGCCCGAGTTGGAGCACGTCATCGAGCCCGGGGGGCCCTACGGCAACCCCTACAGCCCCGCATCAGCGACAAACTTCGAGGCCTTCGCCTTGTTGCCTTCTTCTGCTCAGGATGGGCGCGATCGGAGCCGGTTCACCGCGCACCCCCATGACCTTGACTGGACCGGCCATCGGTACGCTCCAGCCAGCCCGTATGCCCCGCTCCATCACGAAAGTCCCTACGGCCGGGCCGGGCGGCTTGAAAAGCGGTAGCCTCGTGGTATACCCAGGCCCCCACAATTCGGGACCGGACTGGGACAACCACAAAGCATCTCCTCCTCCTCCGATCCCGATCACTAGCGCTTCCCCCATTGCGATGGCATAAAGAGGTCAGCTCTTTAATCTCTCGTTCCCTCAGTCGAATACAAGCCCTCCCGGCACTCTTGCAACTTCGAGCGCGATCCTCCTAAAATAATTTGACTGACTGAGGAAGCATCATGTCCTTCGTGCTGCGCCTATACCGTCGTAGCTCCGGGCAATGCACTGGTTGGTATCACACTGGACCATTCGTCCTACTGCCGCCGGCCTGCAGAGCGGGTTTGTGGTTCCTGATCACGCTTCTGCTTCTGACCCCTACAGCAGTGCATGCCGAATGGGTGGCGGTTGACAAACACTATCAATCGCCAGGACTGCAGACTGTGTACACCGATTCAGCCACCATCCGCAGAGACGGGAATCTGGTGACGATGGTGAGCCTAATTGACTGGACGTGGATGCAAGGGAATCGCTCACCCAGCCGGTTTTTGTCGACAAAGACCCACAAGCAATTCGACTGCGCGCAAAAGCGTCTTCGATTGCTGGCGTACTCGGAGTTCTCAAAACCTATGGGAACAGGCAGACGGAATGATGGATACGTCGACCAGGACCACTGGCTGCCAGTCAGACCGGAGACTATCGATCACGCGCTGTGGGAAATGGCCTGCAGCAAAGGGTGAGCGCCCCGCCGCCGTCGATTATTCTCGGAGCCTTATTCCGCTCGCCTAGGAATGAAATCCACCATCATCCTTCCCACCGTAGGGCGGTGTAAGAAGTTCCAGAACTCATACGCACCAGCGCCTGCCGTCACTACCGGTTTGCAGGAGTGAAGTAAAGCGGTGCCGTGCCCCAGCTTTGTGATGTCGCTGTCCGTGCGACTTACCGCGTAGCTCCCCTATCGGCACAGTTCCACCTGAACTTTACGAGCTTGTGCTATAGTGAAGCCGGTTGATGCTTCCCCTACTGACTTCGCCCATAACCAAGGAGGCAGCTCATGCGACAGGTTTACGGATTGCTCGCCCTCACGTGCGTGATCGCCCTGCTTCAGACCACGGGCTGTACCATCAAGGGCACGACAAATGAAATCACCGATACGACATCCAACATCACCGGCACGACCTCTGGGCACGCCTGGTGGAACGAAGCCGGCCAAATTAAGCCGGACTTCAAAACCACCGCATTCGCCACGATCAACCATAGAAATCTTCAGCAAGACATCGCGGCCGGACGGGGAGAATACCTCGCTTCGATGGGCGCGCTGCTAGGCATCCCCGGCGGTAGACAGTCTGCCTTCTTCTCCTCTGCGCAGGCGCGCTATGCCCAGCTGAGCGGGTTGGACGCATCTGCGCCGGAGGCTCTGTTGGCTCTGCTACAAGAAACGGCCACACCCTTTATCCAATAACCTCAGGACCTATCGGAGGTCATTGCATGACCGTGCCATCGGCTGAGCCGACACTTCCGTTCAGGCACATTTTTCATCCCACAGACTTCTCGACCGACAGCCACACTGCTCTTATCCATGCCCTCAAGCTCGCGGTGACATTTGACGCCGAGCTGACGATCATGCACATCGATCCTAACGTGGGGCGAGCGGACTTCTAGGATTTCCCACGCGTGAGACCCATCCTGGAGCAGTGGAAGATCGTCTGGACTCACAGCATACAAAACCCAGTTGCCGAGACAGGTCTCTCGATCAAAGAGACCAGAGCCACGGCTAAGAACCCAACCACAGGCATTCTCGAATACCTGGCGACGCACCCTGCCGATCTCCTTGTCATGGCCACGCATCAATACGACGGGTTGGAGCGGTGGCAACATGAAGCGGTCGCGGAACCGGTCGCTCGATGCAGCCACGCCCCGACGCTCTTCGTGCCGACTCATGTCGAGGGATTCGTGGCCAAGGAAACAGGACAGCCGAAACTCCGGCGCGTGCTGATTCCCGTGAGCGACAAACCCAATCCCCAGGTGGCCGTCGATCTCACGACCCAATTCGCCTCGACGCTGAGCTGCGAGCGGCTCACCGGCCTTCTCGTTCATGTCGGAAATGGCCCCACCCTCCACTCGCTCAATTATCCGGCGCGCAAGGGACTCGTCTGGCGTAGCATGGAATGCCACGGGAACATCGTGGACGTGATTCTCGGAATGGGAGCGGACTTCGATGTGGACCCGATCGTGATGACGACGGAGGGGCACGACTCGCTGCTCGACACGATGCGCGGGAGCACGACGGAGCGGGTGTTGCGCGGGGCACGTTGCCCGCTTCTGGCCCTTCCGGCTTCGCTTTAGCATCCGGGCAGTCCCCCTCTGTCCCAACTTGGCGGCGCAGCGGAAAATCCTCTTGGCCGTCGCTCCGACTCCATTCACGACGGATTGTGGAGAATGTATTGCCGGAAAACGTATCGGAGCATGACAAGGTGGGATGACCGAATCAGGTGAGGCTCGACATGGAAACCGGCCCATCGAGAGCATTGACCCCTTCCTTCGAGTTCTCTCTCAACATCAACCAGAGCACCACTCCTAGAAACACCAGCGCCATCAGCGGATCCCACCACAACCCGAAGGTTTTGGTAACCCGACGGGTCAGTTCGGGCAGAATACCGATCGTCACAACTACTCCGTAGAGCGTATACGCCACCCCCCGTCCACCTCGCTGATCGTAAAAATAAGCTGCCAATAATCCGCACCCGGGCACCATTAAGATGTACGTGTTCACCTCATTCATGGGGTTAAACAACATCAGATACGCCGTTGTCATAGACAGTAGAGCCATTGCCCTCATCGGTTCCCGGAGGCGACCGAAGTTTCTCAAACACAGTCCGAGCAGGCCTAGACCGGCAACCACTCGAATTCCCAGCGACCAACTGAAGGGGATCTCCCAGCCGACTGATCGGAACAGACCGTTGATATCAGCAAACCGGTGTTCCGTCACAACCGAGCATTGCACAAGATTCTCAACAAACCTCACGAACAGCGACACAACGTATTCTGGCGGATCGCAGCAAAAAGGAAGCAGCATGAATCCCAGCAAAAGGGTGAGCAGCTGTGGGATCAACGCCGGGTATGTCACCATGGCGAGGCCGATCATGATCACGCCTAAGGGTTTCGTCAACCCGAGCACTAACGATCCGGCAGCCCACCACCAGCGACGCTCGATTAGGAAGCACGTCGACCAGAGGAGAAACGCTGCAAGGATGACATTCGCCTGGCCATTGCGAATTGCATCGCCACAGGCTGCAATGCCTAGGAGAGACGACCAGAAAAAGGCTTTCCAGGCGTTCCTCCCATTGCATAATTTCGCCAGCCTCCACCAAGCGCCAACCAGCAAGGCAAGGCTGATCCAGCGCCACACTATATCCCCCGCAAAGCGCCCCATCAGGTGAAACGGGCTGAAGAGTATCGCAAATTGAGGGGCGTAGTTGAATAATCGTGGGGTCAGATAAGGATCTTGGTTTGCCAGCCAGGCCTGTGTCGCATCCTGGTAGACACCGACTACATTGTGAACCGGATTGAGGACATAGATCGTCGTGGATAAGACAAGGACGGTGCTCCAAAGTCCGATCGCCAAGAACTTCCACTGTGGTGCTGGAATATGCGGATAGGGAGCAAAGGCAGCATTCATGAGCAAGCAGTCATCAGATCCGCGTCGATAGGCACATCGTCATCCTATCGCTGTCGAGACCTTAACATCAGATTCAGGCCTCAACACGCGGAGGCCGGACGTTCCTTGCCCAATTCGATTCGTTGGGACGTGGATTGGCTTGTTGATCGACCCGACCATCACGATGTACCCATTCCCAATCACAAAATGATTCGCCTGGGCGCTCGCATGGCGGGAACCAGCCGCTCCGAGGTTCGCCTTGCAGCTCGATCCACCGATACTGAACGAGCAAGTCGCGGCAGATGATGCCATAGCGGCGAAGCAATTGTCGAGCGATCCGTTCTGTGAGGAAATGTTGAGCATTGAGGGCGGAGTGCTCTTGTGAAAAACCGCGCGCTGACGGTCTCCTTGAACAGCAACCATCGCAATGTGCGAATTTCCCGTTTGTTAACCGACGGGGCTGCTGTTTGATTGGCCAGCCTCCTGATGGTCAAAGAGGCCCTCGTCCCTCACCATCCCCGTGCGGACGGGAACGCCGTCACGAAAGACGATGTAATTGGTGGGAACGGCCGGCACACGCACGCCCGGGAGGATCACCCCGACCAGATTCAAGGGATCCGAAGCGGAGATCCGGATCTCCTGCGGCGGCGCGGCGCCTGCCCGACACCTCCTCATTGCTCGCAGTGATTCCACCGCCTCCGGCAGGGCAAACTGCTCGCCGGTAAACCCGCTCACGAACCGACCTCCACGCACCTCACCCCCCAGTTCCATGCGCCGGTACTGGACGAGGAGATCTCGCCATGACGGAACCAGCGACTCGCGCGCCAGCAGATCACTAAAGACGACGCCGTAGCGACGCAACAGCTGGCGCGCCACTTTTTCGGGTGAAAGTGCCGGGTGCTGCGCGCTGAGTGCTGAATCTCTACTAAGTGACGAATCACGGTTGACGGTTAACGAACCCGGCGGCCGGAGCAGCGCCCACCGCCCGGCGGAGTGCCGAGGTCGCCGAGACCGTTCCCGTCCTTCTGCACGGCGCCGATGCGGGTTCATGAGCGCCCGGAGATTGTCGAACCCATCGGCCGTCACCAGTCCGGCAGCCACGAGTTCCCAGAGTCCATCTTCCACTTCTGCGGGAAGATGGTTGGTGATCCGAACTAAATCGGTGAAGAAGCTCGCCCCGCTCTCGTGCAATACGCGAGACAGATCCCGCGCCACCGAACTCAAGTGGACAGAAGGGCCGGACCCCGCCGATACGGCGTCATCGTCCTGTGCCGCCATTAACCACATGCTCTCCTCGCGCGGAAACAGGCTGATCGGCGCCACGCTCGTCGGAATGATTCGGCGTCGCTCGACATCGGTTCCTTGTACAAGCCGCGGATGAGGAGAGAGCCGGCCCCACCCGACGACTCCACTCAAACAGAGCCGGTCCAAGAGCTCCGGCTCATACTTGGCGAGGCGGGAACGGAGGAGCTGCGGTTCCCAGGCGGACGCGGCGACCTCGAATCCCGCCAACTGTCTGACCACTTCCAGGAGCCCGGCCTCTCCATGTTGACGCGATCCGGGCGCCACGTGCTGCCATTGGAGCAGAAATCGCATGAACTCAACGGCCGTAACCGGCTCCACTTCTCTGCGCAACTGCCCGATCGTCAATCGATGGATACGAGCCAGGAGGCGGCGGTGACACCACTCGACTGGCGCAGGAGCACCGGAATTTTCAATTTCCAATTTTGCATGGTTCATTTCGCCGGTGGGCCGGAACTGGCCACGGAGAACCTGCCCGGAGGCTTCGAGACGCACCATCGCCCGGTCCACTTGTTCAGTGGGCAGATGCAGACGCTCGGCAAGTTCCCCCGTTGTCGTCGGTCCGATACTTTCCATCCACCCCTGAACGATCGCGTCGAGGACGGCAGCATCGCCGCCGGCAAACAACCGCTCGATCCGCGCCCGATTTTCCGTCGCCACCCATCCCCTTACCTCGTGAAAGGTGAGAGGTGAAACGTGAGACGAGAGAACGGAAATGGACAAAGCGCGATGAGAATCAATAAGCGATGGGAGAAATGTCGCCCAATGGCCAACTGCTGGTTCGGGCAGCCAGACCAGCAGCAGCAGGGCGTCATGCAGGTCGTCCGGATTGCGGACGACGGGCCAGGATTCCCGCTGCACCTCCTCTATCGCGTCGGGATTGAGCGCCCCCACCTGCCCCACCAGCTCGGCCGGAAGGGTCCGGCGCATCTCCACTGCCCGCGCCCGTCGCTCTTCCAACGGCGCATCGTCGAGGAAGGCATAGGGGTTGGCGTTCAAGATTTCATGGGAGAACGGCGACGGCACCGGCGTGTCCACGGCCACACAATGGATCTCACTGCTCTCAATTCGCGCGAGGAGTCGGGCGAATCCGTCGAGATCCATCGCCTCGGTCAGGCAATCGCGCAAGGTTTCGGTGACCAGGGGATGATCGGGAATCTGCCGCACCGCCCGTTCGCCGGTGAGATTCTCCTGACAGGCGATCGCGTCCGGGAAGACAGCGGCCAGCAGGTCCTCGGCCGATGCGGGACTGGAACCACTGGGAGATGAGAGGGTGAAAGGCCGCGAGCGGCATGGTCCGGAATCTTACCACGCCGGTGAAGGGGACTCTATTGGCTTACGGCGGGATAATTTCCATAGACTCTCCTCACCCATCGCAGGCACACTGGTCACAGATTCATCGGGAGGACTCCTCAACGTGTCCAAATCGCTGACCATCCTTGGCGCCGGGTACACTGCACGCTTCCTCCTGCCCCTTGCTGCACGCCACTATGCCCGCGTCCTGGCCACCAGTCGCGATCCGGACCGGCAGCTGAACTATCTCGCGCCGGATCGACGGATAGGTTTCGATCTGACGCAACGGGAAACCTGGAAGCACATTCCAACCGAAACCGATTTACTCTGGTGCTTTCCAGCCATGCCGCACGATCTCGTCCGGGAGTTTGCCGCGACGCTGGCCCCGCCATCGCGCCGGCTCGTCGTTCTCAGCAGCACTTCGGCGTACAAGATCGGGGCCTCAGCCGAATATCCTCCCCCATGGATCGACGAAACGGCGCCGATCGACCTGACCAAGCCCCGCGTGCAGAGCGAAGAATTCTTGCGAACCGACTGTGGAGCGATCGTGTTGCGCGTGGCCGGGATCTACGGCCCCGGCCGCAATCCGCTGGATTGGATCAGAACCGGTCGCGTCAGCCCCTCGCGCAAATTCGTCAACCTGATCCATGTGGAGGACCTGGCATCAGTCTGCTTGGCTGCTCTGGAGCAGGGAAAAGCCGGCGAGGCCTACAACGTCAGCGATGGCACGCCACGAGCCTGGAACGAGATTTGTCACGTCGCCCGTGAGCGTTGGAATATCTCCGCTGTCACAGGAAAGGAGGACCTTGCCTCAGGCAAGCGGATTGCGAACGCCAAGCTCCTGGAGGAACTCGGTGTAGCGATGAGTCACTCCGATCTCTATGCCGAACTAGGAGATCGCTAAGGTCGTTGCTTCATCACGGGCGGTCAAACTGGCTCGCCAACAAGGCCGCAGGCGAGTCAAAACCGGAGGCGTATACGCCGCGGTATGTTGAGGATTTTGACGAGCCGAGAACGCCGTTGGAGGCCGGTTTCACCGCCCGACTATCGCAGCAGCGCCATGACCGCCAGACAGACCTGCAGGTTGTTCACGGCGTGTGCGATCATACCGGGGATCAGACTCCCCGTCTTTTCATAGATCCAGGCCCACAAGAACCCGCTCCAGAGCACACTGACGCAGCCGATGAACCCATAGCCATGGGCGAGGGCGAAAAGGCCCGCGCTGATGAAGGCCGCCGGCATGAACTGGAACCGCCGGCGGAGCATGGCGTAGAGGAGGCCCCGAAAGGCGAGCTCCTCAAACAGCGGTGCAAAGACAACGTATTCCAACAAACTGATGGTTAACGTTGACCCCGAAGCCCAGACAAGATTGGGATCAAACCATTCGGTCCAATGGTTGGCCAGACTCAGCGCATCCGCAGCCCGTCCCATCACCCACTCGCCCCAGAGCCCGGCCGCAACGACCGCGAGCACGATCCCGACCAGCCGTCCAAGTTGCGCACGCGCAATCCGGAGGCCGAACCCGTTCCAGAAATCGAGCCCTGCCGGTTTGAGTAGATGAGTATAGGCCAATGCCAGCAACGGCAGGTTTGCCAATGGAATGGCCAAGGCCCGCAACGAAGTATGCTCCACCGGAGGAAGTGACAGAAAGGCCACCGTGAAAACGGCACCCAGTGCGCCGCCGCGCAGGAGAACCGCCGTGCCGACCTCGCCCGGCCAAGGCGGCGGAACGCCCGGCAGATGCAGACGTAAGACGTCGGACCGTTGCCCGCGCAGCCGAATGATGCCTAACAGCATGACCGAGCCGACGATTAGACAGACCAGCTCAACCACGATCAACGATCGAGACCACCCCTGAAGCTGTTCACCCCGGACCTCGATCTGCCCTTTGACCGTCGCCAGAAGCGGCTGATCACCAGCTCGTTGCGCTAATCTGGCGGCAAGGTGATTGTAGAACCATCCGGCCGGCAGCGTTTCCGCCAATGCGGCTTGTAACCCCACTTCTCGCGCGTGATCCATCACCCTGGTACCATAGGCTGATTCGATCAATTCCCCGAAGAAGGGCATGGGCGCTGCAAGCCCCTGCCAGGCGCTCGCCTGGGCGAGCGCATCCTGTTCCTCTCCGGACTCTCCTTGAAGGATGGCCAGGCGCAGTTTCGAAACCGGGGCGTCCGTCGTACGCACCAACTCCTGATACCACTGGATTGCCTGAGCGCGTTCCTTCTCGTTACTGCCGACCGTCCACTCGGCAATCCATTGCTGCCACTCAGGCGACTGACGGAGACCGTCCTGCGCCTCCATCGTGCGACTGACCATCAATTCGAGCGCACGATCAGGTTCTTCAAACCGATCGAGCTTCGGCGAGGTGACGTAAAACCACAGAATTACCCCAAATGCGGTAACCAGGATGATCGCCGACATCACACTGACAACGTGGGACAAGCCGGACCGGAACGGCTCAGCCGGTTCGGCAGGGAATGCTGCTTCTCCGGACTCCGCAGGGGCTAGTGGCTGGCCGATCAGGGCTTTCTCGTCACTCATGACGCGATGACTATAACACGGGGATCCGGCCCACCATACCCCCCGAAATAGTTAAATCCCCTTAAAACCAGGGTAAGTCTCGCATAGCCTCTCAGGCCGGACTTGGCTATACTCACCTCGTGGCATTGCAAGGAACCTCCACCACAATGAAGGATTTCCTTCCACCACGACGGCTACTGCTGGGACCGGGCCCCAGCGTGGTCCATCCACGTGTACTCCAGGCCATGTCGACGCCGCTCCTCGGACACCTCGACCCAGCCTTCCTCGCGGTAATGAACGATATTCAGGAACTCTTGCGCCGGGTGTTCGCTACGGCGAATCGCTTCACGATCGCGATCTCCGGCACCGGGTCCGCCGGTATGGAAGCAGCGCTCGTCAATCTGGTCGAGCCCGGCGATACGGTGATCGTCGGAATCAATGGCGTCTTCGGTACGCGCCTGGCGGCCATCGTCGAACGCTGTGGAGGAAAAGCGACCCGGGTCGAAATCCCGTGGGGACACATTATCGAGCCGGACGCGATTGAGGCGGCCCTCCGCCGTTCCGGCCCGGTCAAGGCTGTAGCGCTCGTGCACGCGGAAACGTCCACCGGCGTGTGGCAGCCGGTTGAAGCGGTGGGCCGACTCTGTCGCGAGCACAACGCTCTGTTCATTGTCGATACCGTCACATCCCTGGCCGGTGTGCCGGTTGAAGTCGATAGGTGGGGAATTGACGCCTGTTACAGCGCGACACAAAAATGCCTCAGCTGTCCGCCCGGCCTTGCGCCCTTTACGCTGAGCGACCGCGCACTTTCCGCGATCAAGAATCGCCGCACCGCCTGTCAAAGCTGGTATCTCGACATGGCGCTCCTCGCGGACTACTGGACGGAACACACCCGCGCCTATCACCACACCGCACCGATTTCGATGCTCTACGCCTTGCGAGAAGCCCTGTGCCTCGTCGAAGAAGAAGGGCTCCCGGAGCGCTTTGCTCGCCATCAACTCCATGCGCAGGCGCTCGTGGCCGGGCTCATGGCCCTCGGTTTCACGCCCTTGCCACCGGCCTGGTACCGGCTCCCGATGCTGACCTGTGTCACGGTTCCCCCGCACATCGACGAAGCCTCCGTCCGCGGACAACTGCTGGAGAAATTCAGCATCGAAATCGGAGGAGGCTTGGGCCCTTTGAAGGGGAAGGTCTGGCGGATCGGGTTGATGGGCGAATCCTGCAGGGAAGCCAACGTCCTGACTCTGTTGAACGCACTCGAAGAAATCGGTGTTCGCTCCGGATGGATCCCATCGTCGGGCATAGCCCTCGAGGCAGCCGCCCGTGTGTACCACGGAGTCACGAGTTCATGACTGTCGCGATTCAGCGTACCCGCCTGATCGATGGGACCGGCGCCGTGCTCGATCAGGCCACCGTGCTGGTTCGCGGCTCGCGGATCGCAGCCGCCGGTCCAGGCCGGGAGATCACGATCCCGAAAGGCTCCCGACGCATCGACGGCCGAGGCCTCACAATCATTCCAGGACTCATCGACTGCCACGTGCACTTGTGTCTGGGGGGAGAACCCGATGTCGTCGGCACAGTGGAATCGGAATCGCCCTCCTACACGTTGTTGAAATCTGCTCGACACGCCAGGATGACCATCGAAGCCGGCTTCACCACCGTGCGCGACGTCGGTTCTCGTGATCACTCCATTTTCGCACTGAAACGAGCCATCGAATCAGGGGTCGTCCCTGGTCCTCGTATCGTCGGCGCCGGCCTGGTCATCTGCATGATCGGCGGGCATGCACGGTTCATTGGGCGGGAAGTTGAAGGGGCTGAGCAGGTCCGGCGGGCCGTCGATGATCAGATCGCTGCCGGTGCTGAGGTGGTCAAGGTGATCGCGTCCGGCGGGGTCCTTACGCCCGGCACCTCCCCGGATCAAGCCCAAATGACGATGGAGGAACTCTCGGCAGCAGTCGATGCCGCGCGCCGCAAGGAGAGGAAGGTCGCGGCCCACGCCCACGGAGCCTCCGGCATGAAGAACGCCATCCATGCGGGCGTCCATTCGATCGAACACGCCACCCTGCTGGACGACGAAGCCGGAGGACTCATGAGACGACAGGAAGTCTACATGGTCCCGACGCTCTCGGCTCTGGCCACCACCGCGGCAGGCCGGCCAGGCTGCGGGATTCCCGAGAGCACCCTCAGCAAAGCCAAATCCATGACGAAGCACCATCAAGCAAGCTTCAAAAAGGCCCACCGGAGCGGAGTACTCATCGCGATGGGTACCGATGCTGGCACGCCGTTCAACCACCATGGGGACAATGCGCAGGAACTTGATCGAATGGTTGCGCTCGGCATGACCCCCATGGAGGCCATCGTCGCGTCAACCTCGGCCGCGGCCCGATTGATCGGTATTCAGGATTCGGTGGGTATTATCAGGAAAGGATTCCAGGCCGACCTGGTGGTCATCGAGGGGAATCCGCTCAGGCGCATCGAGATTCTGCGCGACCGAAGCCGCATCATGGGCGTCATGCGGGGCGGGCGGTTCGTGGCAGGGCCTCTCTCCCAACCGTGAGACGTGAAACGTCAAACGTGAAAAGTTCCTGGCCCACCCTTTCACGTTTCACCTTTTGCGTTTAACGTGTATTATGGAACAGTTCCAACGCTGACATGATGCCGTGCACACGGCCCTTGCGGAACGCCTCTTCGAGCTGATTGCGGAGCGCTCGAATCCCGCCCTCGTCGTCTCGTTTCGCGACACCCTGTGACACCATCATTTCTGTCGCGACCTCGACCAGACGCTGTCTCCGCCGTTCCATTTCCTCCGTCACGAAGTCACCCATGACTTCTCGAGCGCGCTTTGCCACGACTTTCTCCAAGAATGAATCGTAGCCCTGTTCTGCCACGACCCGCTCGCGAATCACGTTCAGTTCGGCCTTGACCCGCTTCACGTTGTTCATCAGGACGGCAAACAACTCTTTCCTTCCTTCGTCGAAAAGCTTCGCCTCCATGCCATCGAGAATGGCACCGGGATCGACCCGGTCAGCCAGCGGTTCATCTCCCCAGCACAGCCGGTCATAGGTGCGGCGCTTTTCTGAGTCGCCGACGATTTCATAGGCGGTATTGATTTCACGAATTTTCTCCTCGGCATCATGGCTGCCGGGATTCCGGTCCGGGTGATGCTGGAGCACCAGTCTGCGATAGGCTTTTTTGATCTCGTCGTCGGACGCCTCGCGCGAGACTCCGAGAACCTCGTAGTAATTCATGCACATAGAGGATGAGAACTATACCATGGGGTTTCTGCGGCGTTCACCTTGACTCCTCCGTTGAACAACTCTAGCCTGACGCGGCACGAAACGGTCTGTCAGGTCTGTCTGGTCTATCTCAGGGACTTAATCGGAGGGCATTCGCTTGCCGACTAGTACACAGTCTTGGCGGCAGGGAGTTACAGCCTACCAATGGTTGGTCTTGTTCGTGGCCTGGCTCGGATGGGTCTTCGACGCGATGGACGCCACCATCTACGCCATCGTCCTTCATCCGGCATTGCACGACCTGCTGCATTCAGCCACTGGCCCGCCCACCACCGAACAGGTCGGTTGGTACGGCGGCATCATTTTCTCTATCTTTCTTATCGGGTGGGCGATCGGCGGCATCACGTTCGGCGTCCTGGCCGATCGATTCGGCAGGACCAAGGTCTTGATCGCAACGATCCTCATCTATGCGGTCTTCACCGGAGCCGCGGCGCTTGCGCAGACCTGGTGGCAGCTCGCCCTGTCCCGTTTTCTCACGGCGCTCGGCATCGGTGGCGAATGGGCGGCCGGGGCGGCCATCGTGGCGGAGACCTGGCCTGAGGAAAAGCGCGCAAAGGCGGCGGGTATCTTGCAGTCGGCCTGGGCCGTAGGTTTCTTCCTGGCCGCCAGTTTCAATTTGCTATTGAAGGACTACGGCTGGCGCATGCTGTTCCTGATCGGCATCCTACCGGCCTTCGTCGCACTGCTCGTCCGTTGGTGGGTCAAGGAGCCGGAACGTTGGACCCATGCCCACGAGCAAGAGGCGATTCCTTTGACGGCAATCTTTGAGGGGAACTTACGCCGAGCCACGCTCGTGGGGTCCGCGCTGGCCTTTGTCGCGGTCTTCGGACTGTGGGGCTCGACGAATTGGGCTCCGACGCTGGTGCGCGAGTTGCCCGACATCAAAGGCACGGACAGCGCGACGTTGGCCAAGTATGTGAGCTACGCCATCATGGCTCTGAACGCGGGAGCCATCTTCGGCTATCTGGGTTTCGGGCCATTGGCAGACCGGTTCGGTCGCCGGCCCGTGTTTGCCTTCATGTGCCTGGGCAGCTTCGTGATGCTCCCGATCACCTACCTGGTTCCCTCCAGCTACGGCGGCGTCCTCATGTTGCTGCCGATCATGGGCTTCTTCAACAACGGCATTTTCAGCGGATTTCCCATCTATTTGCCCGAACTCTACCCGACCGCCCTCCGCGCCACCGGAGCCGGATTCTGCTTCAACGCGGGACGGGTGCTGGCCTCCGCCTCGCCCTTCCTGACCGGGTGGCTTGTCACCACGCTGGGCACATTCGGCCGCGCAGCCAGCATCGTCGCCCTGATCTACCTGGTCGGGCTCGTGGTTCTTCTCTTCGCTCCGGAAACAAAAGGTCGGCGCCTGCCCGACTAGACCCTTCCGGCCTCTTGACTTCGGATTCCCCCGGCTTATTAATAGGCCATGGACACGACACATAGCCCGCGAGCGTTGACTCACGATGAACGCAAGGCCGCCGAGGCGGCTTTTTCCGGCCGGCCATTCAACCCTGCCTGGTCTGAATCCGCCAAGAAGATCTATGAAGGATTGATCCACGCGCTTCCTCCCTTGCCGGACGAATCGACCCCGGCACCCGATCAGACGGTTCAGCACGAGGCAGAAACGGTCGAGGCTGCTCCTGCATTGCCGACGACACCAGAGAGCAAACTCGATGTCCCCGAACAACATGAAGAAGCGCCGCAGGTCCCAACCGCCGCGCCGGCTAACCAGCTGGTCACGAGTCGCCAGCAGGCGATCCAGGCCGGCTTCCTCATCGACGTCACGCCGGATGCGCAAAAGGTCGGCCTGAGCTTCCCCGTCACGATTACGAAGCCGCTGTGGGAAATCGGGATCGCTCCGAGTCAGACGCTGTCGGAAGCAGACAAGGCCGAACGGCTGCGTGACATTCTGATGGCCTTTCGCCTTCGCCTGGCCAGCCAGGCAGCGCTCTCGCCGCTGATTGACTTTCCGGCGATGCTGGCCCTGCCTCCCGGAGCCGTGCCTCAGGCGGTTCCACTGTTCGCGTTGATTCAACCGGACGAACAGAATCGCGCGGTGGTCACATTACTACTGCCCAATGAAGTCTCGGCCACGATCATTCCGATGAATTGATCGGCGTTCCCGGCCGGAGCATCCCCGGCAACAGCGCAGCTATACCAGCCCCTCTCACCGTGCAACGGGTGCCAGGCGACGCACGAGCTCCCGTTCCTCCGCCTCCGTCCTCACCTCCCCGTTCAGGCGCGCATCGAGCAGCTGACCAAGAATTTTCTTGAATTGCGGCCCCGGCCTCAAGCCCATCGCCTTCAGGTCGTCACCGGTGAGAATCGGTTTCACGTTCCGATAGGTCGTCAGAAACGCCGAGACCTGCCGTTTCACCGATTCGCCTTTGCTCTTGGCCATCAGGCCCAGGAGCGTTTCGTCCGACAGTCCCGACAGAAGCCGGTACGTTTCCGCCGGTTTGAGCGGCGGTCTGGTGTCGAGCCGACGAATCACGCCGTGACAGCCGACGCGGGCCGCGTTGAGCTTGGCCGCTTCCGGCTCGGAAAACGGGAATCGCTTGAGCACTTCCGTCACGGCCCGCTCCGGCAGGACTTCCAGCAAGCCCATCATGTACACGAGCCAGACCTCCATCCTCCGGTCAAGGTACAGCAGCCGGTACCAATCCACGGCCTGTTCGATCGCTTCCAGCAACGCCTGCAACCGATCGGACCACTCCAGCTTCGGGTGAATAAAGGGGAGTAGATGAAACTCCGCCAACCGTTTCAGGGCTTGTTTCGGCTCGTGCTCTCCCAGCAGCAGCTTCAGTTCTTCCAGCAACCGGTGTCCCGAGAGCCGATGAAACAAGTTCATCTTCACAGCGCCGTTGATCAGCGCGGCGGTATCCCGGCCCAAACGAAAGCCGAACCGCGTTTCGAACCGAATGGCCCGGAACACGCGGGTCGGATCCTCGACAAAACTCAGTCCGTGCAGGACGCGCACGACCTTGTCGTTCAGATCCCGCTGTCCGCCATAGAAGTCCAGCACCTCTCCGAACCGTTTTCCGTTCAAGCGGATGGCCAGCGCATTGATCGTAAAATCCCGGCGGTACAAATCTTTCTTGATGGAGCTCTGCTCCACCGTCGGCAGGGCCGTGGGGTACTCGTAGTACTCCGTCCGCGCAGTAGCCACGTCGAGCTTAAATCCATCCGGCAGCAGCACGATCGCGGTTCCGAATCGCTCATGCGCCGTGACCCGGGCTTGCGTCATCGCGCCCAGTTTGCGAGCGAAGGCAATACCATCGCCTTCCACCACGAGATCCAGGTCGAGATTCTCAATCCCCAGCAGGAGATCTCTGACACAACCCCCGACCGCGAACAGGGCAAGGTCCATCCGATCGGCCAATTGCCCTGCCTCTTCCAGCAACGTCACCACCCGGCGCGGCAGACGGCTCTGCAGCAGTCCTTTCACATTGCGATGCGGCCCGCCGGCGACACTTTCGGGCGGACCCGGAAATCCGAGACGCATGCGGGCGCTCTTCAGCACATCATCGTGCAGCGTCCTTAACAGATCCGTCCTGGTGATCACACCGATGACTTTTGCCCCTGTGAGGACCGGTACAAATCGCTGGTTTCGCTCAATCATGGCAACTTCAATGTCATGAAAGGGGGTGTCCAGCTCAGCACTGTAGGCATCGGTCTGCATGATGTCCCGGACCGCCATCTTGCCGAGCCGATGGAACAAAGCTTTCTGAATCAGCTCGCGGCTGACAAGCCCCACAAAGCAGTCTTGCTCATCCAGGATCGGGAGAACATTGATGCCGTACGTGGTCATTCGTTGCCCTGCTTCGTTGACCGTCGTGTCGGCTCCGATTGATTTGACCGGACGAGTCATCACATCTTGAGCCAACAAGGTCGGGCGATAGTGCGTGGTCAGCAGGTGGACGAGTCGTTCCTTGACTTCTGAGAGGGTCTGTTTCTTGACCGTGGCGGCTGCCGCGACCGCATGCCCCCCTCCCCCGAACTCGCGCGCAATCCAGCCGACGTCGATCTCAGGCTTGCGGCTTCTCCCGATCACTTCCACCCGATCTTCCATCATCACGGCTACGATGACAGCGTCGACTCCCTGCAATTCGGCGAGCATGTGCACCACGCCGGCAGCCTCCCCGCGCCGGCGATCAATCGTACTCGTGGCCACCAGCACCTTGCGGCCTTCCAGGTAATGAACTTCGCTATGCACCAACAGGTCGTTGAGAAGCGAAACGGCATCCGGATCGAGCGGACGGCGAAGCGTGTCCGTCACCATATTCAGATCCGCCCCGGCTTCGATGAGAAATGCTCCGGCCTCCAAATCCCGGCTGGTTGTCGAGGAAAAGGCGAATGACCCCGTTTCTTCATAGAGCCCCAATGCCATCACGGTCGCCTCGAACGGCGTCGCCGCCAGGTGTCGCCGCCGGAGCTGTTCGATGAGAATCGTCGTCGTCGCCCCGACCGGCTGCACCACCGACATCGCGGAACGACCAAGGCACGTTGGCGCCTCCTCGACATGGTGGTCGAACACCACGACCTCGACGGACGGATTGTCGAGGCAGGCTTTGAGCGCGCCGATTCGATCCGGCTCCTGCGTATCCACCAGCACCAGTCTTGTGACTTGCGGAAGGTCGAGTTCTTTCAGCTTGGTGAGGCCAAGATTGTGAACGGCGAGAAAATTGCGGACGGTTTCCTGCCCTCCGGCCGGCAGAACCAACTTTGCCTCTGGAAAGAGCTTGCGTGCCGCGACCATAGACGCCAGCCCATCGAAGTCCGCATTGCTGTGCGTGGCAATCACGTCCATGCGCGCATTCTAGCAGGGTCCTCTTCTTGGGGAAATGGAAGGCCCTCCTGCGCCAACCGATTCCCGGGCCAATCATGGCGGTCATGGCCCTGTTCTCCACTCGAGAGGGAGTCCGCGTTCTCGCCGAAATCACCAGGGGCGGCTTCGCGAATTCGATTCAGTAAGTCGTGTGTAGCTGTCTACCAGCTCACCGGCTCTGAGTTGTCGGCCGCTGAAATGTGATATCGCCGTAATAGGCCGTCGCCCGTTCCTTCGTATCGTCCGTGTCCGACATGATGGCGACGCCGTTAATCATCGGCGGTTCTTCACCGAACGCCTGCTTGTAGTCGTCATAAATATTCCGCTGCTCATCGATCCACATCCCCAGCTTCTGCGGGCCGCTTTCGACGATGATCATCTTGGCAAAATCTGTATAGGCGTTCTCGACAATCGTGCCGATGGGCGTCTTGGTCTCCCAGATGTAATTCAACGCGCCGATGGGAATGTCGCCATGGATTGCCTGCCCGACCCTGAATTTGAGCTTCTTGCCGAAGCTGACTTTATCGGGGTCATACTCGAAGGTGATGTAAAGCCGCGCAGGATAATCGTCGCCGTCCTTACGGCTCACGTCGCTGTGTTTGAGCAGATTATCCACTTTCCATCGCCAGCGGACGATCGGATACTCACGAGGGTCTATTCTCACCTCTTTGGTCAACCCGGAAGCCGAAGCGTCACTACTGGCCTTCACGACCACCATCTCGCCATCCCTGACGACTTCGTACTTCGTCTGCTTCTGAACTGTCTTGAACGTGAGGGGTTTCCATCCCTCCGGCACTGTCTGACCGACCATCGCGTGAGAAAATTGCGCCACTTCGAGCGCTGCGTTGGTCTGGGCTCCGGCGCAGGGCAAGAGCATTATCCCGACAAGCGCTCCTCCCACCAGCGCGGCACAAGTCATTGAGAATGGATGGTCCACCGCGAGCCGGCCTTCATCGCCTCATCCAGGCGAACAACTTCGTCAGGAAGTTTTTGGTCCCCGGTGAAAAATGCGCCTTGCGCCAGAGATTCACGACCTTCTTGTTCACTTCGGCCTGCGTCGGATAGGGATGGATGGTACCGGCGATCGTCTTGGCGCCGGCTCCCGCCTTCATCAGAACGGAGAATTCGCTGATCATGTCCCCTGCACGGGCCGCCACGATCGTCGCTCCCACGATCTTGTCCGTGCCCCTCTGGACATGAATCCGCGCGAACCCTTCCTCCTCACCGTCCAGGATCGCCCGATCGACCTCGTCAAGCCGATAGGTATAGGTTTCGACATCGAGGCCTTGCTCCTTCGCGTCCTGCTCGTACAACCCGACATGCGCGACTTCCGGCTCCGTGAAGGTACACCAGGGCATGATCAGAGAATCGGCGCTGGCATAGGCCAGGCCGAAAGGATGGGGAAACAGGGCATTCTGAATCACGATCTGCGCCATCGCATCGGCGGCATGCGTGAACTTGTACCGGGAGCAGATGTCGCCGGCCGCAAAGATCCTGGGATTCGTCGTCTGGAGTCGGCCATTCACTTTCACGCCTGCCTGATCGTATTCCACCCCGACCGATTCCAACCCCAGCCCGTCCACATTCGGAGTCCGGCCAACCCCGACAAGAATTTCGTCCACGGTCACATCGTACTGTTGCCCGTGCGAATCCACCGTGAGCCGCTTGCCGGCATCCGTTTTCTCGACCTTCAGGTCTTTTCCGCAGCAGAGCAGTTTGACACCATCGCGCAACATCCGCCGTTCGACGACGTCGGCCGCGTCGCGATCTTCATTCGGCATGATCCCGTGCAACGCTTCGATCAGATAGACCTGGCTTCCGAAACGGGCAAAGGCTTGGGCCAGCTCGCAGCCGATCGGACCGGCGCCGATCACGCCGAGGCGTTGCGGCAATTCCGTCAGCGAGAACACCGTTTCGTTCGTAAGATATCCTGCTTCCTGCAATCCGGGGATGGGCGACGCCGACGCGCGCGCGCCGGTGCAGATCGCGGCTTTCACGAAGCGCAACGTCCGGTCGCCGGCCGGACCTTCCACTTGGATCGTATCGTCGCTGGTGAAGCGTGCGATCCCGAGATAGACGTCCACGCCGAGTTTCGTGTAGCGGCGGACGGAGTCGTTGTGGCTGATGCGCGCTCGGAGCTTCCGCATCCGCGCCATGGCCGACCCGAAATCGTAGGTGACTCCCGGCGGAATGTGCAGACCGAACTCCCCGGCATTCCGCAAGTCAGCCCAAGCCCGCGAAGCGCGAATCATGCCCTTCGACGGCACGCATCCGACATTCAAACAGTCGCCGCCCATCAAATGTTTTTCGACGAGGGCCACTTTGGCTCCCAGACTGGCAGCGACCACGGCCGTAATCAGCCCCGCCGTGCCGGCTCCGATCACCACGATGTTGTAGCGATCCGCCGCCTGAGGATTTACCCAGTGAGACGGGCGAACATTCTCGGTCAGCACACGATTATGCTCGTCGGAAGGGAATATGCCGCCGAACTCAGGATGGGCCATCGGAGACTCCCTGACTGCCTGATGCGAGATCATAGCCTATGACTCCTTTGGGTAACAGAGGGGAGCGATTATGGCCGCTTCGACGCGAACTTCTTGTACACGATCGGCACCAGCGCAAGGATCCCCAGCAACACAAAGGCGGCAATCACGTTCGGAGAAGCAATTTCTTTCAACGAGTTGATGGTTCCCAGCTGCCGACCCGCATAGGCATAGACAAATGAGCCTGGGATAATGCCGAGGGCCGTGGCTGCCACATAGCTGCCGACGCTCATTCTGGTCAGTCCCGACACCAGATTGACGACGAAGAACGGAAAGAGCGGGATCAACCGGAGCGTCATCAGGTAACTGAAGGCGTCCTGGGTGAACCCCTGCTGCAGCGGCCCCAGCCACCTGCCGAATTTGTGTTCCACCCAATCCCGCAGCAGATACCGCGCGGCAAGAAAGGCCAGCACCGCCCCCATCGTCGCGCCCAGATTCACGAACAGCGTGCCGAAAACGCTTCCAAATAAGAAGCCGCCGGCTAGCGTGAGAATCGCCGCGCCGGGAAGCGCCAGGCCGGCGACGACTATATAGGCCAGGATGAAGAGCACGACCGATGCGGCATAATGCCCATCGGTAAAAACCAACAGCTGATCTCGGTTCTGTTTCAGGGCCTCCAGGGAGAGGTATTGGCCGAGGTCGAAAAAGAAGAACGCGCCGATCGCACCAGCGATCAGCGCGGCAATGCTAAGCTTTCCGACACTTGATCCGCTCGCTGGCTGGATGACTGGCAGTTCACTCGGCATGGCAATCTGGTCGCGTATCATGGGGGCTCCTCCGGTAGCTGTCAATGTCGCGTGCTACCGACTTGGTCGAGGAACGTTTCGCTTTCTTACATGAGCCACGACTGGAATACGCGTAGGCCATACCCATTGACGAGCTTAATCAGCTGCGATACGGTTCTGAGAGAGAAAAAGACGTGTGGGAGCAGAGCGGCCCTACCTTAGAACGGGCTGGTGATCGGAATGGACGAAGATCGAATGATTCGAGACTATCCTGGGTGAAGGATGCCCTCGGTCCAGCACATCCGAGACCGGCGCACAGAAGCACAAGTACTATTGCACGTACAGAGGAGCCCCTAGCTCGATCAACCAATTTGACTTATCCTCTATTCGGTCAATCCCTCCTCAAACTGAATCATCATGGCCGTTGAATCAGGCTACTCTCACTGGCGGTTGGTGAGATCCCGGTCGATATCCAACCTCCCCGACACCCGTTCGAATGGATCGATCACTCCATCACGGTTTCTATCCAGTTCCTGAAAATGGTCGTAGCCAAGTTCGCCGGCGTGGGGATTCGGCGCCCCCCATCTTCGTCGTGCAGGGCGGGGATCGTAACGGCGGGGTTGTTCCAGAATCCCATGAGGCGACAGATCCGGCTTGGGCGGGACCGATGCCAGCGGCCGGACCCGCCTCTGTGCCTGTTTCGACCGACCGTTGTGCGCCACGGCCTGATCGACAGATTGTTTGCGGGGGGGGGGATGCAACCTGCTCTTCCGCCCGATCCTGAATAACCATTTTCCTGCGCCTGCTCGTAGCTTGCCGAGGGTTCGGCTGATCTCCGGAGTGTGGCTGAACGGCTGGCGACCCGTTGTCCTTCTTAGGCGGTGCAGGTGCAGAAGCTGCCACCCCCGCCTGACCCAGGTCTACAATTCCACTGCAGGCCAGCAGGACAAGAGGGAGGAAGAGCCTTGGCTGAGGCCCGTACGACATCCTGTACTCCAATTTCCAATCGTTTCCGTCCCTCCAAGTGTAGCAAGCCTCTATCATGCCCCTCAGACCTTTGATTCTCGAAGTGATTTCCTCTTCGTACCGGCCCCCTCCTCGTGACCGGCCGGCCCTCCGGCCGGTCACCAGTGGAAGGGAGGGCACGGGCGAAACATTATTCCGAGACGCCCTGCCGGTTGCCTGGAAGGCTCCGCGTCCCGTAATCTGTGATCACGGGAGGACACCATGGGGGAATCCAGCAAACTGACCAGGGCGAAGGAACAGTGGGCAAAGGCACGGCGAGGAGGCGAAGAGCGCGAAGTGTTCTACGCGGGCGACGAGCGTCTCCCGCCGGGGCAACATCTCGTCGAGAATTTTCCGGTGCTGGATCTAGGATACAAACCTGAGATCTCCCTGAGCGAATGGCGACTCACCATCGGCGGATTTGTGACCAACCCCGTCACCTGGACCTGGGAGGAGTTCGTCGCACAACCCCCATTCAGGGATGTGTCAGACTTCCACTGTGTCACTTCGTGGAGCCGCTACGACAACGAATGGAAAGGCGTCAGCTTCAAACAGATTATGTCGGTGGTGAAACCACTCTCGCTCGCCAAATTTGTCCTTTTCAAGTCTTACGACGACTACACGACCAATCTTCCCCTGGAAGCCTGCGACGACGACGATGTGCTGTTGGCTCACACATGGAATGGCACGGCCCTCACCAAAGACCACGGCGGGCCGGTACGCGTCATTGTGCCGAAGCGTTATGGGTGGAAAGGTGCGAAGTGGGTGAAGCAGATCACCTTCGCTGACGGAGACGAGAAGGGCTTTTGGGAAGTCCGCGGATATTCCAATTCCGCGTTACCGTGGCAAAACGATCGCTACGGCTGAGATGCTTATTTCTTTACCCAGCCGCCAGGACCTTCCACGTAGTTGCCGGGCTTGGTGTTTTGAACCGCCTTCTCCCCTGCGAGCGTTTCCACCGCGCTGATGTTGGTCCCGTTGCGGCGAGCGATTTCTTCGTAGGCCTGGCGTCGCTTCTGATTCACCTCGTTCATGAGGGCTTGCGCCTCACCACTCCCTGCCGCAACAAGACCCAAGTAGCCATTGGCCCGCTCTCCAACCAGGCCTTTCGCCTTTGCCTCGTCAAGCGTCAGAGCGAAAAGCGGCTGCCCGCCTGCCAGGCACCCCAGCACCACGCCCATCGTGACTACTCGACCCCATGTTGTCATCACCGTTCTCCTCCGCCTAGAACAAACCGCTCTTGTCGGACAAGACTTGGTCCAGATCCTTGTCCACTTTCACACGAATCTCATGATCGATCTTCACATTCAAATTGATGGTAATCGGCTTATCCGGCGCCGCCACCTCGACACGCGGCGTACAAGCTCCGATCACGACCACCACTCCCCCGATCACGATTCCCATTACGATAGTCCGCGCCGTCCAGCTCTGCATGGTCAGCCTCATAGGAGTCATGGCCGTTTGTATTTCTTTTTCACAGCGTCCTCAATATCCTCGACCAGACGGAGGCTTTTCAAGAGGGTCGGGATGTGCTCCTGCACCGTGAGATTGAAATGGATCGGAGGGATCTTCTTCAGATCCGGATTTCTTCCCTCCAACCGCGCGCTGAGAAACAGCGTGCCGTTTTCCGCATAGTCTACACCAACTCGAAGCAGCGTGTAATGAAAGTTATTGAGCGCCTGTGTGACCAAGTGAAGATTGCTGTCAGTCTCTGAAATCAGCCTGGACGATTCCGGCGTCGATCCATAGCGGATGATCCCGCCCGGAGGCTGCGCTTCAACCATCCCATCCTTCACCGTCACGCCCACGGGCGTGATCGTGACCGGCAGCGTCCCATTCAGCGTTCCGGTGCCCTGGATCTTCTGCTGCTGTTCTAGGCTCAGAACCTTGGCCAGATCGAGTCCTTGAAGCGAAAAAGTCGTCTGAGCGGGCGGGTTGGCCAGGTCGACCGACAAGCCGGGACTGGTAACCACACCCCCGAAGACCTCACATCGGAAGTCTTTCACTTCGATAACCGGAAGCCCATCCGGCAGTTTCCACATTCCCTGGAACATCGTCGCGACATTGGCCACCTCGACGCCAGTCTGCACCGAAGCAATAACTACCGACGCCGGTTGGGCCGTGGCAATGGACTCAAGCCCTCGCGCACGTAGCTCCATCGTCGTGCCGAGACCTTTCACGGCATAGTCCTGATACCGGCCGGACAGTTTCTCGGCCACCACCTTCGCCGTCCCGGATGTCACTTGAAAGCCTTGCGGCGAATCTCCGGTACCGCCCGACCACGCCGCGTCAAGGACGGCCGTCACTCGGCCGTCGCTCAGATCCATAGAGACGGGCAATCCCGTAAGCAAGTTACTCAAACGGCGTTCCGCGCCATCAAAGACAATCGGCCCGACGGTTGCGTGCAGTCTTCCCTGTACGGCACTCAACGGCTGTTCGATCTTGGCGTCGACAAGTCTTTTACGGAGCGGCGCGTCAACATGGAGGTCGGCGCTGATTCCTGCTTGGTTCGCCACAAACTTGACCTTCCAATCTGTAGCCGGTACTCCCCATGGGGCAAGATCGAGTGCCACGCCGTCCATCTCCAGCGCGCCTTGGACATTCCATGAAGTGCCGGTTTTTTCGGCCTGCTGAACCCGCAAGGTACCCTGGGTTACGCGGATGTCGCGGCCCATGATTCGCATGGCTGGAACCCGAATCGCCACGGTCGCAGGCCCGGCACTGCAATGCGCTGTCGCAAGTTCGCACTGCAGAGGCAGGGCCTCGGCAAGGTGCAAGGTTACACTCGAGACAACCGCCGCCCCCTGCTCAACCTGCTTGGCCGTGACGAAGGATGACGGAAACAGCACCCCCTGAACATGAGTGCGAGCCAGCGTCGCCGTTCCACGAAACCCTCCTATTGCCTCTCGAGCCGAGAGCAGTTCCGCCAGGCCCTTCGGCAGCACACCCTCGACATGATAGGCCCCCTCCGCCAGGACCAGCTCACGACCGACCCCCTCCGCACGGCTCGTTTCGAACTCTGCCACCAGTGGGCCATGCGTGAGGCCATAGGTCATATGCAACGGCCCCTCGGCAATCATGCGCACCGGCGTTTCCGCCAAGTACAGCGTTCCCTGAACTGGCTTCTGGTTTTCAATCCGAAACGGCTGGTCCCCATGTGGGAGCAACTTCCGGACCGCCTCGGGAATAGGAAGAATGCGGGGCTGAGCGTTGACGGTCGCCGACAGGAGCACGCTAGGAGCCAGTGTCCATTCCACCTGCATCGCATTGCCTCTGAAGGTACCCTCATATGCTATGGCAATCTCCTTGGCGACCCCCTTCAGGGCCGGCAAGGTGATATTGGCCCGGACGTTTCCTTCCAGATAGGCGCGCGAATCCCGCCATAAAGAGGTGAGCGTCGCCTCTGCCGGCGCGGTTCCTGCCCAGTGGATCGCCAAGTGCCCAGTTACCTTCCCAACTTCAGGACCAATCGGCACGAGCAGAGCGATAAACGGCGCGAGCTCGCGGACATTCACCTCGAGCTGTCCGTTGCCTTGAATCTGGTCACCCTCGTAATGCGCCTCCGATTGCCACGAGACAATCGGCGACGCTTGTGCCCGCTGCGACACCAGCGTGGCCGACCAGGTGCTGGCCGATTGCCCCTTCACTGAAAGGCCATAGGAGGCTGTGTCATGCCCCTGGAAAGACAGATATCCTTCGATCTCGCCCTCCCGATACCTCACCGTACCGGCTATGGTCAGTTTGCGGAGCGGCCCGGTCGCCTGCTCTCGAAAAATCGTCATGCGATCCAGACGAAACTCATCAAGCGGCAGAATGGGTAGGCTACGCAACAGGTCCCCGGCGGTCAGCAGGGTCCAGGGCGAATCATCGGTTTCTGTTTGATCGCCGGTACCTCCCCCTTCTTCGCCAGATCCCGACCGTGGCACATTCAGAATCTGAACGGCGACGTAGGGAAGGGCCACCCGACCGACGCGCCCCTGGACCAGTTGAGTCACACGATAGTAAACCTCGACATCCGTCAACGAGACCAACAGCTTCTCTCCGCCTAGATTCTGCTGGAATGAGACGACCGGAATGCGCATCCCTCGCAAGCCTGGGTAGCCCAGTTGGACGATCACGTTCGAATAGCCGTGCCGATGAAGTCCCTGTGCCAAGAGATAGGAAGCCACCAGCGGCAGGAGCAAATAGAGACCTGCTGCCGCCGCCAGCCCGAGCAGAAGAACAGTCCGGAATCGCGAAGCGACCATGGTTTTCCGTGCAGGTAATCAGCAGTCTGTTGACGGTTGTCAGGTAATCGCCATGGATCTGTCAAGGGCCGCCTGGGAACTTCCCGCGGGAAGGAATGAAATCGCCGGGCCATCTTTTGCCATGGCATCGAACGGAGTTTCTGGGTACCATGACCCCATGTCATCATCCGTCCCAACCGGGATCCTGATCCTCAACGGCAGAGCCTATTGGCTTTGCACCGAGAGCATTCCAACCCCGTTGCGAATTCCGATCGTACAAGCACACTTCGGATGAGCGATCACGTCATCAGGCAGGTGGAATTCTGGCCGATCGACATTCCCATTACGGACCCGTTCGTGGTGGCCACCGGCGCGCGGGTGATCGCGGAGAACGTCTTTGTTCGCCTCATCCTGGGTGACGACACCTGTGGCTATGGAGAAGCGGCACCGTTTCCCGAGGTCGGAGGCGAAAGTCGCGCGTCCTGCCTGAACACTCTCTCCAGCCTCGCCCCGTTGCTCATCGGTCAGTCGATTCAGGACTATCGTTCCCTGGCCCAGCTCATGGCAGAACAGGCGGCGAGACAACCGGCTGCACGCTGCGGCCTTGAGACTGCGCTGCTAGACGCCTACTGCCGAACCGGGAAGATCCCCATGTGGCAGCTGTGGGGCGGAGCCGATGTGCGCCCGCGGGAGACCGACATCACGATTCCCATCACCACGCGGGAGAAGACTTTGTCGCTCGCCCGAGGCTGGTACGAGCAGGGCTTTCGCCTGTTCAAGATGAAAGTCGGCAAGGACGTCGACGAAGACATTCGCCGGTTGGAGGCCGTGCACCAAGCCTTGCCTGGCATCTCATTCATCGGCGACGGGAATCAGGGTTTTTCTCACAACGAGTGCCTCGCGTTTGCCGCCGGCGTCCGCCGATTCGGCGGGACGATGGTCCTGCTCGAACAACCGGTCGCGCGGGACGACATCGAGAGCATGGCGGCCATTCGACGCTATACCGGTATTCCCGTGGCCGCGGACGAATCGGTCCGCACACTCGCTGACGCCAGGCGAGTCGTCGAGCAAGCGGCGGCGGACTATATCAACATCAAGATCATGAAGACGGGTGTGCTGGAATCAGCGGAACTGGCCTCGTTCACGCTTAGATCCGGTTTGAGGCTCATGATCGGCGGTATGGTCGAATCACGCATTGCGATGGGCTGCTCCTTCAGCCTGGTGTTAGGCATGAAGGGATTTGACGTGTTGGATTTGGACACCCCGCTGCTCTTGTCGAACGATCCGGTCCGAGGGGGATACGAATACAGGGGACCACAGCTTCAGCCCTGGACCCCCGCGGGTCTTGGAATGTCCATCGAACCTTCTCCGGACGCGCAACGCATACTATGAGATTTCTTGCGCGTCAGGGAACGGTCTTATCCAAGACTTCTCCAAGGAATCAGCGTGATTCTTCTGCGGGCTATTTGAGGCAGAAATTCATGTCGAGCAACCCATCTGCTGCCACAGTGGCTTCTCCACCTTGCCCTACATCCGAGTTTCCGCTCTTGCCCCCCCTGCCCTGCTGCGGCTCCGCCCCCCGCGATTGGGTTTGAGCCGGAATCCCCACCTGGAGCAGACAGCCCGCTAAGCTGTGCCGCAAGCGTGATCGGGGCGCCCTTTGTCACCCCAACCTGCCCGTCTTGAGCCCGGCTCAAGAGCAGCCCCGTTAGATCTGAAGTACGACTCAGCGGCAACGCCAGCACGTAAAACGCCCTGCCTCCACTGTCCGTCCGAATCTGGACTGAGTAGTACTTGAGCGCGGCGGACAGAGTAAAACCAAGCGCCTTGAAATCGTCAGTATAGAATCCATGGTTCGCCTGATAGAGGAGTTCCAGGCGATGAATTTCTGCAAGCGCCGCCTCGGCCTCCACTGCTTTCGCTCGCTCAGTGAAATGCCGGTAGGACACACTTGCGAGCGCGGCAAGGATCCCGACGATCGTGACGACCACCATCAATTCGATGAGCGTGAATCCCCGCTCCGATTTCAGGCTGCGGGCCATCCGTCTTTCGCCTCCTACACGTTCGCGGATCTAAACGCGAACCGCATCAGCACCGTGCCCAGGTCCTCAGAGGCTTGCCGAGCTTCTGCTAAAGCCGGTTGGACTCCGCCATCCGCCTTCGTCAACGCCGACTGGACTCTGGCATTATGCCGGTGGATCAGCGCGAACGAGCGCTCGATATTCTCCAGAGCCTGGTTCGCCGACAACGCCAAATCGTCCAATCGATCACTGGCCCGAAATTCCACTCGCCGGCTCAAATTTCCCTTCGCCCACTCCTGAATCGTCTGATCCAGCCGATAGAGCGGCCCTGAGACACGTCGGGTCAGAATCAAGCTGAAGATCACGGCGCCGAAGAACAGCACCGGAACGGCCACCCAGACCGTTTCACTGAGCAACAACATTTCAGCCGCCGCCGCCTGCTGCTCTTCTATCGAGCCTCCTATGTACAACGTCAGCATCGGTTTGAGATGCGGTCCGTAGAACGCGAGAGTGAAGAACAGTGTCGAATACAGAAACAAAATCAACCCGATCCAGGCCGCATAGCCCTGTTGAATACGATGGACGAAAAAGCCGTCTCGCCGATCCGCCCCTGGCGCCGCGGTTGTGGTGGCATTTGGCATGATTGCGTTCCTCCTGGTCTACCCAACTACAGACGGGCCCGAACCCCTATTCTCCTCTAGAAAGGTAGCACCAGTAACATCGCCGGCCTAATGAATCGCAGGTTTTGGGGTGGCTGTCGAAGGCGCGAAGGGTCAGTGGATCAGCGGGGGACGGCGGAGAGCGTCTCCTCGCATTTTTTACAGTTCAGGTAGGTGCCCAGATGCTGGTTGCGGCCATCTACCGTCAGCACCCATGGACGATTTGTGAACGGCGGTTGATGCCGCACGTGCTGCCCATGGCCACAGGCCAGATCGGCGACCCAATCGCCATATTCATCTTGGTGATAGCCGATGATGGGTTGATTCATCGCTGCGTCATCGCCCATTCCTTCAGGACCGGCTGAACCTAGCGTTTCTCAAAGGGCCGTTCCTGGCGTTCGGCAGGGGAGAAACTTTTCCAGTGCCGTTCCCCATCTTCATCGAAGCTCCCGACAAACACCACCTCCCGATCGAGATGGCGAAATTCGGAGAGCGTCGTCCCGCAACTACGCGAGTCAATGATTCGCGCATCGAACTGCCCAACCACGTACACCATACCCCTCGCCGCCAGATAGATATTCCGCCGGCCGGCATACCCTGTATCGGGGAAGAGTTCCGTGGAGGAGGAGCAGCCACCCTGCCCTGTAACCGTCATTGTGAGATTGTACCGGGGAAGGAACGGATCGGTAGCCGTGCGCACGATGGTCAGGCGAAGATTCCCCGACGGGATGTCTAAATAGGCTGGCTCCGGTGTACTGCTATTGCAGGCGGAGCAGAGCAGCGCCACGCTCAATCCGATGGTTCGTCCGAGTGGACGCCTCACTTGGGAGCTGGTACTTTCGGCGCCGCCCCAATGGCATCGAGCCCACTCTGTGCGCAGGCATCGTCAAGATGGGCTCCTGGCGCTCCCCCCACACCGATGCCGCCCACCACTTCACCGCCGAGCTCGATCGGAAGTCCTCCGCCCACCATCAACATGTGCTCGTTGATGTCGCCCAGAGCTTGAAGGGTGGGAACTTTCGTGATGAGCTCAGCCAGCTCCGTCGTGGGGCGCCGCAAACTCGAGGCCGTGTAGGCCTTCTTGCGGCTGCTGTCGACGGTGTGCGGACCCGCGCCATCGGCGCGCCCCATGGCGCGTAGGACGCCGGCGCGATCCACCACCGACACACTGACGCGGTAGCCGTCTTTCTTGCAGGCCTCTACGGCTGCGTGAATCGCCTTGTTGGCCATTCCTAGGGGCAGCACCGACTCCTTCGGTAATTCTTCGGCCTGGACCGGGCACGTCACAGTCAGTCCGAGTACCAGGAACACCAGCGCGCCCACGGTCCGGCCAATCACCCGTCGATCATCCGCGTAATGCTTGAAGAGGGCCATTGTTGCCATCCCGAGCTGTCGATGCCCAACGAAGTGATTCAACCTTGGCGGAGGGTACGGATGCCTCTGATTGTTGTCAAGCGAACCAGGGCCCTGCGAACGTATCGAGATTGCGGACGGGGTCGCCGATGCCCTTACGGAAACCAGCCTGTCAGGCTTCCGTCAGGTACCGGTGCCCTTCTTACGCCGGGCCGGCGCAGAACCAGCCTCCTCGTGTCGGCGCACCACAATCCGCCTCGTGCCGGCTCTGCCCACCTCAGTCCTTATTTCCAAATCTTCGATCAATGCGCGCAGCGGTTCCGCCACGGACCACGCTTGGGCTGGGCATCCTCGCGGGTTATGCGGAACCTCGGCATCGAAAATCTCCGAGACCTGTCCTAAACAGGCATCCTGTAAGTGAGCAGCCAAGCCATCCAGAAACGCCCAGGCCTGGGCCCTCGTCTTGGCACTCTTCCCGAATACTTTGAGCCACGCGGTCACGAACGGGCCCAACAGGAACGGCCAGACTGTCCCTTGATGATACGCGCGATCCCGTTCGGCGACACCGCCTTCGTATCGTGGGTGATACAGGCTGTCCTTCGGCGAGAGAGTCCGCAGTCCCACCGGCGTGAGCAGATGGTCCTTGACGACTCGAAGAATCTGCGCGGCCTGTTCCTTGGTCGTCAAGTCCTCGCAGAGAGCGACCGCGTAGACTTGATTGGGACGAATCGACGCATCGTCGCCCTCCGGTCCATCGATCACGTCGTAGAGGTAACCCCCCGCTTCGTGCCAGAATTTCGCGCGAAAGGAGTCCGCCGCCCGTGTTCGATCCGCTCGACAGCGCACCGCAAAAGTCGATTCACCAAATAGCGCGGCAAGGCGTTCTCCGACGCCCAACGACCGAACCCACAATGCTTGAATCTCGACTGGCTTCCCGTGGCGTGGCGTGACGACCCAGTCTCCGACTTTCGAATCCATCCACGTGAGTTGCGCGCCGGGCATCCCCCCGGCAATGAGCCCGTCTCTCTCCATGTGGATATTGTAGCGAGTGCCTTGCCGGTAGCCGTCGATAATTTGTTTCACCGCAGGCCAAGCCACTGCGAGGACGCGTGCCTCGTCTTGGCTGTAAGTGAGATACCGGTCGATCGCGTGGACAAACCAGAGTGAAGCGTCAATCGTGTTGTACTCCGGTTGTTCCCCCACGTCGGGAAAACGATTCGGCACCATGCCTTCGGAGACCTGGGCGGAGAACGACTCGATGACCCGCCAGGCCACCTCGTGACGGCCAGTGACGAGACAGAGACCTGGGAGAGCAATAAACGAATCGCGCCCCCAATCGGTGAACCAAGGATAACCGGCGATGACGGTCTGTTGACTCCCTCGCGCGGAGAGAAAGGCCTCGGTCGCCCGCCAAAGTTCAGCGGCTAATGGGTCGGTGCGCGGAGCCGTCGTTCGAAGAACGGTTCGCCTCTTCCGTTCACGTTGGACTAAAGTCGCAACATCGACCGCGTCGATGGACTCGGTCGTGAGGACCAAGGCAGCTTCAGACCCTTTGATAAGTTGGTACACGAACTCACCGGGCGACCACCAATCTTCTTCGCAGTCGAGGCCCCGTTCCCGTTCAAGCACAAATTGGATGCGGCGATACCATTCAGACTCGTGGCGATAGGATCCGTTATGAAACGCTCTGATGGGGGGTAGATCTGAATAAGGATGCCACGCTACAGTGTCTTCCCCTATGCCTGCGTCGGTCGCGAGACCGTTATTTTCATGATGCATCACATGGTAATCGCGACCGCTCAACATGGGTCGCGCCCGCAGCGTGAGTGCTTTCTTCGTCTTTCCGATGAGCATCCACCGAATCACCACGAGGTCACGGTCTCGCACGCAAAACACTTCGCGTTGTACGAAGACGCCTCGACAATCATAAGTCCAGGTCGGCCAGGGCTCTGTCGTGAAGCCGGTGCAATGTTTGTATCCATCTGGATGGACGGCATTAGGGTAGAGATTGGTTGAGAGCGGAAAAGCTTGGCCGTCGACATCGAGCCATTCATCAAGATGATTCACGAAGACGAATCGATCACTCGGCGGCTTGCGGGCAGTCAACAACAGTGCATGGTAGCGGCGGGTATTGGCACCGGCGACCGTTCCTGAAGCAAACCCGCCACGACCATTGGTTTCTAGCCATTCGAGACTCAAGGCACGGCCGAGGTCCTGACATGCGCCTGCATCAATCTTCATCTTCGCCATTATCCGGGCGGTGCGGATTGCGTGGTTTCCCACTGCGCGCGTTCAACGAGCGCCTTCCACAATTTCACCTATCAATGGGGCTGGGGTGCGCGTTGGGCGAGCAAGGAAACCACCAATCTGTGCCGCCTCACTCCCCCGACTGCTGAATCAGCTTTGCCACAAGCCCCGTCCATCCCGTTTGATGACTGGCGCCAATCCCCGCTCCATTGTCGCCGTGGAAATATTCATAGAAGAGAATAGAATCACGCCAATGCGGATCGCGCTGAAATTTCTCGACGCCGCCGAAGACCGGCCTTCGACCGTCCGGGTCCTGCAAAAAGATGTGCGTGAGGCGACGTGACAGCTCACCCGCGATCTCCCACAAGTTCATCAGTCGACCGGAACCGGTGGGATACTCGATCTTATAACTATCACCCAAGAAGTAGTGGAACTTCTGCAGAGATTCGATGATCAGGTAGTTCACCGGGAACCATACGGGCCCGCGCCAGTTAGAATTCCCGCCGAAAAGCCCAGTGCGCGACTCGGCCGGCTCATAGTCCACCCGGTACTCTGTCCCATTGACGGAAAAGGTATACGGATGATCCCGATGGTACTGGGAAAGTGAGCGAATCCCGTATGGGGAGAGGAACTCCCGTTCGTCCAGCATGTAGCGCAGCACTTTCTTAAGTCGCCGGCAATTGACCAAAGACAGAAAGCGACGGACGCTAGAGTCGAGCGATTGAGTTTCCACATGGACGCTGAAATCCGGCCGATGCTCGATGAACCATTGCATCCGGTGTTTGAATCGAGGCAGGCTGTCGATTAATTCCGAATCCAGCGTCTCCACTGCAAACAATGGAATCAGGCCCACCATTGAACGGACCTTGAGCGGGACATTGCGGCCGTTGGGGAGATGTAACACATCGTAGAAGAAGCCGTCTTCCTTGTCCCAGAGTTCGATATTTTCTCCGCCCATATTGTTGATGGCGCGGCAAATGTAGACGAAGTGTTCAAAAAACTTGCTCGCAACGTCTTCGTAGGCTCGATTCTCGCGGGCCAACTCCAACGCGATTGCCAGCATGTTGAGGCAATACATGCCCATCCAACTCGTCGCATCGGATTGCTCGATATGCCCGCCTGTCGGCAGTGGCTTGCTACGATCGAACACACCGATGTTGTCGAGCCCTAAGAATCCGCCTTGGAAAATGTTCTTCCCCTCGGCGTCTTTCCGATTCACCCACCAGGTGAAATTCAGCAGCAACTTATGGAACACACGTTCGAGGAAGACCCGATCACCGCGGCCCTTCCGTTTCTTCTCAATCTTATAGACACGCCAAGCCGCCCAGGCGTGGACTGGAGGGTTGACGTCGCCGAGCGCCCATTCGTAGGCCGGAATCTGTCCGTTCTGATGCATGTACCACTCACGGAGCATCAGAATCAGCTGCTCCTTGGCAAATGTTGAATCGACAATGGCCAGCGGAATGCAGTGAAACGCCAGATCCCAGGCGGCATACCAGGGGTATTCCCACTTATCGGGCATGGAAATGACGTCGGCATTGTATAAGTGCGTCCAGTCCGAGTTGCGCCCATGGAGCCGTTCGCGAGGCGGTTCCGGCATACCCGGATCTCCCACAAGCCACCGCTTGAGGTCGTAGTGGTAGAACTGCTTGCTCCAGAGGAGGCCAGCAAACGCCTGCCGCTGGACCAGCCGCGCGTCCTCAGATAGGTCTGCCGGCGCGAGTTCGTCGTAGAACTCGTTGGCTTCCTGAATCCGTTGCGTGAACGTCGCGTCAACCGCCTCACGGGCAAGCCCCTGCTCGCCATCTTCGTTCGTCAGGCGCAGGTGGATGGTGTCTGATGCGCCGGGTGCCAGCCAGAAGGTGTAGTGCGCGGCAGCCTTGGAGCCGACCTTGTCGGGGTTGACCGCATCTTTCTCGCCATGCACCACATAGTCATGAAAACTATCCTTGACATAACGAGCTCCGTCGGGGTCGCCATAGAGCCGGCGGGTATTGGTTTCGTTCTCCGTAAATAGCAACGTCGGCTGCCGCTCGCACCAGAGGCGTCGCCGACCATAGTACTCGTGATTCAGTTCGATGACGCTCATGCCCCGGGCCGCCTGCCCCTCGTACAGTCGAGGCCGGCGTGCGTCGAGCCCCCAGGACCAGGTATTGCGAAACCAGAGGGTTGGCAAAAGCGTCAATTCGGCAGGGACGGGCCCTTGGTTGACCACGCGGATGCGGATCAATAAATCCTCAGGTGAGGATTTAGTATATTCCACGAACACATCGAAATAGCGGTTCTCGTCGAAGACACCAGTCTCGATCAGTTCGTACTCCAGGTCCCCCTTGCCCCGCCGGTGATTTTCCTCTACAAGTCGTGCATAGGGAAATTCTTCCTGCGGGTATTTGTAGAGGTACTTCATGTAGGAGTGCGTCGGGGTCGAGTCGAGATAGAAGTAATACTCTTTGACATCTTCGCCATGGTTTCCCTCATTACCCGTCAGCCCGAACACCCGCTCCTTCAGAATCGGATCCCGGCCGTTCCAGAGGGCAATGGCAAAACAGATGTATTGGTGACGATCGGAAATCCCGGCTAATCCGTCCTCGTTCCATCGATAGGCGCGCGAACGGGCATGGTCGTGCGGAAACGCATCCCATGCCGTCCCGTAGGGGCTGTAATCCTCTCGTACGGTCCCCCATGCCCGTTCGCTCAGGTAAGGCCCCCACCGTTTCCAGTGTTTTTCACGCCGCGCATCATCATCGAGTCGCTGATGCTCAGCCAGAGTTGGCTGGGCACCGTGAGCTGGAACCTGGCTTGACGCTGCCATATGGATCCTCATGGAAACGTTTGGTGAAGCCCGATGGTTCATAGAGATGGAAAGATCCTCCCGGCACAAACCTTCCCTCGCATACGATGAGCCGAGTCAATGCCGATTTCAAGCATGCCCGCAAGACCGGCCGGGCCAGCACGGGGCCCCAACCTTTTGTGGCACTGGCAAAGTGGGTCGAGGCCACCCCACCGGAGCCTCCTCACTTCATGCTGTCGGGTTTCTGCCCTTGAACTCTTTCGATTGTTCCAGCTCATCGCTCAAGGCGATATCCCTCTACGTCGAACGGAGGCGAGACGCCTTACAGGGGGGCATGGGGAAGGCGGCGCTGTGCTCGGTAGCTCGCGAATGCGGGCAGTTGGCAGGAACGTCGAAGAAGGCAGGAAGAAAAACCGGGAAGCGTTAGCTCCAGATCACTCGTTCCTGGTTTAACAAATAATCGATGACTTCAATGCTATTGCGCATTTGAGTCTGCGCCTGCTCAGACATCGGCAGGACCGCCCCCGCCAACTTGCCGGACTCCAGATCTTCCAACGAAGGGATGCCTTCGCCCGGTGGTTTTTCGAGATCCTTGCGAAAACTTGCCAAGGAAAACCTCCTGGTTGAGTTCTTCTCGACCCAAGATCGGTGTTTCTTGAGCCGTGAAAGGGCCGCCGTGTACAAATAGCATACCATACGCCTTCCACCTGTCAGGGAGGACGCCTATCCGATTGTTTTCAAGCTAGTTTTTGTGCTTGCCTGAGGAGGACTCCGACAGTGGAGGAAGGGCGCCAAGATAGGGGAATTGACCCCTATTGACAAGGGTCGTATCCGGCCGAAGTCGGAAGTCATCGTGTTCGGCGTCGACGAATCCTGGATCAGTCGTCACATCGGACAGGGATTGGAGTTCCGGAGCCGGCACGTTGGGCAATCCTCCTCGCACGTAGTTGCCTTCACTATTATGGAGGGCATTGTAGGAGGCTGTGACCTGGCCGGCCCCTGCGAACAAGAACCCGACCCGATTCAGGCCCACGACGTTTCCCGACACTTCGCTGTGAGACGACCCCAGAAAGGCAGCCCCGCCGCCATTCTTGACGAGCGTGTTGCTGATCAGCACGAGCCTTGCGCGGTCATTGACCACCACGGCCTCGAACAGGCTCCGGGTAATCACATTGCGCTCCAGCCGAACGTCTGACTTGCCGGCTACGTTCACCCCGTGGTCGTTATCATGGATAAAACTGCCGACGACCACCGCTTGGGAATCGGCAAACTGCACTCCTGTTGTTTCACTGCCGCCGATGACGCAGTGCTCAATCCGCACGTCCTTCGCCTGTTGCCCAAACAGCATACCGTTGATCCGAAGATCCCGGAGCGTGATTGCGTTGGCATTAAAGATCCCCACAGCATGGCCTCCATGCTCGTTGATCGTCATGCCGCTGATTTCCACATTGGTCGCGCCGTAAGGCCATTTGCCGACGTGGAGTACCCCAATCCGCTCGCGATGGCCCAACAACGTCACTTTGTCCACCCCGGCTCCGATCAGCTTGATATTCTCCTTGCTGTGAATCGTCACATCTTGAGGATAGGATCCGGGCGCGAGAGCGACCGTATCGCCCGGCCTGGCGGCATCCACAGCTTCCTGGACCGAGGTAAAGTCTCCCGTCCCGTCGAGCGCAACCACGATAGTCCGCGGGGGCCTCGTGCCAGACTCCGCCGGCTGTGCCATAGTCTTGCCTGCCAGCAGCAGGCTCATCAGCAGGATCAGGCTCGCAACGCGCATGGCGAAAGTCTTACAGGCGCGTAAACTGCGAAGTCAACGGGGGCGCACGCGAGTCGGTTGAGTCAGGTTAAGCAAGAATTGCATCCCTTCTTAGCCTTCGCCCTAACCTCGACCTTCTCCCGAGTCTCCTGTATGCTCCGTCGCTATGATTCTCGTGGGACTCACAGGCGGAATTGCCACGGGCAAAAGCACGGTTGCGAGCATGTTCCGGCAATGCGGCGCGGTCGTCATCGATGCCGATCAACTGGCGCAGGACGCCGTCAAACCGGGGAAGTCTGCCTGGCGAGCGATTGTGAAGAGATTTGGCAGAGGGATCCTCAACCCGGACCGCACAATCAATCGCCGGGCGCTCGGCGCCATCGTCTTCGCCGATCGGGCCAAGCTGCGCCGGCTTGAGCGAATCATCCACCCCCGCGTCGCACGTGAGCAGGGCAGGCTGACCAACGAAGCTTTCCGGAAAGATCCTAACGCAATAGTCATCTATGATGTCCCGTTACTCTTCGAAGCCGGCATCGACAAGCGAGTAGACAAGATCATCGTCGTGACTGTAAATCAGAACACGCAGATCGCTCGTCTGAAAAAGCGGAACAGGTTGACACGCATCGAAGCCGTCCGACGCATTCACAACCAACTTGCGTTGGCCGAGAAAGTCCGCCGCGCTGACTTCGTGCTTCGAGGGACGCTCACCCCCGCCGCTCTCCGACGAGCAGTCCAGTCGGTGATGCGGACCCTTCGCTCCTCCCGCTAGCCGACGTCGCCATGCCTTCCCTTTTCCGCCTGTGCTACATTGCGCCCTATGCACCATGTCGTCATCATCGGGTCCGGGCCGGCAGGATTGACCGCCGCCATCTACAGCGCGCGGGCGAATTTGTCGCCATTGCTCATCGAAGGGTGGCAGTCCGGAGGACAACTGACCACAACAACCGAAGTTGAAAACTATCCCGGCTTTGCCAAGGGTATCATGGGCCCGGAGTTGATGAAGGAGATGCGCGCCCAGGCGGAATGGTTCGGCACGATCTTCAGAACCGGCGACGTCACCGCTGTCGATGTCACGAAGCAACCGTTCGCGATCACCGTGGACAGCGCAGAGACCATTCAAGCCCGCGCCATTATCATTGCCACCGGCGCGTCAGCCGTACCGATCGGCCTCAAGAATGAATCCCGATTGATGGGCCACGGCGTCTCCACCTGCGCGACGTGCGATGGGTTCTTCTTCCGAGGTAAAGAGCTGATCGTGGTCGGCGGCGGAGACAGCGCGATGGAGGAAGCGAACTTTCTGACGAAGTTCGCCACCAAGGTGTCGATCGTGCATCGACGAGACAAGCTTCGCGCGTCAAAGATCTTGCAGGACCGCGCCATGCGCAACGAGAAGATCGCCTTTGTGTGGAATTCGGTCGTGGATGATATTCTCGGTACGGATGTCGTGACCGGTGTGCGGCTCAGGAACGTCGTCACCGGCAAGAGTTCGGAAGTACCCTGTGCCGGTGTCTTCGTCGCCATCGGCCACCGGCCGAACACCGCCCTGTTCACCAGTCAGCTGGAGATGGATGCGAAAGGCTACCTGATCACGCAGAGCGGCACCGCGACCAGCGTACCAGGGGTGTTCGCCGCAGGCGATGTGCAGGATTCGAAGTACCGCCAGGCCGTCACCGCGGCCGGTTCCGGCTGCATGGCCGCCATCGACGCCGAACAATTCCTCGAATCGCGTGAAACGTAAGACGTGAAACGTGAAAAGTTCACGACCGGAATGCCCGGATGAACAAACCCCACAAGAAGCTTGATGTCTGGACTTCAGCTATCGATTTGGCTCATCTCGTTTATCAGACCGCCGACCGATTTCCATCCAAAGAACGGTTTGGTTTATCAAGCCAAATCAGACGTGCAGCGGTAAGTATTCCCAGCAACATTGCCGAAGGAGCTGCCAGACACAGCAAGAAAGAGTTTGTTCAGTTTCTCCACATCGCCAAGGGCTCACTCAGCGAGTTGGACACTCAACTGGCCAAGAGGCTTGAGTATCTTGGCCAGACAGAGTGGACCACACTGAACGAACTACTTGAGCGAGTTGATAAGATGCTCAGTGGGCTCATCCGCCACCTGGGAGCAAAACCATGAGGTCTATACAGCCTCTTCCCAGCTTACCTCTTCCATCACTCCTCTCACATGGCAGGTCTTGCGTTTCACCCGTCCTCCCCCCCGTTTTACGTGTAACGTTTCACCTTTCACGTTTCACGCTTTCACCATGAAATACGCCATTGTCCACTACCACGAGCTGGCCCTTAAGGGCCGCAACCGCGACTACTTCGAACGGCAGCTCATCCGGAATATCCAACTCGCGCTGAAAGGCTTGGGCATCACACAGGTGGAAAGTGTGCGCAGCCGCATCCGTATCGTCCTGCCGTCCGGTTCGGCGGAAGCGTCCATTCAGGAACGACTCGCGCGTGTGTTCGGGATCGCCAACTTTTCGATCGCCCAGGCGATCCCGCTTGATCTGGCTGAGCCCAACCTGGACATGTTGTGCGAAGCGATTAGCCGGGAACTGACAGCACACCCCTTCACAACCTTCCGCGTCACAGCCAAGCGTGCGGATAAACGCCTCACGCTCACCTCAATGGACGTTGAGCGCGCGGTTGGAAAAGCGATCTGCGCGCAATTGGGCAAGAAGGTCAGTCTGACAAATCCTGAACTGACGATTTTCATCGAACTGTTATCGAAAGACGCCTACCACTCCACCGGCAAGATCGCCGGGCCCGGAGGTCTGCCGGTGGGTGTCAGCGGGAAGGTGGCCTGCCTGATTTCCGGCGGAATCGATTCGCCCGTCGCCGCGTACCGCATGATGAAGCGAGGCTGCAGAGCTCTCTTTGTGCACTTCTCCGGCCGTCCGCTGGTCGGCCGCTCATCGGAAGAAAAAGCTCAGGAACTCGTTCAGACCCTCACCATGCACCAATACGAATCCACCCTCTATGTGGTGCCGTTCGGCGAAATTCAACGAGAGATCGTCGCCCAGGCTCCGGCACCGTTCCGGGTCGTTCTCTACCGCCGGCTTATGGTGCGGATCGCGGAAGAGCTGGCACGGCGCGAGAAGTGCTGGGGTCTCGTCACGGGGGACAGCCTCGGCCAGGTCGCTTCGCAGACACCGGAAAATTTGTCGGTGATTCAGGAGGCGGCACAACTGCCGATCCTGCGGCCGCTGATCGGCATGGACAAACTCGAAATCACGGACCAGGCGCGACAGATCGGCACGTTCACCACATCGATCGAGCCCGACCAGGATTGCTGCTCACTGTTCACTCCGCCGTATCCCAGCACCAAGACCCGCATTGAGGATATCCGAAAAATCGAGCGCGCGTTCGACATGCCCGCGCTCGTCAAGCAAGGGCTTAACAGAACTGAGGCCTCCCGGTTCACGTTCCCGGCGTAGTCCGCCTCAGCGCCTTCTCCTTGACGATGCGAAAGTGTGTGGCGAGTTCCTGATGGATGGCCCATGCGACCAGCCAGTCCGGCAGGATAGTTTCGATGTCCACAATCAGCTCAAAGTCGGCGCCGGTCCGATGGCCGTCGTCCGTGGCCGCGAGCTTCCAGACACGATGGTATCGCTTGAAATCTCCTTCTTTCAGATCTGTCACCAATCCACCATTCGCCAACGTCCTCGACTCGCTCACCAACCGCCGTTCACCCGGAAGCAGCACGTGGGCAATGCGTAAGTCGATTGTGGCGATCCCATGGTCGATCGACAGACTCGCTACTCTCATCTTCGTTTCAAACAGCGAGGGCCACTCGCCGTAATCGGTGAGAATTGCCAAAATCACTTGCGGCGGGGCGGGAAATACAATCTGGGCAGTCGCTCGCACTCCACCCCCTGAATCGGGATGTACTTCCAGACGATCCGCATCGTCGGCAACAGCAGCGTAGGAAGGACCGGCCCAGAGCAGCGTGCCCAGCCAAACCGAAGCCAGAAGCAGGCCTGTCCATCTACCCCACGATCGCATCGAGTAATCGTTGATGAATCTTGCGTACCCGTTCAAGCTGCCCCTTCGCGGGGAATCGTTCGTAGAATCCTTCGGTCCGAAATTCTTTGGCGAGCGACGCCCAGGCTTTCACGATCTCGGCAAACGGCTTATGCGAGCGCTGTTCATCCCAATCTCTCATCAGTTTCCGATCCACGATCACATCGTCCAGGACACGGATCAGCGCCTTCAGTGTGACGTCCCGCGTGAACATGTACCGCTCGTTGTTGCCCCAGACCTCGCTCATCACATCCTTGACGCCCTTGAGATAGTCCCGCACCAGCGCGTAACACCGTTCAGCTTTCATCCCGAGATGCGATTCCATCCAGCGCTTACGGGACGTGACAACCTTGAGCATCTCATTGAATACCTCAGACTGGAGAATCCACTTCTCCTGCTTGCTCCGCCCGCCGAGACGATTGATCTTGTACTGTAGCGGCGAGTCGTTTTCTGCATATAAGAGATTAACCACCTTGGCCGCGAATTTCTTGTCCGGGCTCTCCCACGACACCTTTTCATAGAGGTCCACCAAATGCGACCGGTTGATCCGTGTGTGGGTGGAGTTGATGATGACGAACATTTCCGTCGCGAAATCTCCGCTTCGGCCGTCGAACAACAGGCACGGCACCTCGACCAGCGCCGTCTGATCCGGGTGTTTCGCGTGAAAAAAGTGGAGCCCGGCCAGCCGATGCTGCCCGTCGATGATCAGATATTTCCCCTTCGGCTCACTCAGATAACCAATGGAATCGGAGTCGCCGGTTGTCTGAAAACGGAGTGTTTCATCGGTAAAGAGCAACACCGTGCCTGGAATCATCGGCTGCGCGACGACGGTTTCGTAGAAATTGACGATCTGTTTGATTTTCTGCCGGTTCAGCACGCGCTGGAAGTCCTGTTCGCTTCGCTCGATACCGGCGATGAACTGCGCCACCTCGTCATGTTCGGAGAGCCTGGCCTGCAGGATCTCTTCACCTTCGAAATAGTAGCGGCTGGCAAACCGGATTTTTTCGAGCAGATCAGACGCCTTGTAGGCAATGAAGTAGAACGTGCCTTCTTTCTGCTTGATCCGCGTCGCGAGCATGGGGCCTCCAAGATGTCCGGTGGTGGGATTGGCTTGCAGGATTCTACGCGGGCTTTCCGGTGGCCGCAAGCGGAGCGACTGTGCTACGGTGCCTCGATGATGTTAACCCCACGACTGCTACTCGCGTGGTCGCTCGTTCTGATAGCGATCATGCCAGTGCCTGTTCCCGAAGCGGCCGCACAACCGGTTGAAGATGCAGGCACCACGACCGAACTGTCTTGCGCCTTCGCCATGGCGAAGGGCGAAGGCGGGCAGGAATGCCGGGTCCCCTTTCCTCAAGGATGCCTCGTCGCGTACATTCCCGGCACCCAGAAACCTTGGACGACCCTCTCCAAAGGCGACCGAGTCATGTGTCGGTTTGATGAAAAACGAACCGACTGGAAAACGACCATTACCGGCGTCTGCGGACGCTGTCGGTCGAACCATTGTTCGGCCCAATTTAGCGTTCGATTTGATTGTTCTCTCCAGCAGTAGTTCGCTCGGCCCATGACCCTCTCCACCGCGATCAAACAAGATGTCCGCGCCTTGGGATTCGACGTCGTCGGCATCAGCCGGGTTGCCAATAGCAGCCAGCCATCTCAGCCGGACACCACGCTTCAGGCCCCGGGTACTCCCCTAACCGATCGCCTATATGACCGCCTCACGGACTGGCTCCGGCGAGGCTATCACGGCACGATGGCCTGGATGGGACGGACGCCCGAGAAGCGCGCCGACCCTCGCCACGTTCTTCCTGGATGCCGGTCGATCATCTCAGTCGGGCTCAACTACCTCACCCACCATCGCGCCGATGAACGACAGGGTCATGGCCGCATCGCCCGATACGCGTGGGGGAAAGACTATCATCAGATCATCGGTGATCGGCTGAAGCAGGTGGAGCAGCGCATTCGCAGCCTGGCGCCGGAGGCAGACATCCGCTCCTACAGCGATACCGGCCCAATCATGGAGAAAGCCTGGGCGGAACAGGCCGGTCTCGGCTGGATCGGGAAACATTCCAACCTGGTCTCAGCCGAGTACGGCTCCTGGCTCTTGCTCGGCGAGATTCTGACTACCTTGGATCTGGAGCCTGACGAGCCGGCCACCGATCTCTGCGGCAGCTGCTCGCTTTGTATTCAAGCCTGCCCGACCGAGGCGATCGTCGAACCCTATAGAGTCGATGCCACCCGCTGTATTTCCTACCTCACCATTGAGTTGCGGGGGGATCAGTCCGTCATTCCCGGCGAGCTACAGTCTCGCCTGGGCAACAAGATCTTCGGATGCGATGATTGTCTGGATGTCTGTCCGTTTAATCTGCGAGCCGAGGCGAGTCAGGAACCGGCTTTCCAGCCGACCGCGCTGACCCTCGCCCCGCGGTTGGATGATTTTGCGGAGATGGACGAACCGACCTTCGTTGCCTTGTTCAGAGACAGCCCCATCCGACGAGCCAAGCATTCGGGGTTGCTCCGCAACATCTCGATAGCCCAGCGAAATCGCTGACAACCTTTCCTCATGCCCCTCTTTTCCCTTACCCCTTTACCCCTACCCCCATACCCTTTTCCATTCACCGGGCCCCTTTCATTCCTCATCGGAAGAGGAGTAGGCTGTAGCATGGCAACAGGTCCTTGATGGTTCGACAGGAGCCCTGAACACGAGTTCTCCGATGAACCCTCAGATCTTTTTACTGATCTCCCACGACCCCGAAACCCGACAGCTCCTCGACGGCGCCGCCCCTCCGCAAACCATCATTCACCACGCAGATACCGTTTCGGAAGGACTTCGCCTTTGGCAAGAGACCTCCCCGACTCTAGTGATCTGCGAAGGCAATCCCCACACCCTGACGCCGCTTCTCCAATACGCGCGACAGACTAATCCCTTCCCTCCGGTGCTCGCCATCAGCGAGCACCATTCCGTGAAAGATGCCGTGGAGTCCATGCGCGCCGGCGCAACGGATTACCTAACCAAACCGATTCCTTTGGAGGAGCTCCACGCGAGCGTCGCTCGATTAATCCACCCCTCCCAGCCGATGGTCACGCCACCTTCACCACCTGACGGATTTGCACAGATCATCAGCGTTGCTCCGCAGATGAATCTCATGAAGCAGCTGGCCAAAGAAGTGGCGCTGACCGAGGCAACGGTGCTGATCACCGGGGAAAGCGGAACAGGGAAGGAACTCTTCGCTCAAGCGATTCATGAGGCAAGCCCACGGGCACACGGTCCGCTGGTCACCCTGAATTGCGCCGGCATTCCCGAAAATCTGTTAGAAGCGGAGCTCTTTGGATACCAACAAGGGGCCTTTACGGACGCCAAACAGGCGAAGCCGGGCCGATTCCAACTGGCCGAAGGCGGAACCCTCTTTCTCGATGAGATTGGCGAGATGAGCGCGGCCGCGCAAGCCAAGCTGTTGCGGGTGCTGGAAAATCATACGGTCGATCCGCTGGGTGACACCCGCAGCCACAAGGTGAACATCCGCGTGATCGCCGCCACCAATGAAGATCTCCTCGCCCAGATCAAAGCCGGCCGCTTCCGCCTCGACCTCTATTATCGACTCAATGTCTACCAACTGCGCATCCCGCCCCTGCGCGAACGGCCGGAAGACATCGAGCCAATCCTCCTGATCTTTCTCGAGCGCATCAGGCAGGAACGCGGGTGTCGTATCAAAACCATTGCGCCGGCAGCCCTCGCCGTGCTTCAACGCCACGACTGGCCGGGCAACGTCCGCGAGCTGCACAATGTCGTGGAATGGCTGACCATCACCTGCAAGGAAGAGGTGATCCAGCCTCACCATTTGCCGGCTTCGGTTCGATCCGCCCCTGTCGCAGATCGATCGGGCACCGATCTCAAACCATCCTTGCTGGCTTTCGGACTTTCCTTTCAGGAAATGGAGAAAAAGATGCTGGAGGAGGCGCTCCGCAAAGCGTCGGGCAATGTGTCAGAAGCAAGCCGCCTCCTCAAATTGACCCGCAACACGCTCCGCTATCGCATGGCGAAAGTACCACCTGGGCTGACCGCACTACTTGCCGGACGGCCGCCCTAAGCAAAACGTCCTCCCGGATGGTACGAATCTCGACCGGACCTGCCGGCCATCAGACTAGCGAACCCGCACGACCGTGACCCCGTCCCCTCCTTCGGCTCGATCGCCGGGACGAAAGTCTTCCACATAGGGTGAATCTTTCAGATAGTCGCGCAAGGCGGACTTGAGCCGACCGGTCCCATGGCCGTGGATGATGCGGAGAAACCGCGCTCCCTGTAAGGCAGCCCGATCCAACGCCGCCACGACCTGGTCGAGCGCGTCGTCTGTCGCCTGGCCTCGCACATCCATAACCGTCTGGTCATCGAGTCCTAGCCCACCGCCCGTCGAAAACCGACCAGGGCTTGATGAGGGTGATGCGGGCTGCGACGTTGAGGCGCCCGGTTCACGGGCAAGGCCGACGAGGTTCGAGACGGTCGCCAACAATTCTCCCTCACCGACTTTGACGCGCACCCGTTTTTTCCCCTGGGGCGCTTCTAGCAGACTCCCCGTCATGCCTAATCCGACGATCTCCACGGTATCGCCGACACCGAGCTGCTCGACCGGAACCGGCTCGCTGGTCGGAGCCAGCTCCTGTCGCGCCTGCACCTCCAGCTCACTGAGACGTTGCTTGGCCTCCTTCGCCTTGATGAGCTTCTGCTCGCGCTTGACCGCGTCGACGGTGGCCTGCACTTCGGCACGGGCGCGCTGAAACTGCTCGCCAAGCTTCTTCTTCAGCCCCTTGCGGGCCTCCTGCTCACTCGCCTCCAGTTTTGCTCGCAACGCGCGCGCTTCACTGGCCGACCGTTCGGCTTCTTCTCTGGCTTGCTGCGCCCGCTCGGTATCGTCGGCCAACCGGCGCTGTTTGCGCTGGAGATCCGCCATGAGATCATCGAGCCGTCGATCCTCATGGTGTAGGCGTTGCCGCGCATCATGTAAGACGGCTTCGTCCATTCCCAACCGGCCGGCAATCTCCAACGCGGAGGAACCGCCAGGAATCCCGAGGAACAACCGATAGGTCGGAGCCAGCCGCGCCACATCGAACTCCACACTGGCATTGGCGAACCCGGGTGTGGTCTGCGCCAGCTCTTTGAGCGTGCCATAGTGGGTCGTCGCCACGACTTTCATGTTGAGCGAAGCCAGGCGGCACAATAGAGCCTCGGCCAGCGCCGCGCCTTCGAGTGGGTCGGTCGAAGTCACCGGTTCATCGAGCAGCACCAGCGATTGCGGCCGGGGCGGTGCGCCCGTATCAGCCCGAGCCACGGTTTCAGAAAGGAGTTGGACCATTTGAGTCATATGGGCGGAGAAGCTCGACAAGTCCCGGCTCAAATCCTGCGCATCCCCGATGTCGGCATACAGATTCGTAAACAGCGTCATCTCGGACTCCGGCGCACAGGGCAGGTGGAGCCCGGCACGCACCATGAGCGCAGCGAGCCCCACGATTTTGAGCGTGACGGTTTTCCCTCCGGTATTGGGCCCAGAGATCACGAGCACGCGCGTCGTCTCATCCAGCAAGATGTCGTTCGGCACGACCTGGTCCTTGGCAAGCATGAGCAGTGGATGCCGCGCCTGTTTCAACGCAACGCGGCCCTGGTCATTCAAGGCGACTGGGCTTGCATGAAGCCGACGACTCAACTCGGCCTTCGCCCTGATCGCATCCCATTCTGCCAATGCTTCGACGCCGGTCCCGATGTCGTTGGCCCCGGCTCCGACCAGCTCGGTGAGTTCGCGCAAGATCCGCCGGACCTCCCGGTCGATTTCCAAGTCTGCCACCTTGATGGAATTGTTCAGCTCGACCAATTCACGCGGCTCGAGAAAGACCGTCGCGCCGCTGGCTGAGATGTCATGGACGATGCCGGAAATCCGTCCCCGCATGTCAGCCTTCACCGGCAGGACATAGCGCCCCTCGCGTTGCGCAAAATAGGACTCTTGCAGAATCTCCTCGTACCGCCGCGATTGCAGCATCTGGTCGAGGCGCAGCCGCATCTCCTGTTTCAACTCCTGTGCCTGGTGGGTGAGCCGCCGCAGCTCCGGTGTGGCCGATTCCTTGATCGACCCGTCGTCCGGCTGAATCGCGGCCTCGATGGTCCTCCTGATCGATGGCAGGTGCCCGGTGGGGCGGAGGGGAGCGATGAACCCCGACAGTGCCTGCGCCTCGACGCGGTGGCGTGTGACATACTGTTCGACCTCCTCCATCAGGCCCACGACGATCGCACAATCTCTCAACTCCAGCGCCTCCAGCACTCCTCCCTTGCCCGCACGACTCAACAGATCACGAATATCCGGGAAGGTCAGCACCGGCACCGGCTCACTCCCCGCCAGGAGGGCCACCATTTCGGTCGTTTCCTGTTGGCGAATCCGCGCGACAGACAGCTCGCTGGCGAGTGGCAGCAAACGGCACCGCGCCGCCCCCATGGTCGACTGAGCCTGCCGTGCCAGGAATTCGAGCAAGCGCGGCCACTCCAATGCCTGCGCCGCTTTTTCAGAGAGCGTTTCGTTCATTCGAGCTCCGCCACAACAACCTGCCGATGAGGAACTCTAGCCAACCAGCGAGGCGAGACGCAAGGCGAGAGTTGCCTCGCCTGCTCGCTCGCCCCGGTTACGAAGGCCGAATCAAATCGCCAGCGTTTACAGGCCTATTGCGCGCATCCTACCCCGTTCGTATGACTTGACAATGGTGGAGGGCGTCGATACTATCCCACACCATACCGCCGGTTGTGTGCAACCGGCATATTTTTGTGTAGAGGACTCGACGCTATGACCATTCGAATCGGTATCAACGGCTTCGGGCGCATCGGGCGCAACGTCTTACGCGCCTCTATGGGGGATCCGGCCCTCGAATTCGTCGCCATCAATGACCTGACGGACGCTAAGACCCTCGCCTACCTCCTCAAGTACGACTCCGTGCACGGCACCCTCCACGCCAACGTCGAGGCGCAGGAGGACCAGATTGTCGTCGACGGGAAGCCCATCAAGGTGCTCGCGGTCAAGGATCCCAAAGAGCTGCCGTGGAAAGCCCTGCACGTCGACGTGGTCATCGAATCGACCGGCCGATTTACCGACCGGGAAGGCGCGGGGAAACACCTCTCAGCCGGTGCCAAGTACGTCATCATTTCGGCCCCTGCCAAGGACCCCGATGTGACGATCGTGCTCGGCGTGAATGACAACAAGCTTGATCCGAGTGCTCACCATATCGTGTCCAACGCCTCCTGTACGACCAACTGCCTGGCGCCCGTCGCCAAGGTGCTGTTGGAGAATTTCGGCATCAAGCACGGGGTCATGACGACCATCCATTCCTACACGAACGATCAGCAGCTCCTGGATCTTCCCCACAAGGACCTGCGGCGCGCGCGTGCGGCCGGCATGTCGATGATCCCGACGAGCACCGGCGCGGCTAAGGCCTTGCACCTGGTCATCCCCGAACTCAAGGGCAAACTGGACGGCCTCGCGATCCGCGTGCCGACGCCGAACGTGTCATTGGTCGATCTCACCGTGGAAACCGAAAAAGATTGCGATATCACGGCAGTCAATGCCGCGTTCAAGAAAGCCGCGGACGGTTCGCTCAAAGGCATTCTGAAGTATTCCGAGGAACCCATCGTCTCGATCGACCAGAAGGGCGACGATCACTCCGCCACCGTTGATGCCCTGTTGACCAACGTCGTTGACAAGCGCCTGGTCAAAGTCACGGCCTGGTACGACAACGAGTGGGGCTATTCATGCCGAGTCCGCGACTTGATCAAGGTCGTAGCTGGAAAATCCACCGGCCGCTAAGCCACTGACACCCCTGTGATCGAGTTGGCTCCACCTCATGCTCATCCGCCCCGGTTGCGGCACCGCATCGAGGAGCATTCATGAACTTGCGCAAGAAGACGATCGACGACGTGCCGCTTCGTGGCAAGCGGGTGATCATCCGGGCGGATTTCAACGTGCCACTGGACGACGCGCTTCAAATCACCGACGATACCCGCATCCGTTCCACGTTGCCGACCATCAATCTGGTCGTGGACGAAGGCGCGAAAGTCATCCTGTGCTCTCATCTGGGCCGCCCCAAGGGCGCGTTCGATCCCAGGCTCAGCCTCGCGCCGGTCGCGAAACGCCTGGGGCGTCTGCTCGGCAAAGAGGTGATCTTCGCCCCGGACTGCATCGGCCCGGCCGTCGAGAACCTTATCGCGAAGATGAATGCCAGCGACGTGCTGCTGCTGGAAAACCTCCGCTTTCATGCGGGCGAGGAGAACAACGACGAGGCCTTCGCCAAGGCGCTGGCCTCGCTCGGAGACGTCTTCATCAACGATGCATTCGGCGCGGCGCATCGCGCTCACGCCTCGACTGTTGGCATTACCAAGTTCATTGGAGACGCCGTGGCGGGCGCGCTGCTCAAGAAGGAAATCGAATACCTTGAAGGCGCTGTCGCCAATCCGGTTCGCCCCTTCGTCGCCGTCCTGGGCGGAGCAAAGGTATCCGGGAAAATCGGCGTGATCGAAAACCTCGGGAAACGCGTCGACAAGGTCATCATCGGCGGCGGCATGGCCTTTACGTTTTTGAAGGCCAAGGGCATGGAGATCGGCAACTCCCTGGTCGAAAACGACATGCTGGACTTCGCCAAAGGCATCGAGGACCATGCCCTTTCCCGCGGCGTCAAATTCTATTTGCCCGTCGACTGTGTCGTCGCGGCCAGTCGCGAGCCAGGCGCAGAATCCAAAATCGTCCCGGTCCAGGAGATTCCGAAGGGGTGGTACGCGCTTGATATCGGCCCGGCCTCCGTCAAGCTGTTCACCGAAGCCGTCGAGAACGCAAAGACCATTCTGTGGAACGGACCGATGGGCGTGTTCGAGACCGACGCCTACGCCCGAGGCACATTGGCGATGGCCCATGCCATTGCGAACGCCTATGCGCTCACGCTTGTCGGTGGTGGCGAAACGGCGCTGGCCGTGCACCGGGCCGGCGAATCGGAGAACATCTCCTTCATCTCGACCGGCGGTGGAGCCGCCTTGGAATTGCTCGAAGGCAAGCAGCTCCCCGGTCTGGCGGCATTGCCGGACCGCGCAAACTAGCCGCTTCGCACTAACGCGAACGTCAACCGAGCAGACGACGCCGTGCGTACCACCCTCATCGTCGGCAACTGGAAGATGAACAAGACCGCCTCGGAGGCCGCAGCCTTCGCTCGCGGTTTGGCCGAACGGCTCCGGGTGTCGCCGGCGGTTGAACTCGTCGTCGCCCCACCGTTCACGGCGCTGGCTTCTGTTCGTGCGGCGCTCGGCCCTGCTTCCCCGATTCAACTCGCGGCGCAAAATCTCTTTTGGGAAGATCACGGAGCCTACACGGGGGAAGTCTCCGCTCCGATGCTCCGCGATCTCGGCTGTCGCTATGTCATCCTCGGCCATTCGGAACGACGCACGATTTTCGGCGAACAGGATGCAGGAATTCAGAAGAAGGTCCGTGCCGCGCTGAAACACGGGCTCCGGCCGATCCTGTGCGTGGGAGAATCGCTCGTGCAGCGCGAAAGCGGGCAGACCGACGCAGTCCTTACGCAGCAACTCCAGGGAAGCCTGACCGGACTTGGTCCCCAAGCCATGGCCGCCGTCACGATCGCCTATGAACCGGTCTGGGCGATCGGGACAGGAAAGTCGGCCACGCTCGATCAAGCCGTTGCCGCCCACCGGACCGTCCGGACATTCATCGCTGGCACATGGTCAGCCGCGATCGCCGATACGACCAGGATCCTCTATGGGGGGAGTGTCACAGTGCAGAATATCGAATCATTGTTGAAATCAGGGGAGATCGACGGCGCATTGATCGGCGGGGCTTGTTTGCAGATCGATTCCTTTGGTACAATCAGTGCCGTTGCTGCCTCGCGCGCAATGAACTAATAATGCTGTACACTCTGGTCGTCATTCTTCACGTGTTTGTGTGCTTCCTCATGATTGGAGCGATCCTCCTCCAGTCAGGGAAGGGAGCGGAGATCGGAGCTTCCTTCGGCGGGTCCAGCCAAACCGTATTCGGGAGCCGCGGCCCGGCCAACTTCTTGAGCAAGCTGACAGTCGGTGTCGCTGCCGTGTTTATGGTCACATCGCTCAGCCTTGCCATCCTGGCCAAGGAACGAAACTTCGCTTCGACGGTGATCGACCTCAAGCAGAAAAGTGAGCCGGCGCCCAGCACATCCCCGGCCCAACCGACGACGGAATCCCATCCGTCAGGCGATGCAGCTCCTGCGGGCCACTAAGCTACCCGAAATCGTCATATGTGATTCGTCAACCGTCAATCGGGTGACCAGATCGGCTTCGCCGACGCACTGGCGACTACATCTCGTTTGACGAATGACGAGTGACGAATCGTCTCGACTTACGGAGGGGTCCGCTACACGCGGGTGAGCCACGACCCATGCGCAGGGTCTTCTCCGCGTACGATCGAAAAGAAGGCTTTCTGGAGAGCGAGCGTAACCGGCCCCGGCTTGCCGGTCCCGATCTTGCGATTGTCGATCTCGCGAACAGGAGTCAGTTCGGCGGCGGTCCCGGTGACAAAGACTTCGTCGGCGATATACATTTCATCCCGCGTGAACCGTTCTTCCACCACGTCAATCTTCTGTTCCCTGGCGAGCTCGATGACGGAGTTTCTCGTGATCCCTTCGAGAATCGATGTCAACGGCGTGGTCTTTAATTTCCCGCGGCGCACGATAAACACGTTCTCCCCTGTCCCCTCGGAGACATAGCCTTCGGCATCGAGCAGGATCGCTTCGTCATAACCATCGGCCTTCGCCTCCCGCTTGGCCATGATCGAGTTCACATAGTAGCCGGAAATTTTTCCTTTGGTCATCGACACATTCACGTGGTGCCTCGTGAAAGAGGAGATACAGGCGCGCATACCGTTCGCGAGCGCATCATCTCCCAAGTATGCACCCCATCTCCAGGCCGCGATGGCTACGCGGATCGGATTGTCGCCCGGATGCACCCCCACGGCCCCATAGCCGATGTAGACCAACGGACGGATATAGCAGGCATCGAGCCGGTTGACGCGAACCGTCTCGACAATCGCCTCAGTGATTTGCTTCTTGTCGTAGGGCATCGCCATCATGCCGATGTGGGCGGAGTCAAACAATCGGTCGACATGTTCCTGGAGCCGGAAAATCGTGGACCCCGACTTACCCTTGTAGCACCGGATACCTTCAAACGCCGCCAGGCCATAGTGCAGCGAGTGGGTGAGAATATGGACCTGCGCCTCTCCCCACTCCACAAACTTGCCGTCCATCCAGATTTTCTCGACTGGTTCCAACATTGTCACTGACTCCTCAGCATGAGACGGTCATGCAACGACCCATCAAGACCCGCGAACTATAACGTGTGGGTGGACGAGCGTCAAGCAATGGAGCCGGATCGCGTCGAATCGGAACGGCATCATCAATATGGAATGAAAGACAAGGCTACGGCAGGGCGCAATAGCTCCGAAGGCGAGAACTCATAAAGGTCCCGATCCGCTCTTCGCCATCCGGACTCATTGTCACGACCTTGGCTCCGAACAGGAGCCCGCGAACCCAGCAGACGACGACCCGTTGAATTTCGACCGTGTCGTCCTTGTCAGGGAGCGACAGCCGCACGACGAGTTCCATTCCCGGCACGACCTGATGATCGCCCAGCACCCGAAATCCGTTGCGGGATAGATTCATCACGGTGCCTTTTCCGAGAAACTCGCCACCCATGTAATACAACAGGCACCGGACGGGAATGCGATGATAGGTACGGATGACAAACTTGCTGGGCTGAGACATGGTCGAGCTGCTTTTCTGTAACGATGAATGCCAGAGTCCCGGCTCCCTTGGCGGCTTGCCCCGGGTGCCCAGCATACGTGCACTGTATCCCTCGCTCCTAGCCCTCGAAAGAGGGGGAACTACGAGTCGTCGGTCGGTGTCGCTCCCGCTCCTGCCGGCATCGCATGTCCAGGTGCTCGCTCTTGACACCCCTTGGACCCGTATGTTAGATGAGCGGTCCATTGTGGAGCGGGTGAGACATGTACGCGATTATCGAAACAGGCGGAAAGCAGTATCGGGTTGAAGCGGGCTCTACGATTCAAGTCGAAAGCCTTCCCGGAGACGTCGGGGCCCTGATCGAACTGGATCAGGTTCGCCTGGTTCATGGCGACACCGGTCTGGTGGTGGGGCAGCCGCTCGTCAAAGGGGCAAAGATTACGGCTGAAATCCTGCGCCACGGGCGCACGCGCTCCATCACGGTCTTCAAGAAGAAGCGCCGCAAGAACTACCGCCGCACGCGAGGCCATCGTCAGGGCTTTACGAAGCTCCTGGTAACCGGGATTGCAACGGCCTAACAGGCAGGGAAAGACCCACCATGGCGACAAACAAAGGCGGCGGATCGTCACGCAACGGTCGGGATAGTAATCCCCAGTATTTGGGCGTCAAAGCCTACGGCGGCGAGACCGTCAAGGCCGGCAGCATCATCGTCCGCCAGCGCGGCACGAAGTTCTTCCCCGGGTTTAATGTCGATCTTGGCCGGGATCACACGCTGTTCGCGCGAGTGACCGGCACCGTGAAATTCGAAGGCAGGCGCGCCAGACGAAAAATCAGCGTCTATCCTGCGCCAGTCAAGTCCTGATTCCCCGTTCACCCGCACCCATCGCCAAATCGAGATCAGCGACGATTTCTATCCCCCCGGCAGGCCGGGGTCGGGTATACTCGTTATCGCAGCTCAGTGTGGTGTCTGTAGATTCGCGGAGCAGAGCATGTTTGTCGACGAAGTGATGATTACGGTCAAAGCCGGTCGCGGCGGGGACGGCATCTGCAGTTTCCGACGGGAGATGTTCGTGCCTCGCGGGGGCCCGGACGGAGGAGACGGCGGAAACGGCGGCAATGTCATCTTCACCGCCTCTTACCGGCTCACAACGCTCCTCGATCTCCGCTACCAGAAACACTATCAAGCGGAAGACGGACGGCCAGGCGGCAGCTCCAATTGCACCGGACGTACAGGAAAAGATGTTGTGGTGGCTGTCCCGGTTGGTACCGTGGTCTATGACGACACAACGCACGAGATCCTCGCCGATTTGGTCGCGGACGGCGAGTCAGTCGTGATCGCGCGCGGCGGCCGAGGGGGTCGCGGCAACAGCAACTTCGCCACCTCGACGAATCGGGTGCCCACGCGGTTCACCCGTGGAACCGATGGCGAAGAGCGAACCCTCAGGCTGGAGCTCAAATTGCTCGCCGACGTCGGGCTAGTCGGTTTTCCGAACGCCGGAAAATCGACGCTCATCGCTGCCATCTCGGCGGCCAGACCAAAAATCGCCGATTATCCCTTCACCACCCTGATCCCGCATCTCGGCGTCGTGCGCTGGGGATCGGACCGCAGCTTCGTCGTCGCCGATATCCCGGGCCTGATCGAAGGCGCTCACGAGGGGAAGGGCCTAGGAGTCCAGTTTCTGCGCCATATCGAGCGCACAACATTTCTGCTCCATCTTATCGACGTGTCAGAATGGGCCACCCAGGAGCCAGTGGCAAGTTTCGAGATCTTGCGGCAGGAACTGGGCGCCTACGATGCGACGCTCTCGACTCGTCCCTTCGCCATCGTGGCGACCAAGACCGACGTGAGTGGAAACCGCGACCGGCTGACGCGACTGCAGGCCTACTGCCGACGCCGAGCGTACGCCTGCCTGCCGGTTTCCGCAGCGACCGGAGAGGGGCTCGATGAGTTGGTGGCCTTCGTCGGGAAGCAGGTTGACAACCTACGGAAGACGCTATGCGAGACGAGCTCTTAACACGTGCGAAGCGGATCGTCATCAAGATTGGGAGCCGGCTCATTGCCTCCCGTGCGACAGGACTGCGTGCCGACCAGATCGAACGGTTGGCCGATGAGATCGCGGTGCTCCGGACGAGCGGGCGGGAGGTGTTGGTCGTATCCTCGGGCGCAATCGTTTCCGGCATCAAGAAGCTGCAACTCAAGGAATACCCGAAGAGCCTGCCGGTCAAGCAAGCGGCCGCCGCCGTCGGACAAAGCCGGCTCATGTGGGCCTATGAGAAAGCGTTCGAGCGGCTCGGCATTCAGGTGGCACAGATCCTCCTCACGCATGAGGATCTCGCCGATCGCCGGCGATTCTTGAATGCCCGCTACACCCTGACCGCGCTGATCGGATTCGGCGTCTTGCCGATCATTAACGAGAACGATACCGTGGCGGTGGAGGAAATCCGGGTCGGCGACAACGACACCCTCGCGAGCGAGGTGGCCCATCTGGTCGATGCGGATCTGCTGGTGATTCTGTCCGATGTCGACGGCCTCTACACGGATAATCCTCAGAAGAATCCATCCGCCACGCTGATTCCCCTCATTTCGGAAATTACCGACGAGGTCGAACGTCGTGCCGGCGGGTCCGGTTCGTTCGAAGGGACCGGAGGCATGGCGACGAAGGTGCGCGCCGCTAAGAAAGTCGGCGAGTACGGCGTGTCCACTTTGATCGTCAACGGAGAACGGCCGGGACTCCTCCCGAGCGTGCTCGCCGGAGGACCGGGGGGCAGCCTCTTTCTGGCCCGTGAGCGGCGCCTGACCAGCCGCAAGCATTGGATCGCCTTCACCCTTCGCCCGCGCGGGCAGGTGCGTCTGGACCAAGGCGCCGTTGAGGCCTTGACCAAGCGCGGCAAGAGCCTCCTCGCCTCCGGCATCGTCGAGGTCGCCGGTCAGTTCGAAGCAGGCGATCCGGTTGGTTGCCTGGATCCCGACGGAAAAGAATTCGCCAAGGGTCTCGTAAATTTTTCCTCCGAGCTCTTGAACCGGATGAAGGGGCTCAAGACACAAGACATTCAGCAGCAGATCGGCCTCCAGGAATATGAGGAAGTCATCCATCGGGACAACCTGGTAATACTTTAAGTGCTGAGTTGTGAGTCTTGAGTTATGAGTTCGCTGGAATCCGAAAGCTCAGCACTCAACACTCAACACTCAACACTGAAATTCAACCGTCTTGGCCTCCTCGGCGGCAGTTTCAACCCCATTCATAATGGCCACCTCACCATTGCAAGCCTGGTCCGCGAAAAGCTCCAACTCGATCGAGTGGTGTTCATTCCGACCGGCGACCCACCCCATAAACGCAACGGGTCGCTCGCTCCCGCGCCAGCACGTTTAGAAATGGTTCGCCTCGCAATTGCCGGTTCCCCGTATTTCGAAGTTTCGGACATCGAGGTGAAACGGACTGGCAAATCCTACTCCATCGATACGGTCCGCGAGTTACAGAACCGGTATAGCCCATCCACCGGGTTGTTCTTCATCATCGGTCTCGACGCGTTCCTCGATTTCCCCGATTGGAAAGAGCCTCGGGCACTGCTGAACGCCTGCCGGTTTGTCGTCGTCCCCAGGCCAGGACACTCTTTCCGCTCGCTGGTGCGGTTGTCCCTGCTTCCCAGCCTCGACCCGCGCGTGCTCGACAACCTCGACGCCGGCAGCCTGGCCAGGCTGGACATCCCGATTCCCTCAGGCCCGGGGATCATCTGCCTGCCCCTTCCGCCGTGCCCTATTTCGTCGTCCGCTATCCGACAAGAGATCAGAGGCGGCGCAACGCCGGCAAATCTGTTGCCGCCCCCAGTTGAATCTTATATACTTCGTCATAGCTTGTATCAGGAGGATCGTTATCGCACGCACATCTAAGGCCACAGCTCTCGCCATCGGCAGGGCGATGCTCGACAAGAAGGCCCTCGATGTCCAAGTCATCCATGTCGCCCCGCTTACATCCGTGGCCGGTTATCTGGTGATCGGATCGGCGGAATCGGAGAGGCAAGCTCGCGCAATTGCCGACTATGTCGACGGCGTACTCTCCCGCGCCGGCCAGCGACCGTTGAGTATCGAAGGTACGACTTCAGGGCAGTGGGTGCTGCTCGATTTCGGCGATGTCGTCGCCCATATTTTCAGGCAGGATGTGCGCTCGCACTATGCCCTCGAGCGGCTCTGGAGCGACGCACGGCTGATCCCGGTGGCCGACGACACGCCCCCTCCGGCGGCCACACCCAAGAAACGGATTATCGTGCGGAGGGCCCCCACGCAGAAGACGGTCTAGCCCATGCTGCGACTGTTGATTACGATCTTCCTCGTCAGCGCCAGCGTCTTTATCTACAGCTATTTCCGGGAACTCAACCCGGGCACGGTCGTCGTCCATACCAGTTCGGCGGTCGAGTTCGAACTCAGCCCCGTCACTCTCGTCTTGATTTCGATGGCCATCGGCGCGGTCATCGTAACCTTCGTCGTGGGTCTGCAGCAGACCGCGCACGTGATCCTGAACTGGCGCAGTAATCGGCTGGTGCGCCGAAAAGAGAAAGTCGACACGCTGCACCGCGACGGCACCCATGCGTTCATGTCCAAACGCACCATGGAGGCCATCAACCTCTTTGAGAAGGCCCTGGCCATCGATCCCAACCGTGTCGATTCGCTCCTCTGGCTGGGCAATATCTATCGCTCGGAACAGAGTTTCGCCGAAGCGGTCCGTCTCCATCAGCATGCCAATCGGGTGGACGATCGCAATATCGAGGTGTTGTTGGAATTGGGCAAGGATCTCGAAGGAGCGAAACGCTTTGAAGAAGCGCTGCAGGCACTCCAGAAAATTCTCAAGATCGAGCCCGACAATCTGACGGCGCTGATCCGCAAGCGCGACCTCAATATCCGTTTGGAGAAGTGGAGCGATGCGCTGGAGATTCAGCACCGCTTGATCAAAGCCAACCTGCCCGATCCGGAAAAGCAGGCGGAGGCAGCCCTCCTGGTCGGCTGCATGTACGAAGTCGGCCGTCAATTGCTCGAACGCGGGCACCCCGATAAGGCCAGGCGATACTTCCGGGGCGCGATCAAGAAGGATCGATCCTTTCTCCCTGCCTACATCGGAATGGGCGAAATCCTCATCCACGAAGGCAAGACCAAGGACGCGGTCGAGATTCTCAAGAAGGTCTACGTCAAGACACGCAGCGTGATCCTCCTGCACCGGTTGGAGGAGTTGTTCTTAGACCAGGGCGAGCCGAGCGAAATCATCCGCGTGTATAAGGAAGCCCTGCAACAGGATCCGCAGAATCCCGTCCTTCAATTCTATCTGGGGAAGCTCTACTATCGGCTCGAAATGGTGGACGAAGCCTTCGATGTCCTGTCGACGATCGAAGGGCCACAGGACCATCTGCTCGACTATCACAAGATCATGGCCAATCTGTATTTGCGCAAGCAACAGTTCGAACAGGCGATCGCCGAACTGAAGAAAGCGCTCAGTTTCAAGAAGCGCGTCGTCGTCCCTTACATCTGCACCCAGTGCCAGCAGGAGTCCCTCGAGTGGTCAGGGCGCTGCCGCCGCTGCGCCCGCTGGAACACGCTCACCGCGCTCCCCTGGCTGGAAGCCGGGCAAGCCGCATCCGGCACGGACGTAGGGCCCTCCCCCGCCCGCGCCGTTCCCTATCAGGGCATTGCTTCTCCCTTTGAAACCGTGTAGGTTTCCATCAGAAAATCATCACGCGTGAAGCGTATCTCGCCGCTCGACGACACTCAGCCTGCGACGAGCGCAGTAGGTCGAGCCGTGAGTGGATCGAACGGTGAAGCGCCGACTGATCGGTTGGCGCGCAACCAACGATTGGTAGCGAGCTTTTCCGACTCGAGGAATGTGAAATGACTGACTACATGATGCTGGCCGAGAAAGCACTTCGCGACGAACCGCTGACCAGAGCGGAATCGCAGTCCGTGTTGGAGACACCGGAAGATGAACTTCTCGCGCTCCTGCATTCCGCTTTCCGCGTCAGATCCACGTACTTCGGCCGCACGGTGCGCCTCCAGATGCTACAGAATGCCAAGAGCGGCGCCTGCCAAGAGGATTGCCACTACTGTTCCCAATCAGCGGTTTCCACTGCACCCATCGAGCGCTACAACTTGCTGCCGCAGAAACAGATGATTGAGGGCGCGCGCCAGGCCGCCGCCTCGAAAGCCCAGCGCTACTGCATCGTGATCAGCGGCAGAAGTCCGTTAGATCGGGAAATCTACGAGATTGCGAGCGCCGTGCGGTCGATCAAGCAGGAGATTCCGATTCAGATCTGTTGTTCACTCGGCCTCATGAGTGAAACGCAGGCCAAGCGGCTGAAGGCCGCGGGCGTCGATCGGGTGAATCACAACCTGAACACGAGCGAGGCCTTCCATGGCTCGATCTGCACGACGCACACGTTTCAGGATCGTTTGGCAACGATACGGAACGCGCGCGCGGCAGGGCTGGAAATCTGCTCGGGCGGCATCGTCGGCATGGGCGAGAAAGACGAGGATGTGATCGACCTCGCCACAGCCTTGCGCGAGGTAAAGCCGGATTCTATTCCCTTGAACACGCTTCACCCTGTCGCCGGCACTCCGTTGGAGCATTGCGATCAGTTGACGCCCCAACGCTGCCTGAAAGTGCTCTGCCTCTTCCGATTCCTGCATCCAAGAACAGAACTCCGCATCGCGGGAGGACGGGAACACAACCTTCGCAGTCTCCAGCCGCTCGCCCTCTACCCGGCCGACTCGGTCTTCGTGAACGGCTACCTGACGACCCCGGGAGCCCCGGCCCCCGAAGTCTGGGGAATGATCGAGGATCTCGGCTTCACGATCCAAGTGGATTACCAGCAACCGATCGCCATCTGATCGACGAAACACGTGTCGTCCCCGGGTATATTGATCTATCCCACTGCCGGCCGGCGCAGAGTTCATTCCCTGTCCAGTTCCTGAATAGCAAAGATGGTGAGGCGGATTGCGTCGACCGAGGGCCCTGTCTCCGGGCTCATTAAGAGACGAACTCCGCTTCCGGTGAGCTCGTATTTCATATTGCCGGACGCGCCGCTGACCCAGAATCCATAGTGCTCATCCCGGAAGGATTTGACCCAATTGATCGTGTAGTCACCGAGTCCCTTGTACTGAATGCTGGAAATAACTCCGCTGGAGTCGGAGATGGCAGGCGATCCTTGCCGGATCATCACGGTCGCCCACGCGGTTTGATATCGTTTGGGGAACACGTCTTCCCCTGGCACATGGTTATCAGGAAGGTGTGCCGTGCTACCGCTGCTGGCAACCGGTGAGATCATCTGCGCGTATTCTCTGATTTGTTCATGCATGTTCAACTCGTTCAGGCGCAGGATCACCAAAGCCCATCCGGCCAAGCCTGCCACGAGGACACCTAGCCCACCAGAACCGATGAGTGCGAACGCCCCGACAATGGCCGCTCCTGCTCCTGCGCGATAGACATCTTGGGAGTTCTTCGGCGTCAAACCGTGTAGAAGTACCGGTACATAGTCATCCCGAAGCGTATTCCACCCCTGGACGGCTCTGTCCCTTATTTATTTCCGCCATGGAATGCTACTCACGGAGAGTGCGTGGAGTGCGGCGCGAAAGCTCGCGGGGGCGGGTTCAGCGGCGGATTGTATGCGCATATCACGTCTCCCTTCGGTAACTGTTCATTCCCACAAGGGCCCGCTGTGCAACTCACCATGCAGAGCTCGGTGCATCAACTGTACCTCACGGGCCAGCGGCGACCTGGCCGAAACCGCTCCGAGAATTGTCACCATAAGTGATTGAACGAAATGATTTTTAAACAACACTCACACGGATTCGAATCTTTGACACCAGACTTTCCGGTGCCCGAGACTGCAGGAGATAAACTCTGGTCGAGGCACGGGGTGTAGGGTTCCGTATCCACTAAGGGACAGTGGGGTGTTGCCCTGGCCAATCAGCATTTACCGCGTCTCGACGATCCGGAACCGAACTTCATCGACATAGGTATAAGCGGAAGTCCGCTCTCCCGCGAACAGCCCACAGCGGTAGAGGCCGGGGATCCATCCAGTTTTCTGAGGGAATAACATGAAATAGCCAGACTGGTCATTCATGGAGGTCATGACTCGGTCCTGCGCGATGGCACGTGGATCCTCGGTACCCTCGGCCGTCTCCACAAAACACTGAGCGGCGAGCGACACGGCGTCGTATGAGGCCGCTACCAATCCGAAGACCAAATAGATCTCAGGCTGTGTGGTGAGAAAGGTGTCCCCCGGATTCAGCGGAATGAATTCATGGGCGCCGGTGGGAAAATCGTCTCGTACGACCTTGCCCGCCGGAATGACAAAACGAAACCAGCTAAAGTCCGCATCTCGGCCCATGAGCACCGCGCTCGTGTCGAGGACCTTCTGAGGTTTCACTTGCTCGACGGCTCTCGCATACACCTCTTCTGCGGACAAGTCTGGAGGAGAAGCCGGATCACCGGAAGGGATGCCGGTCGTCGCTTCTCCAGCCTTCAGTTTCGACAACTCCGGAACATGGGGACGCACTTTCTCAAGCCATCGCCCCAGCTTTTCCTTGTCAAGGACACGCGTTCCGGCTGGGAGTGCGACATTCTTGTTGCTCTCCTCAAATTCGACGGCTGTGTCATAGAGCGTTTGAAAATGAACGAACGCGTCTTCCCAGCGTTCCAATTCCACATAACATTGGCCCATCCGAAACGTCGTATCCGCATAGTCTTCTTCACTTGGATCAAGATGGGACATATTGCCGAACACGGTGATGGCATCTTCGCACCGGCCCAGCTGCATGAGGGTCAGCCCTAACTGATGCGTGGCGACGGGGTCTCTGGGGTTCAGGGCCAGCACGTTTCGATAGATCGGCTCCGCCTCCTGATAGCGGCCTGCCGCAAACAATTTCCACGCAGTCGCTCGAATCGCAGCCCATTCCTTCAGCTGGGACGCAGTCGCGTCTGGAGTCAGCACAGGGTTGAACCGTCGTCCTCGCTCCATAGATTCATAGAGCTGTGAAAGCTGATTCTTGGCAGGAAGTTCCAGCGGAGAACCGGGTGGTGCGTTTTGCAACACGTGGTGCAAGTCCGCATCCGCACCTTGGTAGTCCAGGATGTCAAAACGCGCCCTGGCCAGTGCAAGCCGCCAGCTGAGCAACTCCGGGACGAGTTCCACGGCCTGTTTATATGCCTCGAGCGACTCCTCGAGGCGATCGAGCTTTCGGAGTTCTTGCGCCAGACGCAAATGGATCAGGGGATTCTTGGCATCGACCAGTGCCATGCGCCGCAACTCAGTGATGGCTTCCTCCGCCTGCCCCCACCGGACCAATACGCTCCACTTCGCCCAGCGGACCTCCAGCGCGGCGGGTTCCTTGGTAAGAACCCTGTCATAAGCTTGAACCGCCTCTTGAGGACCCCGAAACGTAGCGAGGATATCGCCGCGTAGTTTGTGCAATGCGACCGCATCTGGATGGTCGTGGATCCCCTGATCAAGGACCTCAAGCGCCGGGATGATCGCGCCACTCTCCCAGACGGCTTTCGCTTGTTCGGCGACTCGCTCCTCCGAAAGGACCGCTGAATCCTCCGCGAACACGAGGGCGCTTGCCGCTAGTGTCAGCACCAGCGACGCAATGAGTGGAACGGTGGTGAGGTGATGTCCTGGCGGGCCTGACGTATTGTGCATACCAGATAGTCCTGATCGATTCAGATGCAGGAGGCGTTCTTTGATCGAGGTTCACTATACCAAGAAGCGACGCGAAATAGAGCACCAGCGGCTTAACTCATATGGTGACCTCGCCCCCTTAAACGGGTCCAGATCCTATGCTAGGGTCGGGCCGGAAGGAGGGGCAGATGCCACGATTGCGTCACACCGTCGAACAGATTCTTGCGAAGCTACGTGAAGCGGAAGTCGCCC
>Ga0233424_10000343_pt1 | contig 62506 bp, 59 predicted proteins | sample Watercolumn_Towu_FD_181011 | JGI IMG/M metagenome (GOLD analysis project Ga0233424, IMG submission 181011) | Freshwater microbial communities from Lake Towuti, South Sulawesi, Indonesia - Watercolumn_Towuti2014_125_MG | ecosystem: Environmental > Aquatic > Freshwater > Lake | place: Indonesia... | reverse complement strand
CGTACCGCGCCAGTGCCTCGGCTTCTATTCGTCGCGGGAAGTGACCGGGCACTACACGACGTGCAGTGTATGATGGGGAAAGCAACTTTTATTCAAAAGATGTTCGTATTTGGGGGTATGGATACCCTCTCTTGCCTAAGGAAACAGTGGCACCTCCTGTGCCATGAGTCAACGCGTTATGCACTCCTAGGCAGTGTTCACATAATCGCGTCTGATCAAAACGCCGAGGTTTCGAGCGAAACACGAGGTGGAGGCCGAAGCGTAGCGAGCTACGTTGAGGTCGAACCGACGTGTTGCAGCCGAAACCTCGGCGTTTTGGCAGACGAGCAGGAATCTGCCTTTTTCGTATGCGTCGATTATGTGAACACTGCCTAGTTACGGCAGCCCCTTCTCGGCATTGATGAACGATTGGATGTCGCCGTCAAGCACACGTTCGACCCCGACAGCAAGCCTCGCTTGCTTCGGCTGCTACGGGGCAGGTGTCGCGGCCTGTGCCTTTATGAACATATCCAGATCTCCGTTAAGCACTCTATTCACATCTCGCACCTCCACGTCGGTGCGGTGATCCTTCGCGAGCTGATACGGATGCAGGACATATGAGCGGATCTGGCTGCCCCACTCGATCTTGGTTGAGGCACCGGCGGAGAGGCCGCGCGCTTCGCGCGCGGCCGCCTCTTCTTTCATAGCAAACAGCTTACCGCGGATGAGCTCAAGCGCCTTCTCGCGGTTGGCGTTCTGACTGCGCTGGGTGGTGACGTGCACCGAGATACCGGTGGGCTTGTGCGTGAGGCGCACGGCCGTTTCCACCTTGTTCACGTTCTGGCCGCCGGCACCGCCGGAGCGTGCGAACGAGATATCGAGATCGCTGTCGGGAATATGCAGATCGCCGCTGTCGGGAAGCTTAGGCAGGACTTCGACAAGCGAGAATGATGTCTGCCGCTTGCCGCCGGAACCGAACGGCGAGATGCGCACCAAACGGTGCACGCCTGCCTCGCGCTTGAGGTTGCCGTACGCGCCCGCGCCGGAAATGTCGAATGAGATGCTACGAAAACCGCCAAGCGAGTTCTCGTTGGCATCTATGAGCACGGTCTTCCACCCGCGACCTGCCGCATACTTCTGGTACATCTCAAAGAGGATGCGCGAAAAGTCCTCTGCATCGTCGCCGCCAGCGCCGGACACGATGGTGACAATCGCATCGCTCTTGTCGTAGCCGCCGCCCCCGGCGGCGGCGGATTTGAGGTCCTGATACTCCTTCAGGGCGGCCTGTGCCTTGTCCTTGTCGGCCCAGAAGTCCGGCTGCGCCATCAGTGCTTCTATCTCGGCAATGCGCGCCTTGGGGTCTGCCATGCGTGGGAGTATAGCAAATCCGTTGACCGGACGACGTTGCGCCTGTAATCTGACCCCAGCACGCGAAGGAGGATGTAGCATGTCCAGTTGCCGCATTAAAGCGTTCGTCGTACCGCTGTGTGATGACTACACTGTCATCGTACGAAACGACAAGAGGACCAAACGTAACATATGGGAGTTCGCTGGCGGTACGATTCGCCATGGCACACCCATCCTTCGAGCCGTCACGACGAAGATCAAGTTCGAAACCGGAATCACGATCGCTCCGTCCGCATTGCGTCTCGTGGCCGTTACCAGATTCCGAGATGGTTGTCCCTTGTATCTATTTGTCGCATATTGCGGCTCCAAGGAAGACGTGTTCCGGCAAGCCATGGCTGAACAAGAGAGTCCTTGCCACAGGATCATCTTTACGAAGGTTCGCGAACTCGACCGAATGAACTTGCGCTTCGACCACGCGTCCGCATTACGCCAAGCGGATATGAATCGACTTACGAGGCGTTGCATATCATGAGGGTCCGGCTCACGCCGGACTCTCCTCTTTTTTGAGCCGCCTCCCGGGCTTGAACCGGGGACCTACGGTTTACGATACCGTCGCTCTACCAACTGAGCTAAGGCGGCAGTGGGGAAAATATACTATAAACCCTCTTGGTACTCAACCGCTACAACCCCAGGAATCGCAAGACAGCGGTAAGCGCTACGATGAAGAATGTGAAGATGGAAATGAGCAGCTGCACGAACAGTGACACCGTCTGGATGACGAGTCCGAGCAATTGTTCGATGAGTGGCATATCGGCAGTATAGCAAACATCGGTTGCGTGCAGTGCCCTCCCGTGCGATAACCGAAACAGCGAAGGAGGCGCGTCATGACAGACGCAGAAGAGATATGCTGTGCGGCAGTTTCAGACGGCACGCGCGTTGCGCGCGGCGGTAATCACGACAACGCCCGGGCAGCGTGGATGCAGGCATACTCTAGCCGCAACATAGGCGCATGTACGAGCGGTTTCGTCACGAGCACCGGACGATTCGTCGGACGTGGCGAAGCGGCAAAGATAGCGTTTGCCGCCGGACAGATACGCGAGCCGGTAGCGGAACTCTACAGCGAAGATCTGTGCGACCAGCTCAACATGCTGCATCACGCACGCGCGCAAGACGCGAGAAAGGCGCGAACCTGACGGTTCGCGCCTTTCCCTTTCCGTTCACGACGGAGTCTCTATTGTACTCCGCTCGAACTCATTTCTCCACTTCGGACTGACTTCGCACGCTCCGCGTGCGTGGTGGCTCGAAACTTTTGCGTACGCTCCGATTGCGTGGGAACTCGACACCGCCCGCGCCTCGCGGACTCGGCGCGTCCTCCCTCGCCCCGTTTCCGCCTCTCCATGCTTTTTCTTTTTCGCGGGGGGATGCATTTTTGAATTGAATGGGGCGGAACGGGGCTCGGTCGGGCTTCGCCTTTGAAGGGCGAAGCGGCGGCTACAAATGCAAATCCAATGTGGTGCCTTCGTTCATATCGCTATGGTATGCGTCCAGCCCATGGAGTCCATCCTCGGCATCCGCCTCGGACATTTCCGCTAGGGCTACTCGCGCCTAGATGTCTATGTGCGGCACTTTTCCTCGCCAGTGCGCCGTGCTCGGCGCTGGCTCGGGTGCCGCCCCTGTTTGGGGGGAGAAAGGAATCCTCCCCCCAGCTTCGGGCTCATCCTCGTTCCTTCGGATTCCGCCCTCGCACAACCCCCCTCCTCGTTTTCATTCGTGAGTATGTGGTGTCGCTTCCGCTACTAAACTCCGTGGCTTCGGTGAACGGCGGCGCTCATCCAAGGGCGTGGACGCCCTAGCGGAAATGTCCGAAGGCGCGAAGCCGATATGTGCTTGCCCCACCCTCCCGTGCGCGCACATCCCGCCGCCTCGCAAGCCGGAAGCAAGCGAGGCGGCGGATGCTCCCTATGTCTTAGCCTTTTCAGACCGTCGCGAGATAACTTGCTTGAGTTCCGCGACAAGTTCCGCTCTTTTCGTATCAGGAATATCCAAATACCCGAACACAATGTCGTCTATCATTTTGTGCTCGTCAGTTCCAATTTCCTCAAGAGTTGGTTTTGCCTGTCGCGTTTTTATTTGCTCATAAACTTTTTTGATTTTTTCGGGCGCCCCGAAATCAAAGTACGCCGGAATACTCTTGAGGTCTGTTGCTTCTGCTTTTAGCAGACCGCCACCGAGATTCTTTCTTCCAGACACTTCGCGCAAAAGCCACGCAACCGAACTATTCAGAAAACACCAGAGGTTCATTTTCATTTCCTCTGTCGCATTGTTGTCATAAATCTCAACCGCGCTTCCGGTGTACGCTCCGATAGGGTTCAGGGCGGCAAAGTGCCTGCTCACACCGCGCGGCAATATCAGCATGGGCGGCACTTTCGTAGTATTTCGAGGGTCAAAGGGTTCTATTTCCGCCGCTTCAAGTTGTGAGTGCTCGTCTGCGCTCAAGTTCGCTCCGTTGATGAGGAAATTTTGCGTCCCAGTGAGTTCAAAAGGCGCGCCGTCTGCGGTATTCATAAATGGCATCAGTTTCCCGTTCAGGAACGGAAAACGACTCGTGATGCTTGACTCTACAACTGCGCTTTTGGACAGATTCAATCCTTGTCCCACAGAGAGACCGATACTTTCTATCAACTTTCCGCGTTGGCGGATTATTTCAAGCAAACCAAGCACATCTTCGCTTGCGACAAGAAGGACTCCCCACTTCGCTTCTTTCAGAAGTGGATTTGAATACGAAAGTCGATGTAGTTCTGCGTAGTTTGTTCCGAAGCGCGAAAATACGACTTCATTATCGTCTTGCGGAGTTTTTCCGCTGAATATCGTAATGACGGTATTTATATTTGGCCCGTCAAAATGCTTCAGGTCGCTATCAACAATAGATTTTACGTTCGTATGCTTGAGTAAAAACTGTTGAAACTTTTTGCCGTAGTCGGTATCAAGCCACGAGTTTTGCACGATGAACACCAGGAAGCCGTCGTTCTCTATCAAACTTATTCCACGTTCATAAAAATACACGAGCAAGTCTGCACCTTTCGCAATGTATTGACTGTCATCTTGCCACCGCGCTTGCGCCGCGTCTTGCAAGGCATCTTTGCTTTCGGTCGAGAAAGACGGGTGGCGCGATTCGAGATATGGCGGGTTGCCGATAACGATATTGAACTTATGGTCGAGACCAAACATCCACTCCGGGTCAAACCATGGACTTGGCGCATTGCTGAACGGGTCCCACAAACTCAACTTCATGGTGAGTTCGCCGGTTGTCTTGCCAAAACTGCTCAATGACCTGTTGAGGATGTCTTTCTGCGCGTTGGTGAAGCGCTGTCGCATCTCCGCCTTACGCTGATTACTCGACGAGAAATAGTCCGACATAATCGCCGAGAGTTCTTCGATGCCGGAGTGGTCTTCAAAAAGACCGTTTGAGCCCTTTTTCGGCAAGCCGACGAGCGTATTCGCGCAGACGAACTTGAAGTCGAGGTTAGGCAGAGGCTCGATGCCGCGATTCTTCTTCGCATCGTTTATCTCCGACTCCACGACGAGCGTAAGGAAACAACGCAAGCGCGACATCTCGACGGCAATCGGCTGGATGTCCACGCCGAAAATCGAGTCCTTTATGACATCGAGTTTCCTGATGTAATCCGGCGGGTTGTTTTGGAAATAATCCGTGATTTTCTTGCGATAGAGTTCCGGGACTTCTTCCAGTTTTCTGCCGAGCCATAAGTCGCAGTTCGGGTCTACGCGCTGGAGTATCCAGACGATTTTTTGCAGAGCGCCTATCGGGAACGCGCCGGAGCCGCAAGCCGGGTCGAGGATTTTCAGGTTTTCTATCGCCGCAACGACTTTCTTGCTTTCTTCGGCAGTGAGTTGATTGCCCTCGTCGTCGCCAAGGTCATAACTCACGAGCGCGGCGAGCCGCTTTTCTTCGATGCTGGTCGCCGTCTTGAGATACTCGGTGAGCGACTGGTCTACCATGTACTCGACGACTTGGCGCGGCGTGTAATAACTGCCGGTGCGCTTGCGCTCGCTACTCCCGGTGTCCGGGTTGATTTCGGCGAGCAGGTTTTCAAAAATGCGCCCGAGCATTTCCGGGTCTACCGAGAGTTCTTGGTCGAAGACCGTGTTCTCGTCTATCGTGAAGTTGTAGGTCTCAAGAAGCGCAAAGAAATCACGGAACCACGCATCTGCTACACGGAGCGTGTTTATGTGGCGAGAAGTAAATGTCCCACGGTCGAGTTCGTAGTAATCATCATGTTGCGGGCTGAACAAGCCGCCGTTCAAATAAGGAACTTTATCGTACACATCGCTACGGATATCCCGTTCGTCTATCTGCGTGTTGAGTATCTCGAAAAAAAGCGACTCAAGAATAGTGTGATAATAGCCATCTTTGACCGCGCTTGCGGAAAGCAACTCTTCAGGGACAAGCGCTCCATCGTTTGATTTCTTCTGTTTCAAGAACCAGCAGAACATCAGACGGCCGATAAGCCGCATCGCGAAGTTCTTGCGGACGGTCGGGTCGGACTGGAACGGGAGCCCGAGGTTTGCGTCTTGCTCGTCCACGAGTTCGTCAAAGAACTTCGCGATTTCGAGATAGAACTGCTTGTTCACGACTTCGAGCGAGAAACGGCTCAAGAGGTCTCCCACATCTTTGACACGCCCTCGCTTTACGAGTTGTTGTTCCGGTGTCTTCGTTTTCGCACCCGTACCGAGGTAGAACGAGTAGCGGCGAGCGTTTGAATACTTGGCAATGACTTTGTTCTTTTCGTTGAGGTCGAGCGAAATGGTGAGATATGAGAAGCGATAGTTCTCGGACTCGTCGTTCTTGAAAATCACGAGCGCCTTGTCATAGCCGAAAGTGGCGAGGATTTTGAACGCATCGGTAGCGATGGAAACACGCGGGTCGGTTTCCTTTGCGTGGGTCATTTCAAGCACATACGCATCGAGAGACGGGGCGTGGCCGAGTTCCCGCGCTTTCGAGATTATCTTGCACCGCGAGAGGTCGGTGATGTCTTTTTCGTTCTCTACATAATCCTCGGGTAGGAAGTCCCGAAGAAATGCGGCAAAAGCATCATGGTTGTATTTCTGGTCGAACTTCATGCAAGTATCAACTCCTCCGACAGTACTATCAGTTTACCCGTATCGTTCGCGCGGTCGGCGGTCTCGAAGATACTCTCAAGATACTTTTGCGGCACGAGTTCCTTGAGTTCTGCTAGTGCGCCGCCGAGGTCTTTCATCGGCAGGTCAGCGATTTCTTTCAGAACGCCATACGGCAAGCCGTCGAGGTCTTTGACGGTCTTGATAATGTCATCGCACAGGTCTTTCGCGGGCGCATGATTTTCCGAGAGGAACTTGAGATTCTTGAGCGCGTCTTGCTTGCGGCGGCCGGTAATCGGCGGCTTGGTGTTGTCTTTGAATATGTGCTCTTTGGCGATTTTGTATATCGGCTCGAAGTTCACTGTCGTTTCGAGCGCCTGTTCACCGTCGGTAATGTCATTGAAAAGCGGTAGCGCGATTTCCGGGGCGACAATCTGCATGCTCTCCGGCGTTTTGCCGAACGCAAAGACGAAGTTCCCGTTCCGTTTTGCGAACGCGACAACGCCGGGAATGGCGAACTTGCGGGCAATGCGTGCGCGATGCGGAATGGCCGCTATCTGCTTCTTGATTTCTGGGTCGTGCTTGAATCGCATCCACTCGTCGCGGTACTTCGCATCCCATGACAGACTTTCGGTTTTCTCTTTTTCTTCCTGATACTGCTTGGCAAAATAGTTTTTGAGGTCTTCGTCTTTGGTGAAGATTTTGGTGTCCTCGCCGAGAAGCGAGTGAATCAAATCCATTTTGAGTGTGGAGATAGCGCGCGTGTGCGTCTCCACTTCGCCGGTCGTTGTCGGGAAGAAGTTGAATATGAACAGTTCATCAAAAACCTTTTTGTTGATGCGGTTGATACGGCCGACGCGCTGAATAACGCGGGTCGGGTTGTACGGAATATCATAGTTTACGACCGCCCCCGCTCGGTGGAGGTTGAATCCTTCGGAAATCGCATCGGTAGCGATGATGATGTCGTAATCGTCGGCCTGTTTCTTTTTGTCGAGACCGGCATCAAAGTTCTTTTGGATGATTTCCTTGTTGCCTTTGGACGAATCCTCGGAACTGTACTTGTAGACGCGCTTGATGCCGTCTGCGGCGAGTTTGTCGCATATATAGTTCGCCGTGTCGGTGAACTCGGTGAAGACAATGATTTTGCGCTTCGGCTCGTTCTTGATGGATTCTGTGATTTTTTCTTTGAAAAAATCGTACTTCGGGTCGGTTTCTACCGTGAGCCATTTTCCCTGCACCTGTTTCAAGAGCGCAATGTCTTTTTCAAGTGCCGCGCGGAACTGCGGTTGCATTTCGGCGACCGGGATTTCGATGAGTCCCTTGTCTTTGAGCCGCCCGAACAGTTCTTCGACTTCTTCGGCGGTCTTTTCTTCCAGTTCTTCGGTCGTCGGGAGCGCACCCTTTTTGAAAATCGGAACAACACCTTTGTTGTCGTACCAGTCGAGCATCGTTTCCGACGAGGCAATCATGTTCTTGAGCGAGGCGCGGAACGAGCCGATGGAACTCTCGAAGCGACGCACAAGCAAGCGGCGCATGAACTTGGCGACGTTTGCTTGTGCTTGCGTAATGCGCTGAATCCTCTCATCTGCGGACATTTCGCCATCTTCGTCCTCTTCCGCTTCTATCAGGTCTTTGATGAACTTTGACCCGGCCTTGATATAACTCGCGGGCTTATAGCGCACACCCTCGAAACTCTCCGAGTTGTCGGAAGACGAGATTTGCTCCAGCGTCTCAATGTAGAGCGGGGCGAGTTCTGCAAGGTCGTATTCGAGGATTTCCGGGTCGCGCACTTCCGCAAACGCAACGCCTTGCTTCTCAAGGTCTATGCGATAGTCCTCGATTTCCTTGAGGTCGAGGCGCGAGCGGCGGATGACGAGTGGCTCAATCATTTTCCGTAACTCTGCGGCAATTGCGTGGAGTTCCGTCTGCACTTCCGACATTCCATCAAGACCGCCCTGCTTTGACGACTTTCGTATCTCACGGCGGATATTTTTGTAGCGCTTGAAAAGTTCGTGGAATGAGATGCTCAAGTTCTCGACAGTTTTGATGGTGGACTGCCCCGGCGTACTGAACAACTTGATGAGCGCGTAAATATCTTTCGGGTCGTTGTTGAACGGAGTTGCAGAGAGCGCCATGACATAGTTTCCCGCACAGAGCCGGTGGAGCGTTTTATAATTGTCGGTGTCCTCGTTGCGGTGCTTGTGGGCTTCGTCGAGAACGATAAGCAAATTGCCCTCGTCATCGCCGTGGCGTTTCAGCGCTTCTTCTACTTTCCCGGTCGTATAGACAAGCCCCTTGAAATCAAACTCCGCGAGATAGTCTTTCCATTGCGTCTCAAGGTGCGGCGGGGCGATGACGATTGTCTTGAGATTGAGATTATGGGCGATGGTTGAGGCGATGATGCTTTTACCCAAGCCCACGACATCCGCGATAATCACGCCGCCGAAGCGCTTGATTCGGTCTATACCGAGATTTACAGCGTCTTTCTGATACTTGAGGTCAGTAAACTTGCCGCCGGTAATCTGTGCCGGAGTTTTCATGTCCTCAATTTCTTCCACGGAGAAATACTCGTCGAGAACGCGATAGTACATCAACTTCGGGTCGGGCAACTGGTAGAGCCAAATGCGCTTTTTGACTTCAGCAATGAACTCGTCCGAGGTGTTGATGTCGGTGATGGTGATGTTCTTTGCGTCATTCCATGCCGCCTCGAACGCCTCGACATCTTCGTCGTAGTAATGCTTCTCGACGAGGATGCGATTGCGCTCGCGCTGGCCTTTGAGCCCGGAATGCGTGAGGTTGCTTGAGCCCTCGATGATAACCCCCGGCTTGTCGCCGTTTTCGGCGTGTTCGGACTTGTGGTGAAGAATGTAAAACTTGGAATGGTCGGCTTCTGCGGTCTTTTTTATCTGCAAACTGCCGTCCTTGATTTTGCTCAAGAAAATCTCGAACGCCTTTTGCGATTCTTCGTTGTCGAAATAGTCGGTATCGTTGAAGATTTTTGAAAAGTTCTCGATGTATTCGTTGCGCGCCCCGGAGCGAGTGGAGATTTTCGTACCGACGGCGTGGTCATCGAGGTTGAGGTCGTCAAACGATGAGATTTTTTCAATAATCTTCTTATCAATATCCATGCCGACGAGGATGCGGATGGTTTTGTCTTTCAGTTCTTCGTGCAAATCGCGGAACCCGGAAAAATAGAAATAGCCGACGAGCGCGTCAATGCGGTCGCAGTTCGGCAGTATCGTTTTGAGACGAGCCGAGAGCGTATTTTCTCCAATGTTGGTAATCGTCGTCATGGTTTATCGAATCAACTCTTCGGCGGATACGCCGAGGGCTTTTGCGAGTTTCGTGATGGTCGCCAGCGTCGGGTTGGTCTTCCCGTTCTCCATATTGCTCACGAAACTCCGGCTCACGCCGAGAGCCCGAACAATGTCGCCCTGCGTCATTCCCTTTTGGGTGCGTATGCGCTTCAGATTTTTTGCCAGCTTCGCTGACTCACTTCGCATGTCCACAAGTATAGCGGACTCTTACATTATACACGAATGTTATAGTATAATGTAATAGCCCGACCGAGCCCCGTTCCGCCCCATTCAATTCAAAAATGCATCCCCCCGCGAAAAAGAAAAAGCATGGAGAGGCGGAAACGGGGCGAGGGAGGACGCGCCGAGTCCGCGAGGCGCGGGCGGTGTCGAGTTCCCACGCAATCGGAGCGTACGCAAAAGTTTCGAGCCACCACGCACGCGGAGCGTGCGAAGTCAGTCCGAAGTGGAGAAATGAGTTCGAGCGGAGTACAATAGAGACTCAAGTTTCAAACTCAATTCCTTTTCGCCGGATTCAGAACGCGCGGCGCGGAGCGCCGCGTAGGGGGAAATGGGCAAACCGCGCGCTTCGCGCGTCGAGGAGAGGTTCAGAAAATACCAAATCCGAAAACTTTTCGGAGGGGAGGATTTTTTGGAGGGTAAATACAGAAAACAAGAATGCATTAGTGGTGTGCTTGCCCCACCCACCCTTGCGCGCACTACTCTTTCCGTCCCCCGTCGTTTTGAAGAGATATTGTAAAACGACGGGGACGGCTCCCGTAAAATAATATGAACAAATACTTTCTCTATGCACGCAAAAGTACCGATGTAGAGGACAAGCAAGTCCTTTCCATTGAAGCGCAACTCGCAGAGTTGCGCGCGCTCGCGCGGCGCGACGAGTTGGAAATCGTCGCCGAGTTTGTGGAGAAACAGAGCGCGAAGCAACCCGGCCGTCCTATTTTCGGCGACATGATGGCTCGTATCCAGCGCGGCGAGGCGCAAGGAATTGTCTGCTGGAAAATTGACCGCCTCGCGCGAAATCCCGTGGACGGCGGGCAAGTCCAGTGGCTTTTGCAACAGAGCGTCATTCGTCACATACAGACGCACGACCGCTCGCACTATCCGAACGACAATGTATTGATGATGTCAGTTGAACTCGGAATGGCGAATGAGTATGTGCGCCAACTCGCCGCCAATACTGCTCGCGGCCTGCGGCAGAAAGCGCGACAAGGAATATACCCCGGACTTGCGCCGCTTGGTTATGTGAATGACCCTCGCACAAAAACTATCCGCGTCCACAAAAAGAACGCTGCGCTGGTGCGCGAGATGTTTGAACGCTATGCCAAAGGCGCGACTCTAAATGAGTTGGCGATATTCCTTGAAAATGCCGGTGTGATGTCAAAAGGAAATCGCCGCGTTCACATCTCACGCATTTCGTTCATTCTGCAAAACCCCTTTTATTACGGCCACTTCCGCTACGCGGGCGAGTTGTACGACGGTACGCATATGCCGCTCATTTCAAAATCTTTGTACGACAAAGCAAACGCGGTTTTGCGCGGTCGTGGCCGGACGCTTGCTGTGCAAACCGACCCTGCGCCGCTTTGCGGATTATTGCGTTGCGGCTTCTGCGGCATGGGCATCACGGCCGAGGTAAAGGAGAAACATCAGAAAAACGGCAATGTCCACCACTACACCTACTATCGCTGTACGCGAAAGAACAAGGCTGTGAAGTGCAGAGAAGCGCCGATGCGAAGCGAACTCCTTGAGTCGCAACTTTCGACGCTTCTTTGCGAGTATGCCATGCCGCAAGAATGGATTTCTCCATTTTCCGCGTTGCTTGAAAAAGAAGCCGCCAACGCTTCAAAAACGGCGGCGGAGGCCGTTCAAGGACTGCGGGACAAGTGCGAAAACATTTCTCGGCAAATAATGCGCCTCACGGACTTATACGTTGCCGAGGACTTTGAGCGTGAAGATTACTTGTCCCGCCGTCGCGCTCTTGTCGGAGAGCGCCGGACGATTGAGGAGCACATCGTCCGTCTTGAACGAGCCCCCGCCGCGTGGGTTGAACCTGTGCGGAATTGGATTTTAGACGCTTCGCGTCTTGCTGAAATCGGAAATGCAGAAGACATCCCCTCAAAAAAATCCTCCCTCCAAAAAGTTTTCGGATTGAACCTCTCAATCCACGCGCGCGAAGCGCGCGGTTTGCCCATTTCCCCCTACGCGGCGCTCCACGCCGCGCGTTCTGAATCCGGCGAAAAGGAATTGAGTTTGAAACTTGAGCCGATGACCGGGATTGAACCGGTGACCTCGTCCTTACCAAGGACGTGCTCTACCAACTGAGCTACATCGGCAAACGAGAAGCGCGTGCATGCTCGCATTCACGACCCTCAAGTGCCGCCTCTGACATTCGCGCAGCGAATGTGCAGCGGCAGAAAAGAACGCACCGCCAAAGACGGCACGAGGATGATACCACGCGGATGCGGTGTTTTGAAGTGCCGACGGCTACGAGAACAAAGAGACGATGGTCGCCAGTCCGGCGGCGGTCATCGTTCCCACCACCGCCCAGCCGAGAAGCGCGGTCGCCCGGTCGCTCACCCACTGCCCCATGATGGATTCGTCGCTTGCAAGATGTACGACGAAAAACAGTACGAACGGGGCGACGAGGCCGTTCATGACGGCAGAGTACAGGAGGGCTTTCATGGAGTCGATGCCAAACGTACCCAAGAGGAGCGCCACGCCCATCGACGCGGCGATGACGCCGTAGAATCCGACCGCCTCGCGCAACTGCAGGTACAGGCCCTCGCGCCAGTGCAGGGTCTCCGCGATAGCATATGCGCTTGAGCCAGCCAAGACCGGCACCGCCAAGAAGCCGACGCCGATGATGCCGATCGCGAACAGCACCTTCGCCCAAGCGCCGGCGAAGGGCTCGAGCGCGGCCGCCGCGTCGGCGGCGGTGCGGATATCCGTCATGCCGTTTGCGAAGAGCGTGCCGGCGCAGACGGCAATAATGAAGAACATCACGACATTCGAGACGAACATCCCGCTCCAGACGTCGACGCGCATGTCGCGTATCTCGGCGCTTGTGGCGCCTTCGCGCTCTTCGAGCGTCGTGTGTCCGTGCTCTATCTCTTCCTCAACCTCCTGCGAGGATTGCCAGAAGAAGAGGTACGGCGAGATGGTCGTGCCCAAGACCGCGCAGATGATGAGGAGCGAGTCCGACGAGAAGCTGATGGACGGCGTCACCGTATGCCGCACTACCTCTCCCCAATCGAGGCCGATGAGCAGACCCGTGGCTATGTAGGCGAAGAGTGCGAACGTCAGATATTTAAGGTAGCGCGCATACGACTGATACGATACGAACACCTGCAGCAACAGGCTGACAAGCGCGAAGAGCACCACGAGCGTGGCCGACGGTATCCGCGGCACCAGCAGACGCACGGCATCGGCCATCGCGGCAAGGTCGGCGCCTATATTGAATGCATTGGCGGCGAACAGGAGCACGACACACACCCACAGCGCCCACGACGGATATTCTCGGCGTATGTTCTCGGCCAAGCCGCGGCCCGTGACGATGCCGATGCGCGCGCACATCTCCTGCACCGCCGAGACGAGCGGGTACGTGGCGGGTGCCAGCCACAGATACTGGAAACCGTAGTGCGCCCCGGCCTGGCTGTACGTCGCCACGCCCGACGGGTCGTCATCTGCCGCACCGGTGATGAGTCCCGGACCGAGATCCTTCCAGAAGCGCTTGATGCGGCGGAGCTGTTCGTCCATAGCGTGCACACATGATACCACTGGCCGCCGCCGATGCGGACGGTATACTGTGCGTGTGTCCGTTATATATTATCTATAATCCTTTACGCATCCCTATGCTTGCCGGATTCCGTGACTTCATCCTCCGCGGCAACGTCGTCGACTTGGCGGTCGGCGTCGTCATCGGCGCCGCCTTCGGGACGGTCGTCAATTCGCTGGTGAAAGACCTGCTGACACCGCTCATCGCCGCCCTCGTGTCGGCGCCGGATTTCTCCGGTCTCGCATTCACCATCAACGGGAGCAAGTTCCTGTACGGCTCGTTCCTCAACGCGCTCATCGCGTTTTTGATATCGGCCAGCGCCATCTACTTCTTCGTCGTCGCACCTCTCAACAGAGTGCTCGCCCGCTTCAAGAAAGAAGCAGCGAATGAGCCGAGTTCGACCGACAAGCTCCTTATGGAGATCCGCGACGCACTGAAGCAACGATAAACACCCCCCTCACGCACGAAAGATCCGCTATGCGGCGGACTTTCATATGCATCCGAATGGTTGCGTAGAACAGTGGTGCCGCTCCGCTACGATATACCGGCATCCTTCTGCTCCCGCGATTGCCAAGTGCTTCTGTCCCCGCGGAATCTCTGTTTCGTCACCTTCTTTCAGTGACAAGTCTGTAAGTGCCCCGCCCGCAAGCACCCGTATCCGAATCTTGCCGTTCACGATATGCAGCTTGGTATCGAACGGATGTTCGTGCTCCTCGTCCACTTCACCCTGCGCTGCAGCGTGAGCGTACACGTTGTCATATCCCTCTGTCTTCAAACGCTTAATGACTGCCGCTTCTGACTTCATACTGCGCGCCCGACCGGACTTGAACCGGCAACCTCCCGCGTGCACATTCCCGTCATTTTCATGACGGCGTGGACTATATCTTCACCATGAACATTCGTTTGTAGGTGCTCCGGTATCTAGTCTCTACGGCGCCCCCTCATTGATTCATAAGGGGTTCCCTCGGTGTTCGCATATCCATAATCGGACTTAGCCTTCACCGATATCCCAGAGAGTTTCAATCTGCCCTTTCGACAGAAAGCTGCACGTCTACAGGCGGGTGCTCTAACCAGTTGAGCTACGGGCGCATGTCTGCATACAAAGTCCCTACCGCCGTACGAAAGATCTTGTGTTTCCGAGGCAGATAGATACTTGTAGCCGCCATAGTATCGTACATAAGTCGATAAAGCGCAAGACTATCCCGATGACTGAGAACCAGTTCAAATCCGCTTGTTTTCTTGACTATAAATCCGCCCCTGATGCCGCGCATGTGCAGGGTGCTCAAGAGCGGATCAAGGAATGTCCGTGATCCAGCAGTGAACCGTGAAGAAAAGATCCATTTTGCTTTCTTCCGATCGGACACTTTCAATTTCTTGAAATAGACACATCCGTCACCATCGAATCCGGACGGGCTTCCGAACACAAGCGTTGTATGTTACAAACTTCACAGAAATGGAGGTACGAACATGGATACGAGAACCTGTCTGTCCATACAGCAGGATCACAAGGTAGGCGCAGAGACCGAAGCACGGTTCTTTGCGGCGGTTGACCTGATTCGCCACGGAACGATCGGGACGCCCCGATGGCTCTTATACAGTCGTCCGCGCAAGCGAATATGAAGACAGGAGCTGCGGTGTTGATGCGGTCGCGTATACAGGGCGGGGTCTCATCCCCATACAGATCAAGAGCTCTGTGCGTTGGATCGATAAATTCAAAGCCACGCACCCGCAATTCCCCGGCATTATCCAGATCGTAAGACCAAACCAGCCAGCCGAAAGTATCGCCACCTCGTGCATCATCCTATTAAAGAGGCATTATTGGAGCAAGAAACGCCACAACTACGAACGCGCGTAGAATTACGCGCGTTCCTTTTGTGTCGGGGGTGGGGAATGCCGTCAGCTCGCTAAGATTTTTTCTCGCCTGTCGGCTCAAAAAATCTAAGCGGCTCCTGGCCGGGCTCGCGGTCGTGCTCGCTCCGCTGTGCGCGACATCGCTCCGCCTATCATTCCCCACACGCAGGACGCATAGGCGTCCTGCTCCCCTCCTTGCTTCGTTGTGTCGGGGGTGGGGAATGATCCCACGACCTTAGCGTTATGAATGCTACGCTCTAACCAACTGAGCTACCCCGACAAGGACCGGGCCGCGCGCCCGTGGCCGCCAGTATACGGCAAAGCGCGGCATTTTTACAGTTCCCGCGATGCGCTACAATGCGTGTATGCTCAAAAGCCGCGTCATGGCCGCCAGTTCGCTGTTTCTTGCGTGCGCGGCGATATTCGCCATGTATGGCGTCGGTGCGGGTGTCATCCGGGGCGATTGGAAGACCTTCGGCGTCAGTATCGGCATCTTCGCGCTCGCCATCGTCGCGCAGCTTGCTATCGCCATGTGGAACGGATAGGCCACCGCGATGCCTGTGTCCTAAGTCGAGAAAAGAACGCCCATGTTCTTCATCACAGATTCAACTTCGGCGCTTGTACGCGCCGGAGGCCGCATGCACCTTTCGGTGTCATGCGGCCTCCGGCTCACACGATCAACCCGGCACGGCGACGCACCCGTAGTGTCCGTGCCGCTGCGACATTTCCTTCATGCTCCATACGCATTACGTGATGTCTGGTAACAGCCATGGCTTTGCTTGCTTCCATCGCGGCGTATGGACGCCGCGCGCCGCGATGCAAGACGCGAAAGAGCTCCTCCGCTGCGGCACATGATACGCACAGCCGGGTGTAGAGAGTATGAACATGCGTTCCTACCCGTTCTTCCCTCGCGAAAAATCAAGTGCCACTTCACTGGCACTATTGCGTGTCTCGCGCTCGGTGGAAACCTTGCCGAGCACGTGCGGTGCGGCGGGAAGCAGCACCGCAACGGTCGTGCCATGTCCCTCGGCGCTACGGACGGTTATCTTCCCGTTGTGGAGACGCACCAGCTCCGACACTATAGCGAGCCCGAGCCCGCTGCCGGAGCCGTCGCGCTTGCGGGACGCATCGGCGCGATAGAACGGCTCGAAGATACGGAACAGGTCCTTGCGCGCGATACCGCGTCCGGAATCCTGCACGACCAACTCTATGTAATCCGGATACACCGGCTCTATGATGACGACGATGCGGCCCTCCTGCGTATAGGAGACGGCGTTCCTGATGATGTTCATGGCGATCTGCTCAAGCGCGGTCGCGTTGCCGCGCACGCTGCGCCGTTCGCTGAGACGGATCTCCACCGTGAGGCGCTTCGACGTGGCGAGCGGACGCAGCTTCTGGATGACCTGCTGCACGACCGCCCCCAGATCTATGTCCCTGAACTCGAGCCGCTCGAACCCGACGCTTCCGGAGAGTGACAGCAGGTTGTTGATGATGTCCGACATGCGGTCGATCTCCTCCATGTTTTCCTTATGCACCGATAGTATTTCTTTCGTTTGAGACGTATCGAGGAGCCGTACTTCCGTGTTCGTCCGTATGATCGATAGCGGCGTACGAAGCTCATGCGCCACATTCTCGATGAACAGCTTCTGCGACTTCAACGCATGCCGCGTCGGGGCAAGCGCTATGCGCGTGATGATGAGTGTGAACAGCGCAGTGATGATAAGCAGCGATGCGGCGGCGGAACCGATCGTGCGCGACCGGGTCTCGTCAAGCACGGTAATGATCGACTCGCTGACGGACACCGGCGTGGAGTACGGCTGCATCGTCGCAGAGACTCCTTGTGAGACGGCAACCAGCGCGTCCTGGTATAGCTGTGTGGCAAGAAGCGCGACAACGCCGAGCAGGAACAGGGCAAACCCCGTCTGCAGCGCGATTATGTTGACTTGAGTGCGGAAGAACGGGTCGAACCTGTAGTCATGCACGAAGCCGGTAACCGACGCCGCGAATCGTCTCCAGTATCCCTTCACCGCCTGCAGCGGCAAGTTTTTGTCGAAGGTTCTTGATATGGACGTCCACCACGTTGCTAAATCCCGCATAGTTGAAGTCCCATAAGTGGTTAAGCAGCTCGTCCCGATTCACGACCTGGCCGGGGTGCCGTAGAAAATACTCGAGCAAGCCGAATTCCTTCAAGGTCAGCGGCACCGGCATGCCGTCGTAGGCGACCGTCCGCTTCCCCGCATCGAGTTCGATGCGCCCGTTGCACAGCACCTCGGGCAAACTCTCCGACGGCCGCCGCAGGAGCGCGCGTACGCGCGCCGAGAGTTCCACGAACGAGAACGGTTTGACCAGATAGTCGTCCGCGCCCGAAAGGAGCAGTTCGACCTTCGTCTCGACCTCGGCACGGGCGGTCAACACGATGATCGGCGTGGTGATGTTTTGGGCTCGCATCTCTCTGCATATTGTAAGCCCATCCATGGTCGGCAGCATGAGGTCGAGGATGACAAGGTCGTAATCGTCGCGGTGCAGTGATATGCGCGAAAACGCTTTCTTGCCGTCGGTGACTATGTCGACCGCATACCCGGCCGCCTCAAGACCGTGCTTCAGGGCGTTTGCAAGCTTCTCCTCGTCTTCCACCAGCAATATTTTCATAGCGCGTATCGGCATCCGCCTCTGATAAAAAGAGGCAGGATGAGCGGATTCTTCGATTATAAAGGAACTTGCATGAAGCGTTCATGAACGCCCGTATCAGGAGACGTGCTTCGGGTCATATCATTACAGTGTTCACACAGTGCAGAAAGCCGCCCTGGTGGGCGGCTTTCTGCACTTTTTTCTGTAGCGGGGGCAGGAATTGGCCAAGAGCTCGGTCGTCGCCGACGCTCCTCCCTCCTCTCGGCCCTGGTTTTGCGACCCGTTCTGCTGAACGGGTCCCCGCAAAACCCTGCGATTCCCGACGTGACAGTGCCCCGCACTGTCACTCCCCCGCTACACGCAAACAGAAAAACCGCCACCTGGCGGTTTTTCTGTTTGCGTGTAGCGGGGGCAGGAATTGCACCTGCGACCTCGAGGTTATGCCTGCCGCTACGACTTTCATCGCCGCTAAACGCTTTCGCGCCGCGTTTGTGGTCTGGACTATACCTTCACCCTTCCCGGCACTTTCTAGGATTCTAAGAAAGTGACGGGGATCGGGGGCTGCCATCTAGTCTCTACACCTTCCCAGCACCACTTTTGAACATAGCTTTTATGTTCAAAAGTGGTGCTGGGCTTGGCTCGGTATTGTCATCGCGCCGAGCGCGAGAAGATTTCACCGAATTTGACAGCGTGTCCGTATAACGTTCCCATCATACGAGCCCAATTGAGCCTCGCGAGCTACTACTGCTCCACCCCGCTGGGCGCTAGTGTAGCATACGCGGATCCGTCTGCAAACTGAACCGTACATATATGTACATATGCCTCGTGATATAATGCATGCATGGCGAACACGACCCTGCGTGATCGGGCGCGAAGACTGCGTTCCCGCGGAGAAGGCATCGGCTCGATTGCAAAGCAATTAGAGACCAGCAAGAGCACGGTCAGCTATTGGTGCCGAGATATCGCCCTGACCCGCGAACAGCAACACGCATTGGCAAAGCACCAGAGTATCGCGGGGGCAATCGGACGCCTGCATGCCGCCGAAAACAAGAGAGCAGCAAGGCTCGCAGCCATCACGAGCATGGGACAACTCGGGGCAAAAGACGTGGGCAAGCTTTCAGCACGAGATATCCGGATGATAGGCCTTGGATTGTACTGGGGAGAGGGTTCCAAAAACGGCAACGACGAATGCGGCATCACCAATAGCGACCCGGGGATAATCTTGGCGTTTCTACGCTGGGTTAGGAACGCCTACGACATCCCCCTCTCGGATCTTATTCTGCGTGTTTCGGTCAACTCGCTGCACCGTACGCGCATACAGGATATCGAACGATATTGGTCGCATGTTACGGGAGTCCCGCGCTCTCAATTTACCAAACCAAGTTTTATCAAAACCGCACCGCGCAAAGTGTACGAAAACACCGAGAACCATTTTGGAACATTGCGCGTAAAAATACGCCGCGGTACTGCCCTTCGTCGACGCATTCTTGGTTCGCTTGCAAAAATACGCACTGATATCAATCGAGGAACTTAAACTCCTGAAATACGCGTTCGTAGAGACCGATGATGCGCCGCACTTCGCGTTCGTTCAAAAGATGCGCCGAGCCCTCGTGCGCCACGCGATTGCGCGCGCGGTGCGCCTCCCACGCCATGTCTATCGTCTTCCAGTCGCCGCGGCCGACCGACCGCATCTTGTCGGCCATCGTTTCGCCCTTGTACCCGAGCGTATCCAAGAGTTCGTTGAGCAGGATATCCGCTTCAAGGATGGCGAGCCGCCAACCCTGGTCGTTATCGCCGTCGACCTGCGACAGAATGCGCTGCCAGCGCTGCGCTACGCGCGACACGTCGTGCGCCGCCACCGGGTGCGTCGCCGCATTGAATTTGCGCTCTTCAGCCATACGGATCTGCCGGATGCGCAACAGACAGTAGATAATGACGGCCGCCAAGACGAACGAGAGGGAAAGCGAGAGGATGACGATATTCGTCCAGAGGGAGAACAGCTGCGCCGCGGTATCGCTTCCTGCAGCGCTCCGCACATACGCGACCAGCTGCCCTGTCGTCACCGGCTCGGTCAACGTAGCACCGCCCGTCCAATCCATGTTCGTCTCGGGTGCGCCGGTGCCGATGAGCGATGCGAACACCCCCGGTATCCAACGAAAGAGCGCCTCGCCGAGCGTGAGTATCGTCGTGTTCGCAGCGCCACCTATCGTGACGGTCGGTTCCATGCCGCCTATTATATCGCGCTTACGCGCACCTAGAGCTGTTCAACGTCTTCGCCGACCTGGAAAAGCACATCTTCCCCTCGGTGCGGGCCGATGAGCTGGAATCCGACCGGGAGCGTGACGCCGTCGCGCTCCACCGTGCCGCTCGGGACCGAAATGCCCGGCACGCCTGCAAGATTCACCGGCACCGTGAACATGTCGGCAGCGTACATGGCGACAGGGTCCGACTTCGCACCGAACTTCCACGCTGGCGTCGGCGATGTCGGCGTGGCGATGACATCAACCTGTTCGAACGCTTTGACGAAATCCTCGCGGATCATCGCGCGCACGTCGCGGGCCTTGCGGTAGTAGGCGTCGGCATAGCCGGCGGAGAGCACATAAGCGCCGACGAGAATGCGGCGGCGCGTCTCGGGACCGAAGCCCTGTCCCCTGCTTTTGCGATACACCTGCCCTATTTCGTCGGCCGGAACTGACAGGCCGTAGCGAATGCCGTCGTAGCGCGCGAGGTTGGTCGAAACCTCCGCAGGTACGATGATGTAATAGACCGCGAGCGCGTATTTCAAGTTCGGGAGTTCTATGTCGCGGATCTCGTAGCCCTTCGCCTTCAATCCTTCAAGCGTCTTCTCGAACGCGGCGAGTACATCAGGATCCACACCCTCTTTCATGAACGAACGCGGCACGCCGATGACCTTCGGCTTCTTTGCGGTATGCGGTGCGTCAGGCAGTGAGGTGCTGTCGTTGTGGTCGTAGCCAGAGATAACGTTAAACATCGTACGCGCATCGGCGACGGTCTTAGTGAACGGACCGATCTGATCGAGCGAACTACCCATCGCCATCACACCAAAGCGCGAGACCGCGCCGTAGGTGGTCTTGAGACCGACAACACCCGTAAGCGCCGCAGGCTGACGGATGGAACCGCCGGTGTCGGAGCCAATACCGGCAATGGCAATGTCGGCAGCGACCGCCGCAGCGGAACCACCCGACGAACCGCCCGGCACGCGCGACGTATCGACAGGATTCTTCGTCGGGCCGAAAGCAGAGTTCTCGGTCGACGCACCCATCGCAAACTCATCCATATTGGTGCGACCGAGAAAGATCGCACCCGCATCGCGCAGCTTCTTCGTCACCGTCGCATCGTAGGTAGCGACGTACTTCTCGAGCATCTTCGACGCAGAGCTCGCAATGCGGCCCTTGATAAGCAGGTTGTCCTTGATGGCGAGAGGAATGCCAGTGAGCGCTTTTTGCTCGCCCTTGGCGATCGCCGCATCGGCGGCATCTGCCTCATTGAGCGCCTGCGTTTCCCACACCTCCAAGTATGCATTCAGCTCCGGATTCTTCGCTTTGGCTGCATCAATGTGCGCCTGCACGAGTTCGCGTGCAGAATATTCTTTGGCGTCGAGCGCGCGACGAGCTTCAGTGATAGTAAGTTTCGACAGGTCCATAGGGCTTATGAAATTGGATACAATTCGAGGCGCGCGAGAAAAATATATTGAGCCGTACTGCGCCGTACGGTGAGAGATATTTTTTGAAGTGCAACGAAGAAGTGTACCGATTTCATAAGCCCTAACATATTATTTCTTGCGAGAGATAACCTGCTTCACGGCGATGCGATTCCCTTCGCGGGCAGGCGCACCTGCAAGCAGGTCTTCGGTGTAGAGACCGCTCTCGTGCGGGTTCTCGTCGGGGCGCGTGACGTTACGCAATGAAGTATCCTGCGATACGCCCGACGTGTCTGCCGACTGGATGATATCCACGAACGCGAGGATAGCGGGGATCTCCTGCTCTAGCTTTGCCAACTCGGCATCCGACACTTCCATGCGGGTCATCTCGGCAAGCGCTTTGACGTCTATCTTCTGATCCCCAGACATGCGCCCCATCATACACAAAAAGAAGCGGCCCCGCATGTTTCCATGCGAAGTTTCCAAATGGTGCTAGCTGAGAAGGCGCTCAAAATCGGCGCGGTGTTGCTCCCCGAACCGTTGCCTGCGCTCCTCCTGGAGCCGTACAAGGATTACCGGATCATGTCAATAAACTCCTGTTCCGACAGGATCGTCACTCGGAGCTCGCGGGCCTTGTCGAGCTTGCTTCCGGCGTCGGAGCCCGCGACGACATAGGTCGTTTTCTGGGAAACCGAACCGGAAACGGTGCCACCAAGCGCGCGGACTTTCTCTCCTGCTTCTTCGCGGCTCATGCTTTCCATGCCGCCGGTGAATACGAATGATTGCCCTGCCAGCGGCAGGTTTTCTGTTTTCTTTTTTTCTTGTTTTGCGATAGTGATGTGTTTCAAAAGACGGTCGATCATCGCGGCGTTCTCGGCTTGTGCAAACCAGGTATGCACGGAGTGCGCGACGATGGGACCGACGCCGGGAATCGCCGCGAGATCGTCTTCGCTCGCCTTGCGTAGCTTGGCGAGCGAGCCGAAATGCTCGGCCAGATCGCGCGCAGTTTCCTCGCCAACCTGCGGAATGGAGAGTGCGGTAACGACACGGTGCAATGGCACATGCTGCGACGCCTTATGTATCGCGTCGGCAGCATTCTTTGCCGACAATTCCGCAAAGCCCGGCAGCGGGAGGAAGTCCCCTTCCTGCAGCTCGAACACTTCGTCGAACGAACTGATGACGCCCTCATCTATAAGGAGTTCCGCAGTCTTAGCGCCGAGGCCGTCTATATCGAACGCTTTCTTGGAGATGAAGTACGCGAACGCGCGCTTGCGCCGCTCAATAGACTCGGGGTTCACGCAGCGCCACGCCGCCTGCCCGGGGATGCGCTCAATCGCACCGTCGCCGCCGCAGGCGGTCACATGCGTCGGCCACTTGTACGGCTTGGCGCTCTTGGGGCGCAGCTCGGGTACGACCGAAACGATGTCGGGGATGACGTCGCCCGCTTTGCGCAAAATGACCGTGTCGCCCACGCGCACGTCGAGGCGATTGATCTCGTCCTCGTTGTGCAGTGTCGCACGGCTGACGATGGTGCCCGCGACCGCGACCGGCTTGAGGTGCGCGACCGGCGTGAGCACCCCCGTGCGGCCGACCTGGAGCACTATGTCTTCAAGGATGGTCGTCACCTCTTCTGCCGGGAACTTGAACGCGATAGCGTAGCGCGGACCTTTGCCGGTGTAGCCGAGCGCCTCCTGCTGCGCGCGATCGTTCACCTTCACGACGATGCCGTCTATCCAATACTCCTGATGGCGGCCCTTCTTGTTCCATTCTTCCCAGAACGCGATAACGCCGTCGATGTCCTTCGCATGCTTGTACTTCGTGTTCACCTTGAAACCAAGCTCGCGCAGGTACGCTATCTCCTTCTCCTGTGTCGATGGAAATGCTTCACTCGTCTCTGCGACGTCGTAGATGAACACATCGAGCTTGCGGGACGCGGTAATCTTCGGATCCAGCTGGCGGATGGAACCGGCAGCGACATTGCGCGGATTCGCGTACAAGGGCTTCCCGGCCGCCTCCTGCGCGCGATTGAGCGCGTCGAGGTTCTTGGTGCTCATCCACACCTCCCCCTCCACGACGATGTCCACCGGGCGTGTGAGCTTCAGCGGCACGGACTCGATGGTGCGGACATTCGCCGTCACGTCCTCGCCAACTTCGCCGTCGCCGCGCGTCGCTGCGGTCATGAGCAGTCCCTTCTCGTACGTGAACACGATCTTGAGACCATCAATTTTCAGTTCGCACAAGTACGACGGCACTTCATCGACACCAGAGGCAGCGAGCTGACGCTTCACGCGCGCATCGAACTCGCGCATCTCTTCCGGCGAAAACGCATCGTTGAACGACCACTGCGGCACTTGGTGCCGGACCTTCTGAAACTGCGGAAGAGGCGTGCCCGCGACCCGTTGCGAGGGGCTGTCGGGGGTCACGAGCGAGGGATACTGCGCTTCGATCTCTGTGAGCTCATGCATCAAGGAATCGCGCGCCGATTCGGGAATCTCCTCACGGTCATACACATGGTAGGCCGTGCGGTAGCGGTCTATAGCCGTCTTGAGCTGTTCGTAGCGCTCGCGGACATCGGGGGGGACCTGCGACATGCAGGTATGATACCGCAGATGAACCCGTTTTGCGCGTTCTTAGAACTGCTTTCGCAAAGTTTTGGATGCATCACAAGGGCATTTCCATTTTGCTAAGGCCGAGTACAGCCAAGCAAAATTGGTCACAACGACGTAATGCGCCAAAACTTTGCGAAAGTTCCACTAGAACTCGAGCTCGACAGAACGCTGCAGTGCCCGATTACTCGTATCCACCGCCGCGCACGCCACATTGAATCCGTCGGCATGAATGGTCGTCCCCACCGTGGCACCTATGCGTGTCTTTATCACCGCCACACGTGTACACAACCCACCTGGTGCGTACTCATAAGAGAACGTTGTCGATTGCCACGCGCCGAACGGATCGGTCTGTGTTGATGCAGAGACCGGAGCGGTCTGCCCGTCGCAGGAGACATCAGCAGGCGGCGACGACGATGCGAATCGTTCCTGGCGCACGTCCCAGTACAATGCACAATCGGCCGCTGAGTCGGCGGTATAGAATGCGAACTGCGAATCGCGGCCCATCGCCGAGAGCTGCACTTCCTTCTGTACTATGTTGAATATCGCGATGCCGATGGAGAGCACCACGGATGCAACCAGCGCCGCCATCAGTAAGGTGAACCCGCGGGAAGAGCTGGTAGCTGGTAGCTGGTAGCTGGTAGCATAGATGCATACTGCGTTTTTGCATTTCGCTACAAGCTGTTGGCTGCGGGCTGCTAGCGTATGCATACTCATAGGGCGCTTCCGTCTTCGACCCAGCGATAGAGATTCTCCGAGATAGTGAACGAACGCTCCTGTAGGCGCCCGGTCTTCCAAGTGACCGTGACCGTAATACGAACCTCGTTCGAAGGCGCGCTGATGCACACGCCGCTTGGCTGTACGAAGCAGGCGGTGACCTTCCGCGTGTAGCGAGAGCTTGCCCACCCGCTCGTGTACCCGAAAATCTGCCCGTTCGTCTTGAGCGGAATACAGACGCCATCCGGGTCGCCCGCGCACGACGTCATGGAATTGTCCTGCACATCGACGCGAAACGGCTGGCCGCTGGTGTTGGGGATGCCGGCGAGCAGGTCGACGCTCTCTCCGTACGCGTTCTTGAGCACGTTCCCATCGCGCACCGCGCGGATCACCTCGATCCCTTCCTGTGCCAGGTTCGATGCGGTAATCTGGTCGCGCGCGTAGTACGCACTGTTGAGCGCCTGCACCGTCATCGTCATGGGAGCCACGATGGCTATCATAAGGATAGTTATGGCGACCATCGTTTCGATAAGCGTGAATCCGGAGGAGTTTATAGGTGATAGTTGATAGTTGATAGCAGAAAACCGCGCACGCATGTCTCGTGCCGCTAGCCGCCAACTGCTAACTGCTAACTGCCAACTGTATTTCATATATCGAGTTGTCGCTGTACGGCGGTCGCCTGGACGTGGAAGGTCGTATACTCCTTTGCGTTGCTGCCTGCATTCCCCTTTATGACCACGACGACCTTCGGCTGCTGGTTGAGCGCGTCCGAAGATCCGCGTGCCGTGCCGACGACGTAAAATGTCACATCGGAAATCTGCACCTCTGGAGCAGTTATCGGCAGGGGCGTCCCGCCGCCCTCGGCGCGATAGAGACGCTTGGTCGCCGCATCGTAGCTATAGATGACAGGCGGATCGTTCGATGTCTTGCCGTACGGCTCGAACGCGAAGACCGTACTGCCGTTCGGGCAATCGGCGGGCGACAAGGGCGCGCCGGCGCCGGCAGCGCCGCAATGGTAGACAGTGCCCATGCGCGCCGTGCGGACCATACCATCGACAGCGATATTGAGATTGTTCACGACCGCCTGCAGCGCCTGCGCCTTGCGATTCGCTACCACCAAGGACAAGAGCGCGCCGGTCGCAACCGTCATCACGATGGCGAACAGGCCGACGGCGACGAGCAGCTCCACGAGCGTAAAGCCGCGGGAACAGCTGGTAGCTGGTAGCTGGTAGCTGGTAGAGAAAAAACGGAGCAGCCAGATCTGCGTTGCTGCGGGCTGCGGGCTGCGGGCTACTGGCTTTTTCATAGTCCTGTGATGGTCTTCTCGACGGAGATCTGCCCGTTGGCGTAAATCTTTACGCTCATGGTAGCACCCTGCGGCGAGGCGACGACGACGCGCGCGCTGTCCTGACAGGACGTACGATCCGGGTAGCAATTGCCGCCGTTGCGGCTTATCCACGCATCCGGTGCCGGGCGGATGAACAGTACATCGAGCTGGCTTGCCGTGCAGTTCTCCACGCTGCCCGACGTCGTGCAGAGCTGTTGGATATGGTAGCCACGCTGGATAGTAATGGCACGCACCAACTCCCCGCCGCCCGTATCGTACTTGCCATTGGGCGTACCCGATGCGTCAGCGAATATCCAGTACGTCTTGTTGTTCGCACCTGTCTCCAAGTGCACGCCATATCCGGCGGTGAAGCCGGTGGAGCCGAACCGACGCACCGCGATGCCGTACACCTGCGCCTCACGCATCGTGAGTGCGACATCGTACGCAAGATTCTGCAGAAGGACGCTGCCGCCGAACTTGTTGTGATTGGCGAGTATGAGCCCCGAAATGAGCGTCATGATGGCCATCGTGACGAGCAGCTCGATGAGGGTAAAGCCGCGGCAGAAGTTGATAGTTGCTAGTTGATAGTTGATAGAGCATGGAGAGAAACGACTGCCTATGCGCTTCTGCAAACTATCAACTAACAACCGCCAACTGTTTTTCATATATTCAGTATCGGTAGCTCGAACCCATACGCTCCCGCCAACCACACTATCCACATCGCGGCCAAGAGGAACGGTCCGAACGGTACCTCGCTCTTCATTGTAAACGCTCGCACGCTCGCATGCGCGCCGAATCGACGCAATGCGTGGATAAGATACGGCAAGGGCAAGAGGATGCACACGCTCACGATCGCACCGAGCATGAATGCGAGCACTATCGCCCTGAACCCGTCCAGGATGCCGAGGAACCACCCTATGCCAAGCGCAAGCTTCGCATCTCCCAACCCCATCCATCTTCCCCCCGACACGAGCCACAGGAGAAAGAACGGCAGCGCGGCGAACGGCCCCGCCAGAAGCGCTTCCCACGGCGAGAACGAAAACGCGCCGACAGCCCATGAAAACATGAGTGCCGACATACTCAAGAGAATTACCCACTCGTCGGGTATGATTGTATGGCGGATGTCGTATACGGCGATGACGATAGAGAGACAGGCGACAAGTGCGGCGCTCATTTGATAGGTAAACGGCAGCGGCGCTGCGGCTATGAATGCGAACAGTATGGCGGTTAGCGCTTCGACCGCCGGATACTGCCAAGAGATGCCGCTGCCGCAGGTGCGGCACTGACCGGCAAGCGCGAGCCACGATAACACCGGCACCAATTCATACCACTCAAGCGGTCGAGCGCACGAGGTACATGAACTGCGGCCGCCCAAAGAACGTACGCCGCGCCGCAGAATGACGACATTGAGGAAACTGCCGATGATGGCGCCGAAGAGTGCGGCTGCCGCAGGAATCATGCGCTATATACAGCTTGCACTTATCGGTGTGCTGTTGGTGGTGCTACGAATGTACACTGGACCAGCCGCCAAACCGCCTGCGCCGACCTCCAGATAGGTGCACACCTCGTAGTTGTCGCTGGTGGCCCCCGCGGTTCCGGTTACCGTGCCGATAGAGTAGTCGCACACGGCAGTCGGATTGCCGGCGCAGGCGGTCGTCACACCCGACGGATCACGAAACTTCGAGAGATTCGGCGTGGTGCACGTACTCACCAGCGAGTCATCTCCGGCGCATCCCGCCAAGGTATAGATATTGTTCCCGGTACGCCCTAGCTCTATCTGGTTTGCAATGGATTTCAGATCCTGCAAACGACGCGCGTCACGGCTTTTTGCACGGGCGCTTTCCAGCGAGGCAACGACGACCGAAGCGAGTAAGCCGATAATGGCGATGACCACGAGTAATTCGATCAAAGTGAATCCGCGGGATTCGCTTGTACGGACCAAAGCGAGCCCGCGGGATTCGCTTGTACGAATAAGAGTGGAGCCGCGCAAAGGCACTGCCGTTCTGTTCTCTTTCATTACGTCCCACTGTAACATGTTCTGGATAACGGTCCGCATGCTATCCACAACGCAAAAGCCCCGGTTCCGGGGCTTTTTGCAAACAGACGGGTATTACAACGAGGCGATGTCGTAACAGCGATCGGTGGCAGATTCGTCGAGGATACCGACACAGTCCGCATCACGGCCATCGAAGACCGTGCCGCCGTCGGTGCAGGCGGTACCCGGTAGCGCATCGGCATCGTTCGCCAGCACGCCCTGCGCCCCGCTGACCGACTCAAGCACCGCGCCGACATGGTACGCCTCGCACGTAGCCGCATCGCTGTCAGTATCGAGCGCCGAGTAGAGGTAGCCGCTCTGATTGAGCGGATCAACCGGCACCGAGGCGATATATGCACCGGTCAGATTCGCCGTCGAGGTCGCGTATACTCCGTTTGCATCGAAGTAGAGTTCATTTGCCGTCTGAATCGCTTTGAGATCGGCGACACGGCGTGCGTCGCGGCCCTTGGCGCGCGCGCTCGACAACGAGGCGATGACGACCGAAGCGAGGAGACCGATAATGGCGATGACCACGAGTAATTCGATCAAAGTGAATCCGCGGGATTCGCTTGTACGAATAAGAGAGAAGCCGGAACGTATGTTTCGTTGCATGGCACTATTCTTGCACACTCGGGCACACAGGCAAACACCCAGACGTCCTCCCTGTGGAAAACGAAAACGCCCCATGCGGGGCGTTTTCGTGGTATTCCCGTACCCGTAAGGGATTACGGCTTCAGGTCGTAGCAGGTGTCGGTAGTCGCGGTTCCTGCCGTTCCACAGGCACCCGATCCGGTACCGGTCGTTACCCCGCTGAAGTCAGCACCACTGCCGCTACAGATAGCAGCAGCAGCTGCGTCCGCGTCACTGGCAAGCACGCCATTTGCTCCAGCAACCGACTCAAGAGCCGCGCCGATGTGGTACGAGATACAGGGCGTACCGTTGGCCACCGCAGCGTTCGCAGCATACTTATACTGGACCGTGGAGTCGGACGGGTCGGTCGGCACCTTGGCAATGTACGTCGGAGCGAGGTTCGCCGTCGTCGGCGCGTAACTGCCCGTAGCGTCGAAGTAAAGCTCGTTGGCGAGCTGAAGCGATTTGAGATCGGCGACACGGCGTGCGTCGCGGCCCTTGGCGCGCGCGCTCGACAACGAGGCGATGACGACCGAAGCGAGGAGACCGATAATGGCGATGACCACGAGTAATTCGATCAAAGTGAATCCGCGGGATTCGCTTGTACGAATAAGAGAGAAGCCGGAACGTATGTTTCGTTGCATGGCACTATTCTTGCACACTCGGGCACACAGGCAAACACCCAGACGTCCTCCCTGTGGAAAACGAAAACGCCCCATGCGGGGCGTTTTCGTGGTATTCCCGTACCCGTAAGGGATTACGGCTTCAGGTCGTAGCAGGTGTCGGTAGTCGCGGTTCCTGCCGTTCCACAGGCACCCGATCCGGTACCGGTCGTTACCCCGCTGAAGTCAGCACCACTGCCGCTACAGATAGCAGCAGCAGCTGCGTCCGCGTCACTGGCAAGCACGCCATTTGCTCCAGCAACCGACTCAAGAGCCGCGCCGATGTGGTACGAGATACAGGGCGTACCGTTGGCCACCGCAGCGTTCGCAGCATACTTATACTGGACCGTGGAGTCGGACGGGTCGGTCGGCACCTTGGCAATGTACGTCGGAGCGAGGTTCGCCGTCGTCGGCGCGTAACTGCCCGTAGCGTCGAAGTAAAGCTCGTTGGCGAGCTGAAGCGATTTGAGATCGGCGACACGGAGTGCGTCGCGGCCCTTGGCGCGCGCGCTCGACAACGAGGCGATGACGACTGAGGCGAGAAGACCGATAATAGCGATGACCACCAGCAACTCAATGAGGGTGAAGCCGCGCTTGGTAGAGATACTCATACGATGTTGTGTTCGTGGATGAATAACCGTTTATAATAGCCCCCTTGCTACTGATGCGCGGGCAGCAATAGGGCAATTGTACACGCCTCTTCCTGTAAGCAACCCTGCTCCTGTGGATAGCAGGAATAGGTGTATAGGGGGGTAAATTCTAGGGGACAGCGAGCAACTACGGCAACCTATTCTCCCTATACCCTAATGGCTATTCTCTACCCCTAGAAGCTGGACGCCATGTTGTAGATCGGAATCAAGACCGCTGAAAGGAGGATGGCCACGCCCACCGCCAACCCGACAATCATCACCGGCTCGATAAGGTCGACCATCGTGTCGACCGCGTTATCCACTTCGCGCCGGTAGAAACGTGCGATGGTCTCGAGAATGGAACCCATATTGCCCGTCTCCTCGCCGATCTTCACCATCGCCACCATGATGCCCGGAATGACAGGATGCTTGCGCAGCGCCTCCGAAAGCGGCAAGCCGCCCTTCACGTCCGCTTGCGCCCCCGCCATCGCCCGTTCGTATGTCGGATCACCCACGACCGATCCGGCTATCTCAAGTGCGCGCAATATCTGGATACCGCTCTTGAGCATGGTCGACAGGTTGTCGGCGATGCGGGAAAGATAGATCTTGCGGTAGATGTTGCCCAGGACAGGCGCTTGGAGCTTCGCGCGAGAGAGCGTGTCACGCCCGGTGTCGGTCTGCGCATAGCGATAGAGGGCCACCACGCCGATGATCGCGGCCACGATGACCAGTACGATGTACTTGCGCATGAACGCGCTTATCCCGATGATGATCTTCGTATAGAGCGGCACTTCCTGGCCGACTCCCTCAAGCATTTCGGCCAAGTTCGGGATAACGAGCGTCATCATCAGGGTCATGACGATGATGAACGTGCCTGTGATGAACGCCGGATAGATGAGGGCGTTGCGTGCTTTCGAGGTGATCTCGTAGTTGCGCTCCAGGTAGCCGGCAAGGTAGGTGAACGTCTCGTCGAGCTTGCCGGACTCCTCGCCCGAGCGGACCATGTTGACGTAGAAGCTCGAGAAGACATCCGGGTGACGCGAGAGCGCGGCCGATATCTGGCTGCCGCCTTGGATGTCGCTGGCGATGGCGTTGAGCTTTTCGGTCAGAATCGGCGTGCGCGCCTCCGCTGCCAAGAGGCGGAACGCGCGCAAGGCCGATACCTGCGCTTCGAACAAGGTCGTCATCTGGCGCGACAGCATCACGATGTCCTCGTTCGTTACGCGGTCGAAGAAAGCGATGCGAATCCCTCCTCCTTTCTTGTCGTCTACCGGATCGATCTTCGCAATGATGAGCCCGCGGCGCTGCAAGGCGGAAATCGCGACTTCGATATTGATAGCATCGACGGTACCCTCGCGCTGCGTTCCATCGTTGTCGACTGCGGTGTATGCGAATGTAGCCATATATTAGAGCAATCGTTGAAGGATATTGGGATTGAGCGAGTATTGGTAGGCCGTCTCGACGGTTATCTCGCCGCGCGCGACCAATTCCGCCAGCGAGCGGTTCATGTCGATCATGCCTTCCGCCGAGCCAGTCTCGATGACCGTGTCGATCTCGTGCGTGCGCTTCTCGCGGATAAGGTTCGCCACCGCCTTGTTGTTGATGAGAAGCTCATACACCGGGATGAGGCCGCCGGAGACGCGCGGCACGAGGCGCTGCGAGAAGATGCCGGCAAGGGAGGCCGAGAGCTGGATGCGGATCTGATCCTGCTGCGCCGCCGGGAACGTGTCGATGATGCGTTCGATGGTCTGTGCGGCGTTGTTGGTGTGGAGCGTGGAGAAGACGAGGTGGCCCGTCTCGGCGGCAGTGACGGCCGCAGACATCGTCTCTGGCCCGCGCATCTCGCCCACAAGGATGACGTCGACATCCTGGCGCAAGGCGGACTGGAGTGCGATGCCGAAGTCCCTGGTATCAATGTGCACTTCGCGCTGCTCGATGAGCGACTGTTTCGGTTCGAAGACGTACTCGATAGGGTCTTCGATGGTCACGATGTGCTCCATGCGCTCAGCGTTGATGATCTCTATCAAGCTAGCGAGCGTGGTCGTCTTGCCCTGCCCGACCGGCCCCACTACGAGGAAGAATCCCTGCGACTTGCGCGCAAAGCTCGCCAAGATGTCCGGCAGGTTCAGCTCTTGCAGCGACAGTATCTGTTTGGGGATGAGGCGCAGCGCTACGCCTATGGTGCCGCGCTGGAAGAACGCGTTGCCGCGGAAACGGAACCCTTCGGCGCTCTCGTAGGCGAAGTCGAGCTCCTGCGACGCCAGGAACGTCTTGACCTGCTCGTCGGAAACGAGCGCCTTGAGGAATCCGAGCGTATCCTCCTGTGCAAGAATCGGCTCTTTGAGCATCGGCACGAGGTTGCCCGAGACGCGGATGGTCGGGTGCGCGCGCACCGACAGGTGCAGGTCCGACGCTCCCTCATGCGCGAGCACGGTGATGTATTTCTTCAGGGTCGCAGCGTAATCGATGGCCATAGGGATGTTCCCCTATTATGCCTTGCTTTTGTGTAAAAACGCATCCTCCACTATGTTGACAACTTCCGACGGGATCACGCTCGCTTTGACGAGGTAGAGGTCGGCACCGAGCTCGATCGCCTTGGCGCGCTCCACATCATCGCTCTGGTTCGTGAGCGCAACCCACAGTGCGTCGCGCGCGAGACCCTCTTTGTTGAGAGCGGCAAGAAAAGCGAAACCGTCCTTCGCCCCCATCGCTATATCGAACAGGACCGCGTCGGCTGCGAACCCCTCGCGCAAGACCGCGAGCCCTTCGTCGGCGGAGAGCGCCGTATGCACGGTATAGCCGACGCTATGGAACTTCAGGCCGTACATCTCGACAAGGAACTTGTCGTCGTCGACGAAGAGTATGCTGCCCTTGCTCGGCGGCACGGTGTCCGCTGGCGCGGGGTTGTTCGGCTGTTCGTCGGTCATAGGACAGGCGCGTGCGCCGAGGCGCCCGCCGTCCGCAACCGATCTATCGTCGCGGCCAACTCCGGTGTCTGCGTCGCCGCCTTTATGAGAAAGGCGTGCGCGCCACGCTTGTATACCTCTTCTTCCTCTCCTTCTTTGCCGTCGTTGGTGAGTGCGATACGAATCGCCTTCGGTGCGAGGTTCCCCGCTCTGAGCGCATCGAGGAACTGCAGACCGTTCAACTGCGGCATGGTGATGTCGAAGATAATGATGTCGGGTATCAGACCGCCGCGCAACAACGAGAGCGCGGCATCGGCGGAGAGTGCTTCGTGGACCACGAAGCCGCGCGCGGAGAGCTGCGCAGAAAACATGTCGGCGATGAACGAATCGTCATCCACCAGAAGGATCATGCCGGTATGCGTATCGTGCGTGTCAGTGTCGGTCATATCGTGATGTCGTCTCCGGCGGCGGGCTTTGATGCGGCCGGCGGCGCTATCGGCTGCTCCTCAGCGGATTGCGGCGCGTCCGCAGGCGCCGCTACGGCCGACTCCGCCGCCTCTTCGGCGAGCGCCAACGAACTCAAGGTATTCACCTCCGAGAACGGTATCTGCTTGGCGAACGCCTTGAGCATAGCATCTTCTTGCATGGTGAGCATGCCCGCCGCGCGCGAGGCGGCCCAGATTTCGGAATCGACCGGGTTTTTAAGGACAATCTTCTCGATTTCAGGCGACATCTCGAGCACCTCGAAGACCGCCTGGCGGCCGCGTGTGCCGGTCGGGCAGGTCGGCGAGGAGCCAGCTTCGAAGATGGTGTCGGGTACCTGGAAGCGGTGTTCTGCCGGCAACGACACCAGCTGTCCCTCGATCGACGTGCGCGCCGAAGGAGACAAAGGTGTCGGAACGGCCGCATCGTCGCACAAGCGCCGTACGAGGCGCTGCGCAATCGAAAGAATGAGGACCGGCGGGATGAGGTACGGCTCCACCCCCATGTCGATGAGGCGTGGGATGGTGCCGACGGCGTCGTTGGTGTGGATGGTCGAGAGTACGAGGTGGCCGGTGAGCGCCGCCTGGATGGCAAGCTTCGCCGTCTCGCCGTCGCGGATCTCGCCGACCATGATGACATCCGGGTCCTGACGCAACGTGGTGCGCAATCCGGAGGCGAACGTGTAGCCGATTTCGGGGCGCATCTGCGACTGTGTGATGCCGTCGATGAAGTATTCGATAGGATCCTCGAGCGACAGCACGTTCTTGTGTTCGCGGTCGACCTCGCCAAGCATCGAATACAAGGTCGTTGACTTGCCGGAACCTGTCGGACCGGAGATAAGGACGAGGCCGTGCGGTTTCTCGACCGCCCGTTTGAGGATCTCGAGATTGCGCGGCGTGAGCCCCAAGTCCTTGAGCGGAATGAATCCCGCATCACGATCGAGGATACGCATCACCACCTTCTCGCCGTAGTACGACGGGAATGTAGAAACGCGGAAGTCGATAGATCGGCCGTCGAACGTCGCCGAGAAGCGGCCGTCCTGCGGCTTGCGCTGTTCGTCGAGACGTATCGACGAAAGCACCTTGATGCGCGCCACGAGTGCGCGGTGGGTTTTCGACGGCAAGACGACACTCGTGTGCAGTTCGCCGTCGACGCGATAGCGCACGCGCACGCCGGAACCGGATGGTTCGATGTGAATGTCAGATGCGCGACCGTCGATCGCATAACGCAGGATGGTCGATACGATCTTCACCGTCGGTGCGTCCTCTTGAATGGAGCCGCCGACATCCTCGTTCTCGTTCACGGCTGTGGCGGTCGTCGCCAGATCAAGCGGCTTGAGATCCTCTTCGCCGAGGGAGGTTTTCGCTTCACCCTTGCGCTCGGTCTCGAAGTCGCTCACCGCTTCCTCCACCTGCCCGGAGAGACCGCGATACATGGCGAGCACTTTCTCCAGATCGGGCTCGGAGATCTTTGCGATCGTGAAGGGCATGCCGGTGGCACGGGTGATGAAATTGAGCGCGTCGATCGCCTGCAGGTTTTCAGGGTCGGCCATGCCGACGGAGAGTACGCCGTCTTGTACGGCAAGCGGCGCGAAGCGGTAGTGCTTCGCCGATTCTTCCGGAATATAGCGTAGGACGTCGAACGGCACCTTCTGATCGCCCAAGGCCTTTACCGGCACGCGCACATCTGCCGGTGCGGCGGCCTGCGAGGAAGAAGCGGGGGGCATACCGCGTTATGGACGCGCGGGAGACGGCGCGGCGGGAGTCGTTGACGGAGGTTTCGGCGCGGTCTGTCCCGGCCTTGCAGGTGTCGTCGTACTCAAACCGGCCGCCTCGTCCGGAATGGCAAGCTGCGAACCGGAACCGCCCACACCAAGCGGCGCAAACGGATTCTGGCGGCCGACCGGCTCCGGTACGATGTCGGTACTGAAATCCTGCAGGGATTGGAACGCCGGATTCTGGAAGATGGTGCCGTCGAGCGAAATGGCGCGCAACGCGAGCAGGGTTTCGAGCACTTCCTGGCTGGCGGGGTCGGTTGCGGCAGTGTCGGTCGTCGTATCCAAGAGCGATGTGTCGGACGAGGGCGAGGAGAGCCCGTACCAGAGGCCGAACGCGACGATGACCCCGACGATCAGTAGCAGCATTTTGTTGGCGAAAAGATTCTTCATATGACGCTATTTGAGCCAGTAGGTACGCAGGACAACGTCATACGTGTAGACAGGCTGGGAGGGGCCGCCGCCCGACGGCGACATGCCGAGCGACACCAGATCGACGATGCGCAAGCTCGACTGCAGTCCGCGCAGGAAGTTCTGGAATGTTTCGTACGTGCCGTGCGTCGTGAAGCGGATGGTCACCGCTTCATACTTTGAACCGCCGGTAGGACTGCCAGGCGTGATGGCGCCCTGCGTATCGCCACTGACGCCCGGAATGGCGACGTCGACGTTCTCAAGCGCGATGCCGTACTGTCGACCGAGGTTGTCGAAGTCGAGTATGAGGCGCACATTGTCCACGTGATCGGGCAAGAGCTTTTCAAGCTTCTCGAGATCGGTCGGATTCATCGTGTTGTAGCGCGTCAGTAACTCCTGCTTGCGCTGCTGCAGTTCGGTCGCTTTCGAGAGCGCCGCGTCATACGAGGCGACCTGCGCGGAGAGCGCCTGCGCCTGGTCGTACGTGGGCTTCGTGTATACCACGAACAGCCCGATGGCCAGTATCAGCATGAGAATGGAAATAAGGTTTCGCATCATACGTTACTACTGTTTGTTGAACGGCGATACCGGACCCGACGGCATGGGCGGGGTCTGCTCGGCGGTGCTTCCCGGCACCACCACCTTGCTGTAATTGAGGGCGTTATAGTTGATGCTCGTCTTAAGCGCGAAATTCACACCGCCCTGCTGGCGCTCGATGTCGGAGAAGATAGGCGCCGCGACGACGCCGTTCTTGCTGAACACCTGATCCTGTAGCGCGATGGAGTTTACGCTCTGTGCAGTACCGGTGAACGAAGCGACGATATTCTTCGGGTCGGCCGCATCGATCTCGAACGACCGGAATGACACGGTGGCAAGCGTGGATTGATTGAGTGCGTCGAAGACGACCGACGGCGCGATGTGGTCGTTCAAGAGCTGTTCGGCGGCGCGCATGCGGTCGTCGAGACGGATCAGCCGCTGGATGAGCGCCGGATCGAACGCTGCCTTGGCACGCGCGAGCTGTTCTATCTTGCTGCTGGTCTGCGCCGTGAGGAACTGCTGATACAAGAAGACGCCGGCGCCAAGCGATAAGGACGCGATGAACAGTACGATAGAGAAGAGCCCGAACAGATCCGTCAGGCCGTCGCCCCCGACGTAACGGTTCGCGGAGCCGGGCGTGACGACAACATCCGCCTCCTGCGGTATAAATGATGATTGGATGCCGGATTCCATAAATACTATTGATGTTTCAGCTTTCGGAGCGCGAGCCCGACGGCTACCGCGAACCCTGGCCCTATCTCGTGCAACGTCTGGTCGAGGAATGCAGGCGCTTCAGTGTGCGCGAACGGATTCGCTATCTCTACTTCGGCATTCAGTGATATCCGCGCGACATCCGCGAGTCCAGGCAATGACGCACCGCCGCCAGTGAACACGATCTTCGATACATTCTTATTGTATCGCTGACCGTAGCTCAATAGTACACGGTTCGCCTCGGAAAAAATACGCGACAGTGTTGATAACATCGCCTCTTTGATTTTCTGGTTCTCGTCGGTGCTGTATACGCTCGAGTCGACGAGGCCGCGCTCGCGCTTCACGCGCTCCGCCTTCTCAAACTCCCACCCGAGCGCTCGTTCCAGCATCTCTGTCATCTGCTGTCCGCCCGACGTGACAAGGTGCGTCAGCCGCACGATACCGCGCTCCACGACGTACATCTTGGTGGTGGACGCGCCGATGTCGACGATAAGTACGGGCGCGAGCCCGTGACCCAAGGCGGATCGGATCGCGCTGAATATCTCTATCTCATAGAACGAGACCGTGATGCCGGCTTCGGTCGCAAGCGATTGGTACTGGTTCAATACCGCATTTTGGATAGCGACCAGCAAGACCTCCTGCCCCTTAGCGCGCAGGGGCGACACCTCCTGCAATTGATCGAACGCGCTTCCCTGCCCTTCCTCGGGCGGGATGACCGACCAATCGAGCGCTACTTCCGAAATCTGTACCGGAATGTACTTGCGCGCTTCGATGGGAATCATGCGCTTGAGCGACTCCGCGTCGACCTTGGGCAGATCGAGGATAGTCACCAGGCTGGAAGCGAACGGTATGGAGATGCCGGCGCTGCGCGACGTGATGTTCGCCTCACGCATCAGATCGGTGAGCGCGAGCGCCAGCTTGTCGGGCATCAGGCGCACCACCTTGCCGACTGCCTGGTTGCCGTACGGCCCGAGCGCGATCTCGCCGTAGGTCTCGAGGATAGCGGCGCCGCGCGACGAACGCAGCTGTACGATCTTCGCCGAGCTCGAGCCCATGTCGATGCCGATGACGCTACCCTCGCTGGCGCCGGCGCCCGGTATGATTCCTTTGAATACGTCCCCGATAGAAAACGCCATGATAAAAGTATACCGCGTGCTTGCGTATACGATGCATGGCTCGTGTGTATACAATAGTATGCATGTCGCTATGGAACGTGATGACGCATGCGCTCCAGGCGGCGCTCGACACCATCGCGCCGCCGCGCGAGCGTACGCGGCGCATGCGAACGCGTACGCTCGCCGACATTCCGTTCGATCCGCAGCCAGTCTACTGCGGCGAGCTTACGGTGCTGACGCTCGCACGCTACAATGATGCGGCCGTATCCGACATGATCCGCTCGCTCAAGTACGAGAACGGTGCGCACGCCGCCGCGCTTGCTGCAGCGCTGCTCGCCGACTTCCTCGTCGAAGAGATTGCGGCCATCCGCGCGTGGTCGGCACGCCCCATACTCATAGCGCCGGTTCCCTTGCATAGCGCGCGCGAGCGGGAGCGCGGATTCAATCAGATCGCGCGCGTGCTCGCGCTCTTGCCGAGCGAACTGCAGAATGGTACCGAGGCGCGGGCCATGCCGCACCTCCTCTCTCGTCTGCGCAACACCCCCGCTCAAGCGCGTCTGCCGCGTGCGGCGCGTCTCGCCAACGTCGCCGACGCCTTCGCGCTCTCGCCCGGTATCGACGTCTCCGGCGCGCACGTCATCCTGGTTGATGACGTCGTGACGACCGGCGCCACCATCACGCATGCTGCCACCCCGCTCCTGGCACACGGAGCCGCTGTCACCCTCGTCGCGCTCGCGCGTGCCTAGTCAGTGTTCGCATGCGCGACGCCGGGAAGCCGGCTCGCACAGCGAGCCGGCTTCCTTCGTGTCGCACACACTGCGCAAGCGGCAGTTACTTCTTCGATATCCGCTGCCAGAGCCAGATGCCGACAAGCACCAGATCGACGATAATCACGAGCCACGTAAGCGACCCGAAGAGACCCATACCGCCCATCATGCCGTAGCCGTCATATCCCATCATAGCGACGAGGCGTAAAGCTGATAATGGTCCCATTGTGACACACCTTCATCGACTCCGGCATCCTACTCCACCGTAAAGGTGAACATCATGCCTGCGGCAAGATGCTCGGCGATGTGACAGTGCGCCATCCAGGTGCCCGGGTTCGACGGGTCGAGCACTATGTCGACGGTTTCCCCTGCCCGTACGAGCGTCGTGTCTTTCCACACGAGATTCGTCTGCGGCACGCCGTCACGTGCCACTACGAGGAACCGCTGTCCGTGGAAGTGGATAGGATGCTGCATCGGATGCATCGACTTCGCGTCGTTGACGATGCGGATCTTCACCGGCGTGTCCTTGGCGAACGTCCAGTCGATATCCATGTCTCGCTTCCCGGTCGCCGCGTCGGTGATATGCCACTGCACCGAATCGCTCGTAAGCGCATTCATCATGCCGCCCTGATCTTCCCATTCGATGCCATCGGGGCTCTGGTGCATGCTCACGGTATTGCCCGACGCATCCATCATCGTGCCGTCCGGCATCGCGTGCATCATGCCGCCGCCATGATCCGTACCGCCCATGCGCATCTCGACGCCGAGGACGAGCGTCTTGTCGGGTGCCACGTTGAAGTAACGTCGGAACGGATCGATGTCGCGGCTCGTCGCAGCACTTGCCCACGGCGCGTCGAATGCGGCCGCGCGCGAGGGTGCAACCTCCGCTTCATCGACGACGATCCTGCCGAGCACCGTCTTGCCGGCGGGCGTATCATTGATGATCTGGGTTGTGGTCGAGAGCAGCACGTCGACGACGGCGCGCTCGCTGGGGCCCAGCGTCACATTGTCCACGAATGTCGCACGCTCATACGCCCCATTGTCGCCGCCTACGAGCTTCATCCGCGTACCGGGAATAGCGACACGGAAGGGTCGCGTGTTTGCGGCATTGACGAGATACAGCCGCACGACCTCTTCTTTCACCGCCCTAAGCACGTAGTCGTCGCTGCCGTTCACGAGCATCACGTTGCCGTAATGCCCCATCAAGGCGCGTCCCTTGCCGTCGTCGGTAATGGCAATCGTGCCGTTCTCGATCGGCAGACCGGAGAGGAACAGCACCTCCTCACGATCGACCGGCGGGAAGTACGATGCATCCTTCGGCTCGACGACGAACGCGCCGTAAAGCCCGAGCGGCTGCGTGTACACCTCGGCTGCGTGCGGGTGGTACCAGTAGATGCCGGCATCAGGGAATGTGAGCGTGTAATCGAAGGAGCCGCCGGGCGGAATCTCCTGTTGCGATGTCTGCGCGCCGTCGAACGCATTGCCCATGCGCACGCCATGCGCGTGCAGAAGCGCGGGCTTGTCCGTGTCGTTCGTGAAGCGGATCGTAACGCTCGCACCTTGCGCGACACGGATCGTCGGCCCCGGTATCGAGCCGTTGTACGCAAGCATGCGGTAGGTCGTGCCGCCGATGTCTTTCGAGGCGTAGCGAGCGGTCAGGTCGTAGATGTCGCCGTCTTTGAGTTCGACGACCTCCGTTGCCTGTGCTGCCGGCACCCGGCCGCCGACGCCGAACAGCACCACACCAGCCAGCGCGACGGCGATGAGCGCGAGTATGCCGATAATTTTTTGTGTGGGAGTCATAGTGTCGTTGATCTGTTGTACGGATAAGCACGAAGTGCAGCCCGCCCCGCATGCGGGGCGGGCTCACACGCAGCTACGATTTAGAAGTATTTCGGATTAAGTATCCCATTTGAGAACAATTCTTGGAGCGGGTTTGTGGGTGGCGCGTACTCCCGCCGACGCAGGCACTGCAGTGCTTGATATTCTGTGCAAACGGGCCGAATCCGAACACCGGCGGCAGAGGCCAACCCGAGGAATACGAGCAGGACGAACGCGAGTGCCGCCGCACCAGCAGACCACGGAAGCGACGTAAACATGCCTTGCCACGCCTCGATATGCTCGAGCGGCGTCATCTGGCACAAAGCCGTCATCCCCATGAAGGGGCACGCTGACATGCTCCCACTAGCGTCCATATCCATGCCGACATGCAGGACGCCGAAGCCGCCGGCAAAGGCGAATGCTGCAAGGACGAACACCGCAACCGCCCTTCTGAAATCCATGCTCCCATTATAGGCAGATTCTGCCACGCACACCAGACGCAGCGGCTTCATGCGATAATGGAGACATGGCAGAGTCGTTTAAAGATAAAGTGGCTGTATTCCCTTCCGGGGCACAGCGAGCATTCATCGAGGAATCCGAGAAGTCGCTTTCCATCGCTCGGATGGCCCATGCATGCGGTTGTTCCGAGCGCACAGTACGCGACTGGCGGCGCGAGAAGTTCCCGATGCAATACCACGCACTCCAGAAGATATGCGCCCTGCGCAAGATACCGATACCGAAACGCGTCACGACACGCAGCCGTTATGCGCACACCCGCGCTGCCGGACTTCTCGGCGCGCAAGTCACGATGCGAAAGTACGGCCGCGTGCCCGTTGATGAAGCCCTACGCAAAGAACGATGGCACGCATGGTGGCAAGATACCGGCGCCGCCACATCCGCATTCGGCACCTTCGCACGGTCGAAGCCGATACGGAAACCGCGCAAAAGTGCCGCGCTTGCGGAATTCATGGGCATCATGATGGGCGATGGCGGTATGCATCCGTATCAGGCGACCATCACGCTACACTACATCGACGACCGCGCATACGCCGCATTCGTCGCCCGTCTCGCAGAAACACTCTTCGGCACGAAACCCGGCATTTACCATTTGCCGCGCAAGTCGGTCCGGACTATCGTCTTATCCCGCGTCGAGGCGGTCGCCTACCTACATGAACTCGGTCTACCGATCGGCAACAAAGTAAAGCAAGAATTCGATATTCCCACCTGGATCAAGACGAACCGCAGTTTTTCGATCGCATGCCTGCGCGGCCTCATCGACACCGATGGTACCGTATTCACGCACGCGTATCGCGTGAACGGAAAACGCTACGCATACAAAAAACTCTCATTCTGCAGCCACTCAAGACCACTACTCCTCTCAACTGCGAAGATATTCGCTGACCTCGGGATGCATCCGCGCGTCACAACATACGATGTGTGGCTCGACCGCGCCCGCGACGTACAGAGATACTTTTCCCTCGTCAAACCCCATAATCAGAAACATTTGAAAAGATACTTGAAGTGACGTACCATGGCCCTCGTAGGAGAGGTCGCATAGTGGCCTAGTGCGGCGGTTTGCTAAATCGCTATACGGGTAATGCCGTATCGAGGGTTCGAATCCCTCCCTCTCCGCCAGTTAGGAAATAAGTTCAGTGGCTCGCCCGCTACACGGGCTCGCCAGCCGTTTTTCGCCGAAAATTCAAGCCGTTTTGAATTCAGCATAAAGTTCGAGCCGACATTTTTGAGAAATGCGCGGATTTGCGTTTTGTCGCTTTGCGACAAAAGAATTTTGGCTTGGCTACTCAATAAAATGACTTCTCGCATCGGTTCGAGCCAATTATTTCCCTTTTGTTCAAAATCCCTGATTTCTTGCTCAATATCGGCCTTCTCGTTGAGTAGTTTAGATTTCTTGGCCTGATATTCTTCCTGCGCCAAACCGCCCTCAATGTAAATATCGAGAAGCCGATCTATTTTCTGTTCGACTTCTGCTTTCCTTGTTTTTAGATTTTGAACAAAAGCAACGCCCTCATTTTGGATACTCATCTTTTCGCGGTCTAGCTCGGCCAGCATATTGTCTCTCCAGTCGTCGGGAATAGAAACTTTTTGAATGACGGATTCTATCTGTTCAACAAGTGCCTCCTCGCGCAAATACTTTTCATCACAGGTTTGCTTTTTCTTGGTGCAACGATAATAGATATGACCTTTTTGGGTTTCGGCGGTAATGAGGCAACCGCACTTTCCGCATTTCATAAATCCCGAAAAAGCAAACTCGTGTTTTCGCTTCCGCTTTTTCTTGCCTCGGTTGTTCATCACTTGTTGAACGTCATCAAAAAGTTTCTTGGAAATAATTGGCTCGTGGCTTCCTTCGTAGAGCTCGCCGTTGAAGCGGAAAGTTCCATAGTAAAAAGGATTTTTGAGCATTCGCTGGACACAGGAAGTTGAGAGAACATTGCCTTTGTAGGAATCAAGTTTTGAATCCGCCAAAAACTGCTTGATATTTTTGAGCGTGTAGTCGCCGGTGGCGTAGAATTCAAAACATTTCCGCACCAGTGCCGATTTTTCCGTATCAACATCTATGCTCCTTGTCCGCGAGTTGTTGAGATAGCCGAGCGGTGCAAACCCCGGCCATATTCCTTTTCGCAGTTTTTGGCGGTGGCCTCGTTTGATATTCTCGCTCAAATTATCCACATAGTATTTGCTCTGGCCAAAGGCAATGTTCAGCATAAATTTCCCTTGCGGTGTGCTATCAAACCAAAAGGTGGGAAATTTGAGGTCAAGAATTTTCCCTGTGTCCAGCAGATAAATAATCTTTCCGCCATCAATAGAGTTGCGAGCTAATCGGTCAGGGTGCCAAGCCAAAATTCCTTGGGCTTCGCCCAAGCAAATCCGATCCAGCATTTCGCCGAACACAGTTCGGCCAGGTTCTTTGGCAGTTTGTGCCTCGCTAAGCGAGGCGACGATTTCAAGTTTTTCTTTGGCGGCAAATTCTAAGAGTTCTGAAATTTGAGATTCCAAAGACATCACTTGTCTTTCTTCACTCTCGGTAGATTTTCGTGTGTAGATAAAGTATTTCATAAAGATTTACTGACCTTCTCCAATTAGGTTAATCATGCTACTCTGGTAGCATGAAAACACATATCACAAAACGGGCCACATGGCTCGAGCGACGTCGGCTCCACGCAGTCGGCTGGTTTGCAAAGGGAAAGAAGGATGTATGGATTGCAAGGCATTTCAGGGTAAGTCCCGTGGCCGTCTGGAAATGGCGTCAGGCATGGAATACCAAAAAGCAAGAGGGTCTGAAATCAAAGGGACCCTGCGGCGTTAAGGGGAAGCTCGATCGAGAGGCTCTGCGGAAGGTGGATCGCGCCCTGCTTCAAGGTCCGGAACAGAACGGATTCTCCACGCCGCTGTGGACGCTTGACCGGGTAGCAGAAGTCATCGAGACCGTCACCGGGGTGTCATATTACCGCGGCCATGTCTGGAAGATCCTCCGCTTTCTCGGTTGGAGCAGTCAGAAACCAGTGCGGCGGTCGCGAGAGCGCAACGAAAAGGCGATACGGGAGTGGAAGAAAGCAATCTGGCCATCGCTTCAAAAAAGGGGCTTCGCCTGAAAACAACCTTTGGTTTTCTGGACGAAACGGGATTTTCCGACAAGCCGTTCGTCTGCTATACCTGGGCGAAACGAGGGCACACGCCGATACTCCTTTCCACCGGTGGTTGGAAACATCGCACGCTTGTCGGCACGGTTTTGTGCCGACCGGATGGCACCCGAGCGCGATTGGTATTCACCATACAGAAAAAGGCGATGCGGGCCCGCACGTTCATCCGCTATCTCCGAAAACTCAAGGCGCACCAGCGGGGTAGACATCTGACCCTGTTCCTAGACGGATTGCCAGCCCATCGAGCGAAACTGGTAGGCGGTTGGGTAGCGGCAAACACGCAGTGGCTCGAGGTGCACCGTTTCCCCGCCTATGCCCCGGAACTCAATCCGGCCGAGTATGTCTGGTCGGCTGTCAAACGGAAAGACCTCGGCAACCGAATTGCCCAGACTATGACCGCTTTGGAACGTCGGCTACGGCAAGCCATGCACCGTGTCGCCGAGACCGCTGTCCTGCGGGGATGTCTGAAACGGTCTGGATTGTATTAACTCAATTGGAGAAGGTCAGTAGAAAAGCCCGCTTCTGGCCTTACTGAATTCAAAACGGCTTGAATTTTCGGCGAAAAACGGCTGGCGAGCCCGTGTAGCGGGCGAGCCACTGAACTTATTTCCTAACTGGCGGTGTCTGTTTGAAAATATCCGAACGGAAATCGCTGGGCTCGGCGGGCGGAATTCCCCCCACACCCCCCTTCCGCCCGCCTCGCCTTGAACCGGAGCGGAAAGGCAAACTGCCAAAGAACCTGTCGAAAATGTCGGCTCGAACTTTATGAAGGCCAGAAGCGGGCTTTTCTTGAATAAAATCAAAATTCTTGATAACATAATAATGAAGATTGAATTAGACCAACATATTTATACTATCACTTTATGGAAGAAAAGAAAACCAAGTCCATTGGGGATAAAATTAAAACTTGGAGAAAAAAGAAGGATTTAACCCAAGATGTTTTGGCAAAGAAAGCGGATATTCCCTATACAACACTAGCGAAAATAGAATCTGATGTGATTGAAAATCCTTCGCTCCAAACTGTAACCAAAATTGCAGGAGGGTTGGGTATTTCATTAGACGAATTAGTAAAGTAAAAAATATGCCAGAAAAATTTGATTCATTTGAGCCATTAGAACAACACCGAGATAGAGCAAGAGAACTTCTTGGTCTTAATAAAAAAGAGAATCCGATTGATCCTCAAAAAATTGAGGCAATTTTTACCACACCTGAAACAAGAAAAGTTTTTGAACAGATTGACGCGGCGACAATGCCACGCAAGGGAGCAATTGAACATAAAAAGCGGACAGTAGTTGAAGTAAGGGAAAGAAATTTGCTCGACCAAGAAGTTCTCAAAAACAATCCGACTGTTTACGTTGGAGCTGGGATTGATTTTGAATACCCTCTTTCTCTAGGCGCGCGAGACATTATTTTAGTTGACCCTGTTTTGAAAGAGGCATCGGCTATACGAAAGTTAAAAGAACGAGTACAAGCAATAACTGGAACTGAACCAACGGAAATTTCAGATAGGGAAATTCAATTCAAATTGAACGACGAAGATGTTTCAATAAAATTTGCTCCGGTACTTTATGGGTCGCCCGAAACCGTAGCTCGTATGCAAGGCGGCGAGGAAGATGAACGAGAGGCTATCGAAAGATTGAAAAAAGAAATTGAAGAAAATCCTAATGATCCTTTTATCACAGATAGTGTCCGAGAAGCATACCGAACAAAAACCGGAAAGTTTTCTCCCGATTATGTCCCAACACCAAAAGAGAAGTTACCAAGATTTGTACCACCAGAAAAAATAGGAATGATTTTAGGTTTTCGCACGACCGGAATTGATATTGATGATGACAAAGAAGCAATGGAGAAATTAGTTGATGGCGGGTATGTCCTTGTTGATAACGCTTTCAGTAGTTTTCTCCAACAAGTGAGTGAGGAAGAAATGCAAGAATACATGTATCGCGGTAGTCCGAAAGAAAAAGAGATTAACGAATTTCTCCAGAGAAAATGGAAAGAAACGGGTTATGATTTCATCCCACTTGAAAACGAGAAAGGAAGTTATCAGTACACATTTATCAGAAAGAATTTGCCGCCAAGCTCGGCAGAGCCGAGCGAGCCAGCTAAAGCTGGCTAGAAAAACTTGAAATCGTCCTTTCCGCTCCGGTTCAAGGCGAGGCGGGCGGAAGGGGGGTGTGGGGGGAATTCCGCCCGCCGAGCCCAGCGATTTCCGTTCGGATATTTTCAAACAGACACCGCAGATTTTGCGCAGCAAAAGCTGCGGGAGGGGAGGTCGTGCCCTGCGGCACGACCAATAGGGATTCGAAGACCCCGCCGATATTTTTTCGAGCGTACCCGCGAAGAAAAAATCGCCGGGGTGTACTGAATCTGTAAGATTCGAATCCCTCCCTCTCCGCAATTTTTCAAAATCAAAAGAAACGGACAAAGCGGGGTCGCGCCGAAGGCGCGACACTAATGCATTCCCCCCGCCGAATCCTGAATCCAAAAGGGTTTTCCACGCTCCGCGTGGCTCAAAAAGTACGGTTCGATCCTTAATTAAAAAGTTCGAACCGACTTTTTTGAACAAATGAGTATTTTCCTCATTTGTTCGGTCGTTTGCCAATTCCATATTGTATTTCAAAAACTTTTCCGTAAGTTCGAACCGATTATTCGCTTTTTGCTCAAAAGCCGATAATTTCTCTTTGAGAAGCTGTTTTGAGGCAACCAGAGCATTCTTGCCATCACGATATTCTTCGAGTGATAGTGCGCTTTCCAAATATGCTGTCATCAGCTTCTCTATTTTGGTTTCCAAAAGAGAAATTTCGGCTTTAATAGAATCTACAAAAAGCGTACTCGATTGGACTTCCGATTGCCGATCTTTTGCATTTTCGGCAATCATCCATTCTGTCCAATCGAGAGGCAAAGAAACTTTTTTGATTTCCTCATTAATTTGAGAAGTGATGAGCTCCTCGCGGACATACTTCTGCTCACAAGGATTTTTCCGTTTGGTACACCGCAAATAGTTATGACCTTTCTGCGTCTCGGTGGTGATAAAGCAACCGCATTCTCCGCAACGGAAAAATCCTCTATACAGGAATGATTTCAAACCCCTCGATTTCGGTTTAGACTTTCGGCTCATCACTTCTTGAACGGAATCAAAAAGTTTCTTTGTAATAATCGGTTCGTGCTTGCCTTCAAAAATCTCTCCGTTGTAGAGCATTAAACCTGTGTAGATAGGATTTTTGAGAAGTTTTTGATAATTCGACACCGCAAGTTCCTTGCCGCTTTTTCGCTTCAATCCAAGGGCGTTAAATTTGTTGCGAAGTTCCCGCAAAGTGAAGTTTCCAGTGGAATATGCCTCAAATGTCTTTTTCACTAAAGTCGAAAGTTCAGGATGTGGCACGATACCTTTTCCTTTCTCGTTCACATAACCTATCGGAGACATTTGAGGCCATATTCCTTCCTTCACTTTGTTTCTATGTCCACGCTTGATATTTTCCGATAAGTTGTCTACATAATACTTGGATTGCGAAAAAGCGATTGAGAGCATGAACTTGCCTTGCGGTGTCGGATCAAACCAAAAAGTTGGAAATTTCATCTCTGAAATTACTCCGGTGTCAACGAGGTAGATGATTTTCCCTCCGTCTACCGAGTTGCGAGCAAGTCTATCGGGATGCCACGCCAAAATACCGGACGCTTCGCCACGCTCCATTCGTTCCAACATTTCACCAAACACCGGACGACCTGGTATTTTGGCGGTCTGCTTTTCGACAAAGACATCTACCACTTCCAGTTGCTCTTTCAACGCTAAATCCTTTAACTCTGAAAGTTGGTCAGCAATACTGCGGACTTGTCTGTCTTTGTCGTCCGTAGACTTGCGAGTATAGATGAAAAACTTTTTGGTCTGATTATTCATATTGCATTGGCAAACGACGAGCCACGCGGAGCGTGGAAAACCCTTTTGGATTCAGGATTCGGCGGGGGGAATGCATTAGTGTCGCGCCTTCGGCGCGACCCCGCTTTGTCCGTTTCTTTTGATTTTGAAAAATTGCGGTGTGTATTGAACGAAGTTCGAATGTATTTTGAATTGAATCCTGACGACCAATGATGCGCGCCTCGGACACGCTCGCGGACTCGCGTGTGCAAAAACCAAAAAATTTCCTTGCATTTTTCTCGCGTCTCCTCCCCCCACCCCTCCGCCGCGAAGCGGAAAAAGAAATGGAAAGGAAATTTTTGGTTTTGCTTCGCCGTCATAAATATATTTATGAACTATTGTAATATATCACATTATTGTTAAACAACACAACAAACTGCTAGGATAGAAGTTGTGGATATAAAAACGTCGTCAATAAAGTTAGGAAAGAATATAAAACGGATACGAGAACGAAAGAAAATGTCGCAAGGCGACATTTGTCGCGCTCTCGGTTTTGATCGTGCACAAATTAGTAATATTGAGAGTGGAAAAGGAAACCCAACACTTGCGACTATTGAAAAAATCGCTCAAGCATTAGGTGTTTCGAGTAATGAACTTTTGAAATGATTTTATGCAAAAACACACCGCCCTGTGGATAACTTTGTATTCAATTTTTATGAACACGAAAATAGCTAGAGAACACCTCATATTTTCGAGCTTTTCAAAATCAAAATTGTATGGCGGAGAAACTTTCTTTTCTCCGCGAGAAATGTTCTAATTTATATATGAAAGACGGATACATAAAAGATTACTCAACGGATAAACTAGTCGACTTCCGAAAACCGGAAGAGGTTGTTCGCCAGAATTACGAAAAAGAGTTGCATGAGGACTATGAATATGCGAAGGAGCAAATGGATATTGAAGTACCTATACAACGCGGTGAAAAAAATTCAATCAAAAACAAAAATGAGCGTGCAGACATTGTTATATACGAAACAACAGATAAGAACAAAAGAAGTCAGTCAGCGGATATATTGGGTATAGTAGAAACTAAGCGCCCCACTCGAAAAGAAGGAGTCAAGCAGTTAATGAGCTACATGTCTGCAAGCTCTGCTCTTTGGGGAGTTTGGACCAATGGAACCGATATTGAATACCTGTTCCGCGATCCAAAAAGTGGCAAAATCAAACAGGAATATATTTTCCAGATTCCTAAGAATGGAGAGACCTTTGAAGACATCGGACGAATCTCCAAAAAGAACCTACAACCTGCCAAGAGCTTGAAGTCGGTTTTTCACCGACTACTAAATATTCTGTACGCAAACACCAATATCAGTCGTAAGGAAAAACTTGGCGCGGAGATGATTCGTCTTATTTTCTGCAAAATTATTGACGAAAAATACGACCAGGAGGCTTTGCCGAAGTTTAGAGTTGGTTTTGAAGAAAATCCAAAAGATGTCGCCAAGCGTATCAAAGAATTGTTCCAGCAAGCAAAAGACGAATTTGGACATGATGGAGTTTTTGAAAAGAACGAAGAAATTACCCTTGACCCTAAGTCGATTGCTCTTGTAGTCGGACAGCTCGAAAAGTACAGTCTAATGAAAACTCAAAAAGATGTCGTTGGCGATGCTTTTGAAGTTTTTGCTGAAAGCAAACTTGTCGGTGAGAAGGGAGAATTTTTTACACCAAGAGAAATTGTAAAGATGGCTGTAAAAATTGTCGACCCAAAACCAGACGAGACGATAGTTGATCCTGCTTGTGGTAGTGGCGGTTTCTTAATTTTTGCTCTAGAACATGTTTGGGAGGAAATGAAAAAACAAACCAAATACAGAGGCATGACTGATTCACAGTTTGATATTGCAAAGAAAAATATGGCAGAACGGTGTGTCTTTGGAATTGATAAGGAAAGTGATTTGGTAAAAATTGCTAAGGCGTATATGGCAATAATCGGAGACGGTAAAAGTGGCTTGGTTTCCGATAATACCCTGCACTTACCTGAAGACTACAACCAAAAAGCAAAAGAGCTCTTTGTCGAAGACGAAGAAACAAACACCCTTAAAAAATTTGATATTGTACTAACTAATCCGCCGTTTGGAAGCAAAATTAAAGTTGTAAAAGAAGATTCGAAGCAATTTGATTTAGGACACACTTGGAAAAAGGAGGGTGATACTTTTGTGAAAACAGATATGGAAAAACCAACTGAACCGCAGGTTCTGTTTGTAGAGCGTTGCTTGGAAATGTTGAAGGATGGAGGAAGGCTTGCGCTCGTGTTACCAGAGACATACTTCCATGCGCCATCGGTGAGATACGTGCTTGATTACCTAATCAAAGGAAACAACATCACTTCAGTTATTGACCTTCCTCACAACACATTTCGTCCATACTGTAATGCAAAAACGCTTCTTATTACTCTTGAAAAAGGAAAACCGCAACAGGAAGAAATTATCATGGCGGTGTGTGAAGAAATGGGACATGATCACAGTGGACAACCAATTTATCGTTACGATGAAGAGAAAAATGAGTTTACTGACGAGATATGGAATGACAGCGACAATATTTTGAAAGAACTAGACAATCCGTCCGATCCAAACAATGAGTATGTGTTCAAAGTCAATGTGAATGATATACAAGGAAGTGTTTACGTTCCGAGATATTATTGGAAAAAACGTATTTCTGATGTAGAAAAAGAAGCTCGAAAAGAGGGGTTTGATTTAGTGCCAGTAAAAAAATTGATACAAGAAGGAGTTATAAAAAGTTTCTCGGGACACGGCTCTCCAAAGTCACATTTCAAAGGTCGTGGCGAAGTGCCGTACATCCGCGTAGCCGATATCGTAAACTGGGCAGTTTATAAAAATCCAACTGCGCTCATTCCAGAATTTGAATATGAGCGTGTCAAAGGCAATCAGTTTGACTTGCAAGAAAAAGACGTACTTTTTGTGCGACGTGGTAGTTATCGAATAGGTAGTGTCGCTATTGTTTCAGAATTCGACACGAGAGTACTTTTAACAAAAGAAATCCAAACTTTTCGAGTTATTGACCCAAAAAATAAATATGGGATTGACGCGTTTTATTTGCTTTATCTGTTCTCACACACTCTTACTCAAAAGCAGTTATACGGAAAGGTTTTGATTGATACAACATTGCCAAATATAGGTGACCGTTGGAAAGAACTCAAACTACCTATCGCAAAAGACCCTAAAAAAGTCGAGCAGATGAAAACACAGCTTCGAAATGTGTTCGAGAAAAAATGGGAAGGTCAAAAAGGGATTGAAGCATTGACTAAAGAATACGGGAGATTCACAACTTAAATAGGGAGCATCCTCGCCGTTTTATAATATCTCCTCAAAACGGCGGGGATTTGTGCGCGCACAGGGTGGGTGGGGCAAGCACAATAAGATTTGTTTGTGCCTAGCACAATCCGCTTTATGAGTTACCACGACCAGTAATCGGAGAAATAGAACCTCAAGTTACCACTAAATGCAGAGAGGAAGCGCCTCGGTCGCCGTGAAGACGGAGAAAAGAGCAACCAAAAGTGATAACATAAAGATGCTCTTTTCGGAGACTGAAACGGCGAAGCAAAACCAAAAATTTCCTTTCCATTCATTCTTCCGCTTCGCGGCGGAGGGGTGGGGGGAGGAGACGCGAGAAAAATGCAAGGAAATTTTTTGGTTTTTGCACACGCGAGTCCGCGAGCGTGTCCGAGGCGCGCATCATTGGTCGTCAGGATTCAATTCAAAATACATTCGAACTTCGTTCAATACACACCGCAGATTTTGCGCAGCAAAAGCTGCGGGAGGGGAGGTCGTGCCCTGCGGCACGACCAATAGGGATTCGAAGACCCCGCCGATATTTTTTCGAGCGTACCCGCGAAGAAAAAATCGCCGGGGTGTACTGAATCTGTAAGATTCGAATCCCTCCCTCTCCGCAGATTGAAACTTCCTCGCTCGTGAGGGCCGTCGTGCATATCTTCTCATCCGCACACCACAATCCCCACACCCACCACAGAGCGCCGTTCGGCGCTCTGTTGGTTGCGGAAAGACGTAGTGTCACTACTGTGTCTTGAAGACCTGCGGCCAGGTGAGCTGCACGTCGCCGGTTGCCGTCTTCGTATAGACGACGTAGTAGTAGGTCGTGTTGGCGGCCAGGTTCGACAAGGTAACGCTCTGCGCGTTGCGCAACGCCGTATCGGTCATCGCGATCGAGCCGCCGACGGTGACATTGCTCGTGCCTACGGGCGCTTCGATCAGGGTCGGGTACGTCGTTCCGTAATAGACGAGCCCGCTCGCCGGCTTGTTCGTATTCCAGTTGATTGACGCAGCGTTGTGCCCTGCGCTTATGGTGAGTCCCGAGATGACCGGCGCGTACAGGTCGCTGGTCGGCATGCCCACGACCGCGTTAAGCGCAATCAGGGTGCGCGGCCCCACGCGGCCGACGGCCGGCAGGCCGTTGCGCGTCTGGAACCGCGAGACCGCGACGCTGGTAAGACGGCCGAAGTAGCCGGTCACGAGACCCTCGGGATAGAGCGTACTGTCCTGTGCGAGGAAGACCTGCAGTGCGGAGACGTCGCTGCCGGTCATGCCGATATCGAGCTGGCGGGTAAACGTCTGGGCGTGCGCCGTAGACGCAGAAACGAGAACGAACAGCACCGCGACCGCGACGATTGCGAATATCGTGCGAAGCGGGCGTATGAGGATGTTTGTCATAGAGGTGTGATGGTTAGAGACACAAAGGGATAATGATCATCGACCCTTGCGAGCCGACCCGCGGTGGAAGAAGAAAAGAGACCAGACGCTCACCGCGAATCGCTCCTTATGCGTCCAGTGTCGCATAGGAGGCATGAGAACATCATGAAGCCGCCGATACCTATGTGCCGACCACCTGAACGCCGCGGGGTGTAAGACGGTTTTTACCTCCCCTGGCGCCACAATTCCAGCACGGAGACGAACATGACGGCGATCAGCGGGCCGTAGATGATGCCGAGGAACCCGAAGGTGACGAGGCCGCCGAGCGTCGAGAGGAGCGTGAGCAACTCCGGCAGGCGCACGGCGCTGCGGGAAAGCATCTCCATGCGCACGAGATTATCGGCGTTGGAGACGATAATCACCTGCCACGCCAGAAGCCCGAGCGCCGCCGGCATGTTGCCGGTCGCGGCCAAGACGAGCACAATCGGAATGTTGACGACGCCGGAACCGAACGGAAGCACCGCCGCGATGAAGACCGCGAAGAGCCAGAACAAGGGTGCAGGGATGCCGATGACGAGATAGGCGGCAAAGCTCAAGAACGCCTGCACCAAGGCCGCCGCCAAACTGCTCTGCAGCGTGGTTGCGGCGGTCGCGATGAGGCCATCCACGAACGATGCGGCGTCTTCGGGCGGTAGCGGCATCAGATCCTTCACGTAGGCGATGAGACGATCCTTCGTCGGATACATGAAGGCCAGCATGATGATGAACAGGATGAGGTGGATGACCGCCGTGGTACTTGTGGCGACGAGCGGCACCAACAGGCCTTTCAAGAAGCCGACCGATGAGTCGGTGATGGTTTGCAGAAAGCCGGATATATCGGCTCCGGGCGCGAGCGATTGCAGTAGCGGGTGCGCGGCGATATCGGCAAACGAGTACGTCTGGATGAACGCCTGCGCCTGCGGCGCAAACCCGGCAAACTGCGCGATAGAGAGCGCGACGAACAGGTAGAGTGGAATGATGGCGAGCAACACGATGACCAGCACGCTCAAGATTGAGGCGAGTCCCGGGTAGCGCACGAGACGCGCAAGCCGGTCGTACAAGGGGGCGGTGGCAAGCGCCACCACGAGCGCCATGATGAACGCCTGCAGGAACGGCAGCGCCGTGACGAGCATGAGCGCGCAGACGGCGAGCAGGAGGACGTAGAACCCGAAACGGTTGATGGCCGTGTTCATTGCCGTCAGTGTGCGGCTTGTGCGCGGATTGCGCAAGCGCGGACGTACTGAAAAGGCGGCGCTACGCGCCGCCCTCTTTCAATCGCTCCCCGTACAACGCCGCAAACCGACTCCACTGCGAATGCATCGGCTCGGGCAGAGCATCAAGTGGAAACCACCCGATGTCATCTATCTTGTGCGGCTCTCCTATGCGCACCTGTGCCGGGTCAAGCAGCACCTTGTAGCAGAAGGCGACCCAGTGTGTGCGCACACCCTCGTGCTCGCGGAACACCTCGAAGTGACCGAGAAATTCGGCACCGAGTACGTCGGCACAATATTCTTCCCGTATCTCCTTGCGCAAGGTGTCGTCGAGCGAATCGCCGACATCAACCGCGCCGCCACCCGGATTCCAGCGCCCCTCTTCGTCACGGCAGTTGGCGCCGCGCTTGCTGAGGAGGAAGTTGCCCTTGCCGTCGTGGCAGGCGAAGACGACCGTGACCCCCGGGTAATCGACACCTTTCTTCATACCAGCACTCTCCTCCCAGCGCGCGCTGCTAGCCACCACGATACCTTCATCACCAGAGCGCCGCCGCAGTAGATGGCGATTATCCCTAACAGTTCCATGACGATCATATTCTCGAAGAACGACCAGTACCACACCGGGAACGCGAGGTTCGCCAGTTCGTAGACCGCACAGATCAGAACCGCCCACGCGCAGAATGGCAGGAACGGCTGGAGCGGAATGAGCCGCACCGTGGCGGTCATCAAGCCGTAGGCAAGCGCGCCGTTGACGACGAGGAACAGGGGCGACATCGGCAGGTAATAGCCGTAGACGCCGAGATACGCCCCGAGGATGAGATCGGTAGCCACACCCAAGGCAATGCCGAGAGGTATGCTCGTGATGATCACGCGAACCAATCCGTGCAATGAACGCCGACGGTAGGCGACAAGCAGCAGGAGCGCCACCTGCACCCCGATGACCGCCGCATATGCCGCCCACCCATACATAGCGGCAGTATACCAGCCACGGGAGGCACACCCGACCCCCTTCCCTCCGTCCCGAAATCATATCCGAATACGAAGACAGGCGGGTTATCCACTTGCACGGTGCGCAGGCGAGTCTATCATTCTTTATACGGTTGTCTGCCTCTTCGGAGGGTTCGTCGCCACGGAATGCGACGGATTGGAAGTAGGGTGTAATCCCCTCACTGTGCCGCAACGGTAAACCCAGCACCACTTTTCATTTCAAGTATTTGAAATGAAAAGTGGTGCTGGGGAGTCCGACCTTCAACAACCGGTGTCCCGAGCAGGAATTGTCCCCGCATATATATGTGGGTCTCGAATCCTCCCTCGGCGGAGGTTTTTTGTTTTTATGCCGCACGAACACGAACAATACGAAGACGAATACATGACTGGCGCAGAAGAGACGCCCGAGTATGACGCGCCGCGCGAGTATGAACCGGCAAACGACAACACGCCGAAAACGGAGGCCGACACGATAGACGCGCGACTCGGCGGCGAGAAAGACGACTGGCCCACGGAAGACCGCGGCGAAAGCGGCTACCTGTTCGACGGCCGCGACGTCATCGGCCCCGACGGCGTGTCATGGCTTGCCGCGTGGGGCGAGAGCGCCGAGAACATCGCGCTCTATGACGAGATGGTTACCGCGTTCTCGCTTGGCGAAATCGTATTCCAGCTCCCCGACCATACGGAATACCGCGATGACGGCGAGACGCTGTACAAGACATTCATGCTGCTCAGCGAAGACGGTTCAGTGGGATACGAGATACGGCCGCACGACATACAGTACGCCAACGACAACGAACCGTTGTTGTTCGACGACGAGGACGAAGCGGATGACGAACAAGATCGCATCGCGACGAACGACAATGCGCTGGAGCCGCCCACGCTCGAGACACTGGAGACAGTAGCGGACGATGCACGCGCGGCGGAAGCGACGTTTATGTTTGCTATGGATGATGCGGTACGGGCCACCGAATACGCTCCGCTCACCGAACAGACCGCGGCAGAGACGATAGCACAGGAACATCTCGCATACGCCGAGGAGCCGCATGTGCAAGAGGAGGATATCGCTCCGGTACTGCACGAGACGCCTGCGCACGTGGCGCAACTGCTGGAGTCGGTCACCTACCATGTCGAGACGACGCACGACACCGCAGAGCCCATCGAAGCGCCGGTCGCGCGTGCCACGGAAGAGGCGATTGAACCCGCGCGCGCGGAAACGGCGCCGGAGATGATGCAGACAGTTGTCGAACACCGACACGAGATGTGCGACATCCTCGATATCATCCCCAACCTGCCGACGTATGCGAACCGCGACATGGAACCGCCGGCCGCTGCCATACCCGAGATGCGCGCGGACACTGCATCGATACCGCCCGCTATCGTCACGGAAGCCGTCATACTCGCCGCAGAAGCGGCGATGATACCGGCTGTGACACCGGAACGGGCAACCATGGCCGCACAAGCCGACAGCGTGCCGAGCCCGTCAGCCGCCGTGCAACCGACGGCAACGCGTGAGACGGCGGTGCGCCCGTTCGAACCAAAGCGCGAAGCGCCGCGTACGCCGGAGCGTACGCATACTGCACCGCGCGCGACAGAGAAAGCACGGGGCGGATTTGCAGAGCGGCCGCGCCGCGAAGCGGCGCGGCCTGCACACGCCGAAACCCGCGCCGCACCGCCCGAAACGGCGCACCCGCTCGCCCGCATCATGCGCGGCCGCGAGCCGGTGCATCCGGCGCGGCAAACAGTGAACGCGCACCGGTTCGCACATGCGCATAGCATGAACGACAACACCGCATCGCACACGTCGCCGAGCGCAACCCTACACGGCATCACGCTGCGCCGCGCCGCATAACTAACATATGAACGCGTCCTATCGTATCCCCTACCACGACCTGCGTCGCGCTACGGCAGCACGGCGCCTGCCGCTTGCGATCGGCCGCACCAACGATATGGAACGGCTCGACCGTCACCTCGGACGCTCACTCAACAGCAATGTCGCGCTGGTCGGCGAACGCGGCACGGGCAAGACCGCGCTCGCCTATGGCTGGATGCGCCGCGCCGCGCACGATCCGCGCTATGAAGGCCACGCGCTCGTACAATTCGACGCCGCACATCTCTCGCTCCTTGACGACCGGGCGCTCCACGCGCGGATCACGCACGCGCTGGCGCACCTGCCCGCCGCCGTCATCCTGCTCGACGACATCGGCCGCGACATCGGGCGCGATACGCAGACGGCGACCCGCGTCGCGCGACTGTACAAGCGCCTCCTCTCGCGCACTGATGTGCACGTCATCATCACGCTGACGCCCGCCGAACACACCCTGCTCGAGCGCGAGCACCCCGCGTTCATGCATCTGTTCGAGACCATGCGCCTGAAGGAGCAGAGTGACTTCGAGCATGTCCGCATCCTCGGACAGAAGCTCCCGCGCCTCAACCGGAAAACGCGCCGTATCGTGCCCGATGCCGTCCTGCGCGCGACCGTGGCCGCGGTTCGCCGTTTTCCCGTCCTCGGAGCGCTTCCGCGCGCGGGCATAGCGCTCTTGGACGACACGCTCGCGCACGCCGCAAGCCAAGGCGAGCGCACCGCGACGACGGCCCATGTCGACGCGATCGTGGAAGCGAAGACCGGCGTGCCTGCCGGCTCGCATCCTGCGGACACGGCGCGCATCAAGAACCTCGCGAGCGAGCTCGAAGCGCGCATCGTCGGACAGCAAGCGGCAACGAGCCGCATTGCGGCCACCATCCAGCGCGCACACTTAGGGTTGCGCAACCCCAACCGCCCGCTCGGGTCGTTCCTCCTCTTGGGTCCCTCCGGCGTGGGTAAGACCGAAACCGCCAAGACGGTCGCCGAGCTCGTCTTCGGTCGCGCGGAAAGCTTCACACGCATCGACATGTCAGAGTTCCAGCAGGAACACTCGGTAGGGCGGCTCATCGGGGCACCGCCGGGCTACATCGGGTACGAAGAAGGCGGGGCCTTGACCAATGCACTCTCGCGCAATCCCTACTCGCTCATCCTCCTCGACGAGATAGAAAAAGCGCACCCGAAGGTGTTCGACATATTCCTCCAGGCGCTCGACGACGGCCGCCTCACCTCCGGCCGCAACGAGACGGTGGATGCGCGCAACGCGATATTCATGGCGACCTCGAATGCCGCCGTGTCAGCGATACTCGACGCCTCTGCCGCAGGAGCCGACATCGACGACGAGGCCTTCGTGCGCGAACATGCGCTCCCCGCGCTCACAGAGACGTTCCGTCCCGAGTTCATCAACCGCTTCGACGCCGTCCTCGTGTTCCGGCCGCTGTCGGTGCCGCACCTGATCGACATCGCGCAGCTTGAGATACGCAAGCTCGAATCGCGGCTCTCACCGCATCGCGTCCGCTTCGATATCGACCACGAAACGCTCGCGCGACGCATCGAGCAGCTGGCCGATCCGCGCTTCGGCGCGCGTCCGATCAAACGCTTCGTCGAAGAGACGTGCGAAACGCTGCTGGCGGAAACGCTTCTCAACGCCTGACGCTATGACCCTCACCCCCGCACTCGTCGCACAGACCGTACACGACCGCGAGCGCATGCTCGCCGGCATCGAACACGACATCCCCGCCGATCTTGCCGCACGCATCCGCGAACAGCTCGATGACGACCGCACGCTCATGGAACGGCTCCTCCCGGCGGACACATCAGAACCGACACGGGAAGACGCGCGCGCACAGGCGCTTCCCGACGATTACTTCACCGAAGCCCCCTTCCCCGATTTCGTATGAGCACGCACGAACCCGGCATCATCATCGGCGAAAACGAATTCCGCGGGCAGACGCGCGTGATCGAACTTGCCGCACGCGACCGTCTGCGCCACTTCTTCATGATCGGCAAGACGGGCGTGGGCAAATCAACGCTCTTCCAGAACCTCGCACTGCAGGACATGGAGAACGGCCAGGGGCTCTGCTTCATCGACCCGCACGGCGATTCCATCGAATGGCTCCTGGAGCGCATCCCGAAGGAGCGCCTGCAGGACGTCATCCTCTTCGACCCGAGCGACGCGGAGGCGCCGTTCGGACTCAACCTGCTGGAGAACGGCGACGCGCAGGAGCGCGACTTTCTCGTGAACGAATGCATCCAGATATTCTATAAACTGTTCGACCCGGACAAGACCGGCATCATCGGCCCGCAGTTCGAACACTGGCTGCGCAATGCCGCGCTGACGGTAATGGCGGGACCGGAGGGCGGCTCTTTGCTCGAGATTCCGCGCCTGTTCATCGATCCCGCGTTCGAGCGCGCGAAACGAGCGCACCTGACCGACCCCCTCGTCATAGATTTCTGGACGAAACAGATGGCGCAGACCTCTCAATTCCATAAGAGCGAGATGCTCAATTACTTCATGTCGAAGTTCGGCCCGTTCCTCAATAATGCGCTGATGCGCAACATCATCGGCCAGCGCAGTACTGCATTCGACTTTTCTCGCATCATGGACGAACGCAAGATTCTCCTCGTCAATCTCTCGAAAGGCCGCATCGGGGAAACCAACGCGCATATGCTCGGACTCATCCTTATCTCGCGCCTGCAGGCGGCGGTGATGCGCCGCGCAGCGCCGGGGGCTCTGCGCACGCCCTTCTATCTCTATGTCGACGAGTTCCAGAACTTCGCCACCGACACGTTCGCGTCGCTTCTGTCGGAATCGCGCAAGTACGGGCTCGGGCTTCACCTGGCAAACCAGTACCTCTCGCAACTGCCGCGTGCCATCCGCGACGCCGTATTCGGCAACGTCGGCACGATGGTCGCCTTCGAGGTCGGCGTGGACGACGCGCGCGCGCTTGCGCGCGAGTTCGAGCCCGTAGCATCGCAAGATTTCCTCGGGCTGCCGCGCTTCCATTTTTACATCCGGCTCATGGTGGACGGCAAGACGAGCGCCGCATTCTCGGGTCGGACCCTGCCACCGTCGCCGCAAGGCCAAGACCTGCGCCGTACCGTCGAGACGATCAATCGGCTCGCCTACGGCCGGCCGCGCGTGCTTGTCGATGCGCTGATGGATCGGTATCTGCGGGCATAGGCAATGTGCGCATGCGGAAGCGCCCGCGCCGCAAAAGCGGCGCGGGCGCAGTGCTTCGTCCTATTGCCTGCAGCTACTGCGACAGCTCCGCGTCGATGGCGCTGAGATCAGCGTCGACATCGACCGACATCGCGTCGAGCTCTGTCGCGACGGCATCCGTCTCGGCCGCGGCAGCGGCCGACGCTGCGGTATCAGTCGCGGCATCTTGCGTACTGCCCGGCATCGAAGCGCCCAGTACGAAGAAGAGCGCGGCCGCGATGATGGCAAGAGCCACCAAGACGATGATAAGCATGCTCATCGAGCGCTTCGGGGCAGGCGCTGCGGGCGGCATTGACGACATCGGCTGCTCTACGGGGGTGGTGTTCATCTGGTCCATAGTGATGATTGAGAGAACGGATAAGCCCTTACTGCGCCGTCGAGGACGCCGCAGGTCCGGCCACACGCAGCGAGCGTACGAGTGGCACGACATCCATGAGCGCCTGGCGCGCATCGCGCACCTTCGCGTTGACTTCCTGCACGGAGGCGCGTACGGTCTCGAACGCTGCCTTCGGATCGTCGCTGACGGTCAGGGACTCGTACTTCGTCTTCGCCGCCTCAAGCGCGTCGGACGCGGCAGCAATCTTCGCCGTCGCCGCTTCAAGCGCTGCTTTCGCAGCCGCCGTATCCGCGCCACTTGCCGCAGCACGGTCGATGATGCCGTCGAGCTTGGTCGAGAGCTCCGTGAGACGGCCGAGCGCCGCTTCGAGGCGATCGGTCATGTTCGAGAACACGCGTTCGACATTCTGGCTGCGACGTTCGCCTATCTTCGCCTTGAGCGCATCGCGGCGCTCCTGCGCAAGGTTCTTGAACGCATCGCGGCGCTCGGTCAGAGCCGCCTTCATGTCCGCGCGCGTCGTCGAGGCCGCATCGCGGAACTGCTGTCGTACTTCCTGCATGTTTTCTCGCATCTCGCCACGGCGTTCCTTAATGTCCGCTTTCACCGCATCGACACGCTGCTGCGCACGCTCGCGCAGCGGTTTGCTGGTCGTCGCTGCCGCACCAGTGGACGGCGCGGCATCGGTTTCCGCGAACGCCGGAGACGCCAAGAGAAGCATCGCGGCGAGGACGATTCCCGCGACAGATGCCGCACCATACCCTCTTATCCTGCTGGTTATCATACTGTTCTTGTTGAGTTCTACGCTTGTATGTGCACAGTATACCGCCTGTGCGTGCACCGCAGCGCACATATCCACTGTGGTGGCGTGCTGCATTTACCTGTCGCCGAACAAGCGGACGAACCAGCCGAAGATACTGAATACCTCTTCGTGCGCCGTCACGTATGCGTCGAGCTCGGCGCGTGCGCTGGCGAGTACGTCGATGTGCGCCGAGAGCTCCGCCTTCTCGGAAGCGCTCGTGGCCGCATCGCGCATCCTGGTCAGCTGTTCGATGTGCGCCGACGTCGTCGCGATGCCGCTGCGGATCACGCCCAGGTTCTTATAGTCACTGCCGAACAGGAACGTCCGCAGAGAGCCGCGCTCTTCCACTTTCGTCATCGCTTCGGCGGTTGTGCTGCCCGTTTCGTCTTCTTCATGCGCTATCGCGCGCACCTGCGCCCCGATACCGCCATGCTCCCGGTCGGCAACATCCAACAGCGAACGCACGAATGCCGCGACGTCGCTGCGGTGCTCCGCCGCCGAGATCTCTCCGCGCGTCATCTCGTCGCCGTCATCGTCATCATCGGCGGTGCTGCGTGCTTCCATATCGACAGATGCATCGTCCTCAGTCTCGATACTATCGTCGTTCATGTCGTCGTCCTGCTTCTGATCGGGTTTCTTCGACGCCTTGTCGTCGCCGTCAGTATCGCGCTGTGCGTCACCGCGCGCATGGACGTCCGTGTCCGCCCGCATGCCTGCGGCACCGGCACCGGCCGATACATCCGCGTCGACGCCGAGTGACTGCGCGGATGCGATGGATACGGTGGCGCCCGACAGGATCAGCCCGGCCGCCACAAGAGTGGTTACTTTCTTCATAGTGAATGCATTGCTATGGGATACGTAAATAAAAATAAAGGGTAATAGGAATCATTTGCCACCAAAAATAACGATTCCAGCAGGTGGTTGAGCCGCAAACGTGGCACAGTGGTGCAATAAGCACTTTTTGCCACCAAATCATATGTACCCATCATCACGATGC
>Ga0233424_10000342_pt1 | contig 62514 bp, 44 predicted proteins | sample Watercolumn_Towu_FD_181011 | JGI IMG/M metagenome (GOLD analysis project Ga0233424, IMG submission 181011) | Freshwater microbial communities from Lake Towuti, South Sulawesi, Indonesia - Watercolumn_Towuti2014_125_MG | ecosystem: Environmental > Aquatic > Freshwater > Lake | place: Indonesia... | reverse complement strand
ACCGAATGTATAAACCCATTCAGTTCCACCTGCTGAGTGTGATAAATACCGCGGTCTGTATTTATCTTAAAATAGAATTGTATCCTTTCATTATCATTCTTATAAATGATCAAACTGTCAGTATTGGTTCTCGAAAAAGAAAAATCAGCTTGCAAGTGATGTAATAACAAATGGCTTCGGTACCATGTGCCCCCGGTGGCCGATACAACTGGTTTTCCATTATATAAAGCCACACTGTCATTATAAGCAAATATATTCAGCGATGAGCCTTTTACATTGTGCAACCAATTTTTAAATTTTGAATAATAGCTGCTGTCATATCCGTAATCACTGTCAAGGAAAGTGATTCTCTTTACTTCGGAAGGAATTGCTTCCACTCCCGCCAGGTAACCAAAAATAAAACTACCGCCTCCGCTATGGCCGTTCAGGTAAATGGCTTTATATTTTACTTTGATTAAACCTGCTAATGAATCAATAAGATGAGGGATTTCTCTTCTGAAATTAGGATGCTTTTGTTTCCATGCTGGCCAGCTTTTATAATTGTTTTCCAGATAAATCACTATAAAATTCTTATTGACTATTTGCTGCCGGATAAATTTTGTCTGAGCCCGGATATGCTGGATATCAAAATGCCAATCGTCTCCGGACTGCATCTTTTTTCCCATGGTTTGTTCGGTAGTATTTCCATTAGGCAAAGCAAAAAAAACGATAATGGTTTTATAATTAGCTGACAGGTGGGCAGGTTTATCAATAGTAATTTTTATATCGCCATGAATGCGAAACGAGTCAATTGAACTTAAGCCCTGGCCAAATGAACCAAAATTAAAAAAAATCAGAGCCAATATCCAGGATAAATACTTCAATTAAAATAGTTTAATAAAATTACAACCTCGTCTTTACATTGCTAAGCACATCATCAACATTAATCTTTTCCATACATTTAAAATGACCTAAGGGACATTTCTTATAGCCGATCTTTGAACAAGGCCTGCACCATAGTTTATTAACCTGCATGATCACATCCGAAACGGCTGCATCACCATAATAAGGCGTCATTCCAAACAAAGGAACTGTATTGCCCCAAAGCGAGATGATTGGTTTTTTATACGCCGCAGCTATATGCATCAGTCCGGTGTCGTGTGTGATTACCAGTTTTGATCTTCTTACCAGGTCAGCACTTTCATTGATACTGAATTTGCCACAAGCATTATAAACCTTAATTGGATCGACAGAAGCGACTTCATTTGCGCTTGCTGCATCATTTTGATCTCCCAGTAATATGATTGGATGGTTCATTTTCCCGCAAAACTCTTTCCACTTATGCACTGGCCAGCGTTTGGTGCCATGTGCTGCGCCAATTACACATGCAATATATCCGGCGCTGTGTGAAACAGGTATATCTTCTTTTTTTGCTTTGTCCTTTTCACCTATGAAATAATCAAGTCCCAGCCCATCATTTTTCACACCAAATGATTCAACAGTTTTCATGTAACGGTCAACTATATGAATTTTTGGCAGCACATTTATTTTAAATACCGTGTAGAAATATTTTTGAATATTGAGCTTGTAAAATGAGAACGATTTTTTTTTCAGCTTTTTTTTAACCCGAAGTGTTTTAAGATTGTGATGCAGGTCAATGATGTAATCATAGTTCTCCGTTTTCAATTCTTCAATCATCAGTTCCCAGCTGTGCGCAAGCACATGTATTTTATCTATGTACGGATTGTGTTCAACTACTGACCGGAATTTGTCCTTTACCAGGAAATGAACTTCGGCATCCGGCACTTGTGTTTTCAGGCAACGGATGACGGGAGTAGTGAGAACAATATCACCGATGGAAGATAAACGTATGATCAGGAATTTAGCCACAGAAATTATTTTAAGGCATTGCTTCTTCTGCCTCGGTATAATTCAAATCTTTATGAAAAGTTTCTTCCGTAAAATAAGCGGCAATTAATGTTATGGCCATTACAATGATCCCGGTTATCATGGCACTTTTCACAAACGGCCATCCAATACCGTTCTGAAACAGGTTAACAAACATCAGGTTGATAAGCGGAAGAGAACCCCTCACCATATTGGGAATGGTAGTCGCTGCGGTTGCTCTTAAGTTAGTGCCAAATTGTTCTGCACCCATTGTAACAAATATGGCCCAGAAACCTGTGCTAAAACCTAAGCATGCACAGGCTACATACATAGAAGAATCATCTTTTACTCCTGTAAAAAAGTAAATACCGGAAATGATGGCAAAAAAATAAAAAAGATAAAGGGCTTTTTTCCTGCTTTTGAAATACTGGCTTACAAACCCAATTAATATATCACCCACAGCAATGGCAGCATAAGCATACATAATGGAACGACCGGATTCAATGGCATTCTTTCCATAAAACTCTGTGGCAAAGCGGTTGCTTAAATTAACCAGTATGCCAATTACAAACCAGGTAGGCATTCCGATTAATATAGCCAGCATGTATTTCCGGAAACGTTTGGCATGGTTGAAGAACAAGAAAAAATTACCTCTTGAAATTTTCTGCTGTCTCACCTGCCTGTACATTCCGCTTTCAGCAACAGTTATACGAAGGAACAATAACAGAATTCCCATGACTGCACCGATCTTATAACATAATCGCCAGTCATTATCCGTAAACTTGAATGTGAAATAAGCAGCCACCGCACCAAACAGACCGATACCTGCAACCAATGAAGTGCCGATGCCTCTTTTATTTTTTGGCAAAAGTTCGCTGACAAGAGTGATGCCTGCGCCCAGTTCTCCGGCAAGACCGATGCCCGTTGCAAATCTTGCATAAGCATATTGCTCCACGGTCTGAACATAGCTTGTAAAAAAATTGGCGACAGAATAAAGTACAATTGATCCGAATAAAACACTCAGCCTTCCTTTCTTATCGCCCATGATGCCCCAGATGATGCCCCCGATGAGCAAACCCCACATCTGCCAGTTGATAACATGAGTGCTTGCAGCAATCACATCTTTTTTAATGTTAAGGTCAACACTAAGAGCTGCAAGACTTGGTTCTCTTACGATGGTAAACAATAATAAATCATAGATGTCAACAAAATACCCAAGCGCTGCAACAATTACAGCAATATTAAAAACAGATGCAGGCTTTGGGTAATTCATAAACGATTAAGATTTTGAATCATTAACCGGCGGATTAGCAGGATGCTTTTTCCTTGAAGAAAACATTTTTATAATAACCGGCGCTGTCGTCACCACGACAATACCAAGAACAATCAGTTCAAGGTGCTCCTTCAAATCGAAACCGAATTGCTTCAAAATCCATTTTTGGAGAAAGAACCCGCCCAGTACCATGGTAATGACCCATGCAATACAACCGATGATATTAAAGAAGTGAAATTTCTTTCTGTCCATTTGCACAATACCTGCTACGATAGGAGTAAATGTGCGGATAAAGGGAAGAAACCTGGCGCCAATGATCGCTACCCCACCATGCTTCTCAAAAAATTCATGCGCCTGTTGCAGGTATCTTTTTTTAAAAAGAAAACGATCTTTCCAGTTGTACATGGACGGGCCCACTTTTCTCCCTGTCCAATACCCTACCATATTTCCCAGTATTCCCATCAGTGAAATGAGTCCCACCAATACAAAAAGATCTATCCAGTATGAATAAGGATACTCAACACCAAACATTTTCAAAAATTGGTAGCCAAGTCCGGCTTTGGTTTCACCTGCCTTTGTCGTTATCTCATGAGCAAATATCCCCGAAACAAAAAGTAAAGAATCGCCGGGAAGAAAAAAGCCAACGAACAATCCGGTTTCAGCAAATACCACAAACAACAATAACCAAAGGCCTCCGTTCTCAATGTAAAATTGCGGTTGCAGTAACTGGCTCCAGTGAAAAGCATCTAATAAAAAAAAATCCATTACTAACTTTTTAATTATAATTTTTTTATCCTCTTATAGCGTCTGCAGCTTTTTCATCAAAAGCCAATGCCTTTTCATCATCAAATTCTCCTTCCCATCGGGCAATGACACAACTGGCCAAGGTATTACCAATGACATTGACAGAAGTTCTTGCCATATCCATCAATTCATCTATTCCATAAATAGCCATTATGGGCCAGAGCGGAAATCCAAATGTGGAAGCTGTTGCAATCAGAATTACCAATGATGCTCTTGGAACAGCAGCCACACCTTTGCTGGTAAGCATTAATGTTAATCCGATCATTAACTGTTCTCCGAATGATAAATCCATTCCTGCAGCCTGCGCTACAAAAATGGATGCCAAAGAAAGATATAAAGTAGTTCCGTCCAGGTTAAAAGTGTAGCCGGTGGGAATAACGAACGAAACAATTTTTCTTGGCACACCAAATTTTTCCATATTCTCCAAAGCCTTTGGTAATGCAGAATCTGAACTGGTGGTGGCAAAGGCAATGGACACCGGTTCCTTTATTGCCTGAATAAATTTTCGGAGCGGAATTTTAGCTATATATAATGCCACCGGAAGTAATACCAGCAGCAGGAAGACGATCAATGCGGCATACAAAGTAATAAGCAGCAGTAGTAAATTTTTCAGAATATCAATACCAAGATGCCCAACGGTGACAGCAATTGCAGCGCCTACGCCAAATGGCGCAAAGTACATGATGATATTGGTGAACTTAAACATCGTTTCCGACAGGCTTTCGGCAAAATCAAGCATTGGCTTTTTCTTTCGTTCATTCAGTAATGCAAGGGCAATACCAAAAATGACACTGAAAAAAACAATTGGCAATACATTGCCTTCATAAACAGATTTGATGATGTTTTCGGGAAAAATATCAATGATATGATCCTGCCAGCCCTTGGGTTTTGTATCTGGTAATGTATTGATAAGACCTGCAGGTACATCCACGCCTGCACTGTCCATATAAGAGATCACTTTTGCCTGTAATTGTTTTTCAGCAGAGGGAGGTAACTCTTTTAATAACTCCGGAGGAATCTTAATACCTCTTCCGGCACCGGTAATATTGATAGCAACCAAACCAATAACCAGGGCAATGGTTGTAATCACTTCAAAATATACGAGGGACTTCCATCCCATTCTACCCACTTGCTTCAAATTAGCATGGCTGGCAATACCTACGACCAATGTTGCAAAAAGCAAAGGCGCCACAATTGTTTTAACCAGCCGGAGGAAGATCGTACTCAGGTATTTGAGATCCTCCGATTGAAATCCTTTTGTTCCCTTTGGAAAATCAACACCAATCTCTACACCGATAGCCATGGCAATAAGTATCCATGCAGTCAACGATTTTTTATAGACACCATATAAAACAAGACTGGCTACAACCACCCAGCGAAGTATCATTAAAAGCCTGGGTGAAAACTCAGCCCAAGCCTGACCATGTATCACATGAATGATAGCAGCAAAAGTGAACAGCACAAAGGCAAGATACCCGGCTTTTCGTTTGTTCATAATAATTGCAGTAAAGCTTCAAAACTAAAGGTTTATTTTTGAAAATGACCAATCGCTGCAGGAATAAGAGTGGCCCTGCCGTTGATAAATCTTTTACCGGGCTTTAGACAGAAATGACTATTTTTCTAACTCCTTATATATTTATAAACTATATTCAACCAACGTTATGAGTTTATTTGTAAGAAAACCAATGGCTGCTTTACTGAATGAAGCGGCTGAGACCGGAACACATACATTGAAAAAAACATTAGGTGCAGGCGGCTTGGTTGCTTTAGGTATTGGTGCCATTATTGGTGCAGGTTTATTTTCGATCACCGGTATGGCTGCGGCGAATCATGCCGGTCCGGCTATAACCCTTTCATTTGTTGTTGCAGGATTGGGCTGTTTGTTTGCAGGTCTTTGCTATGCAGAGTTTGCATCAATGATCCCGGTGGCAGGTAGTGCCTATACATATAGCTATGCCACGATGGGTGAATTTATGGCATGGATCATCGGGTGGGATCTTGTTTTGGAATATGCTGTTGGCGCTGCCACAGTTGGAATAAGCTGGAGCCGTTATCTTGGAAAATTTCTCGAAGGCTTCGGTGTAACACTACCAACTGAATTAACCGGCGGGCCTTGGGATGGTGGTATAATCAATCTACCGGCAGTATTCATTATTGTATTGATGAGTTTATTGCTGATAAAAGGTACAAAAGGAAGTGCCATTGTAAACAGTATCATTGTTGCTATCAAAATAGCGGTAGTACTTACATTTATTTTCCTGGGATGGAAATATATTAATAACGCTAATTACGATCCATACATTCCTGATAACACCGGCAAATTTGGTTACTTTGGATTCAGCGGAATTATCAGGGCTGCTGCCATTGTCTTTTTTGCATATATCGGTTTCGATGCTGTGAGTACGGCAGCACAAGAAGCAAAAAATCCCAAACGGGATATGCCAATTGGTATTCTTGGTTCACTTCTTATCTGTACAATATTGTACATACTCTTTGCACATGTAATGACTGGTGTGACCAGTTATAAAACTTTTGTCGGTAAGGATGGCATTGCCCCGGTTGCAGTTGCAATTGATCATATGGGCACTCCCAATGCATCGGGTGTAGTAACGCCTGACTACCCCTGGTTGAACCGTGCCATTGTGGTAGCCATTCTGTTTGGATATTCTTCAGTGATACTGGTGATGCTGATGGGTCAAAGCCGTGTTTTCTTCAGCATGAGTAAGGATGGTTTGATACCAAAAATTTTCTCATCTGTAAATCCTAAAACACAAACACCGGCAAAAAACAATTTATTGTTCATGCTTTTCGTCAGTGCTTTTGCAGCATTTGTGCCGGCAAGGGTGGTTGGTGAAATGACCAGTATCGGAACGTTGTTTGCATTTATCCTTGTGTGTATTGGCGTTTGGGTTATGCGTAAAAAAATGCCTGAAGTAAAAAGAACTTTTAAAACACCGATGGTTCCGCTAATACCCATTCTTGGTATCGCCACATGTTTGTTCATGATGGTGTTCCTGCCAATGGATACATGGATACGGTTACTGTTGTGGATGTTAATTGGTCTCGACATTTATTTATTCTATGGCGTTAAAAACAGCCATCTTGGTAATGGAACAAACAGCAGGAAAGGAATGAGGATGGCCCGTTATACCGGCCTTGCACTTGCGGTACTTTTAGTTATTGTTGGTTTGTTGCATCAATATGTTGTAGGCTTTGATGCAGACAGAAGATTGCTTTATATATCAATTATTTTTGCAGTAGTTCATCTGGGACTTTATGCAAGCAAGTTGAGCAGAGTAGAAGATAAAAGCTGATTGACACAAAAGTATTTCGTAAACCGTTCCGTCTGTAATAAGATGGAACGGTTTTTCTTTTAGCCCTATTGCCTTAATTTTGCAGCCCGGCCTCACCCTCTTATCCCTCTCCAAAGGAGAGGGAGGCCAAACTAAAGTTCCTTGCGCAGCTTTAGTGGTGACGCTTCAACTTTTGTAAATCTATTTGACCAGTTTGACTCGTTTGACCTAATGACTATACACTATGGGAAGAATTTTTGAAGTTAGAAAATCCACCATGTTTGCCCGCTGGGACCGGATGGCCAAGCAATTTACCCGTGTGGGTAAAGAAATTGTAATTGCTGTGAAAGCCGGCGGCCCTGATCCGAATACAAATCCCGCCCTCCGTCGCTGCTATCAGAATGCCAAAGCAGTGAACATGCCTAAGGACCGTGTGGAAGCTGCCATCAAAAGGGCAATGGGCAAAGAGATGGCAAACTATGATGAAATACTCTATGAAGGTTATGCCCCACATGGTGTTGCAATCTTGGTTGAAACGGCAACCGATAACCATGTAAGAACGGTGGCAAATGTAAAATCACATTTTACCAAAGGTGGCGGCACATTGGGCAATAGCGGTAGTGTAAGTTTCCAATTTAAAAAAATGGGGGTGTTTAAATTAAAACCCGAAGGACTTAATGTTGAAGACATGGAATTGGAGTTGATTGATTTTGGTTTGGAAGAACTTGGCGAAGGCACTGGTGAAAACGGTGAGCCAATATTAGTGGTTCGTTGTGGCTTTACCGATTTTGGTAATATGCAAAAAGCTCTCGAAGATAAAGGCATCACTCCTATCAGTGCTGAGCTGGAGTGGATACCAACTGTTACTGTTCCTGTAAATGATGAACAGGCTGCTGATGTAAGCAAGCTCATAGAAAAATTAGAGCAGGATGAGGATGTTCAGAAAGTTTTTCACAATATGGCATAAGTACCCGCCTACGCTAAAACTTCGGCGGGCAAGTGTGCAGAAAGTATTTCATAATATGGGATGATATTTAACTGTAATTTTGTTGAATGTTACATGAACATCCGGTAATTCTTTTCGATGGCATCTGCAATTACTGCAATAAGGTTATCAGCTTCATTATCCGTAAGGACAAAAAGAAAATTTTTCGTTTTGCAGCGCTGCAATCCAACGCAGGACAACGAACCCTGCAGCAATTAAACCTTGCCACAGATAAATTTGAATCGTTTATCCTGCTTGATAAAGGGAAAGTCTATCAAAAGTCATCAGCTGTATTACGTTTGTATAATAAATTGCCCTGGTACTGGAAATGGACACAGTTGTTCTGGATATTTCCAGTGTTCATCCGTGATTATTTCTATAACATTATTGCCCGTAACCGTTACCTCTGGTTTGGGAAAAGAAATAACTGCATGATACCGGCACAAGGTGTAAAAGAAAGATTTCTTGACACTTAATTTTATATAGAAGGCCACCTAAGGCCTCCGCTACTGGACGAAATATTTTTTTCGTGTCATTGATCACTTCATCCCAAACTCCGCTTATTTGTAACGCCAGAGTTTATCTCCCTTTTCAGTAAGGGTAAAGAAAACCTCAATAAACTGAGGAGCTTTTAATTAATGTGACTACTACAGGATTTTATCCTTAGCTTGTCGAAGGACTCCGGTCCTACCCATAGTTATCGGGGCTATCGGGATGGCGCAGTACCATCGGCCATAAGGGGCTTAACTTCTCTGTTCCCTATCAGAAGGGGAGTATTATAAAAACAAAAAAGCCTCTCAACTCGAGTTGAAAGGCTTTTAATAAATATGGCAGCTACCTACTCTCCCGCATTGTGGTGCAGTACCATCGGCCATGAGGGGCTTAACTTCTCTGTTCGGTATGGGAAGAGGTGAACACCCTTGGAAAAACCACCATAAAGAGATCAAGCTGTTAGCTGCAAGCTGATAGCGGTTAGCAGAGCTAACAGCTAATAGCTAAAGGCTAAAAGCTAATAAGATCATATTGGGTATGTTAGAATGAATATCTAATTAAAAAAAATTAAAGCGTACGGGCAATTAGTACTACTCGGCTTTAGTGTTACCACTTTTACACCTGTAGCCTATCAACGTCATAGTCTTTGACGGCCCTTAAAAGTAAACTCATCTTGAGGAAGGTTTCACGCTTAGATGCTTTCAGCGTTTATCCTTTCCGTACATAGCTACTCAGCATTGCACCTGGCGGCACAACTGATACACCAGCGGTACGTACGACCCGGTCCTCTCGTACTAAGGTCATGTCCTCTCAATTTACTTGCGCCCACCACAGATAGGGACCGAACTGTCTTGCGACGTTCTGAACCCAGTTCACGTGCCACTTTAATCGGCGAACAGCCGAACCCTTGGGACCTTCTCCAGCCCCAGGATGTGACGAACCGACATCGAGGTGCCAAACCTCCCCGTCGATATGAGCTCTTGGGGGAGATCAGCCTGTTATCCCCGGAGTACCTTTTATCCTTTGAGCGACGGCCCTTCCACACAGAACCGCCGGATCACTTTAGCCGACTTTCGTCCCTGCTCGGCTTGTGTGCCTCACAGTCAAGCACCCTTATACTAATGCGCTCTTCGTACGATTACCAACCGTACTGAGGGTACCTTTGCAAGCCTCCGTTACTCTTTAGGAGGCGACCACCCCAGTCAAACTACCCACCATGCACTGTTTCCCGCAAGGGATTAGACTCTAAATCAAAGAAGGTTGGTATTTCACCGACCGCTCCACCCTACCTGGCGGCAAGGCTTCAAAGCGTCCCAACTATTCTACGCATCCGTAATTCAAAATCAATGCAAAGTTGTAGTGAAGGTTCACGGGGTCTTTCCGTCCCGTGGCGGGTAACCGGCATCTTCACCGATACTACAATTTCACCGGGCTCGTGGAGGAGACAGTGTTCAACTCATTAGACCATTCGTGCAGGTCGGAACTTACCCGACAAGGAATTTCGCTACCTTAGGACCGTTATAGTTACGGCCGCCGTTTACTGGGGCTTCAGTCAGGAGCTTTGCCTTGCGGCGAACACCCTTCCTTAACCTTCCAGCACCGGGCAGGTATCAGGCTCTATACGTCATCTTTCGATTTTGCAGGGCCCTGTGTTTTTGTTAAACAGTTGGTTGAACCATTTTACTGAGACCCACCGAAGTGAGTACGCTTTATCCCGAAGTTACAGCGTCAATTTGCCTAGTTCCTTCTCCACGGCTCACCCGAGCGCCTTAGAATATTCATCCCGTCTACCTGTGTCGGTTTGCGGTACCGGCTGCTATACTCGCTTTTCTTGGAAGAGTATTCATCACTGCACTTTGCCCGAAGGCTCGGCTCAGCTATTCCGTCAGCTTATGTGACTAGCACTCTTCGTCCCTTTCATTGTATAGCAGGCGCAGGAATATTAACCTGCTTTCCATCACCTACCCCTTTCGGGTTTGGCTAAGGACCGGGCTAACCCTGATCCGATTAACGTTGATCAGGAACCCTTAGACTTTCGGCGACAAGGTTTTTCACCTTGTTTATCGTTACTTATGCCTACATTTTCTTTTGAAACCGCTCCAGCATACGTCGCCGTACACCTTCGATGCTGTTTCAATGCTCCCCTACCGATCACCACTCATGTGGGATCATAGAGCTTCGGTTAATAGCTTTATGCCCGATTATTTTCCGTGCGGGACCTCTCGACCAGTGAGCTGTTACGCACTCTTTAAATGAATTGCTGCTTCCAAGCAAACATCCTGGCTGTTATAGAAGTCCTACCTCGTTTGATCAACTTAGCTATTTATTAGGGACCTTAGCTGCTATTCTGGGTTATTTCCCTCTCGGCCACGGATCTTAGCACCCGTAGCCTCACTCCCGGTAAATATCTGCTAGCATTCGGAGTTTGTCAGGGTTTGGTAGGCGGTGAAGCCCCCTAGCCCAATCAGTAGCTCTACCTCTAACAGACTTATAAACCGAGGCTGTTCCTAAAAACATTTCGGGGAGAACGAGCTATCTCTCAGTTTGATTGGCCTTTCACCCCTATCCACAGGTCATCCCAGAACTTTTCAACGTTAACGGGTTCGGTCCTCCATGACGTGTTACCGTCACTTCAACCTGCCCATGGATAGATCACAAAGTTTCGCGTCTGCCCCCACTGACTAGTCGCCCTATTTGGACTCGCTTTCGCTACGGCTCCGTTCATAAAGAACTTAACCTTGCCAGTGAGGAGCAACTCGTAGGCTCATTATGCAAAAGGCACGCCGTCACTCATTGCTGAGCTCCGACCGCTTGTAGGCACACGGTTTCAGGTACTATTTCACTCCCTTGTTTAGGGTGCTTTTCACCTTTCCCTTACGGTACTGGTTCACTATCGGTGTCTGAGGAGTATTTAGCCTTACCAGATGGTGCTGGCAGATTCAGGCAGGATTCCTCCGGTCCCGCCGTACTTAGGATACTGCTCGTCCTCATCAATTTTTGCTTACGGGGCTATCACCCTCTATGGCTTAACTTTCCAGAAAATTTTGCTTGATGATGATTTCTAAATGCAGTCCTGCAACCCTCAAGCGGCACGCCGCTCAAGTTTAGGCTGTTCCCTTTTCGCTCGCCACTACTCGGGGAATCACGATTGTTTTCTTTTCCTCTCCCTACTTAGATGTTTCAGTTCAGGAGGTTGGCTTCCGCCTTTCGGCGGATACTATACCTTCAGTATAGTGGGTTGTCCCATTCGGAGATCCAGGGATATAATGCTTGTGTGCAGCTCCCCCCGGCTTATCGCAGCTTACCACGTCCTTCATAGCCTCTCAGACCCAAGGCATCCACCATGCGCCCTTAATTGCTTTAAAAAAATTAGAAACTAGAATTTGTTATTCTTGTAGTTGTTACCCGACCACTAACTTCAGACCAACCAAAAAATGGTGTGTTCTAAAATATGTGATCGATAATTATTAGATATCCGTTCTAACAATTTTTCCCAATATGTCAAAGAGCTTAGCTATTGAAGATTGAAAACACCAACCTCATAGCCGTTGCAGATAAAATGGTTTCGAACCATCGAAGCCTCTCAGGCTTTATCTATTTAAATTCAAGTTGCTAGTTATCAAATGAGTTTATTAAAGGTAAAACCAATAATAAACATCAATATTTTGAACAGAATCCCTTTAAAGGTTACTGCGTGAATCTTTCTGAGAAACAATCCTTTTATCATTGAAAAGGTTGTTTCAATTCCTTTCAATAAATCATCCACCAAACAGAAAATACTTATAATTTTATCTTCGTGGAGCATCGGTAAAGAGGTTTTAAGTCTGGAAATTCAAAATTATTCTTTAACAGATGCTCTTTTTAACTAGCAACTTGGGTTATTTAAAGAACTTCGATCAAATATTCAATTAACAATCTAAATATTCAATCATTAGTGGAGGATATCGGAGTCGAACCGATGACCCTTAGCTTGCAAAGCTAATGCTCTAGCCAACTGAGCTAATCCCCCTTGGTATAGGCTCATAGCTAAAAGCTAATAGCTATCAGCTTTTAAGTAGACCCGAGCAGATTTGAACTGCTGACCCCTACATTATCAGTGTAGTGCTCTAACCAGGCTGAGCTACGGATCTATTTGTAGCGCCCTTGTTATCGGGTTTACATTTTTTTTTTAAAGAGCTTACATAAAAATTGAAAGTTGAGGGAAACAATAGCTGGTAAGTTGAGAGAAAGAAAACTTTGTCTATACAGCTCTAAAAAGGAGGTATTCCAGCCGCACCTTCCGATACGGCTACCTTGTTACGACTTAGCCCCAGTCACCAGTTTTACCCTAGGCGGCTCCTTACGGTTACCGACTTTAGGTACACCCGGCTTCCATGGCTTGACGGGCGGTGTGTGCAAGGTCCGGGAACGTATTCACCGTATCATTGCTGATATACGATTACTAGCGATTCCAGCTTCATGAAGTCGAGTTGCAGACTTCAATCTGAACTGAGAGGCGTTTTTTGGGATTAGCTTCACGTCACCGTGTTGCAGCCCTTTGTACGCCCCATTGTAGCACGTGTGTAGCCCTGGGCATAAAGGCCATGATGACTTGACATCATCCCCTCCTTCCTCACGTCTTACGACGGCAGTTTCACTAGAGTTCCCAGCGTTACCTGATGGCAACTAGTGATGGGGGTTGCGCTCGTTGCGGGACTTAACCCAACACCTCACGGCACGAGCTGACGACAGCCATGCAGCACCTTACTGGCAGTGTATTGCTACAAAATGAGCTTTCACCCACAGTCTCCCAGCATTCTAGCCCAGGTAAGGTTCCTCGCGTATCATCGAATTAAACCACATGCTCCACCGCTTGTGCGGACCCCCGCCAATTCCTTTGAGTTTCAATCTTGCGATCGTACTTCCCAGGTGGGATACTTAATGCTTTCGCTCAGACACTTGCTGTGTATCGCAAATGTCGAGTATCCATAGTTTAGGGCGTGGACTACCAGGGTATCTAATCCTGTTTGATCCCCACGCTTTCGTGCCTTAGTGTCAATATTTGTGTAGCCAGCTGCCTTCGCAATTGGTGTTCTATGTCATATCTAAGCATTTCACCGCTACATGACATATTCCGCTAACCTCCACAGTATTCAAGACTGATAGTATCAATGGCAGTTCCCAAGTTAAGCTCGGGGATTTCACCACTGACTTACCAACCCACCTACGCACCCTTTAAACCCAGTGAATCCGGATAACGCTTGCACCCTCCGTATTACCGCGGCTGCTGGCACGGAGTTAGCCGGTGCTTATTCATATGGTACCGTCAGTTGACTTAGAAAAGTCCTTTTTCGTCCCATATAAAAGAAGTTTACAATCCAGAGGACCTTCATCCTCCACGCGGCATGGCTGGGTCAGAGTTGCCTCCATTGCCCAATATTCCTTACTGCTGCCTCCCGTAGGAGTCGGGCCCGTGTCTCAGTGCCCGTGTGACTGGTCGTGCTCTCACACCAGTTACTGATCGCAGGCTTGGTGGGCCGTTACCCCTCCAACTACCTAATCAGCCGCACACCCATCATTAAGCGCCGGAGCTATAATTATAATGTGATGCCACATCATAATATTACGGGGTATTAATCCAAATTTCTCTGGGCTATTCCCCACTTAAAGGAAGGTTGTGTACGTGTTCCGCACCCGTTTGCCGGTTGCCAGCATCTGTATTGCTACAAACCTGCTGCCCCACGACTTGCATGTATTAAGCCTGCCGCTAGCGTTCATCCTGAGCCAGGATCAAACTCTCCATTGTAAATGTTGTTTGATACTGACATTTAAAATTCTCAAGAGAATATTAACGTGTCAAATCTAAATTGTGTTTAGCTTGACTTACCTATTGTTTTCCTCTGATGTCTTATCAGAAGAAGTGCTATTGTTTCCCAACTTTCAAAGATCTTTCGGCCTTTTTCGAATTAATCCGATACTCACCGACACCCGTTTTTCAACGGGAGTGCAAAGGTAAAGGCCGTATTATTACTACCAAAATTTATTTCGAAGTATTTTCGAAGTTTTCGGTGTGATTTTCAAAGTGTTTTGAGAAGAACTCACCTCATTTTGTTGAGGATTGTAAAGATACGATTGGACAACTTATCTGCAAACTTTCAACCTCGATTTTGTTCACATCTGCATCACAATTTTAGCAAACGAATATCCCATCCGTTTAAATGTGCTACCAGCAAGGATTTGAGAAGACTAAGTCAAAAATAATTATCCTGATAGCAGACTTTTTCTAGGAAAAGCCCTTTAGCAGGAACTGCAAAACTTGCCTTTGTGCAATCTTTATCAAGAATAATTCTGACAAAATTTTCAATAGTCAGTTTGTCTCTCCCAACTTGTAACATTGTGGCAACCAGCGCTCTAACCATGCCTCTTAAAAACCGATTTGCTCTTACGTTATATATTAGTTGGTGCTCCTTCTCCAGCCAAAAACTCTCCTGAATATCACAGAAAAAAGTTTTAGCCTGGGTATTTCGCTTTGAAAATGAAGTAAAATCGTGATAATTCTTAAGTATTAAGGCCGCCTCCTGCATCTTTTTCAAATTCAGTTTGTATGGAAAATAAAATGCACGGTCGTGTAAAAAGGGATTTTTAGACTGATAGATATAATAACAATAGTGACGTTCAGTTGCATCGAACCTGGAATGACTGTTTGGTGAAACTGAATATATTTTTTTTACAACAATATCAGCCGGCAAAATTGAATTCATTTTATAAACAAAATCCGGATGAATATTTCCTAGGTAATCAAAATGAAAATAATTCTGTAATGCATGGACACCAGCATCCGTACGGGAAGAACCAGTCATTATCAGTTTCTCTTTTTGGAGAACGGCAAATGCTTCCTCTATCTCTGCCTGTATAGTGTTGACATTTTGCTGTGACTGAAATCCGCTATATGCTGTGCCTTTGTATGCGACTTCAAGAAAATAACGTGACATTTTATTAATTGCGAAGCATGGCCTTAAACCGAGTAATATAATACTCTTCTTTCAATTCTTTTTGTAACAGAATAAAGTTGCTAACATCGGCAACATAATCATACGCCACATCAAAGAATTTATATTTACCAGCATCATTTAAAAATAATAAACTCAGGTTTTTAACCTGCTCTGCAGTAAAACATTGTATTTTAAAATATTTTCTCGCCTCTGCAATCATTTCATCATCTCCCTCGGCAGCAGCCATGATTTTACGAAGCTTAAAAAAATCACTTTCTGTTGCCAGGGAATTACAGTCAGGATTTGTTATCTCCCTTTTCGTAGTAGTATCCGTAGGAACCGATTGAGTTTTTATTACATTAATATCTGCTTTATTTACAGAATCTATACCAGCTATTTCAATAAATTTTTTCACTTCTTTTGGCTGGTCAATAACAGAAGTAATAAATGGCTTAGGATTGGGTATCAGTATCCTGATCGTGTCCTTTTTATCATTTTTATAGTTATCAATAAAAACAAGCCTGAAACCTTCTGTGGTGGAGCTCTCAGATTTTCTTGTAACTACTGACTGATGATATGTATCTTCCTCAGTTGGCATATTTTTTTCAACTGTAATTTCTTTTGCAGCAGTTACAGTATCTCCCATTGACGCTATTAACGCTTCCTTTTTCACTTCAACCGAATTAGTAAGTACGGTTTTTTGTTCGTTTTTTTCATTATATTTTTCTGCTACCTGGGTTTTTTGATCCTCGGCTTTGGGTTTGGACTCCTTCTCAGCTAAAGCGGGATCATCTGCAGCTTTCGAAAGCATTGCAGTAAAAGGAGATACTTCTGAATTTTCCTGCAGTGATTTATCGTTTGCCTTAGTGCTGTTTGTGCTCGTCATCTGTACAGCCAATGTCTGTAAATCAAAAAGTCCCCATCCCTTTTCTGCAAAATTTTTAACCAAATACCCGTGGTCCTTTCTATGAACAGCAATAGTGAAGTGTTGTTCAGGCAATTTACTTTGAGGAAACCCGACTGAGAAATTATAAGTGGTGTCCTTTAACTTAGAAAGGATAATGTAACCTGTTTCGGATGAGCTGTATATTTTATTATTCATCTTTACAAAAAAGGGCTGTTCCCCTTCAGTTTGCAGATAAATAAAATATACTTTTTGGGAATATGCAGTAAATGAAATTACCAGTAAAAGAAAGCCCAGGGTTAGTTTTTTCATTTCCGGGATGTTGGGTGCAGAAGCAAAAATAATTTAATTCCCCTGACTTTTTGCATAGTGGCAGCAACAACTTGTTAAATGCTGTAACCTTTCATCCCATTTTACGCCTACATACTAACTACATCTATACATCTGTTCATCTAAATTTTTAAAATGAAAAAACTATTCTTTCTGTTGATGATAATAACTGCAGTTCGTGCTGCTTCTGCCCAACCCAGGGGACCTGTAGATATATCCTGGAAAAAAGAATACCGGGAAACAGTGACCCGTATCAATGACCTTGTGCATACCAAACTGGATGTGAAGTTTGATTTCAAGAGAACAACTATATATAAATAAAAAACCTCCAGAATGAGTGGAGAATTAAATAACTTGTGGTATGGTTTTAGCGCCGGTAAATTCAAACGTCAATATTATGACATTGGTAAAAAAGACTTCCGGGATAGTTATTCTTTTTATCACAATAGCCTGTTCGCAATGCAAAAAGTCTTCAAAAAATAATAACGTAAATAATCCTCCCATACCGGGCCCTGTTGTTATAAAAGATTCAGTTATCGTTCAGGGTCTCAATTTTCCATGGGAGATCCTGTGGGCGCCGGATAATTTTATCTGGATGACGGAACGGGGCGGTAAAATAAGCAGGGTAAATCCAACTACAGGAGCTGTTACTTTGTTACATACTATTACTGAAGTAGTGTCAACCGGAGAAGGGGGATTGCTTGGAATGGTATTGCATCCGAACTTTTCAACTATACCACATGTTTTCGTAGCGTACAATTACAATAATGCCGGGAATTATAGGGAAAAGGTTGTCCGATTTACCTATTCAGGAACCTCACTCACAAATCCTGTCACTGTTATTGATAATATTGCTGCATCCTCAATTCATAATGGTTGCCGTCTGCTGATAACCCCCGATCTGAAATTATTTATTACTACCGGCGATGCAGCGAATCAATCGCTGCCGCAAAACACTTCATCTGTTAATGGAAAAATTTTACGGGTAAATCTGGACGGAAGCATCCCATCAGATAACCCGGTTGCCGGAAATCCTTACTGGAGCTTTGGTCATCGCAATGCACAGGGTCTTGTGTTTGCGAATAATATTATGTATAGCTCCGAACATGGCCCCAGCAATGATGATGAGATCAATATTATTGAGAAAGGAAGAAACTATGGCTGGCCAACTGTACATGGCTATTGTGACCTGGGCAGCGAAATAGCATTTTGTGGTGCAAATAATGTAAAAGAACCCATCAAAGCATGGACACCTACTGCTGCTGTTTGCGGATTGGATTATTACAATAATAATCTCATTCCTCAATGGAAAAATTCCCTGTTAATGGTAGCGTTGAAAAATGCCCGGCTTTACCAGATGAAACTGGATGGTAATAATACAGGTATATCAGAAACAAATGAATATTTTACCAACACTTATGGGAGAATGAGAGATATTTGTATTTCTCCTGCCGGAAGGGTATATATCTGTACCAGCAATGGCGGTAATAATGACAGAATAATTGAAGTAAAAGCTCAATAGAGACTTTATTCAACTTTTCTTATACAGACGAACTGATAATTGTCCACTTTCTGAACATTGTAAAAGTCGCCGGTGTACCAGTATTTTGAAACAGCCTGGTTGGCATTAGCCTCGGTAGAAGTCCAAATGCTTCCCCTTTCTTCAACATTGAATTTTTCCTTGAAAGCATAGATCGCATCAGATTCATCCTTTGAAGGCAAATACCAATCCGTTTTATTGCCGATTTTTAATTCGTTGCAAAGTTTTGCAGCATAAGGTTTGCTATCAAATTCTTCATTGTTGCCGACAAAAGCGACAATAGCTTTGGTATTAGCTGCACCATTTGATTCGCTTTGGGCAGCCTTACCCGTAACCTCCTCATTATTTCCACCCCATGTTATTTTCCCTTTTGAAGTCATATCAATGGCTTCATATTTTTTCCCATTGTATTCAATAGGTATTATTTTCTGAGCACCTGTCTGATTCGTAATAAATATTGTAACTGCAAATGCTAAAAACAGTTTTTTCATACTTCTAATTTTTCAATTTTATAAATGATTTTATCTTTTGAATATACAATTCATGATTGAACTGCTGCTATTCCCGGTAAAATTTTTCCCTCAAAATATTCCAGCATAGCTCCTCCGCCTGTGGACACATAACTGACTTTATCTGCATACCCAAACTGGTTTACCGCAGCAACAGAATCTCCGCCTCCCACCAGTGAGTAAGAGCCTTTTTGCGTGGCTTCGGCCACTGCTTTGGCAATGTATTTTGTTCCATGCTGAAAATCATGCATCTCAAAAACTCCCATGGGGCCATTCCATAAAATAGTTTTGGAATGCCTGATAATATTAGAAAACTGCTCGCAGGCATGGGGGCCAATATCCAATCCCATCCACCCATCGGGAATATTGTTACTTGGTGCATCAGAGGTCTCCGCATCTTCTGCAAACTTATCAGCAATGATGGAATCAGGCGGCAGATGAATAGATACACCTTTCATCGCAGCTTTCTTCATCAGTTGTTCTGCAGTAGAAACTCTGTCCTCTTCACACAATGATTTACCGATCTCTCCTCCCATCGCTTTCATGAATGTGTAGGCCATTCCTCCGCCAATAATGATATCCGTTGCTCTTTCCAATAAATTTTCAATGATGAGTATCTTATCACTCACCTTGGCACCTCCAATAATTGCGGTAAATGGTTTTTCTGCATTATGCAATACCTTTTCTGCCGCTTTCACTTCCCCTTCCATTACAAATCCGAAGAATCTTTTTTCGGGCGGGAAAAATTTTGCAATCACAGCAGTTGAGGCATGTGCCCGATGAGCTGTTCCGAATGCGTCATTCACCCATACATCTCCAAGCTTTGAAAGTCTTTCGGCAAATTTTTCGTCTCCTTTTTCCTCTTCTTTATAGAACCTGAGATTTTCGAGCAACATCACTTCTCCTGGCCTCATCATGCTTGCCGTAAGTCCGGTCTGCTCGCCGATGCAATCATTCGCAAAAAAAACGGTAACTCCGCCAAGCAGATCACCAAGATGTTTTACCAAATGCTTTAAAGAATATTTTTCTTCAGGCCCTCCTTTTGGTCTTCCTAAATGACTCATCAGGATCACTTTTCCGTCATCACTCAGTATTTTTTTGATTGTGGGAACAGCCGCTTTCATTCTTGTATCATCGGTGATCTCATATTTATCATTGAGGGGTACATTGAAATCAACCCGGATCAAAGCCTTTTGTCCTTTAAAATTGTACTCGGAGAATTTTGACATATAGTTGTTTTGACCCTCAAAAATAAATGAAACAAAAATGCCCCGCACTCGGCCAGCTCAGTGTCAGGGCATTTATTTTTACTGAAATATTATTTGCCTATGAGTTTTGCAAAATAATGCAGGGTGCGAACCAACTGGCTCACATAGCTCATTTCGTTATCGTACCAGCTCACTGTCCTGACTATCTGGGTATCTCCTACCGTTTGCACTTTGGTTTGTGTAGCATCGAAGAGTGAGCCAAAACTCATACCAATTACATCGCTGCTCACAATTTCATCTTCTGTGTAGCCATAGCTTTCATTGGCTGCTGCTTTCATAGCTGCATTTACTTCTTCGGTGGTAGTTTTCTTGCCAAGAATTACCGTAAGCTCAGTTAATGAACCTGTAAGTGTTGGAACTCTTTGTGCCGTTCCATCCAGTTTTCCTTTCAGGTTGGGGAGCACCAGTCCAATAGCTTTTGCAGCACCAGTACTATTAGGAACGATATTCTGTGCAGCCGCTCTTGCCCTGCGAAGATCACCTTTGGGATGCGGAGCATCCTGTGTATTCTGATCGTTGGTATATGCATGCACAGTGGTCATCAGTCCATTTACTATTCCATATTTTTCATCCAGCACCTGTGCCATCGGTGCAAGACAATTAGTAGTGCAGCTTGCACAGCTGATAATGTTTTCACTTCCATCAAGAATATTATGATTTACATTGAACACAATTGTTTTCAGATCACCCGTTGCCGGGGCGCTGATAACAACTTTTTTTGCTCCCGCTTTTAGATGAGCTTCAGCTTTTGCTTTATCTGTAAAGAAGCCTGTGCATTCAAGCACCACATCCACATTATGATCTTTCCAGGGGATCTGTGAAGGGTCTTTTTGCGCATACACTTTCACATCATCTCCATTTACCACTATTGAATTCTCGGTAGCCTTCACATCAGCATCAAAGCGACCCTGTGCGCTGTCATACTTTAATAAGTGAGCCAACACTTTGGGGCTGGTAAGATCATTGATGGCCACCACATCAATCCCTTCCATTTTGTAAATCTGGCGATAAACAAGGCGGCCGATACGGCCAAAACCATTGATGGCAACCCGAACTGTACTCATGTCAAATAAATTTAATTTTTAAATCCGGCTTTCGCTAAAGCTACAGCCGGTAAAAGCGGGGCAAAGGTAGTGAAACAACGAGTGCCTGAATATATCAGATTTGATTAAATTGGCCAATGCAGAAACACAAAGCCCCGCAAAATTGCGGGGCATCGTAGCCCGTACGGGATTATTTTATGTTCCCTTTCGCATTGATTTACCCAAAGCCTTACAAACGCCTTTGGCGTCTGTATGTTTATTATTTATCCGCTTATGCGAATAAATTCGCAACGCTTCTAAATAAAAAACCTCGCCGCATAGCGGCAAGGCTTTGTAGCCCGTACGGGATTCGAACCCCGTTAAATATGAATTGAAATTCAATCTCTTAAAAATAATCTCTCCCACTGGGTGAAACTATAGTGAATCAGTTTCGTTTCGTCACGTCAGGTTCCTGAAAGAACTATGGCAAATATATTTATTCAGTCTGACATTGATTTCTCATTTAAAAAAAATATCTAATTAATATGACTCAATTTTTTCTCTCTCAGCTTCGCAAACATTTTTTCCGTTTCCTGGTCCTGATATGTTTGCGCCCAAAGTATTAAGCAATAAAATTCCTTACGCCAGTGCATGACCGCTTATTTTACGTACCACTTGTTCTGACATATCTGGGCTAAGCATAGTGGTTATAGCAGTGCGGCGCATTGTGTGGATGGCTGGTCACATGCCCCTGCCTCCCGGTAATTTTGCTTTCACTTCAATTCTGCCGTAAAGCCAATCTCCTTGTGTTTTGAAATAAGCCTTGCTGAAGTCTATCCATTTAAACCCACAATCTGCTTTCTTGCTTTAATACTCAGTTTACCATCCCTCACCACTGCACTATTTGTATCTGCATTGGTATAATACTGCAATTCATTGTTGCCCCAGCCATGCCCGCCAACATCATAATTCCATTTGCCTGTATCGGCAACACCTGTGTAATTGAATTCATCATTCTATATCAGTTTCCACTCTTCTTGTTTTGGAGATGAGCAAGAATGCAAAAAAATCAGCAAATAAGCCGGAATAAAGGTTCTGTACATTTGAATGCATCAATTACAAATCATTTTACCCAATTCACAGCTGCCATTTTCACATCTCTTGAATTACTGCCGATCATTATCTGAAATTCACCGGGTTCCCAGTCATATTTCAGGTCATAATTATAAAACTTCAGGTCTTCAATTGAAATGTTGAACAAAACAACTTTGGATTCGCCGGGCTTCAATTCAATCTTCTGAAATCCTTTCAATTCTTTCACCGGTCTTGTTACACTTCCCACCACATCACGGATGTACAATTGCACAACTTCTTTTCCACTATATTTCCCGGTATTGGTTACTGTAACCGAGGCAGTGAGTTGCTGATTACCTTTCAGCGTATTGCTGAGTTTGATATCCCCATAGCTGAAGGAAGTATAACTTAACCCATAACCAAAAGGATAAACAGGGTCATTACTTACATCAAGATAATTACTGCGGAATTTTTGAAACCATTCGCCCTGCAACGGCCTCCCTGTGTTTTTATGTGCATAATACAAAGGCACCTGCCCGACATTTTGCGGCCAGGTGGTTGTCAGTTTTCCTGAAGGATTTACATCACCGAACAATACATCTGCAATTGCATAACCTGCTTCGCTGCCCCCGGACCAAACATTCAAAATTGCCGGTACGTTTTCCTGTTCCCACTTCAACACCAACGGCCGGCCTGTAAAAAGCACCAGCACTACCGGCTTGCCGGTTTTCAATAGTGCTTTTAATAAATTCTGCTGCAGTCCGGGTATTCCGAGATTTGTTCTGCTGCTGCTTTCGCCGCTCATCTCAGATGATTCGCCCAAGGCTGCAATAATCACATCCGACTGATTGGCTATATCCAACGCCTCCTGTAAAATAATATTTGCAGGGCGGCTATCCCTGTGTAATGATTTGCCAAACATACCTGCTCTTGTTTCAAACAAACTGTCTTCATCAAGATTAGAACCTTTCGCATATAAAAATTTTACTTTTTCTCCGGCAGTCTCCTTTAAGCCCGTTAAGAGAGAAATGGCTTTGTCAAAATTGGCAGCCACACTCCAGGTGCCCGGCATGTTCTCCTTATTATCGGCCAATGGCCCGATTACTGCCACTGTACCTGCTTTTTTTAATGGCAGTAAGCCCACCCCCGCCCCTCCCTGAGGGAGGGGAGATTCAGGCGCATCATTCTTTAAAAGCACAAAACTTTGCGCTGCTATGCTTCTTGCTTCGTTCCGGTTTTGTGATGTAAAGACTTCTGTTTTTGCCCTGTTTTCGTCACAATATTTATAGGGATCCTGAAAAAGCCCCAGTTTATATTTCGCTTCTAAGATTCTTCTGCAGGCCGCATCAATTTGCGTCAATGTTGTTTTCCCTTCCTTAAGGGATTTATTAAGAGTAGTAAGCAGACCTTCCCCAACCATGTCCATGTCAATTCCTGCATTCAATGCCCTTGCTGAAACAGTTTGCAAATCGCCGATACCATGATCAATCATTTCATTGATACCGGTGTAATCGGTTACAACAAATCCTTTGAAACCCCATTGCTTACGCAACACATCCGTCAGTAACCACTTATTGGCTGTGGCAGGTATCCCGTCCACCTCATTGAATGAAGCCATAAAACTACCAACGCCTGCATCAGCCGCCGCTTTGAAAGGAGGTAAGTACACATTGTACATCGTTTGCCTCGACATGTCGGTTGTGTTGTAATCTCTTCCTGCTTCTGCGGCGCCATACATGGCATAGTGTTTTACACAACTCATAATGGTGTTGTTCTTCGTCAGGTCAGTTCCCTGGTATCCCTTTACCATTGCTTTCGCTACCTCTGACCCCAAATATGCATCTTCACCGCTACCTTCAGCGATACGGCCCCAACGGGCATCCCTGCATATGTCCACCATTGGAGAAAATGTCCAGTTGATTCCATCGGCACTGGCTTCAGTTGCAGCAATTCTTGCACTGCGTTCAATTAAATTCATATCCCATGTGCAGGATAAACCCAAAGGAATGGGGAATACTGTTTCATAGCCGTGTATCACATCCATTCCGAAAAGAAGAGGAATATGCAAACGGCTTTCTTCAACTGCCACCCGCTGCACATCTTTTATTTTCACTACTGATTTAATATTAAAGAGGCCACCCACTTTTCCTTCCCTGATCTTTTGTGCTATATCAGAGCTTTTGGCCTGGCCTGTTGTAATATCACCGGCCCCCGGTAAGTTCAATTGCCCGAGCTTTTCTTCCAGGGTCATTTTCTTCATTAAGGCATCAATGAATGTCTTCATTTGTGTTTCTTTCAGAACTTTAGAAACATTGGGGTCTGCCTGACCTTTAACAGAAAAAGTTATCAGAAAACATGCAGTAAAAATCATTGCAATTCTTTTCATCATTGTTTGTTTAATTTTTCAATAAATAGGGTTCAATAATCTTTTGCCAAATGGCATATCCTTTGGCATTCATATGAAGATTATCTTCCAGGAAAATATCTGTCATCGGAGTGCCATCAGCTTTCAACATCGCTTTGTAAACATCAACAAATGCTATCTTTTTCTTTTTCTTCAGAAAATTTTTGATCATCACATTCGCCACATTGAATTTTGACATGAGATGCTGCCGAGAAGGGCTTGGCTTCATAGATACATAAACAACGGGGACTTTTTTAAACTTTGATCTTATCAATGTAAATAACTCCTCAAAACGTTTTACAACCTGTGATGGATACAAGCTGCTGTCTCCTGCAAAATCATTTTCACCACAATAAATTATTATTTGCTTTGGCTGGTAAGATAGAATAATATCATCTGCATACCTGATTACATCCGGAATGGAAGAACCACCAAAACCTCGGTTGATGATTTTGTAACCAGAAAAAAAGCTGTCCATTTTCTCCCATAACCGGAACGATGAACTTCCAACAAACAAAATGACATTCTTTGCAGGTTGTGCAATAGAATCCTGCTTTTTGAAAGCGGCTATTTCATTGCTGAAGGGCTGAGACCAGCTGCTTTGAAAAAAAAGCAACAGCAAAAAAGCAAACCCTATTCTGTTGAAACCCTTACTCAACCTTTATTGTTTTAAATTTTTCAGAAACCCCGTTTTCGTTCACAGCTTCAATGGTGAAATAATAGGTTTTCTTCAGGTCCATGGCTTTGAACCAGTATTCATTAATGGTGTTATCCATTACCATGAAGCAGTTATATAACTTATCCGGTGCAGTGCCATAATAAATATTATAGGCATAGGCATTATCTACCGGGCTCCACCTGATCCAGGCGCTACGTTTGTCTTTTTCAGTACGCAACACCATAAAAGTCTTTACAGCATCCGGTTTTGTCCCGTTGCCATTGCCAAACACTCTCAACCCGCTAATGGCAAATTTGCCGGTAGGCATGTGGATGTTCTCCAGTTTAATAAATCTTGCCTGCACAGGTGCAGTCAGTTCAACATATTCATGCGGAATATCCGTTTTATTATTGCTTTTATCCGCAAGCACTGTCCATTTCTTTCCATCAACAGAGTAATACAGTTTATACTGATGGTATTGCTCTCCCCCGTTTATTTTGCCCAAATGATCTTCAGCTACATCCTGGTCTGCATAATTTATTTGTATTGCATTAACGGTTGATACTTTTCCCAAATCAGTTTGTATCCATTCACCTTTGTTTCCGGTTGTTGCACTCCAGTATGTTTTTATGTCTTCGTCATTGGCATTATTAGGATAATAAGAACCAAGTACTGAAGAAACAGTGATTGATTTTTTGTAGTTAAGTAACATCCAACCGGGCCTCACACCCTGCCCCTCTCCACTTCGTGGCGAGGGGAGATAGTGCGGATAATCCCCAAAAGCAGTATTGCACCACATCACATCATCCTGATCAAAACCGGCAGGCCAGATGCCGATCCTTCTTTCAAAATTATTTTTTACAGAAAGCATTATGGTGCTGGTATGCCAGTAGTTTCCATTGTTATCGGTGAAAGTAGCGCCATGCCCCGCTCCTCTTGCAAATCCTCCCAGCTTCATACTTAATGGGTCAGATTGCGGGAATGTTTCTATCCCGTCAAACAAAGGTTTGCTGCCAACTACTACCCCATCTGCATAACCACTGAACTCTGTACCCGGCGCCCCGTATTGAAAATAGTATTTGCCATTATGTTTGGTTATCCATGCACCTTCCATAAAGGGATCAAGAAATGTGTTGTCCATGTGTTCTCCAAACCGTTGCCAGCCATAGCGCCAACTTTGCAGATAGTGCATCGGCATTCTTGCACCAATGGGTTGAAATGTTTTGCGGTCAAGTTCCACACCATATACAGGAAATACGTTGCTGCTTCCATTATACATGTAAAACTTTCCATCATCATCCGTAAAGAAAGCAGGGTCCCAACCGCCGATATCAAAACTGTCAACAAGCGGTTTCCATTCATTGGCTTTGGGATTGGTGCTCATCCATAGAGTAAATTTTCTGGTGTAAGTAGAACCAAACACCAGCATGGTGTCTCCTACAATTCCTACAGCAGGCGCACATAGTTCATCATAACCTTCATTCCATGGGCGAAGAAATTTTTTTGAAATAAAATTCCAGGTGCTCATATCGCTGCTCCACCAATAACCCCATTGATTAGTACTGAAGAGGTAATAATCTCCTTTATAATTTACAATTACAGGATCTGCCGTTGCTCTATGCTTTCCCCATTGGGTGAAATTAGGAATAGGTGTGTACCCATAATCAATATTGATGGGGTTGCAATAAGTTTTTTGCTGTGCAGGTGCATTCAATATGAAAAATGTTGTTGCAAGCAACAGGCACAAAAAATATTTTCGGAGAAGTAAATACATCATATTCATTTTTTAAGCCAGGGGCTTTCAAATCCCAGCTTTTTTAATCCATCTTTTATTTCAGGGCAACTCATAAATAAATTCCACAACAGGCCTGTTCTGTAATTTTCCATCATCACTACTATCGGCCCCTGGTCAATGGCGAGGTAATGAGGGAGATACCAATCATGCTGTTCACTGAATGCATCATAAAATCCATAAGGCCCCCAGAGTTTATCCTTCATATTATTATACCAATGTTTCATCGCAGCCATGGACTGTTCCGGTGTAAAAGGAAAAGATGATAAAGCCGCAGTGGGAGAAATGACTCCTAAATCCCTTTCCATGGTGGGGGCATGGCCTGCATAACCTTTCATTGAATAACTGGAAGTAAGCCCCCAGTTGTTTGCAGCATACCCTTTAAATTTTTTTGGATTATCCACGCACCATTGATAATTGATTAAAGCCTGGTTTCTGCATTCCTCTCCGTAATCTGCATATTTGTCTTTCAAACCTTTTGGGTCTAAACCAAGATAAGAATAGTGCGCCCAGAATAAAGGGCCGCCATTCCATGCATCGCCCTGGTGTTTCATCTGTAATTTGTATGGATAACCAGCAGCAATCCCATCTGGTTTATTCACATCCCTTATATGCCCATTATCCGCCCACCCCTGATGATACACTTCGGCAAGAACGCTATGTGTCGGTGATGAAGCAGCCAGCACATACATAATGAGGCATTCATTATATCCTTTTACCGGGAAGTTCATTTCCCATCCGTAGTTGGGGCTCCAGTGCCAGTATAAAACATTTTGATTATTTCTGTACCAGTCAAATTCAACTCCTCTCCATAATTTATCAATCCTTGCCACCAGATTCTTTTCAGTTTCATTACCATCGTTAAAATATTGCCTTACACATAGTAAGCCTTGCAGCAGAAAAGATGTTTCCACCAAGTCGCCGCCGTCATCATACCTGCTAAAAGGAAATACTTTACCAGTTTCTCCCTGCCACCAATGTGGCCATGCTCCATGAAAACGGTCGGCCTTTTCCAGAAAACCGATGATTTTTTCAAATCGTTGTATTCCTTCTTCCCGGGTGATAAAACCCCGTTCAATGCCCACCAAAATCGCCATAACACCAAAACCACTACCACCGCTTGTGATTATGTTCTTATTCTGAAACGTATGATAGTTATCGTCTGCATGAAATCTTTCTCTTGCCAGACCGCTTACCGGTTCTGCTCCATCCCAGAAATACTGAAACGTTTGTTGCTGCACCTGCCTGAACAAAGCCGTGTCTTCAATAACCGTCGTTGTTTGTAGCTGGTTACCGGTCTTTCTTCCCTGGTTGCAAGCCATTGCCAACAACGTTAAACATAAAACAGTACATGCAGATTTTGTCATAAGCTCATCTATAAATAAGGCGCTGTAAAACCCAGTACATTCTTCATTCCGTTCTTTACTTCCGGGCAACTGGTGAGTAAATTCCAAATCAAACCGCTCCGGTAGTTTTCAATCATTACGATAATAGGCCCCTGGTCAATGGCTAAATAAGAATCGGCTACCCAGGGCTCATTTAATTTAAATGCGTCGTAAAAACCATAAGTACCCCAGATTTTGTTGCCTAATTTGTAATAAAAGAATTTTAACGCATCCATACTTTCTGCAGGGGTGTATGGGAATGATGATAAAGCGGCAGTAGGTGAGATAACGCCAATATCATTATTGGGCTCATTGGCATTATAACCACCGGGCACATCGCTGGCAGTAAGGCCCCAGCATTTGCTGCTGTATCCATACCAATTGCCAGGGTTGGCTTTGCAGTATTCATAATTTATTTTAGTGTGATTGGTCGCCTGTGCCTGGTAATTGGCATAAGTGTCATTAAGACCATTGGGGTTGATACCAAGAAATGAATAATGCGCCCAAAACAGCGGGCCGCCGTTTGAAGGGCCAAGCGGCAACTGGTAGCCAAAATAAGTGTTCCCGTTTTGCATAGCCCCGTTTCTGGCAAAACCCTCTTTATACACCACCTGCGGAATACCATAGGTAGTGGATGATGCAGCCATGATGTATGTAATAAGACATTCATTCCACCCTTGAATCTTAAAATTCATTTGCCATCCAAAGTTGGGGCTCCAGTGCCAGTATAAAACATTTTGATTGTTTTGGCGAAACCAGTTCCATTCTACCGCATTCCATAATGAATTGATATCTGCTCTTAAAGCAGTTTCAGCGGCATCGGCGCCATTAAAATATTGCCTTGCTGTTAACAGCCCTGCCATCAGGAAAGATGTTTCAACCAGGTCGGCTCCGTTATCAAAAGCGCTGAAAGGAATAACCACACCTGTTGTACCGTTCAGCCAGTGCGGAAAAGCCCCATGAAATTTTTGAGCGGTGTTCTTCAGGAAGGCAACGATCGTCTGCATCCTTGCCAATCCCTGCGCCCGGGTTATGAAATTCCTGCTGACAGCAACCGGTATTGCCATGATGCCAAAACCACTGCCTCCTGATGTAACTGTTTCGGGTGTGGCATTACTTCGTTCTCTTGCAAGACCGCTTACCGGATGACCATAATCCCAAAAATATCTGAATGTTTGTTGCTGAACCAGATCAAGCAACTGGTTATCGCTTATGATGGGAAACTTATCTGAAGTATCCAATTGGGTCAGCAGCCTTATCGTTACCGGGCTGTATAATTTTCCCCCCTTGACAGACAACAGGCCGGTATCAACAAACACACTATACCGGGCCAGGTTCTGCAATGGAGATGTAGGTTGCAGTATTATTACGCTATCCCCGTTCTGGTAAGCAAAATTTGCAGTGACATTTCCCAAAAAACTTATTTTAGAAATAGCCGAGTTTCTGTTTATGGCTACAGGAAAAGATAATCTTATCAAAGGTAAAAGTCCGGTTCCTTTATATTCTGTTTTTCCTGAAACGCCATCAACCGACCAATCGGATATGGAAAAATTTGCCGGTGGCGGTGGTGGGGGTGTCACCGGGTCTTTTCCTTTATTGCAACTTGCACTGATTAAAATAAACGCAGCAAAAAAAGCCATTGGAGTTAATAGCCATTCATTCTGAAATTTTATTTTCATGTAGTCGTTTTGCATTATTCAATTATCAATGTGTTGATGGAATGTGGCAAAGAGCTTACAGAAGCGGCTTTACCATTAACCCATAACAAATAATCAGCAGGCTTATCCTTCAGGTTCATAACAATCACAGCAATTTTCCCATCAGGGTTGATAAACGCCGTGGTAAGCAACTGGCTCCGGCTGGCGCTGCTTACAATTCTTTTAGCTCCGGGCTTAATGAATTTTGAAAAATGCCCGATATAATAATATTCATTGGTAAATATCAGCTCGCCGGTTTTTGTATTGCCATGTATAGGGGCAAAACAAAAATTCTGCACATGATTGGGGCCGCCGGTTTCATCCAATAAAATATTCCAGTCGGTAAAGCCAACCATGCCATTATTAAAATCATTGATCATATTAGCCGCATATTTTTCTCCCAGTTGCCAGTTGCCGGTTTTATTAATATCAAATGCTTCTTTGCAGCCTTCGGTAAATAATAAATTTGTTTTGGGATATGCTTCATTCACCAGTTTCACATTATCATACATGGGTTCTCCGCCGCTCCAGGGCTCGTACCAGTGAAAGCCGATACCCCACAGATATTTTGCCGCATCCGGATCATTCAGCAAAGTACTTGCCCGTTGATATATCAAATCCCGGTTATGATCCCATCCGATTATCTTTTTATCTTTTAAACCTTCTTTTTCCATCGTAGGGCCCAAATGATTTTTTAAAAAATCCCTTTCTTCTTCCCCGGTATAAATACAGCTTTCCCAGCGTTGGGTTGCCATCGGCTCATTTTGAATCGTAATGCCCCAAACAGGCACTCCTTCTTTTTCATAAGCTTTGATGAATTTGGTATAATACTTCGCCCAGCTTTCATAATATTCAGGTTTTAATTTGCCGCCATGAAGCATTTCGCCATTTGTCTTCATAAATGCCGGCGGGCTCCAGGGACTGGCATATAAATTCAGTTTTCCGCCGGAGGCTGTCATCGCTTCTTTGATAAAAGGAATCTTATATTTTTTATCATGCTCAATAGTAAATGTCTTTAATTCCTTATCTGTGCTGTCTGTAACATAAGTGTACATATCGCTGCTGAAATCGCAACTGTTGATGTTGGTTCTTGCTATGTTGTACCCGATACCTTTTTCTTTATCAAAATAGGCAGTTAAGAGTTCCTGCTGTTTCTCTTTCGGCAGTTTATAAAAAGTTTCTGCCGAGGCATCGGTTATGGCCCCGCCAATACCGAAGAAGGTTTGAAAAGTTTTAGCCGGGTCAACAAAAACGATCACTTCATTTTCGAATGGCTGCGGCTTATCACTGAACGATGCAGTATCTGTCGGCGACAACCGGTAATTTGTACTGTCAGCCGTTGTATAAACCAAAACTTTTTTACCATCAACAGAAACAGAAGCAGGTTTATTGGTTTCATTTTCTTTTTTTTCAGAACAGGAAAACAATAGCAGACCAAGAAAAACAGGCAAGGTAATTTTCATCAGTATTTCATTTTCATTATTACCATAAATAAGTTGCCGCAGCGCCGGCCGGCAGCGAAGTGGTAGTCCATTTATTTTTAAACCGGATATTAAATGATTGTGTGGCTACGCTTTCATTCAGCACTATCAGCACTTTTTTGCCCGAAGGGGTTTTAAATGCCACATTGGGAAGGTTTGCTGTTATACCACTTTCAATTCTTACCGAACCGGCAGGAACGAATTTAGAAGCATGGGCAATGATATAATAGCTCACATTGCGGGTTACCGATGTATTATAAAATGTCAATGCCCCTTTACATTCGGTGCAGCCACCGGGTGTGTGTGGTTGAAAGTTCTGGTCGCTGGCCAGGTTCCACTCCAGCGCCACCTGACTCCAGTTTCGCATAGAACCGATAATCACATTTTTTATATGCCACTTCAGGTCGCCGTCAAAACTTCCGTTGGCGCCGGTCCACTGTTCAGTGAAATAAAGATTTTTATCCGGATGCAATGTGTGTACTGCCGTTAATGCACTTATATCACCATTATATAAATGAAAGGCAGATCCGTCAATAAACGGTTTTGCCGAAGCATCATTTAAAATGCTGATCGGATAATTTGGATTGTCGCAATTATGATCCCAGATAACGATTTTTGTAGTGACCCCTGCCGCCTGGAATGCCGGGCCAAGATGATTTTTAATAAAATCCGCCTGTTGTGCAGACGACATCAGCATGCTGGGATTGTTACCGCCATGTTGCGGTTCATTCTGAGGAGTGATGGCATCAATGACAATTCCTTTTGCTCTCATCTGTTGAATGTATTTCACAAAGTATTGTGCATATACACTGTAATACTGCGGAAGCAAACCTCCCCCAACAGAACTTCCATTATCTTTCATCCATACCGGCGGGCTCCACGGCGAACCCATGATTTTTATACCCGGATTAATGGTAAGAATCTGCTTTAATACCGGGATAAGATCAATCGTATCCTGTGATAAACTGAAATTTGCCAATGTAGGGTCGGTTTGCCCGGCAGGCATATCATCATAACTGAATACAGAAGCATTCAGATCGGAAGCGCCGATACTGATTCTTAAATAACTGATTCCAATACTGCTAATTCCGCTTCCGAATAACTCATTCAGCAGGGATTGTTTTTCTGAAGCCCCCATTCTGTTGATAAAATAAGCGCTGCCACCGGTTAATGTGTATCCAAACCCATCAATGGTTTGATATGTTATAGCGCTGTCAACATCTATATTAGGATAACTGTTGGCTACACTGCCAAAGGAAAGCGTTACAGATTGTTTTTGCAGCAAAACAGACTGGTCTGCTTTCGTCAGCCACATTACCACATCATTGGAAGAAGGCGGCGGAGTGGGTGCCCCGTTTTCTTTTCTGGAGCATTCGCCACAGAAAAAAAGAACAAAAGCTAAACCCGTTATGATGTTGATCTTACTGTTGCTCATTTTTTCATTTTTAACCGCTGGTTTACCAGCTCGCCCACTTTTTTCCCATATTCAGTGCTTATAATACAGGAGTTATGATAATGTATGCCCCCATAAAATCTTGCCCAGTTATTTTCTATTGCCGCCTGCCTAAATGATGTAAACGAACGGTTCTTAATTCCAAATTCAAGTTCTGAAGTATCAGTATAGGAAAAGTTGTCGCCAAATACATCGGTAAGGGCCTCCGCTGCAGAAGAAGATACAGTACTGTGCCCGCAGGTATATTCCGGAAAAGGCGGAGTTTGCAAATAAGGCCGCCAGTCAGGGTTAATATATTTGTTAATGACAGTTTCAGGCCTCACTACATTGCTTCTGTATTTTTCATCCCAGCACTGAATAAATGCATCAAAAGAAGCAATGGCCGTTTTTGCATAAGCATATACTGTAGTGGAAAAATCAGCATTGGCCTTCTGTGCCGCAATACCCACAATATTCATCCAATGACCCGGTGGCGAAAATTTTTTGGCCGTAAACATAATATGCCCTTCTGAAATGACCCTGTTTCCCAGGTCATCCCAGAATTCGGCAATATGTTTTTGTTCGTCGGTCAAACTATCGCCTGCATTTTTTACTGCCATCACTTCCTTATAAAATTCACTGTTCTTATCCGTCATGCTAAAAGCAGGCGGTCTGGGAGGCATGAACTGGCTGGCGCTGTCCATTACCATTGGCCGTATTTGGTTCCAGTGAGGTTCCAACGCCTGTGCATAGGCTGGTGGTGTTGGGATCCATCTCCCTTCCTCCTGTGTAATGTGATATTTCTCTGCTGTGCGGGTTTCCGCATAATGATCTTTCTTGCTCCAGCGAAGAATATGATTGGCCACTGAATCTGCCAGTTGCTTACTTGCCTTTTGCATGGAAGAGGACATTCTGGATGCTTCAACAAGTGAATCCAGTTTTGCCCTGTAATCTTTCATACTCCCCTCAGGAAATGTTACCGCTTCGCCGGCTTTGCAAAAAGCCAGTATTGCAGCATATTGAAAATTCACATTCACAGTATCCTGCTGAGGCATGGCAGGCAAATGTTTTATCTGTCCGGCCAAGGATTGAAACCGGCTGTCGCCGATGGCTACCACTTCATAAGCCGCTATGCAGGCATAAGTATAATTCCGGCTTGCTATGATCGGCGGAAAGTTATTTTGCATTACCACATAATTCAGTTCTTTTACTGTTTTGGAAAATAAAACCGGATCGTTAAATACATCCTGGTAAGAGCCTTTCTTTTCTTTGCACCCCGCCAGAACTATGACCAGCAGAAATACTTTATAAAATTTTTTCATAAAAATATTTTTTACTACGGTGAGATAATTCTATTTACACCCTCGACAAATATATTTTCCATATCCGTAGCAAAACATGATTTTATTCATTCGCCCTGTAAAACTGTAACGTATTATTGTTTCTTGCTATTACCATAATTTTCTTTCCGCCAGCCGCATTCAGCCATTTAATGTCTCTTGCCTCGCCATCAAATGAAGGGATGCTGGCCAGTGTACTGATTTTTTTTGTGCCGGGTTCATAGGAAAATACCGTTGGTTGCAACGCATCATACCGGCCTTCATATGGAATGACCCCGTAAAAATTTCCTGCTGCAATAAATGATCCTTTTTTTACATTTTCTGCTGAAGCGAACGCCATTACCGGAGCCAGTTGCAGTTCCTCCGGAAGATCCACCCTTGTAAAATTCCCCTTCCCATTATTTAAAAAGCAGGACGAACTGAGTGTCTCCGCTTTCAGCTCTGCGTAATCCTTGAACAAGTCATAAAACATATATTGCACTGTCTTTCCTGCCACATCGCTATATTTTAAATATGCCTTCTTTAAAATGGGCAATGATCTTTCCAATTCATCCTTAGCAAGAAAAGTATATTCTTTTCCACTAATTGTATAACAAAGGACTTGTTCTATTGAACCGTTATTATCAAAGTCTTTTACATAAAGCTTTACCGGTCCGTTTTTGCCCGCCCAAAGTTTGCAGTTATATCCCCAGTTCCCGGCAAGTATATCTATATTCCCGTCACCATTTACATCAGCTGTATGAATGCTTTGCCAGAGACCGGTGGAATTGGGAATTGAAGTTTCTTTAAAAACTCCACGGTCATTCAGAAATATTTTCAGAGGCATAAACTCTCCTGTAATGATAAGATCGGGCCAGTTATTATTGTCAACGTCCGCAAAAGCAGCGGATGTAACCATACCTGTTGATTGCAGGAAAATAGTTTTCCTTTCTGCCATATCAAACTTTCCATTACCCCTGTTTATATATAAATAAGAGTGTACTGGTTTGCCATATGCCGTCTGGCTACACAGATTACCTATGAAGAAATCATTGTCGCCATCTTTGTCAAAATCACATACTGCCACGCATGATTTATTTTCAAACTGGTTGGCAAAGGGAAGTTCTGCTTTTGTAAAATTTCCCTTTCCATCATTCAGGTACAGTCTGTCAAGGCCCTCCTTGCTGCTTTTCAGAACTTCATTGCCCCCGCTTACCACCAGCAGGTCGGGAAATTTATCATTATTGGCGTCAAAGAAAATGGCATCCACATCTTCGCTTACAGCAAACTCATCAAATAATGTTTTATTCGTTTCTTTAAAATTTCCGCCTGGCTGCTGAATGAGCAAAGCACCTGGTTGGTTTTTAGCGCCGCAAACGTACATATCATCCAATCCATCGCCGTTTACATCTGCCACAGCAATTTTTGGCCCACGGGTAGATTGCATGTGTGGTATCAGGTACTGCACATTGTAATCAAGAAAATCATTTTCGATATGCCTCCAGTCAGATAAATTTATTTGCTGAAATATTTCCGATTTGGGTTTGAACCAATCGGCATAAACAAATTTTCCACCGGCCTCAGCTTGTTTAACTGCTATTTTTTTGCCCCCTGCTGCATTTTTGATCAGTTGATACCGCTGATCAGGCCAAATTATCAAAATGCTGTCAACAATTTTCTGATCGCCCAAACCAAAATGGAGACGAGGTTCAACTGAAGATTCAAACCCCCTTGTCAGCATCAGCTGTTGATATTGCAACTGCCCATTGGAAAACAGGTAAGTCTTTGTCCCTATTCCGTTCTTGTTAAGGCTGTCGCCCTGAAAAGAAATCTGAAGATAATTTTTGGCGGATGAAGTATTCTTTAACACAACTGCCTTTTCATTCAGACAATTCATTACAATATCGAGGTTGCCATCGTTATCCAGATCGGCATAAGCTGCTCCGTTAAAATACCCTTTCAGTTTTCCGGTTCCCCATTCATTGCTCACATCTGTAAAAGATAGTAATCCGTCTCCTTTATAGAGAAATGGGTGAGAGGCGCCATCAGGCATAGCATCTATGGTTTGCTGGTCATATTTATCAGAACTATTGAACCCCTTCTTCATTTCAAGATCAGATACAAATCGTATGTAATCCAGGTCTACCGGTCTCTTCACTATCCCGCTGCTTATCAGCAAATCTTTTTTAGCATCATTATCAAAATCAGCAAACAGAGGCGCCCAGCTCCAATCAGTAGCTGAAACACCGCTTACCAATGCTGTTTCGCTGAAGCTTATCCCGTTCCCGTTATTTCGCTGAAGGCAATTTTTTGAATATTGTTTTTGATAGCCTTGTATCTCCAATTTTACTTTATAGATGTCAGGGTTTTCGTCGCTGCCATAAGTCTTAAGTGTTTTTTCATCGGGTGGAAGCATATCAACAGTTACCACATCTAATTGTCCGTCGTTATTATAATCCGCAATATCATTACCCATGCTGAAACGGCTGTAATGACGGAAGTGTGCAGCGCTGCTTTCTTTAAAAGTTCCATCCCCGTTGTTGACATAGTAATAATCATTTTCATGAAAATCGTTTCCCACATAAATATCTTCCCACCCGTCATTATTCAGGTCGGCAATGGCAATGCCGAGGCCATAGCCAAGGCTGCTTTGGTATATTCCTGCTTGTGTTGAAACATCAGTAAAATTTTTTTCTCCATGGTCAAGTTCATTGCGGAGCAATTTATCGCCTGCAAGAGAGTCAATATTTTTCCTGTTTGATGTATCTACTATGTTGGCATGCGGCTTTTTTGAGTGCCTGAGGAGGTAGCAATCAAGGTCACCGTCGTGATCATAGTCGAAGAATACTGCCTGTGTGGAAAGTCCGGAAAAATCCAATCCATATTCGGCCGATCTTTCGGAAAAGGTATTGTTGCCATTATTAATAAATAATTCGTTGTGTCCTTTCAATCCCCATGAACCGGCAACTGCCGAAACATAAATATCCAGAAGCCCATCTCCATTGATGTCACCCATCGTTACGCCACTACACCAGTCTGATTGGCCTGCCACGCCTCCTTTATCCGTAATATCTTCAAACTGAAAATTCCCTTTGTTGATATAAAGCTTATTACCGCCTTTATTATTAGCAGTAAAATAAAGGTCAGTGAGACCATCATTATTTATATCCCCAGCTGCTACGCCTCCCCCATTGTAATAGTACAGGTAATAAAGAATATTGAAAAGCTGATGCTCTTCTGGTTTATTGACAAACTCAATTCCTGTTTCAGAAGAAGAGAGTTTTTTGAAAACAGTTTTTTTTTCTCCTTTGCAGGAAGCAAATAAAATACCCAAACATACTAAGCCTGCCAGATAAAAAACAACTGATATCCTTTTTCCTGTCATAGATCATGTTTATATGTACATTCAAGTGTAAAGGGCTGAAACAAATATATGTTCAGCCCTTTTCTTTTCTTAACGATTGCTTATAACTGCTTAACACATGAGAAACATTCTTTCTATAATTTGCTATTATACAATGCCAGTACTTCAGATGCACTTAAAGCCTTTCCATACAAGCGCAACTGATCTAATCCGCCATTAAATCCTTGTATCCAGCCATCCCCAGGACCCGGTAGTCCGGCATGTTTGTTCCATCCTCCGAAAACAAACTGGCCTACTGTTCCATCACTGGATTTCAAATTCAATTTACCTCTTGGATTGCCGCCGTTTTTTACATCGGTAAGGCTGGCCGGCAGCCCGGTTAAAGCTTGCCCATCGAAGTAATAGGTAAGCTTTGATGTTGTTTCATCGTAAGTAATGGCAAAGTGATGCCAGTTTCCATCCAGTAATGGTTTATTGAATTTATTAGCCCCTACAAATTCAAACCACTGATCCTGTAGCACAAACTTTACCGCGGCAGATGTGCTGCTGCTTTGGCCCTGGTCTTCGATCAGCATCCAAGTTTTACCATTAGCCCAATGATCTTTATCGGTAAGGTTAAATACAAACCCCGGGCCACCGCTCCATGGAGTATTTTTCAGCCAGAAAGCAATAGACATACTGGTGGAGTTTGCCCAGTCATTAGCTGAGGAATACTTAATTGCTTTATCTAACTTTCCCTGGACAGCTTTACCTGAAATTCCTGTAATAGAAGATAACGGGTTGCTGGCCGCAAAATTGGCTCTGATACTGTCCACTGCATTTCTGAGAGGATCCGTTGAGGTGCCATCAAAAGCTACATAAAATTTTAGCGGACCACCGGGAGGGTTGGCATCTACCGGGTAAGTACCCAAAGCAGGCCTGTCCATTTTTTGGCAGGACGCAAGTAATACAACTGCAATAGCAGCAGAACCGATTTTGCTTATTATACTATTTGATTTCATTGTAAACATTTTAATTTTTTTTATTGTCATTCTTCATTTTTAAATGGAAGAATGAAAAATTAAATTACCAACAGGGGTTTTGAATCAAAACACCGCCTGCAAAATCAATTGCAGACTGCGGAAGTGGATAATATTTATGACATGGAGTGTATCCCCTGCCTCCTAAAACTGCCAGAGCATCATCCCATCTTACCAGATCAAAAAATCTTTCTCCTTCCATGGCAAATTCCGATCTCCTTTCTTTTTTGATATCTGCCCTTAGCTGTGCCTGAGTAGTAAATGAAAGATTAGAGAGACCGGCTCTGTTGCGAACCATATTTACCCATGTTATTGCATTAGCCTGGTTACCTGCACCACCCAGTTCATTTGCAGCCTCTGCGGCAAGAAGCAATACATCGGCATAGCGTATCAAAATGTGGTTCAGCCATTTGTTTTGCAATCTGCCGGTGGAAGTTTGCATACTTGGTTCAGGATAAACTTTTTTATTCCAATAAAGCCTTGGTATGGTTGGATAAGCGGGAACGGTTTTCCCATATCCATCATCCTGGCCTGAATAAAGAATAGTTGCGGCTTTTCTTGCATCACCTGCTTCATACGAAGCTTCCTGCCCTGCTTCAGGTACATTCCAACCCCAGCCAAGGTCCCAATCACCAGAACCTCTTACTCCCTGTTCCAAGCCATACTCATATCCGGTATTAGCCACTATTGTGGCAGTATTTGCTGCCTGCGCTTCAAATAATGATTCTTTTCCATTTTCACCCGCCACTTTAAAATTTGAACTATAACTTGACAAAAGCTGATGATTACCTGAACTGATTATTTGTTGTAAAAGACCTAATGCACCGGCCCAATTTTGCCTGTACATCATGGCTTTTGCTTCAAGAGCCATGGCAGTATATTTTGTTAACCTGCCAGGATAAAGACTGTTTCCTGCAGCATTATTCCAATTGGCGGGCAGGTTAGCTATACCCGCATTTAGATCTGCATCAATCAAAGCCCATATCTGTGGCACTGTTGCTTTAGGCTTTTTAGAATCATTGGGGGAATATACCCTGAAATCAATTTTCGGTACTTCACCAAATACTCTTACCAGATTGAAGTAAGTCAATGCACGGAAGAATTTTGCCTCAGCAATATTGATTAATGATGCCGGATCGCTAAGACCAAGCGAATCGGCTGTCTGTAAAACTGTATTGGCTTTATTGATCAGGTTGTAGTGCTGATCCCAATAAATACTTGCTGACCAGTGTGATTTCTGGTATTGAAACTGGTCATAAACCACTTCCCAGTCAGCACCATCAGAAGCGCTGCTTCCTTTCATGGCATCATCACCACGAAAAGAGTTTAACGCAAACCAGGGAATGCTGTTGAATCCATGATATGCAGAATTGCGATCAATGAATGCCCCATATAACCCAAATACAAGACCTTGAACCCCGCCCTGGTTCAAGTCTTCCAATGAGGCCTGCAGGGGTTTCCTGTCAAGGAACTTTTTACAGCCCCCGAACATTGTTCCCAGCAAAGGGATGGCTAAAATGATAAGCCAGTTTTTGAAATATTTATTCATGTCTGTTTTTTTTGCAGTTATTAAAAATTAATATTTATACCCCCTGAAAATATTCTTGGTACAGGGTTGGTGCCTTCATCTATGCCAAAACTTGTTGATGTGCCGCCAAACTCGGGGGAATATCCTGAATTATGTTTCCATGTTTTCAGGTTTTGAATATTCACAAACACCCTCATGCTCTTTATATAAGCTTTCTTTAAAATTCCGGGATCGAAATTATATCCGATCTGCAGGTTCCTGATACGAAAATAACTGCCATCTTCAATTCCGTATGTGGATGGAAGCCTGTTGGTGGTGTGGTTATCGCCCAGGATAGGTTCCCAGTTGGATGTTCCTGCCCCATGCCAGCGGTCCAGTTTAAACTTACCATAATTGAATTTAGTGTAAGGCAGTTCAGAACTACCCCAGTACCTGTACACCTCATTGCCATACACTCCCTGCATATCAACTCCGAAATCAAAGCCCTTGTACTTAAGGGTAATGTTGCCTCCATAAGTAAAATCAGGCGTCGGGTTTCCAATCACTGTTCTGTCATCTGTGGTAATAAAACCATCACCATTTACATCTTTATATTTTAGATCGCCGGGACCATAGCTGTTTCCAAGGTTCATTACGGGTGAAGCCAGTTTATCAGCATAGCTCTGGTAAATCCCTTCCACTATATAACCCCAGAATGAGCCGATAGGATAGCCAGCTACAGTTCTGTTGGCCCTCTGCTCGTCAAAACCGGAGGTATAAGTAGATTCAAAAAACAGGTTTTTAAATGTGGTGATGTTTCCGGTAACGGTAAGATTAAGGTCTTTGGCAATGTTCTGATTGTAGCTGAGAAGGATCTCAAAACCCTTGTTCCTCATTTTGCCAAGATTGGTCAGCGTAGAACGGCCGCCTCCTGCATCAATTAATGCCAGCAGATCTTTTGTTGTTTTATGATAATAAAGAATTTCTCCATGCAGTCTTCTCTTCAGCATATCAAATTCAATTCCTATTTCTTTCCCGTTCACAGTTTCCCAATGCAGGTTTTTATCTGCAAGATATGTTTCATTATATACCGGCACAATCAGGTCTCCAAATACAGCGCTGGAGCTTGTAGATAAGGAAGGATAGGCGGGATAATCAAACCCATAAGTGTTTTGAACACCCAATACTCCAATACTTCCTTTTAATTTCAGGTAATCAAATATGTGCTGATTTTGAAAGAAGTCTTCCTTGCTTATTTCCCATGCTGCGCCTACTGCATAAAAATTCTGGCCCTGGTTTCCATAGTCCTGCCTCCAGGCTGATGATAAATCACGACGGTAAGAAGCATTGAGCATATATCTGCCTTTGTAATTATATAGCAAACGGAATAACCCGGATACCGTTGCTTTTTCCCATTGTCCGGAAGAAGATTTTCTCGATGTCTCATCTCCAAAACCATTATCAATATACCAGAACCGCTTATCATTTGGGATCGGAGACCCGGTGAGGGATTGCTTTATTGATCCAAAAAGACCCCTGTACTCACTGTAATAAGTAGTAAAACCTCCTATGGCCGTCAAACCATGGTCGCCAAAGTTTTTCTTGAATGTAAGGATATGATCCTGCTGAAATTTATTATACCGCTGATTACTTTGCGAAACAGCAGTGTATTTGTAGCCATTATGAATAAAAGTTTTATTTGCAATGGGATCATAGAGACTGTCAATGGGCGTATAGGAACGGCTTTCAACATTTCCCATATCGGCATAAAGAGTTGACCTGAAATTGAAATATTTCAGGAAACTGATATCGGCATATATGCTTCCTACCATCCTGTTTTCGTAAGAAAGTTCTTTGTCCCAGTTGTGTTCAAGTTCCCAAACCGGATTGGCCATTTGTCCTGCCTGATAGGCAAGGTTGTAATAAGCCCCATGAGCCGCATCATATACAGGTGTGATAGGCAACACCCGGCGGGCAGTAAACAACAGTCCATTAGCCCAACTAAAGGGGTTTCTTTGCCTTACAGCGTTTAGAGTAAATCCTAACTTAATACCCTTGCTCACTTTTACCTCGTCATTCAGGGTAAGGGTAAATTTGCGAAGCTGCTGATGTTTAATGATACCTTCTTCATTTGTATGCCCAAAACCGAAGTAGAATTTATTTTTTTCTGTTGAAGTGGACAAGCTAAGATTATTTGAGATCATCAGACCTGTTCTTGTCATTTCATCTACCCAATCTGTATTGCCAGTCCAGGGTGTAAAATCGAAACGGTCGGGTCCTGTAATACCAAGATTGGTTTGTTCTTCTTCAAAAAGGGTTTTGAATTCAGCTGCATTCACCATCGCTATTTTATCAACCAGTTTTTTTGAACTGAATGTGGTGTTGAAATTTATATTTATCTGGCCTGATTTTGCTTTTTTGGTAGTGATGGCAATAACCCCGTTAGCACCACGAACACCAAAGATGGCGAGAGAGGAAGGGTCTTTCAGAATTTCAATTGATTCAATATCGTTAGGATTCAAAAAGCCGATGTTATCATTGAAAATACCATCAACAAGATAAAGAGGTCTTACACCACCGAGGCTGTTTGTTCCCCGTATGCGGATATCGGGTTCCTGTCCGGGTGTGCCTGAATTAACCACAGATAATCCCGCAACTTTTCCCTGCAATGATGCTACAGGGTTTACGTTAGGTTTATCTGCCACATCTTTTCCACTTAGTTTTACAATTGAACCTGTCAAATCCCTTTTAGCAGCAGTACCATAACCAATCACTACCACAGCATCCTGTACTCTTTCAGATAACCGCAGAGAAACATTTATCTCCGTCTTTCCTTTTACAGAAACTTCTTGTGACTCATATCCTACCGAGCTAATAACAAGTACTGCATCGTCGGGAACTGTAATGGAGAAATTACCACTTGCATCGGTCACCGTACCGGTTCTGCTTCCCTTTACAAATATAGAAGCGCCGACCAGCGGTTCTCCTGTCGCCGAAGTAACTTTACCGGTTATCCTGATCTCCTGCGCTGTAATTTCTTCCGTTAGACCTTCTTTCAGCACAACAAGATTTGGCCCGAGCAACTTATAAGCAATACCCGTATTAGCCAATATTCTGTCAAGAACTTCAGGAAGAGTTGCTTCATGAACATCAACACTTACCCGGGGTTTGTCTTTAACTGATGTTTCAGTAAAAAGGAATCTGTAGTCCGTTTTTTTCTCAATAGCAAAAAGAACCTTTTTGATCTCTGCTTCATTCATTTTAAGGGTAATCTTTTCCTGTCCCCAACCTTCAGCTGAAACCTTTAGACAGGCAACCAGCAAAAAAGCAGCCATTAGTTTCATAATTCTTGCAATCTTTAAGAAGAACAGAACCTGTTGTGAAACAGCAACTGTTTCGTTTTTTTTCATAACTTACGTTTGGTTTGTTTACAAATAAGGGATTTAATCGAATCCCTGTTTACAGCCTACATTCAGCAGGATGCCGTTGCACCGGCATTCTGCTTTTTTATTCATTTTAAGAACTGTTTTGTTCAATCATATAGCAGTCAATTAGCGGTTAATAATTATCTTATTCCCTTTTTGCTCATAGTGAAAAGAAATAAACTCTTTTAATGCGTCCAAAGCCTGTAAAATTGTTTCATCGTCAAAAGTGCCATTCAGGTGAACCTCACTTAAATAAGGATCCGCTATCTCAATATCAACATTATACCACCGCTCCATTTGCATGGCTACATCAGCAAAAGATTCATCCCTGAATACCAACCTGTTTTTTATCCATTCAGTTTCCACCAGCGTACTATCCGCCGCATCGTATTTCAGTTTATTAACCGACATTGCCGCACTGATGGGTGGAGGGTCCAATTCGTATCTTCCGGTTTTATTTTCCCTCTGAATGATTTCATCATTTTCCACCACTAATTTTTCACTGGGCGAAAGGATTATCTTATCGTTGGGTCTGTTTTTAATAGTTACTTCAATGCTTCCGCGAATGAGGCTTGTTTCAGTACGCTTATCATCCGGATAGGCTTTAACATTAAAAACTGTTCCGAGAACTTTGATATTGATGTTTGATGTATGAATGATAAAGGGTTTTTCTTTCATTTTCATAACATCAAAATATCCTTCTCCTGACAGTGTAACTTCCCGAAGAGTTTGTCCATAATCTTTATTATAAGTCAACTTGCTTCCTGCATTCAGCCAAACGATTGAGCCGTCGGGTAATTCTATTTTCGACTTGGATCCCGGGCGGGTCGTAATTTCGTTTACTTCTCTTGCCAACGAATTTCCCATCCCCTTTCTTCCCTGGTTTATTTTATCAAAGAGCATAAAAGCACCGCCTGCAACAATCATTAAAACCGCAGCGGCCCAATACCATCGTATTTTTCTTTTGCTCCTGCCAATCACAGGAGCAGCATCATTTGATATTGTATCTCCAAATGCAATATTAAACTCCTTCATCCGCTGCAAATGAAGCATATAGGCATCCTCGGCCAGCATATCGTCGTTTGCAGGTCTGTGTTTCCACAAATCCTCAATATTTTGAATAGCATACTGCCACTCCGGGTTCTCCAGAATAAGATCTTCAAGTTCTTTTAACTCAGAAAGGTTTGCTTCGTTGGTTAGTTTCTTTGAAAGTAAAATCCAAAAATTCTCCTGATTCATTTACTTTTTTGATTAGAATAAACCAGTAAGACAACAAAACGCAGAATTTACCCCTAAAGGATTTTTAACTTTTTTTTGAGGCCAGGTGCAATGATTTGCTTGTGATCTCGAAATGCATACATTTCGCAATTCTCCTTAATGCTATAGCCATTTGAGCCTCAATGGTTTTTAAGGAAAGATGGAGCAGTTCTGCCACCTCCTTGTATTTAAGGCCATCTTCTTTGATGAGCTTAAAAATAAGCTTACAGCGTGGTGGTAATTGATTGACTGCCTGTTTTATCTTTCGTAGGATTTCTTCCGTAATGATGAGTTGTTCAGGGTCAAAATAAATACTATTTAACTGAACTAGCCATTCATCTGAGTTGATATTTATTTGCTTTTTTTGACGACTGATACGTGTAAAAGCAAGGTTTTTAGTGATACTATATAAATACAGCCGGGGTGATTCCACATCAAGAAGTTGTACCCTTTTATCCCATATCCTAATGAAAACATCTGAAACCAACTCTTCTGCCTCTTCGTTTGACTTGAGCATAGAATAGGCAAACTGCCTTAACCGATGATACATCAACATAAACAGTTGTTTATATGCTGTCTGATCATCATTTAACGCAACAAGCTTAAGCAATCGTTTTATTTCCTCGTTTTGCGGCATTCAGGACAGGAGAAATGCGATACAAGCTATGAAATTCAGATAATAAAAATCGCTTCTCAGAGTATTTTTTTTCCTACAAAGAAGAAATTGATTTGCATCATCCACAAAATTTACTGCAAAAATATTCTGCGGCTCATAATATATCCAGCCTTCGGGTTATGATTATTAAAGCTAACATAGCCGGAAACAAAAAATAAACCCGGCTGACAATCTTCAGAGGTTCGCAAATAATATCTTTTCTTACGTTCACTAATAATGTTGAAATAGCTTTTGCTCTTTTCCTGATTTTCGGAAAAATGTCAGTGAACCAAAAGTGAAGCAGGACAACTTAAAGTTGAGACAAGAGAAAGAAAAAACCCTTTCCAATAATCGGAAAAGGTTTTCATTCAGTACTCAAATTTTATTTTTGTAGCCCGTACGGGATTCGAACCCGTATCACCACCGTGAAAGGGTGGTGTCCTAGCCCTTAGACGAACGGGCCGTCTTCGCTTAAGCTACGACGGCTAAAAGCCGTTTTCACTTCGTTTTTTAAGGGACGGCAAAGATAGCTCTGCGACAGTTTTTAGCCAAATGTTTTTACTCTTTCAAAGTATGCAATCTCCCTGCAACCGACCATCGCATTATTCCATCATAAGCAGGTTTTTATTATCTTTCTAAAAATTGCATTCATGAAATACCTGCTTTGGGTTGTTATTGTATCCTCAGTACTTTTTTTATCATGTAAAAAAGATACTTCTTCCGGAAATACTGCACCTCCCCCTGTTGCAGAAAAAACGGAACTGAATGTGGCTTATGGAACAGATGCGGCTCAAAAAATGGACATCTATCTGCCGGCAGGAAGGAGTACAGCAACTACTAAGGTCATCATATTAATACATGGCGGCGGATGGACACAGGGTGACAAGGCAGATTTCACAACTTATGTTGATACACTAAAAAAGAGAATACCCGGCTATGCCATCTTTAATATCAATTATCGCCTGGCCACCGGTTCTGCAAACTTTTTCCCGACGCAGGAAAATGATGTAAAAGCAGCCATTGAATTTATTTACGGTAAAAGAAATGAATACCTCATCAGCGACAAATTTGTTTTACTGGGTGCCAGCGCCGGTGGTCATCTTTCACTTTTGCATGCCTATAAATACAATACCCCTGTAAAAATCAAAGCAGTGGTTGATTTTTTTGGCCCAACAGATCTCGTAGATATGTATAATAATCCCCCCAATCCGCTTATACCAATATTATTGTTACAGGTTACCGGAGGTATCCCCTCTACCCTTCCCACAATGTATCAGCAGTCAGGACCGATTAACTATGTCACTGCACAATCTCCACCCACCATCATATTACATGGCGGAGTGGATGTTGTGGTTTCTTATACACAATCAGTTTTATTGAAAAACAAGCTGCAAAGTTTTGGTGTGGTTAACCAGTATGTTTTTTATCCCACGGAAAATCATGGATGGACTGGAGCTAACATGACTGATTCCTTTGATAAGATCACAGCTTTTTTGAATACAAATGTGAATTAATAGATTATAAAGTTTTTGCAAAAGCATCCGGCATAGTCGGGTGCTTTTTTGTTACTTTGAATGTATGAATACCAATGCCCCTCTTGCCGAACGGATTCGCCCGACGACACTCAATGATCTGCTGGGACAAGAGCACCTCGTTGGCAAAGGAGTAATTCTTCGTACGGCTATTGAAAAAGGAAAAGTGCCTTCCATGATCTTCTGGGGACCTCCGGGTACGGGTAAAACAACCATTGCCAATATAATTGCTCATACGTTAAAAGCTCCATTCTTCCAGCTCAGCGCTATAAGCTCCGGAGTAAAGGATGTAAGAGAAGTGATTGAAGAAGCGAAGAACAAACCAGGATCAATTCTTTTCATTGATGAAATACATCGCTTTAATAAAGGACAGCAGGATGCATTGCTTGGCGCTGTGGAGAAAGGAATTATTACCCTGATCGGAGCCACAACAGAAAATCCTTCTTTCGAAGTAAACTCAGCTTTGCTAAGCCGCTGCCAGGTGTATGTATTAAAACCTTTGAAAGAAAATGACTTGGTAAAGCTGCTCAACACCGCTATTAAAAAGTATGAGCAACTAAAAAAGAAAAAGATCGAGTTGAAAGAAACAGCTGCACTGATGAGTATTTCAGGAGGTGATGCAAGAAAACTACTCAACCTGCTTGAAATCGTTTGTGATTCTTCAGACAAAGAAGTAATACTCACGGATGAGTATGTAATGGATGTAGCCCAGAAAAGAATAGCGTTGTACGATAAAAGCGGCGAACAGCACTACGATATTATTTCCGCTTTCATTAAATCAATGCGTGGCAGTGACCCCAACGCTGCAGTTTATTGGCTGGCAAGAATGATCGAAGGCGGGGAAGATGTAAAATTTATTGCCCGAAGAATGGTGATACTGGCCAGTGAAGATATTGGAAATGCCAATCCTACTGCACTGGTATTGGCTAATGCCACTTTTGAAGCAGTGAATAAGATCGGACATCCTGAAGCCATGATCATATTATCACAATACGCCACTTATCTTGCCTCTTCTCCCAAAAGCAATGCGGCAGTTGCGGCAATCGGTGATGCATTATCAGCTGTTAAAAAATATGGCGACCTGCCCGTGCCTTTACATATCCGCAATGCACCCACACGGCTGATGAAGAATCTTGGTTATGGCAAAGACTATGAGTACTCTCATAACTATGAAAACAATTTTTCAGTGCAGGAATATTTGCCCAAAGAAATTATCGGAACCGCATTTTATAATCCGGGCAAAAATGCACGGGAAGAAGAACTCAGAAAGTTTCTTAAACATTTATGGAAAGACTAATACGGATATTGATAACATTTGGAAATCGGAATTTAAAACAGAAAGGTCTTTTTACAATTTTAAATTTCTTAAATATTAAATTCTGATGGATTGGATTTGTAAAAAATTTGATGAGTTGACCCTGCCGGAGCTATATGAAATACTCAAACTCCGGTGTGATGTTTTCGTGGTTGAACAGAATTGTGTTTATCCTGACCTTGACAACAAAGACCAGCCGGGCTATCATTTTATGGGCCGGGAAAATAACAGGCTCGTTGCTTACACCCGGCTGGCGCCCAAAGGAATTTCATATCCCGATTTTCCTTCTATCGGCCGGGTGGTTACATCGCCTGCAGCACGCAACCAGGGCGCCGGCCGCGAACTAATGCTCCGGTCAATTGAAAAAGCAAAAGAACTTTTCGGAAACACGCCCATAAAAATCGGTGCACAGCTTTACCTCAAAAAATTTTATGCGTCCCTGGGTTTTGTACAAACCGGCGATGAGTATGTTGAAGATGGCATTGATCATATTGCCATGATACTTCCGGCTGATAACTCGTAGAATCACTCAGAAGAATTATACATTCTGATTCTAAAATCTAAAATTCTCTCCGTTTCATTCCTTAGTATGAAACTTGTTTGTCTATTTTGGTGCCGAAATCCAATAGAGAACCAGTAAATATCCAATACTATGAGAACCTTGTACCCCTGAAAAGGCATACAGTTCCGTTCAATTTATTTCTTCTTGTTTGCTTTAACAGCAAAGCGCAATACGTAAGTTTTTTAGATGGCAAAATTGAACTGGGCGTCAACCTAGGCCCTTCATTTTTCCTCGGCGACCTCGGTGGTATCCGCGGAAAAGGAAAGCCATTTGTAAAAGACGTAAACTTTCCGTTTACCAAACTGCTGAAAGGCGTTTACATTAACTATTACCCGGCTGAATGGATCGGTTTTCGTATAGCTGGTCTGTTGACTATGTTGCTGGTATTTGTAATTATTGTTCTTACCACAGTAGCGGCTGTTTATATTGCTGATGGCATTGCTACATCAATGGGGGCTAAAAAAGATATCAACAAATCTGCACAGTGGATCATTTACGGATTTACTCCCCTCTACGTTATTTTTATCCTGGGAATAATTCCTATGACCGACAATACACTTTTGTGGATCATAATCATTGCGGGTTTTGCATTCAGTGCTTTTGTTTTATATCAGGGGGCTCCAATACTTAAAGGCACTGCCCCGGATAAAACGGTGGCCTATACCGCAGCGGTAGTAGTGATTTCCATTATTCTCTTTATAGTTTTGGAAAAGATTGGTGAAAAAGTATTACAGAAAATGCTCACTCCAAAAATTCCTGATTATGGGGATTATCTGGATTACAGATAAAATTTATTCACTTATAAAAAGACCCGCATTCAGCGGGTCTTTTTATAAGCTGCGTTATACTTGTATTCAAAACGAATTATTTCATTTCTACTTTCAGAAACTGAGCCGTATAACTTTCTTTATTCCTTACAAGTTCCTCCGGAGCTCCTTCAAATAATATCCTTCCGCCGCCATCTCCACCTTCAGGACCAAGATCAATGATATGATCAGCCACTTTGATGACGTCCATATTGTGTTCAATGACTAATACTGTATTGCCCCTGTCCACTAATTTATTCAATACATCTAATAAATGCTGAATGTCTTCAAAATGTAAACCAGTGGTGGGTTCATCCAAAATATAAAATGTTTTACCCGTATCCTTTTTTGAAAGTTCAGTTGACAGTTTCACCCGTTGCGCTTCTCCGCCGCTTAATGTTACCGCTGATTGCCCCAATGTGATATAGCCCAAACCAACTTCTTCCAGTACTTTTATTTTCCGGTAGAGGTAGTGAACATTCTGAAAAAAGTCAGTAGCTTCTTCCACCGTCATTTCCAGCACATCAGCAATGGATTTGCCTTTATAGCGTATCTCCAGCGTTTCCCGGTTGTATCGCTTTCCGTTGCATTTCTCACAATGCACATATACATCAGGTAAAAAATTCATTTCAATGACCCGCATACCCCCGCCTTCACATACATCACAACGTCCGCTTTTTACATTGAAAGAAAAACGGCCTGCATTATAGCCACGAATCTTTGCTTCGGGTATAGAAGCAAACAAAGTTCTTATCTCTGTAAAAAAGCCACAATAAGTAGCCGGGTTACTTCTTGGCGTTCTTCCTATCGGCGACTGATCGATCTCAATCACTTTATCAATATGTTCCAAGCCAATGATTGATTTATATTCGAGTGGCATTGCTTTAGAACCATAAGCATATTTGGAAAGTATCGGGTATAGGGTTTCGTTGATGAGGGTTGATTTACCGCTGCCGCTTACACCAGTTACACAAATGAATTTTCCCAACGGGAATTTCACATCCACATTTTGAAGATTGTTTCCTTTTGCCCCTTTCAGTTCCAGCAACTTTCCATTTCCTTTTCTTCTTTCCCTTGGTACGATGATCTTATGATAACCGTTCAGATAGCCTGCTGTGAGTGTGTTCAGTCTCAGAATTTGGGCCGGTTCTCCTTCTGCAACAATTTTACCTCCGTGATACCCTGCCCTTGGCCCAATATCAATTAAGTGATCAGCAGAAAGCATAATGTCCTTATCATGTTCCACCACCAACACACTGTTTCCGATATCTCTTAAATTTTTCAGTGCATCAATCAAGCGGTGGTTATCCCGCTGATGCAAACCGATGGACGGCTCATCCAATATATAAGTGATACCCTGCAGCTGTGAGCCAATTTGCGTAGCAAGCCGTATTCGTTGCGATTCGCCACCACTCAATGTTTTGGAAGGCCGGAATAAAGTAAGATACGTCAGACCAACATCAAGAAGGAACTGCAACCGCTCTCTTATTTCTTTCAATACACCTTTGGCAATTGCCTTTTGTTTGTTATCCAGCATCAGTTCAATGCCGTCAAACCATGCAGCCAGGTTGTCGAGATTCATATTGCTGAGTTCAGCAATGTTTCTCCCATTCACTTTAAACCAAAGGCTTTCTTTTTTCAGCCTGGCGCCATTACAAGATGAACATTGAGTTAGCTCCATGTATTTCTCAACCCACTCCCTTAAAAAATCGGTGCTGTATGCAGAAATGAACCACCGTTTCAGCATGGGAATGATGCCTTCATAACTTCCGGTGTATTCACGGGGAACTGATTCATCAGCATCATCAACTGTCAATGCAGGGTTTATTCCTTTATCACCATAGAGTAATAAATCAAGATGCGTTTTTGCCAAATCCTTTACCGTTTTATCCAAACTTATTTTATTCTTCTTTGCAAATTCAACCACCTGGTGAAACACACTGGCATCTCTTTCCTCACCCAAAGGAGCTATACCGCCTTCTCTTACTGATAAATTTTTATCCGGCAATACAAGGTCAAGATTAACGGTATATACATTTCCCAACCCTTTGCAAGTGGGGCAGGCTCCATAAGGAGAGTTAAATGAAAATGAATTGGGAGAAGGTTCTTCATAACTGATACCGGTATCCTCACACATCAGCAGTTTTGAATAAACTGACAAACCCCCCTTGCCCCCCGCTGGGGGGTTCTCAGCCTCCGAAAAAAGTGAAGACTTTTTGTGCTTTGAAGAACCTGAAGCCCCTCCTTCAGAGGGATTTGGGGAGGCCTCTACAAATATCAGGTCCTTCCCGGTTTTCAATGCCTGTTGTACACTCTGGCTCAGTCTTGCTTTTAGGTCATCTGTTACCTGCATTCTGTCCACCACTAGTTCAATATCATGAATCACATAACGGTCCACCTGCATCTTGGGAACAAGGTCTTTGATCTCTCCATCCACTCTCACTTTTAAAAAGCCTTTCTTTCTCAAATCTTCAAATAGTTCCCTGTAATGGCCTTTTCTCCCCCTTACCAGCGGTGCCAGCAGAGCAATCTTTTTGTTTTTATATATTTTAAAAATATTTTCTACAATTTCTTCTTCACTCCACTTTACCATCCGCTTCCCGGTGTTGTAGGAATAAGCTTCGCCTATTCTCGCAAACAACAGGCGGAGAAAATCGTATACCTCTGTAACGGTTCCAACTGTTGAGCGGGGATTCTTATTCGTGGTTTTTTGCTCAATGGAAATGACAGGAGAAAGTCCGGTTATCTTATCCACATCAGGCCGTTCCATATCGCCGATAAACTGGCGAGCATAAGTGCCGAAGGTTTCCATATACCGCCTCTGCCCCTCAGAATAAATAGTGTCGAATGCCAGGGAAGATTTACCGCTTCCGCTGATGCCTGTAATAACAACCAGCTTGTTTTTGGGAATGGAAATGTCAATATTCTTCAGGTTGTGCACCCTTGCGCCGAACACATCAATTGCATCGCTATCCTGATCAATCACCCCGTTTCCGTTGCTTTTTTCCTTTGCCATAATGAAGGTGTTAAAACAAAGAACAACGGGAATTGTTCGGGGTAAAGACCGCAGAAAGAAAATTATTTTTAAGAAATGCTTTTGCCTGTAATTCAGTCCCGGTAAGCGTTTCAGCAGGTAACCAAACAGCCGTTTGCAATATTTTTTGAAAAGTGGTTTGGAATTCTCATTTTCCCGCCCATATATTTTGATAGTTCTTTACAAATACTTATCAAGAAAGGCTGAGGGTGCGGTACGACTATAAGTACGAATACAAAAAACTGTACCATCATCAGCCACATATATTAAGCAATAACTTTTTCCTCAGGGTCTATGTAAGTTTTGAAGACCTTGCCCTTATTCCCCGTGAACAATTTGAATGGATAGATGAATGGCATGTACAGGAAGACAGGAAATATCTTACAGGTGTTATACCTTTTACTACCTTAAAAGAAAATAGCTGGTGGAAAGAGAATGGGACTTCGCTGATTTTACTTCCTGAACCTGTTATTGAAGAAGTAGCGACAAGGCAGTTACGGAAAAGGAGTTTGGAATTAGCAGGGCTTCTGCAGTGATAGCTGATCAATCATTGATGACAGCCATGACATTCCAATCACCATCTTTCAGTTATCATTTGTCATCTGCTATCTTTGCTACATGCGTGAACTATCTGTCATTATAACAGTTAAGGACGAGCAGGATAATATCAGCCCCCTGCTGGAATCGGTACGTTCGGCATTAAGCAGCATTGATTATGAAATAGTGCTGGTAGATGATGGATCATCGGACAAAACAAAACAAGAGATACTGAACTATGCTGATGAAAGGACTATTCTGGTAGAGTTAAGAAAAAACTACGGACAAAGCACAGCAATGACAGCAGGAATTGATTATTCCCATGGCAGATATGTTGCATTATTAGATGGTGATCTGCAAAACGACCCTACGGATATTCCTTCCATGCTGGAATTGCTGAAAAAAGATGACTGGGATGTTGTGGCCGGCAACCGCAAGAACAGGAAAGATGGTTTCTTTCTGCGTAAAATACCCAGCCGTATTGCTAATTCACTTATCCGCCGAATGACAGGTGTGAGAATAAGAGATTATGGATGCACTTTAAAAATTTTCAGAAGAGAAATAGCGGAAGAACTGGGATTGTACGGTGAGTTGCACCGTTTCATACCTGTTTTAGCAAAACTTCAGGGGGCAAAAATCACTCAGGTGGATGTAAAACACCATCCCCGGTTGCACGGCAAAAGCAAATATGGCATCAACCGCACTTTTAAAGTGATGAGTGATCTTGTACTGATGGTCTTTATGCGGAAGTATATGCAAAAACCGATGCATCTGTTTGGCACTATCGGATTTATCAGCTTTGGTATCGGAGTTGCCATCAATATTTATTTACTCGTACTAAAATTAATAGGGAATGATATCTGGGGCAAGCCGCTTTTAATCCTTGGGTTGATTCTATTGCTTGGCGGCATTCAATTCATCACTATCGGTATCATAGCTGACATTAATACAAGAACCTATTTTGAATCACAGAATAAGAAAACCTATAATGTAAGGAAGGTTTACCATGCGAAAAAAGAGATAAATCACACATCAGATATTACTATGTAGTTATTGCATCAGCAATTCTTCATTCGCTTTAAACCAATCATAGAATTTATTTACCCCTTCTATAAGTTTCGTTTGAGGATTATAACCCAATAATGCTTTGGATTTGGAAATATCGGCAAATGTTTTTGGAAGGTCACCTGTCTGTTCGGGAAGTTGTTCAATGATAGACTGTTTTCCTGTTACTTCTTCAATGGCCTTAATCAATTCTCTTAATGAAATGCTGTAGTTGTTTCCCAAATTAATAATTTCAAAGTCGGTTCTATAATATTGCGCAGCAGCGATTAATCCCTGAACAATATCATCTACAAAAGTATAGTCACGGCTGCTGCTGCCATCTCCATACATAGTTATTGGTTCTCCTTTTGAAATGGCTTTGACGAATTTATGAATAGCCAGATCAGGCCGCTGCGCAGGGCCATAAACGGTAAAAAGTCGCAATGCAACAAAGCGTATACCGAATAGCCTGCTATATACATGACCAAGCAGTTCACCAGCCTGCTTGGTCATGGCATAAGGACTTATAGGTAAAAGTTGTTCGTCTTCTTTCCATGGAAAATGATCGTTAATACCATACACACTGCTGCTTGAAGCAAAAACAAATTGCTTTATGTTTCTTATTCTGGCAAACTCCAACAGGTTTTGGGTACCAATGACATTTGTTTGCTGATATGCCACAGGGTTTTGAATGCTGGGCCTTACTCCTGCTTTTGCTGCCAGATGAATAATGACATCCACAGGCTCAGTTATTAATTCAAGCAGTTCATCAGAAGATGTATTGGCAAGGTCAGCATAAAAAAACTGAAAATCCGGATTGCTTTTGAAGTCCCGAATATTGAGTTGTTTTATATCAGCGGAATAAAATGAGTCAAAATTGTCAATACAGGTAATTTTCAGCTCTGGTTCTTTACTGAAAATAGTCCGGATAAGATTGCTTCCGATAAAACCGGCACCTCCTGTAATTAAATAATGTTTCATTTGAAACGAAAGAAAAACCCTCCTTTGCTAATGCTTTGGAGGGTAAGAGCGGTGAGGGAGGGATTCGAACCCTCGGTACAACTTTAAGGTCGTACGACGGTTTAGCAAACCGTTGATTTCAGCCACTCATCCACCTCACCTGAATGCTGAATCATTATCGGGAAGACCCCGATTAAAATCGGGGCGACCCATTCATTTGTCGGGAGGACAGGATTCGAACCTGCGACCCCGTGGTCCCAAACCACGTATTCTACCGGGCTGAACTACCTCCCGAGCCCTTTCCTGAACTTATTTTTCAGGGGTTGCAAAAATAGCCTGAAACGGCTAAGCTGCCAAACAAAAGTCCCGGACTCTGTTGTGAATCCGGGACGTTAAATAATTTCTTTGCATTTACATTGCAGCCAGTTGAACTTTTTGCTGCAGTTCTAATACATTTTCCCTGAATACGCCATCCGTATCCATCAGATCCTTTACTGTTTGGCATGAATGAATAACAGTGGTATGATCCCGTCCACCAAAATGTTCGCCAATTGTTTTCAGTGAATTTTTCGTAAATGCTTTGGCCAGATACATGGTGATCTGTCTTGCCTGAACGATCTCTCTTTTACGGGTTTTTTGCAATAGCTTATCGTAAGGAACATCAAAATATTCGCAAACCATTTTTTGAATGGTTTCAATAGTGATTTCTTTGCTGGATGATTTTACAAAATTGCGTAACACTTTCTTGGCTAAGTCTAGATCCATCTCCCTTCTGTTAAGCGAAGATTGTGCCAGGAGGGATATTAATGCACCTTCCAGTTCTCTTACATTATTACTGATATTGTAAGCAATATACTTCACTACTTCTTTTGGCATTTCTAACCCGTCACTCTTCATTTTTCGTTCCAAGATATCAATCCGGGTATCATAGTCGGGCATTTGCAGATCTGCACTGAGACCCCATCGAAAACGGCTCAACAACCTTTCCTGCATTCCTTCCAGATCCTTTGGTGGTTTATCGCAGGTTAATATTAATTGCTTACCGGACTGATGCAGATGGTTGAAAATAGCAAAGAAAGCATCCTGTGATTTTTCTGCCTTTGCAAAAAACTGAACATCGTCTATTATCAATACGTCAATAAGCTGGTAGAAATGGATAAAGTCATTGATGGCATTATTGCGACTGTGATCCATGAATTGATTAATAAATTTCTCAGAACTTACATATAAAACCACCTTATTGGGATGTAGTCTTTTCACCTCATTTCCAATGGCTTGAGCCAGGTGGGTTTTGCCCAAACCAACACCACCATATATCACTAAAGGATTAAATGAATTGGCACCGGACTTTTCAGCAACCGTTTTACCTGCCCTGCGGGCTACCCTGTTGCAATCACCTTCAATAAAGGCTTCGAATGTATAAATATGATTTAACTGCGGGTCAATCTGCATCTTTTTCAGACCCGGGATAACGAAGGGATTTTTAACAGGATTATTTATGACTAACGGAAAATCCATTTCGTTATTTGAAAAAGTTTTAAAACCCTGTCCGCTCACATCCATCGTAACAGGTTTGTTTTTACTGTTACCGCTATCCACCATGATGCGATATTCAAGTCTCGCATCTTTTCCCAATTCCCTTTTCAATGTCTTTGCCAATAAATTTACGTAATGTTCTTCGAGATATTCGAAAAAGAATTGACTGGGAACTTGGATAACCAGAATATTATTTTTTAATGAAACGGGTTTGATGGGCTCAAACCAGGTTTTGTAATGCTGTCTTTCAACGATGTCATTGATGATCTTTAAGCAATTGGTCCAGACTTTTTCAGCATTCTTCTCCATCAGTTAGTAAGCATTTTATATATCGGGTTAACTATAGTCGGTTTAAAAAGGCGTCCGGATTTCCTTTGCACAATATCAATAAAAAAGTTGGACAGGAAGGCGAATATCAACAATTCTTTTATAATAAAAAATTTTTAACCACCTGTTTTTTGTGAAACAAAAATATTATGGTTTTGGGCTAATTTTTTCCCTGAAAATTTGGAAAATTCAAAATCTAATCTGCCCAATACAATGCCCGCCCAGCCTACCTGATTCACAATGATATCGTCTCCCTTTTTATTCTTATAAGTTACCAGTTTATCAAAAAAAGTATGGGTATGTCCGCTAATAATCAGGTCAATGTTTTCAGATTCTTTGGCTAAAATTTCATCACTTACTTTATTATCCTTATATTGATACCCAGGTGCGATTTACAGATGATCATATCGCAGTTTTCATTTTTCTTAAGTTCATCAGCTGCTTCATTTGCTTTTTGAACAGGGTCAAGATATTTAGTGTTGCCAAACAAATTATCCGGTATCAATCCATGACCTTCGATGCTTACTCCAAACACTCCGATTTTTAGTTTCCCTTTTTTAAAAATCTTATACGGTTGTGTTTTGTGTTCCATATATGGTCTCAACAAGCCGAGTATTTCTGAATCCTTCTGCAGAGAATCATTAATGCGGTAGTTTTTAAAGTGTAATGACTGGCTTTGATAAGAAGTGTGGCAGGATGAAATGCCAAATAAAAATAGTAGAACAAAAAAAGATAAGGGAGGATTTTTTCTCATGATCAGTGGCTTAAGTTGAAGGTATAAACATTGCATGTCTTCCGCAAAGTAATTGTCATTATTATTTGCATCTTTGTTCAATCATTTCAGGATAAAAACCTGACTGTATGCAAAAAAACCTCCAGCTAAAGCTGCTGCCTTCGGAAGCAGCCAGCGAACAGTATATCAAAAGCTTCATTGCAAAGACGGAAGCGGTAAAACCTGCATCCATCAGTGGTTTTTTAATTCTGAAACAATCCATTGATGCCAGGGGCAGACAGGTGTGGGTTAACTATCGGTAAAAGCATTTATCAATGAACCTTTTCAGCATCGGGAATTAATGTCCTTTCATTTCAGGGATGTAAGAAATGCTAGGTATAGTGTCATCATTATTGGGGCAGGGCCTGCAGGGCTTTTTGCCGCCCTTCAGTTAATTGAAAAAGGGATAAAACCCCTCATCCTTGAAAGAGGGAAAGACGTAAGGGCAAGGCGAAGGGACCTAGCCATGCTGAATAAAGAAGGTGAAGTGAACCCTGAAAGTAATTATTGTTTTGGTGAAGGCGGAGCCGGCACTTACAGCGATGGCAAATTATATACCCGAAGCAGCAAGCGGGGCGATATTAACCGTATTCTTAATCTCTTTGTCCATTTCGGGGCTGAAGAAAAGATCCTTTATGAAGCCCATCCACATATCGGTACAAATAAATTGCCGGGCATAATAACTGCAATAAGGAAAAAGATACTGGATTGCGGCGGTGAATTTCTGTTTAATAAAAAAGTAACTGATCTTATTACGGAAGGAGATGAAATAAGAGCCGTGAGAACAGCAGATGGAAGCAGTTTTAATGCCGATGCATATTTATTAGCCACTGGTCATTCCGCAAGGGATATTTTCCGGTTACTTTATTCAAAAAAAATATTAATTGAGTCCAAACCATTTGCATTAGGAGTGCGGGTGGAGCATCCCCAGGCAATCATAAACAGCAGTCAATATCATTGTGCAGTAAGAAGTCACTATTTGCCTCCGGCCTCGTACAGCTGGGTGCAGCAGGTGGATGGTAAAGGAGTATTTTCTTTCTGCATGTGCCCCGGAGGCATCATTGCGCCAGCTGCAACATCTCCCGGTGAATTAGTGGTAAATGGCTGGAGCCCTTCCAAAAGAAATAACCCATTTGCCAACAGCGGTATTGTTATATCCATTGATGAAAAAGATCTGTTCACATCTAAAAAACACGAACCGCTGGCAGGAATGTTTTTCCAACAATCAATAGAACAAAAAGCTTTTGAAGCAGGCGGGGGAAAGTTTGTAGCGCCTGCGCAAAGACTTGTTGATTTCACCAATAATAAACTCTCCTCTTCGCTTCCTGATTGTTCTTATCTGCCGGGTATTCGTTCATCACCATTAAAAGAAGTGCTGCCTTCCTTTATTAGCGAAAGACTCCGCCAGGCATTTAAAGAATATGGGAAGAAAATGCCTGCCCGCCGTAGTTTTAACGAAGGCGGGAAGGGATACTTTACAAATGATGCCGTCGTAGTGGCAACTGAGTCCAGAACATCTTCACCTGTTCGCATCCCAAGAAATCAGGAAACTCTACAGCATACGCAACTAAAGAATTTTTATCCCTGTGGTGAAGGGGCTGGTTATGCCGGGGGTATTGTAAGCGCTGCTATGGATGGAGAAAAAGTGGCCAATTCAATTGTTGCCCTTTTGGGTGTTGACCTCCGATAAATCACTTCACCCTTTTTTTTATGCCGTTTACCGGATTCAAAAATTCATTTCATCAGGAAAGTTAATTTTACACCCTCAAATCAGTAACATGCCGATACTTGAACTGCAAAATCTTAAAAAATATTTCGCCACACAAAAAGCGGTGGATGATATAAGCCTGACAGTTGAAAGAGGGCAGATATTCGGACTTCTCGGCCCCAATGGAGCTGGTAAAACAACATTGATACGGATGATCACCGGTATCTTTTATCCCGATGCCGGGCATATCATTTTCGACAGAAAGAAATTTGACCCTATCAATGATGTAGGTTATATCGGTTATATGCCCGAAGAAAGAGGTCTTTATAAAAAAATGAAGATCGGGGACCAAACCATGTACCTGGCACAATTGAAAGGTATGAGCCGAACCGAAGCGCTGGAAAAGATCAAGCAATGGTTCATCAAATTTGAAATGGAGACATGGTGGAATAAAAAAGTGGAAGATCTTTCAAAAGGCATGAGTCAGAAACTGCAGTTTGTAACCACCGTGGTGCATGAACCAAAGCTTATTATCCTGGATGAACCATTCAGCGGTCTTGATCCTGTAAACAGCAACCTGATCAAAGATGAAATTTTCAGGCTATCACAAAATGGCTCAACCATAATATTCAGTACCCACCGGATGGAGCAGGTGGAAGAAATATGCGACCATATTGTACTGGTGAATAAAGGAAAGAAAATACTTGATGGAACGGTAAAGCAGGTAAAACAAAACTTCAAGGAGAATCTTTTCAGTATTGGAACTGACAATTTACCGTCTGTAAACGGATCGGCGCCTTATGAAGTGGTAGGGAGAAAAGATCACTCATTTGTTTTAAAGATTAATGACAACCACCAGCCTAATGATGTGTTGAAATTCCTGCTTCAACAGGGGGCTACTATTCATTCATTCAACGAGATACTGCCCTCATTGAATGATATTTTCATAAAGCTGGTTGAAGGCACTCCCACTGCCCGCCAATTTCAAACTGTAAAAGAATAAAAACACTTAAAACAATTGCTATGCATAAGATCTGGCTTATCATAAAAAGAGAGTATTCGACAAGGGTAAAAAAGAAATCTTTTTTACTGCTGACGATCCTGGTTCCTGTTATCATCATCGGTTTTTATGCCGCTATTATTGCTATTGCGATAAACGGAGCTTCTGAAAAAGAGACCATTGCTGTGAACGACAAGGCGAATTTATTTGAGGGGAACCGGGAGCCCGGAAGCAGCCTGACCTTTGATTATATTTCCAGTGAAAGCAGTTTTAAAACAAGATATAAGGAAAAAGGATACAAATATTTCTTATCAGTTCCTGAAATGAATATTGATACGCCGCAGCGGCCGGTACTATACTATGCCAAGTCAATCGGCCCGGTAACACAGGCAAGGATTGAAGGGCTCATCAACTCGGCTATTGAAAAAAAGAAAATGATAGCGGCAAATATTGACTTGCAGAAATTAAAAAGTATTAAGTCAAATATTTCCGTCATTACTTTAAAGGGCGAAGGTGACAGTAAACAAAGTCTCGCAAGTGTAAACTCAGGTGTTGGTTTTACTGCCGGCTTTCTTATTTACCTTATGCTGTTCATTTATGGAAGTATGGTGATGCGGGGAGTAATGGAAGAAAAAACGAGCCGCATATCAGAAGTGATCATCAGTTCAGCAAAACCATTCCAATTAATGCTTGGAAAGATCATTGGAATTGGTGGTGTGGGTCTCACTCAATTCTTAATCTGGATTTTTCTTGTTATCGGTTTGCAGTTTCTGATCCCGATCTTCTTACCTGAGATAGGGAGACAACTGGAACAGGCACCAGCATCCGGAGGAGTACAAGGTGGTGGTATGATAGGCGTCATAAATTCGCTGAAGACCCTGCCCATCGGTAACATACTCTTTAGTTTTACCTTCTACTTTATAGGTGGGTACATGATGTATGCTGCTTTGTTTGCTGCAGTGGGTAGCATGGTGAATGAAGATCCACAGGAAGCACAGCAGTTGATATTCCCGATTACCATGCCGATCATACTTGCATTTGTGATCATGACCCAGGCCATCAACCAGCCAGACAGTAAGCTTGCTATTTTCGGAAGCCTTTTCCCATTAACCTCACCAATTGTTATGATGGGAAGAATCTCTTATGGCGTACCGGCATGGCAAATGTTATCGTCCATGCTTTTCCTTGTTCTCGGATTCCTGGGGACAACCTGGCTGGCAGCCCGCATTTACCGAACCGGAATCCTTATGTATGGGAAAAAACCAAGGCTAAAGGAAATGTTCAGATGGGCTTTCAGAAAAAGTTAATCAGCTAATGAAACAGTAACAGTTGTAGCATTATATTGTCTTACTGGCATTTGCATACCGAAAGATGGCAGGACTATTTTCTTAATGATCTTCATAATCTCTTTTTCATTTTACCACAGCAAAAGAGAATGGCGAAGGCACAATATCAAAATCATTGCTTTCAATCATTTCAATGTTCATCTGGAATGCCTCATCTGTTTTACTTACCACTTTCTCTTTGATTATTGTTTTATAACCCGTTTTTTCAAAAATAAATTTATAGATGCCCGGTTTCAATTCATCAAATGCATAACTGCCATCTTCTTCTGTTATCACAATTTTTTCTTTTTTTGACAACAGGATTGCAGT